>Ga0187894_10007286_pt1 | contig 10495 bp, 11 predicted proteins | sample GBC1701081metaG_FD_136650 | JGI IMG/M metagenome (GOLD analysis project Ga0187894, IMG submission 136650) | White microbial mat communities from a lava cave in the Kipuka Kanohina Cave System on the Island of Hawaii, USA - GBC170108-1 metaG ... | reverse complement strand
TTTATGGTAAGATCAAAGTCTTCAGTAATTGTGTCCCTGTCAAAATAACCTACACTTTTAGCAAGTTCTCTTCTGAATATACCAAAAGCGCCGGGAATTATTAGCAGTGAATTTATTAACGCATTGTATCTGCGACCAGTTTCAAATGCAACAAGATATTCATATGACTGTAGTTTAGTAAGGAGATTTGTAACTCCATCGTCTCCAGACAGTATGCGAACATTTCCCGATACAGCACCTACAGACGGATCATCAAAATATTTCATGGCTTCCCGTAATGCAGATCTCTCCAGCAACGTGTCAGCGTCAACAACTGAAATCATATCACTAGCACTATAGATAAGACCTAGATTGACTGCAGACGCTTTGAACCCGCCAGAAGTGTGTCTACTAATCAACTTCACGTTTTCACCGCTTGAGTATGAAGCGTGTTGATATGTACGATCCGAAGAACCATCGTCTATCATTATAATTTCTTTATTGCTGTAATCATTTTCTTTTATTGACTGTATTGTTCTGAATATGCCACTTTCTTCGTTGTGGGCAGGAATTATTATTGAAATTTTTGGCTGTGTTCTCTGCTCATGCCTCTTAACCTTGCCTCTGCGTTTAGCTTCAGATAAGAACAATGCAATAGACTTGCCAATGGTTCGTGGTGCATCAATAACTATAGGAAACAAGAATATCAGTAGCAGTTCGTAAATACTCAAAGAGTACAGCCAGTTGATATATTCTGTGAGCAGATCTATTGCCATAGATTATTAGAAACTTCATGAACTAGGTATATATCGCAGGTTATGTACGATAACAGTATGACATAAACCGGTCAGCTTCTCACTACTTCCTATTCTTTGAGTCATTATTAGCTTGAATCTTGGATGTTGATGAAATAGTTCTAATGATAGATTTGGTTTATCGATTAGTCACTTTAACAACTCATGAGTTGTGTGATAGAGACCTGTATGTTACAATCGAGACCGACAACAGTATGTATATCTTTTGGCCCAAGTATCGCTTGAAAACGGAAGTGTTTTGACATGGTAAGAAACGAACTTGTATCTTGTTTATGTATAAGTGTGCTACTGCTTCCTATGCTTCTTAACAATCTAGCTGTAGCGAGTGTGAATAACATCTCGATGCAGGTAACTATCGTGAATAAGAATGGGGAGAAAGTAGCTACAGATCAGATCAGTTCTTTGGAAATCTATGAAGATGTCGGTAGCAAAGTGAATCGTATAAACAATCCCCAAGAAAATCCGTATACTTTCACATCTCTAACACAAGGGCATCGTTACCTTGTTAAGGTGTATGTGAATGGCATGTATTCCGGAGCTTCAAAATGGATCTCTGCTAACTCCAATAGCAGTACTACTGTGACTATATTTGATGGTGGTCATATGCGGTTCAAGGTGGCAAAAGATAACGGATACACAGTGATAGACGGCGCAATGGTTACAATAATGTCTCCTGATGGAAAAGTATGGCGCTCCGGAGAAACCGAGAAGGGTTATACTCCATGGTTCTATCTCCAGCCAACCACCCAGAGCAGTGAATACTACCTTGCAGAATTTATCTACGGCAGACAGACGATCTACCAACAGCTCAAGCTCAAGGTAGAACCGCTTTCCTCAAAGGAATACAAGATCGTGTCTACATTATCATCCCGCGTTAGTGATTTTACCGTGAACCTCTATGATGAGAATGCCCGAAAGATTACAGAAGGTGATGGGAAATCAACAATTCTGCTATTTGACAGGAAGTATACTTTACTTGGAGAAAAAACTCTTGACAGAAAAGGTAATGCGATATGGACAAAATTGTTGCCTGGCGACTACTTTGTCGAGGTATATTATAAACCAAAAGATGCTATGCATGGCGAATACTGGGGCTCCAGTCTTATTGTTGTGAAGAGTAACGCACCTAACCTAATGCAGTTCAAGAAGCGAGTACCATACATAAACGGCATCAATACCGATCAGAAAGATGGTTCTATATCAGTAAATGTTCTCAATCCCGATTCTAGATCTTTTGCCACAAGTGTTCGGTTGATCATTGACAGAGATAAGGAAGCCCCATATGACCTAGATAAGTTAAGCGAGAGCACTGAGATAGGTGCAAAACAAACCAGCACATTTAACTTCAAGTTTGAGCCGAACGGAAAAGGAACTTATCATATGTATGTCATTGTGCAGATAGATCTTGGTGGCGGTTCGGCGACAGATCAGATGGGTTGGAAGCCAGTTTTTACGTACAAAAATTAATCGGCGTTAGAGGTGCCAATATGGGAAATCAGATATTTGGAGTCTTGCGTGTTTATTTAGAAATTTTGAAACATCCATTCTAACATAAAATGTGTTAGCAAGCAAGGTTTTTAGATACTGTATATCAACGCAGTAGTGCAGGGGTCGTGGGCTAGCATGGTATGCTTCGAGCCTTGGGCGCTCGAGGTCGCCGGTTCAAATCCGGCCGACCCCACTGATTTACGGGGGTATTAATACAGCATGTCCATCTGGGTACCGGAATTTGGTTGGTCTAAATGGCTTATGGGATATGATATAGGTATAGCAAAGCACTATCTGGCTGATAACATCAAGCAAGAGTATTCTAAATTCGAAACATCAGTTAGAATCTGTCTAGATTACAGTTGTGGAAAATGATGCCGCCGCCCAGCTAACCTGATTCATTGTTTCATTTGTAATAGTAAATTCTGGTGTTGGTGTGTACACATCGTTGTATATCTTCTCGGCATCTTTTATTGCTTTTTTAAGAGTACCATCAACTCTTAGTGTAAGCTCGTTCTTCCTTGACACACGGTAACGCCACTTGGTTATCTTAAAAGCCATTTTTATAGATCCGGCTATAACACCGGACCAAATTGCCATATTAGTGATGTTCCCGATCTGGGATACCGCAGCTAAGAATGTACCCATCACCAATGCTGCCTCTTCATTGATGCTATCAAAATCGTCTACTTTTTGTTTCAGCGAATCCCGTAACTCTATTACTCGTGCCACAGAACCGTCAATAAGTGTTATAATATTGTTCAAATATCGCCGATCTTTCGTATCTGGAGGATAGCTATTTACCAGCTCTTCTATACGCTGTCTCGTTTGTTTAGCTAATTCTTGATTTTCAGATACTAATGATAATACTATATGGGATACACTCACTGGGTTTAGGGGAGCAGCTGACATGCTAGGCTATTCCATAACGTTCCGTGATAGATAAGTGCTATTATTTTGGCTTAATAACCATGGTGCTTTACTATCCATACGTAGAATGATAAAGCGCAATGGTTCAGAATTCTGAATTTTAGGATAATGCTGTTATGACACAATATGGTCTACCACCAAGAGTCCTTCATATTGATATCAATACGTATTCGCATCTCTTGCGTACTGAATATGTATACCAACCTTTCCTAACATAGAGCTAACTTCATCCTGAACCAGTTGAGCTTCCTGTATGTCCTCCGTAGTCAAACTCGGAACATCAGTCGGATTCTTGTTATAAGAAAGTATAGCACTATAAATCAGTCTACCATATTCTTCGAGCTTTGGTTTTATCTCCTTATTCATTACTTCTGTGTGAATTCTTTGTTCAGATGAATTTGGTTCCACACCACTAATTAATTCCATTCTCTCTATTGCAAGTTTTGCAGTAAACTTATACAATTTCAAATACTCTCTAAACAACTTGCTGGCATCCTCTGACAATGCTATACTGTCTATGTCTACGCATAATTATCCATTCTGTCTGACAGGGACTACCAGAAATGGCTAGATTTACTCTTTCTAAATCGATGCGTTTATTTTGGTGAAGTAAGGGTTTGATTTATGCCAAGACCTTCATGGGAGGAATACTTTATTCAGCTAGCTAATTCCGTTGCTTCACGTTCTACCTGTGATCGGGGGCGAAGTGGTTGTGTCATAGTAAAAGACAAGCGCATTCTTTGCACAGGTTATGTAGGCTCTCCGCCAGGAATGCCTCACTGCGATGAAGCAGGTCATCAATTAAGAAAAGTAATAGATGAAGACGGTAACATAAAACAGCACTGTGTACGCACAATTCATGCAGAACAGAACGCACTGATCCAAGCAGCTAGATTTGGAATATCACTGGATGGAGCAACTCTGTACTGCAAAATGGAGCCTTGCAGGAATTGCGCTATGAGCATCGTAGGAGCAGGAATAAAGAAGGTTGTGTGTGAAAAGCGATATCATGCCTCAGAGGATACGAAAAATATTTTTGAAAAGTGTGGCATTGAACTTGTAGTTCTAAAGGATGAGCTCGAACAATACGAGAACACTTAGTTTCCGTAGAGTTTAAGTGCATGAGTTTGGATCGTTTACTAATGCATAACGTAACGAAAATCGTAATGCTAGGCCTCTTACTTGTACCATTTATGTTAATGACTGGTGCAACGCAAGTATTAGCTGGAGAACCATTCATGTCCCTAATGACAGACAACGGTTCCACGAATATTGAAATCCAGATTCAGAATGCGGTGATTGAGGATAACCACTTTATAATAGATGAACCTAAAGTGGTCAGCTTTAATCTGCGATTTCTTGATCCTGCTGTCACTGAAAATATCGCACACATTAACTATAATTTCATTATAACAGATGCCAACGGAAATGTCGTGCATAGAATATACGAAGCACATCAACACGATGGCACGGGCACATACTCTCTCGCATTCTCAGACACAGGTACGTATACTATTACAATATATGTTGAAGGTGCTGGGGCGCCACCATATGATACCAGTTATAGCGGCACTGCAAGTTCAACTATTATGGTAACGCCAGAATTTCCACTAAGTGTAATGGCAGTAATGGCAGCAATAGTAGGTATGACTGTATTAGTTACTAGGTTCAAGAACACAAAAACGCTGTAACAAATACTTTATTTTTTTATACCTAAACGAGCTAAACTGTTAAATTGCTGATAATAGAATTATTAGATATGAGTAAGAACGGTGAACTGCTTTATGCAAGACCTATACTCATCTACGATAATTTCTGCACCTCATGCACAAAGTTCGCGCATCTTTCAAGAACAATATCTAGGAACAGAATATACCTAGTCGGACATTACACTAATGAAGGTCAGAAAATAAAAAGTAAGGTATTTCCGAAGGATTTTGATGCAAATAAGATGTTCTGGATGGTTACAAACAAAGGAGCCTTTGGTGCTCGCTCGGGCTTGCTACCTCTTTGTGCTGAAATAATAAAAGGGCTCTTCGGGACTGGAGAAAGAATCGATGCTGAAATTGCTTCTGATACTGAGCAATCGGATTTGATTTGTAACGTTGATAGCATGAGCTGCACGTCCATGCCTGGTTTCTTCACAAGACTGTCGGGATTGCTCAAGAACAGCAAGAAGATAGAAAGAACGCCATAAAACTGGAAAGCTCATTCCTCCAAAATCATTACAACGTGGTTCTGTTGAATCTTCGGATGTTTGTATTCGGCTGTTGAGAATTGCTTGGTAGGAAAATGTGGTTCTGGGCTTAAAATTCCTAGCCTTATATAGACCCCCCCTCTAGTAGCTTTTACACGCGTGCGTTTTTTGGCGCATTAGGGAAAACCTGTTCTACACCTTACTGAATGGCTCTCGCTCCAACCAAAAATCGACAACATTTTACAGCATCCGATGAATCAACAGAATCACAACTGTGTTCCGTTGTATACACCCCCTCGCGTATGGGATTTTCTATGTGGATGGACCTATGGTATGTATCACTGAGACTTTTTAGTTTTCGTTTTAGATAACGCTTTTCGTGATTCCGTAATTAACTCTGTCAGAGCATTGAACGCCTTTGCCACATCATTCATGTTCACAAGCATGATAGTATCTGTATAACAGCTGACAGTATCTTCGATGTTGACATGTCTTCTTGCAAGCTGATTATAGAATATCAAGGCACAGCCAGGAGTTTTTATTATTTCTTCAGGGCTCTGCACAATTATCGCAGCTAGGTTGCCTTCAACTTCAAGTATGTCATCATCAAAAAGATTCTTCATTTTTTCAAGTATAAGCTGATCAAATATCAATGTAACAGAATTCACGCTTTCTGAAACGCTAATGAAACTATCATAGTGCTGCGCTAGAGGCTTTGCGATCTTTTCCACAGTCTTCCTACTTTTTGCTATGGATAATTTCGCAACATCAGTCTTCAAACTTATCTTGCTTCCAGCAACTATCGGTTCTACAGATGTGTATGGTACCTTGTAATCACGTTTTGCTCGTTTCAAAGCAGTTACGATACTTTCCATGCTAACATTAGTTCCAGCGATAGCATCTATACTAGGCTTGACGATCCTCGCCATCGCGCTCAAGTTACAATAGTCTCGCTGGAGCGCGTCTTGGAAGGATAGATCGTTGTCCACGATCGCCCTTACAGATTTCGTGATGTTCTTAGTGACCAGCATTGGTCAAAGCTCCTCCTTCTTGGCATAGACTGACCAAAAAATATAAATGTAGCGGTAAACATGAGTTCCTAATTCCATGAGCGATAAGGTTGTACTGGCATACTCAGGGGGCCTAGATACCTCTGTTGCCGTAAAGTGGCTTCAGGTAAAGTACGGTTATGATGTTATTACTGTAACAGTAGATGTTGGTCAGGGCGATGATTTCAAAGCTATTGAAAAAAAATCAAAAGAGACAGGAGCGATAAATCATTATTTCTTTGATTGCAAGGAAGAGTTTGCTGGTGATTATGTTATGCCTTGCATAAAGGCAAACGGTCTTTACGAGGGCAAGTATCCATTGGCAACTGCACTTGCAAGACCGTTGATCGCAACCAAAACTGTCGAAGTTGCAGAAAAAGAAGCTGCAAGCGCGTTAGGACATGGTTGCACTGGTAAGGGAAATGACCAGATTAGGTTTGATATAACCATGAAATCACTCAAACCTTCTATGAAGATAGTAGCTCCCATTAGAGATATGAATCTAACAAGGGACGAAGAGATCAAGTTTGCGAAAGAGCAGAACATACAGGTAAGCACTGAAGCAAAGAAGTATAGCATAGACCAGAATTTATGGGGAAGGGCAATAGAAGGTGGAGTTATCGAACATGCGGATGCAGAACCACCACAGGATGCTTTTCAATGGGTAAAGACGCAAGACCTTCCAGACAAAGTAGGTTACATGGACATTGAATTTGACAAAGGCATACCCATTGCAATCGATGGCAAGTTCATGAATCCAGTAGATTTGCTTCAGTACACGAACGAAAAGGCAGGTTCGTATGGGGTTGGTATAATAGATCATATAGAAGACAGAGTGGTCGGAATAAAGTCGAGGGAAGTTTACGAAGCTCCGGCAGCTACTTGCATAATCGAAGCTCACAAAGATCTGGAAAAATTAACGCTGACAAAACACGAATTAAGATTCAAGCATATTGTAGATGAACAATGGTCATGGCTTGCATATTCTGGATTATGGTTGGATCCTCTAAAGATCGATTTAGATAAGTTTATAGATTCAACTCAAGAGCGTGTGTGTGGTAAGGTAAAGGTCAAGATGTACAAAGGTTCGCTCCGTGTTGTTGGAAGAGAATCCAAGTACTCCCTATACCAGCCGAAGCTGGCAACCTTTGGTGCTGGATCAGCCTTTGATCAAACCATGGCGAAAGGATTCGTCGAACTCTGGGGTCTGCAATCAATAATTGCAAACGAGGTCATGAGGAGCAAGGAAAAATGAAGGTAAACTGTAAGGAATGCGACAAGGAATTGAGTGTGCCTGACGATGCAGTGAAAGGCGAGATTGTAACGTGCCCTGACTGCGGGTCTGATTTTGAGATTGTGAGTGTTAACAACAAGAAGGTTGAGCTGAAGCCAGCGGAAAAAGTCGGCGAAGACTGGGGAGAATGAGTTGTCTGATATTTGCATAGTGTACGATAGAGTTCGTTGGGAAGAGAAGGAGTTATCCGACAAGGCAATCAAGTTAGGCCATACTGCAAAGTTGATCGATGGTAAAACATTGACTGTAAGCACGCATGATGGAACTGTCAGCAATGGTTTTGGAGATATTGTACTGCAGCGGTGTGTAAGTCATTACCGAGGGTTATACATTACAGCATGTTTAGAATTTCTGAACATGAAAGTCATAAACTCGCACTCTGTAGCGGAAATTTGTGGCAATAAGTTGCTGACATCTCTCTATTTATCAAAGGCTAACGTTCCAACGCCGAAAACTCATTTTGCGTTCGGTCCTGAAACTGCGGCAGATGTTGCAGGTAAGCTAGGATATCCTGTAGTTTTGAAACCAATAGTTGGCAGTTGGGGAAGGATGGTCATACCCGTAAGGGATAGAGATGTTATGGATTCAATGATAGAAATGAGGGAAGAGATGCCAAACCCGTTGAGCAAGATCTATTACATTCAGGATTATGTGGAAAGGCCGCCTAGAGATATCAGGACGATTGTTGCTGGTGACAAAGTTGTTACAGCGATCTACAGATACTCGGCGGAAGGTGAATGGAGGACGAACATCGCAAGGGGGGGCAAGGCAGAACTGTGTCCAATTACTAACGAGTTGGAAGATATTTGTATCAAGGCATCAAAGGCCGTAGGTGGTGGAGTTTTGGGTGTAGATCTGATGGAAGATGAAAAGCAGGGCTTGGTAGTACATGAAGTTAACAACACTGTAGAGTTCAAGGGCGCATCAAGTGTTAGCACCAAGGACATAGCTGCGGAAATAATTAATTATGCAGCAAAGATTGCAAGGTGATCAAATGAAAGTTGGAGTTGTCGGAGCGTCTGGTTATGTTGGCGGAGAATTGTTGCGACTGTTAATTATGCATCCAAAGATAGAACTTAACACTGTCACATCAAGGCAGTATGCTGGAGAATATGTTCACAGGGTGCATCCCAGTCTCAAGGGGTTCACAGAACTAACATTTTCACCTGTAGACACGGACAAGATGGCAAGCAGTTGCGACCTCGTATTCACAGCGGTACCTCATGGCAAGGCAGTTGAGATAGTGAAGAAGCTTTACGATTCGGGTGTTAAGGTCATAGACCTGAGTGCTGATTATAGGTTGAAGAATCCAAAGGCATATGTAGAATACTATGGTTGGGAGCATCCGCATCCAGAATTACTTGTTAAATCTGTCTATGGAGTTCCTGAACTGCACAGAGACGAAATAAAAAACTCGAAATTAGTATCATGCCCAGGATGCATGGCCGTAACATCAGTGTTAGGAATTGCTCCTCTAGTAAAGAATGATTTGATAGATCTAGATCATGTAATAGTTGATAGCAAGATAGGTTCGTCAGGTGCTGGCGGGAAGCCTTCAGCTGGAACACATCATGCTATGCGCTACGGAGTCGTAAGGCCATACAAGCCTGTGAAGCACAGACATACGGCAGAGATAGAGCAGGAAATAGGAGCGATTGCGCATCAAGAGGTTAGGATAAGCATGACACCGCATGCCGTCAACATTGTTAGAGGAATTCTTTGCACTAACCACACTTTCCTGAAGAAGCAGGTAACAGTGCAGGAACTCTGGAAGATGTATCGGGCAATGTACAAGGGAGAACCGTTCATAAGGTTCATCAGGGATACTAAAGGACTGTATAAGTATCCTGATCCGAAGTTTGTAGTAGGCTCAAACTTCTGCGATATCGGATTTGATGTCGATGAAAAGAATTCCCGATTGGTTGCCCTTTCAGCATCAGACAATCTAATGAAGGGTGCAGCGGGATCAGCTGTGCAATGTATGAACGTGATGCATGGTTTTGACGAGAGCGACGGATTGAGATATACACCCGTCAACCCGGTGTGAGCATAATGATCGTTATCAAGATTGGCGGTAGCGTTGTCGATGGTCTACACCAGAGCACAATGCCAGATCTAAAGCAAGTTACAAATCAGGATAAAGTGATTCTAGTACATGGCGGTGGAAAGGAAGTTACTAGTATCGCAGAAAAACTTGGCAAGGAACAGAAATTCGTTGTCTCTCCCGGAGGAATACGGAGCAGATATACCGACAAGGAAACTGCTGAAATTTACACAATGGTCATGTCCGGAAAGATAAGCAAGGAGATCGTTTTGATGCTACAGAAGAATGGTATCAACGCAATAAGTCTATCTGGAGTTGATGGCTCCATAATAAAGGCAGAAAGAAAGAAGAAACTCATCATAATAGACGAGAGAGGAAGAAAGGTTGCAATAGACGGAGGCTATACCGGGAAGATCACTACGGTTAATTCATCATTATTGCAGTCACTAACTGAAAGTGGTTATGTTCCAATAGTTTCTCCAGTTGCATTGAGCGAGGAATTTGATCTCCTGAACGTTGATGGCGACAGAGCAGCTGCATATGTTGCTGGTAGCGTCAAGGCTGATCGCGTAATCTTCATAACGAATGTCAATGGCTTGATGATGGACAGCAAGTTGGTAACAAAACTAACTGTTGGCGAGGCCAAGAAGATACTTCCAAAGATTGGTTTTGGCATGGAGAAAAAGGTATTAGCTTGCA
>Ga0187894_10007285_pt1 | contig 10498 bp, 7 predicted proteins | sample GBC1701081metaG_FD_136650 | JGI IMG/M metagenome (GOLD analysis project Ga0187894, IMG submission 136650) | White microbial mat communities from a lava cave in the Kipuka Kanohina Cave System on the Island of Hawaii, USA - GBC170108-1 metaG ... | reverse complement strand
CGGACGAGATCTGCCGCAAGGGCGAGGGCGGCCCGACTTGCATGACCAGGCCGCTGGTGCGCGGTTAATACCTCCGCCCTGAGCCCGCTTTTTCAACTCGTCATGGCCGGGCGTTGACCCGGCCATCCAGTCTCAACGTCATGCAGTCGTTGAATGGTGAGGCTGGATGGCTGCCCCAAGGGCGGCCATGACGAATAGAAGAAGTACACTCGCACTTGAGTGCTACCCGATGAATCCCTTCACCTTGTCGGAGAAGCCGACGGTCACCGAGCCGTCGCGGTGCTCGATGAGCGGCCGCCGGATGAGCGAAGGGTTCTTCATCGCGAGCGTCACCGCCTTGGCCTCGGTGAGGTTCTCGGTTTCCGCCGCCGGCAGGCCGCGCCAGGTATAGCCGGCACGGTTGATCATCTTCTCCCAGCCGCCCAAAGCCTTCGACCATTTGGCCACTTGCTCCTTCGACAGCTTGTCTTCCTTTACGTCGGAGAAGTCGTAAGCCTTCTTCTTCTTGTCGAGATAGTCCATCGCCTTTTGGCACGTGGTGCATTTCTTGAGGCCGAACAATTTGAGCATCAATCGAACTCCGGTGGGTTAGCCTAGTGAAAGTGTCTTGTCGGTGTGGAAGGCGCCGGCGCCTGAGACCTCGTCGGTGAAGGCCTTGAACAGCTCCTCGATCTGGCGCTTCTCGATATCCTTGACGATGAACACCAGCCGCGTGCGCTCATCGCCGTCGGGCCAGTGGGGCAGGCGCACCGGCGGATGATAGATATGCTGCACGCCATGCAGCACGATGGGCCGCCCCGGATCATCGGCGACCTTCACGATCCCTTTCATGCGCAGCATATTGGCGCCGTGATAGGACTGGAGCAGGCCTAAGAACATGTCGAGCCCTTGCGGGCTGATGGCGCGCGCATCGGCAAAGCTGAAGGAGCGGATATGGTCGTCATGGCGCGACACGTCATTGTGCTCGTGCTCATGATCATGGTGATGGTCATGCCCGTGATGGCGATGGCGGCGGCGCTTCTCACCCGCGGCATAGGCCTCGGCATTGAGCCAGGCCTTGGCGTCGAGCGACTTGGTTTCGGGATTGTAGAGGCCGCTGTTCAAGAGCCGCGCCGCGGTGGCTTCGCCCCGGTGCGTGGTGAGGATGCGCGCCGCAGGGTTGAGCGCCCGAAGCCGGCCGATCAGCGAATGGAGCGCGTCCTCGCCTTCGCGGCCGGTGAGGAGATCGAGCTTGGTCAGCACCAGCCGGTCGGCAACCGCCGCCTGCTTCACCGCTTCCGCGTGGGCATCGAGCGTCGCCTCGCCCGCGACGCCGTCGACGACCGTGACGACGCTTTCGAGCCGGCAACGGGAGAGGAGATCGGGCTCGCTCATCACCGTATGCAGCACGGGAGCGGGATCGGCGAGGCCGGTCGTCTCGATGACGATGCGGTCGAAGGCCTTGATCTCGCCCTTGTCGCGCCGGGCGATGAGCTTGAGCATCGTGTCGATGAGATCGCCGCGAATGGTGCAGCACAGGCAGCCGGACGACATCTCGAACACATTCTCATCCGAGCGCTCGACCAGCAGGTGGTCGAGCCCGATCTCGCCGAACTCGTTGATGATGACCGCGGCGTCCGTGAGCATCGGGTCCTTGAGCAGGCTGTTCAGCAAAGTGGTCTTGCCGGCGCCGAGGAAGCCGGTGATCACCGAGACGGGAAGGATCTTGGGGTCGCTCATAGGCCGCTGATATAGGCGATGGGGGGCCTGCCGTCAGCCCCTGCCGGGTCCGCTCCCGCTCATGGGCGGGTCAACCGGGCTGCATGACGTGGGGGAAGAGGCCCTGAGCCCCCTACCTCTTCTTTTTCCGGCGCGCCTTCTTTTTCTTGGGCGGTGCGACGTCGCCCTGCGAGGCGGCGGGCTGGATGCGCTCTTCGGTGGCGCGCGCAAGTGCTGCGATCGAGGCGAAGCTCTCCGGCGTCATCACGTCGCAATAGCTGTTCTGCTTTTTGAAGGTGGTGCAGACCGAGAGCGAGGACGCCTGGTCGAGGTTCCACACCATGGCGTTGAAGCCATTGGCGCCGGGGACCTTCACCACCCCGCTGGTCGACTCCTGGATCAGGTCGCGCACGCCGAGGAGGCGGCCGCGCAGCGCCATGTCGGCGGTGGCGGGCTTGTCATAGGAGCCGAAGGAAACGCCCCAGCCGGTGAGGGTCGATGCCTTGGCGACGGGTGTGGGCTTGCCCCTGCACACGATCTGGGTGAGGTCGGCGGGCACCAATGCGCCGAGCTGCGTATTGGCGATCGCCCCGATGCGCATCTGCAGCGGCTGTGGCGGCTTGGCGAAGCCCGAGGTCAGCATCATCTCGGCGAGGTCGGCGCGTTCCCTGCCGCCCGAGGCGCCGAGCACGATGGCGATGAGCTTGCGGCCCTTGTCGGTCGCCGAGGCGACGAGATTGAAGCCTGAGTTGCAGACAAAGCCGGTCTTCATGCCGTCCGCCGTCTTCATTTGCCGGAGCAGCGCATTGCGGTTGCGCAATTGCCTTTTGCCGAGGCTCACCGCGGCTTGCGAGAAGTAATGGGCATGCTCTGGGAAATCGCGCAGGAGTGCTGTCGCCAGCATGCCGATATCACGGGCGCTCGTCACTTGCCTTGCGTCGAACAGGCCGTTGGGATTGGCATAATGCGTCGCCGTCATGCCGAGGCGCGCGGCTTCGGCATTCATCAGCTTGGCGAAGCTCTGATAGGTGCCGCTGGCGCCTTCGGCCAGCACATAGGCCATGTCATTGGCGGAATAGACGAGCAGCATCTGCAGCGCGAGATCGACGGTGATGGTGGTGCCGGACTTCATGCCGACCTTGCTCGGCGGCTGGCTCGAGGCGAGCTCCGACACGGTGAGCTTCTGATCGAGCTGCATTTCCCCGCGCTTGAGCTTGTGGAAGATGACGTAGGCCGTCATCAGCTTGGTGAGCGAAGCGGGATACCAGGGCTCGCCAGCGCGATCCTGCGACACGACTTCGCCGGTCGCGGGATCGAACAGCAGAGAGGGGCCGGCACCGGCAAGGACAGGTGTTGCGGCAAAGCTCACCGCAACGAACAAGCTCATGGCTTTGAGACGTAACCGTGCCGCCACAATGTCTTCCTCTCAACTTCTAAAGCGCCCGTCTCTTGAGCCGGAGTACCGTACTCCGTGTTCAAGATCAATGGCGTAGCGGATGCAGGCTCCCGCGGACCGGGAACCTAAGCTAGAATTTTGTCGAGATTAGGCATTTTAAGGCTGAGATCGTTAAGATTCGTTTTGAGTCCGTCCCAATCCTGATCCGCGAGTTCCGTGAGCGGCGGCCGCATGGTCTTGAAGGTCGGCGTCTTGCCATATTCGGCGACCGTGCGCTTGAGGGCCGGGATCATGGCGACGCTCTCATACGCCTTGCGCATCTGATTGAGCGCCTGCTGCTTGGCATCGGCCTCAGGCGTGGTGCGCGTCTCATAGAGATTGACGATGGCGCCCGGATGGATATTGGCCATGGCCGAGATGCAGCCCGCCCCGCCATGCCGCATGGTCTCGAGCAGGAACTTTTCCGAGCCGCAGAAAGTGCGGAAGCTCGGAAGCGCCTGCAACAGTGCCTTGCTGTAGGCGAAATCGCCGCCCGAATCCTTGATGCCGACGACCGTCGAGGGATAGGCCTTGACCAGCCGCTCGATCAGCGTGAGGGGGATCGGGACGCCCGACACTTGCGGGAAATGATAGAGGCAGACCTTGAGCGCTTGATCGCCCACGCGCTGGATCGTCTCGGCATAGAAAGCGAAGAGACCGTCCTCCGGCACGGATTTGTAATAGAAGGGCGGCAGCATGAGAACCGCCGCGGTTTTGGCCTTGGCCGCGGCCTGGCAGAGCGCCACGGCATCGGGCAGCGCGCAGGCGCCGGTGCCGGGCATCATCTTCTCGGGCGGCAATTCGGCCTCGATGAGACGGGCGAGAAGCTCGAGCTTTTCCCCGACGGTGAGCGAATTCGCTTCCGAATTCGTGCCGAACACGGCGAGCCCCGCCCCTTGCGTCAGGATCCAGCTGCAGAATTTGACGAACAGCGGGGCGTCGATCGCGAGGGTCTTGTCGAAAGGGGTCAGGACCGGCGTGAAGACACCGGAGAGAGTCTCATGGGCCATGGGAGCGCACTGGTTCGGTTGGAAGAGTTGCCTTCCGCCTTAGTGCCCGCCTTTGCCGGGCAAGTCAAAGGGGATGATCCGGTCCGCAGACGCGCGCGAATCTTTTCCTGTGCTTGGTCTCCGCCGCGATCCTGATCGTCCTCGAGCGACATGGCGGGTCTGGCCGCCCCGGCTGCGGGCCATCCGGGACTATTTTCCGGGTCCTGTTGCAAACAGGCCACAGGCCATGCTGGCGATGGCCGGCAGTGAAGCGACACACGGCGTTCGGCGAAATGGCAACCGGGCCTCTTGAGAAGAGCTTGAGAGCCATGCCCGCGCCGCACTACCGGCCATACCGGATCGCGGAGGCTTCCGGCCGGTGAGGAACAGATTTGTCGTGCATGCTGAGATACGTAGTCTGGCGTGTCATTGGTCAGTTGTGAATCTGAAACAAATCGTTGAAGGAGGAAGCACCGGCCGATATGTCTTGTCCTCGGCGCATGACTCACGCAGACGGGGGAAGACCATGACTTTCAGACGAAAAATGTTCACAAGCGTGGCGCTGTCGGCCCTGGCGAGCGGCCTCTTGCTGGCGCATCAGGCGGCGATGGCGCCGGCCTATGCCGATGCCTGCAACGGGGCGGACGACTCCGCCAATCAGACGGTCTGCGCCAACGGCTCGACCGATGCGCAGCTCACCTATCCCGAGAACAACGGAGATTATGAGGGCGGCGACTTCACCTTGCGCCTCGACAACCACGACGTCACGAGCGGCGGCATTGTCCTGAAGGACCTTGATGCGGGCGACGGCACGGTCACGCTGCAGAATGGCAGTGACGTGACCAATGCGGCGGGCAACGGCATCGATCTTTCCTCCAACGAGGCCGGCGAGGACCTCACGGTCAACATTGAGACCGGCAGCACGGTCAACGGCAACTCGGTTGGCATCAGACTGAACACCGATACCGGCAACGCCTCGGTTACGACGCAAGCGGGAACCACGGTCAATGCCATCAACGGCTCCACCGGCATTGGCATCGAGGCGATGGCGCAGGCCGTGACGATTACCGCGGGCGGCAATGTGAAAGGCGATCTCGATGGCATCTTCGCGCAGGGTCAATCCGGCGCCGTCAATGTCGGCGCGGGCGACGGAGCCCAGATACACGGCGGCGTCGCCGGCATCTTTGCGCAGAGCGTCACGGGTGGAACCGTGTCGGTAACAACGGGCGCGGGCTCTCAGGTAACCGGCACCAGGGCTCTCGGAATCGAAGCGAACACAACTGCCGGCGGCACCCTCACCGTCACCACGGGCGCGAATTCCCTGACAGAAGGCGGTAACGGCGGCATTGAGGCGAAAGGCCTCGCAGCCGGCGACGTCACGGTCAATACGGGCGCGAGCTCGACGGTCCGGGCCACGGACGAGCTCGGTTTCGGCGAGGTCGGCGCCGGCATTGAGGCGAGCAGCGCTGCCGACGGTGTCGTCAGGGTCACGACGGGGGCCAACTCCAAGGTGGGCGGCAGCTTCGACATCGATGGGGATGGTGTCGGCAACAGCAACGGCATTCAGGCGACGAGCGGTTCCGGAAACGTCTTCGTCACGATCGCCCAAGGCTCCGAAGCGAAGGGTGGGCTGAGCGGAATCAAGGCCAGCACGGGTGCTGGCGCCGTCATCAGCGTCACCAACAACGGCACCGTTGCCGGCACGAAGGCGGGCATCGAGGCGGCGAGCGGCGTCGGCGCCATCCAGATGATCAATCGCGGAACGGTCGCGAATACGAGCGGGCTCGCCCAGGATCTGGCGATCCTCACCTCCGGCGGTTCCGCCGAGATCGACAATACCGGCCTGATCATCGGACGCATCGAGACCGGCGGCATCGCCGACAAGCTGGACAATGACGGCACCTGGACCACGAGAGGCACCAGCAATTTCGGCGCCGGCGCCGATGTCGTCAACAACAACCAGAAGATTGCCGTCGGGACCAACAGCGCGGTCGCCGAGACCGGCCGCTTCGAAAGTCTCGAGACCTTGAACAATGCCGGCAAGATCTTGCTCGCCGACCAGGTCGGCGGTGCCGCCAATATCTCGGACCGGCTCGAGACCAGCGGCAACTATGTCGGCCTGAGCGGCGCCGAGCTCCATGTCGATGCGTTTCTGGGCGGCACCGGATCGCTGTCCGATGTCCTGGCGGTCGGCGGGAACACGTCCGGTGTGACCACGATCATGTTGAATGACATCAACCTCGGCCCCGGCGGTTTCAATCCGACCGGCATCCTGGTGGTCGACGTGGCGGGCATCGCCGATGAAGGCGATTTCGTCCTGGCGAACGGACCGATCGACAAGGGTCTGTTCGTCTATGACCTCGTCTTCAACAATGTCGACCAGGCCAACGACCAGTTCCGGCTCGTCTCCTCGGCCGATGAGGAGGTCTTCGAGACCCTGGCCACGGTCGCGTCGAGCCAGGAAATCTGGCGCGATACGGCCAATGCCTGGGAAGGGCGCCAGCAAGTGCTGCGCGACCGCATCGCCGATCGGGTTTTTGTATCGGCGGTGGCCGATCCACCGCTGCCGGGCGAAGTGGCGGCGGAAAGCAGCCTGTGGTTCCAGGCGTTGGGCAGCTGGACCGACCGCAACGCCCGGATTTCAGGCTTCGATCTCGACTATAGCCAATCGGTCTATGGCTTCGTCGCCGGCGCCGATGCCGGGATCAGCCTCGGCGATGACACCACTTTCGTTCTGGGCGTGCTGGCGGGCTATGTCGACTCCTCCCTCGACTTCGATCAGAGCTCGACCTCGATCAAGACGGAAGGTGCTACGCTCGGCGTCTATGCGAGCTTCCTCACCGGCGGCTTCTTCGCCAACATCCTGCTCAAGGCCGATGTGCTCGACCTGGATTATTCGGCGCCGTCGCTGGCGCCCGCCAATGACCATGACGACACCGATGTGGCCTCGCTCGGCGGCCGCGCCGATATCGGCTTCCGCTTCGGCGGGAGCCTGTTCGTCGAGCCCATGCTCTCGCTCGATGCGATCTCGACCAGGATCGACAAATTTTCGATCGGCGGCTCCGATATCGATCCCGGCACCAATGACAGCATCCGCGGCGGCGCCGCCCTGCGTCTGGGCGTCGATGCGGAAGTGATCAGGACATCGGTCACCGGCCGGGTCTGGGACGTCTTCGAAAGCGACAATGAGATCGACATCATATCCACGGGGCCGGTGCTCGCCATCACGGACGACACGCTGGAAGGCATCTATGGCGAGGTCGTGGCCAGATCGATCTCGACCTGTCGTCGAGCACCGTCCTCTTCGCCCGGGGCAGCTATCTGTTCAGCGACGACATCAGCAAGCCCTCGGTATCGGGCGGCCTCAGCTTCTTCTGGTGATCAGCCCGGCTTCACCGGAGACAGCAGGACCTGGTCGCTGAGCAAAGCGGGCTCGGCTTTGATGATGGTGAACCGTGCGGCATCGGCAAGCGGTTTGAAGCCGTCGAGGCCGCGCGGGATCACCTGGAAGCCGGACATGGCGATCATCCGCCGTCTGATCTCATCGCCGCTCGTCACCGAGCCGGCGATGAAGCGCGAATATTCATGGAGGACGCGCAGATTGGCGATGATCGCGTCATCGCTGCCATATTCGAACAGGCCGCCTTCGCTCGATGCCGCCACGACGCCGCCCGAAGCCGTTAGCTCCTCCAATAGCCGCTCCAGGTCCTGAGGTGTGTTCCAGTCGTAGTCGTGATGCGCGAAGGCGGCATCGACGCCCCCGAGCGGTTTGTCATCCTCTTTCAGGACGGCGAGCGCATTGGCGCCGAAGAACGCGCCGTCTTCATTGCGGTCGAGGACATGGATCACGATCGGCCGCTGCAGCAGTCGCGGCTCCCCGTGCTTCAGCAGGATCAGGCTGTTGATGGAATCGAGGGCCGGCCCGCCGGCGATATTGACGAGATGCAAGGGCGCTCCGCTCGCGAAGGCCTGGTCCGCGGCGATCGCCTCGGCGATGAGGGTCGCTGTCTGCTGCGTCCTGAGGCGCATCAGCGTGATGTGCGGCGAGGCGGCGAAGCGGCGGTCGGCCGGGCTGTCGAAAGGCGGCACCAGATTGTCAGGCCCGAGCTTCATCACATAGGTGCTGAGCCCGTCGAGATAGGTGTTCTCGCGGTTGAACATGGCGGCGGCGAGCCGCGATTTCCGGGCGAACCGGCGGAGCAGGAAGCGCAAGAGGAAGGGAGGGATCCAGCCGCGTTGCCGGTCATCACTGAGAAAAGTTTGCTTGCGGGCTGTGCGCGCCACGTCGTCGTCGGCGACCGCGAAGGCGGGATGGGTCATATCGATGATCGGCAGATGATAGCCGGCGCGCGTCGGAGCGAGGAGAACGTCTCTCATTGCAAAACAAGAGCAAAGTGGAGGGAAGATCGTCAACGCGTCAATTGAGCTCGCGAAGCAGCCTGTAGAGGGCGGACTTCGTCTCAAACCCGACGCCCGGGGTTCCGGGAAGCCGCACATATCCGTCCTCTACGGCGATATCGTCGGCGAAACCGCCGAAGGGCTGGAACACGTCGGGGTAGGATTCGTTGCCGCCGAGATGCAAGCCGGCCGCGATGTTCAAGGACATCTGATGTCCCCCATGGGGAACCGCGCGCCGAGACGACCAGCCGAGATCCTTCATGACATCCAACATGCGCAGATATTCGACCAGTCCGTAGGAAAGGGCGCAATCGAACTGCAGGAAATCGCGATCGGTGCGCATTCCGCCATAGCGCAGCAGGTTGCGGGCATCCTGATGCGAGAACAGATTCTCGCCCGTCGCCATCGCTCTGTCGTAATGCCGGGCAAGCCCGGCCTGCAGGGCGTAGTCCAAGGGATCGCCGGCTTCTTCGTACCAGAACAATCCATAAGGCTGCAGCGCCTCGGCATAAGCGACCGCGGTCGGCAAATCGAAACGGCCGTTGGCATCCACGGCAAGGCAATTGCCGTCGCCGACCACCTCCAGCACGGCCTCGATGCGGCGCAAATCCTCGTCCAGCGGAACAGCGCCGATCTTCATCTTGACCACCTTGTAGCCGCGATCGAGATAGGAGCGCATCTCGGACTGAAGCTTCGAATGGTCCTTGCCCGGATGGTAATAGCCGCCCGCCGCGTAGACCCACACCTTCTCGTCCGCGATCCCCGCCCGGTAGCGGTCGGCGAGCAGCCGCCAGAGCGGCACGCCGGCGATCTTGGCGACCGCGTCCCACACCGCCATGTCGATCGTGCCCACCGCCACGGAGCGCTCGCCATGGCCACCGGGCTTCTCGTTCGTCATGAGAGCCTTCCATATCGCGCAAGGATCGAGGTTGCCGTTCTCGCGGTCGATGAGCGTTTCAGGATCGGTATCCAGCACCCGCGGGATGAAGCGCTCGCGCATCAAGGCGCCTTGTCCGTAGCGTCCGTTGGAATTGAATCCGTATCCGATGACCGTCTTGCCGTCGCGGACCACGTCGGTGACGAGGGCGACGACCGAGCACGTCATCTTGGCGAAGTCGATATAGGCATTGGCGATGGGAGAGGCGATCGAGACGGTCTTTTCCCTTATGTCGACGATGCGCATCGCTTCCGCCTATCGTTCGAGCGCGGCTTCTATGGCCTTGCCGCAAGTCGCGGTATCGGCCTTGCCGCCGAGATCAGGGGTCCGGGTCGCCTCGTTCCGCAAGGTCGCCTCGATGGCTCTCACGATCGCGCCGCTCGCTTCCGCATGGCCCAGATGATCGAGCATCATCGCAGCACTCCATATCTGGCCGACCGGATTTGCCACGCCTTTGCCGGCAATGTCCGGCGCCGAGCCGTGAACGGGCTCGAACAGCGAGGGGAAGCGGCGCTCGGGATTGATGTTGGCGGATGGTGCTATGCCGATCGTGCCGGTGCAGGCAGGCCCCAGGTCGGAAAGTATGTCGCCGAAGAGATTCGATGCGACGACCACGTCGAAGCGATCCGGATTGAGCACGAAATGGGCGGCCAGGATGTCGATATGGTATTTGTCCCACGAAACACCGGAATAGTGCCGGGCCATTTCCGCGACGCGCTCGTCCCAATAGGGCATCGTGATCGAGATCCCGTTCGACTTGGTGGCGGAGGTGAGATGTTTGCGCGGGCGTTTCTGCGCCAGCTCGAACGCATAGCGCAGGATCCTGTCGACGCCGACGCGCGACATGACCGTTTCCTGGATGACGATCTCGCGCTCGGTGCCGGCATACATCTTGCCGCCGATGGCTGAATATTCACCTTCGGTGTTTTCGCGCACGACGAAGAAATCGATGTCGCCGGGCGCGCGGTTGGCGAGCGGCGAGGGTACGCCGGGCATAAGCCGCACCGGCCGCAAATTCACATACTGGTCGAACTCGCGGCG
>Ga0187894_10007284_pt1 | contig 10500 bp, 11 predicted proteins | sample GBC1701081metaG_FD_136650 | JGI IMG/M metagenome (GOLD analysis project Ga0187894, IMG submission 136650) | White microbial mat communities from a lava cave in the Kipuka Kanohina Cave System on the Island of Hawaii, USA - GBC170108-1 metaG ... | reverse complement strand
CGGATACCGCGGCTTGCGCGGCCTTCGTGTCATACGGGGCGAACGGAGTTTCTCGCTCGCGCCGACCGCGATCATCGCCCGCAATCTCAGCATGAAGCGGGCCGTCGAGCGCATGACCGAGGAACTGGGCGGCGGTCCACCGGCCAAGAGCGACAGGATCTTCATTTCGGAATCGGAGCAGGTGCTGGTGACGCTCGGTCCGGCGCCGCGCGCCGTCTCGATGTACCGAGGCAACCGGCTGGTGCAGCCGGCGGAAGTCACGCGGCCGGCGTTGATCGAACTGGCGCGATCGATGGCGGGGTGGATGATCGCGCAGGTCGCGCCGACCGGCCGCATGACCTACGAATACTGGCCCAGCCGCGGGGAGGAGTCCTCCTCCGACAACATTCTCCGGCAGTTCATGGCGAGCGTCTGCCTGGGGCGGCTCGGCCGCAGCGAGATCACCCGGTCGCTGGCGGATTTTCCGACGCTGCAGCGGATCAACCTGGAGTTCAATCTCAACCGGTTTCTGCGGCACGAGAATGATCTCTCCTTCGTCGAGTTCAAGAATGAGGTCAAGCTCGGGGCGGGAGCAATCGCAGCGATGGCGCTGCAGGATTCGCGCGACACCGCGCAGCGCGATGCGGTGCTGGAGGGCATGCAGCGATTCATCGTTTCGATGCAGCGGCCGGACGGATCGTTCCGCACCTTCATGCGGCCCGCTGCGCGCGAGAATGACAACCAGAATTTCTACTCCGGTGAGACGCTGCTCTATTGGGCGATGCTCTACGATGAGTCGCGCGATCCACAATTGCTGGCGCGCTTCCGCAAGAGCTTTCAGTTCTACCGGTCTTTTCATCAGGCACGGCGCAATCCGGCATTCGTGCCGTGGCACACGCAGGCTGACTACCTCGTCTGGCGGCACACGCGGGATGACAACCTTCGCGATTTCATCTTTGAGATGAATGACTGGCTGCTCGCGATGCAGCAATGGGATCACGTGCCCTTTCCCGACCTGCGGGGGAGGTTTTACGACGCCGCCCATCCCGATTACGGTCCGCCGCACGCGTCGTCGACGGGCGTCTATCTGGAGGGGTTGGCTGACGCGCTGCGATTGGCGCGAGAAACGGAAGACGCTGCCCGCTCACATCGCTACCGCGCCGCGCTACTGCGAGGGTTGCGTGACGTCATGCAGCTCACGTTCACCGACGACGTGGACATGTTCTATGTCTCGCATCGGGAGCGCGTGCGCGGCGGCGTGCGCGTGGAGACCTACAACAACACGATTCGCATCGACAACGTGCAGCACAATCTCATGGCGCTATTGAACATACTGGACCTTCTGCGCGACGAGGACTTTGTACCATCAAACTTTGATCTGTTACCCGCGAGTCGCGGAGCCTCCGCGTCGCAGTCGTCGGAGTCCGAGGCGGATGCGACCCCCGAACCGGATCCCGCGCCGCAACCGGATGAAGACTGAAGCATTGCTGCCGGAGCCGAGCCTTCATCATGAACCAATTGCGGGATGCTGATCTCGATCATGTTCGCGGGGGCGTTGCCCCGCCGCCGGGTGCCGTGGACGCGCGCGCCGCCGCCGCGATGGTCTTCGGCGTCTGCGTCCTTTCGCTCGTACTGGAGATGACGGCGTCGCGGCTGGCCGCGTTCTATCTGACCTATTCCAACAGTTACCTGGCGATTCCGCTGGCGCTCTTCGGTCTGACGCTGGGAAGCCTGCGCATTCATCTGGGGCGACGGCGCGTCGAGCAGTATGACTTGCGGCGGTGGTTCGCATGGCTTGGCCCGGTGACGGCGCTCTGCCTCGCGGCGATCTTCCTGCTCTTCAGCCGGTTCTTCCCGCTTCAGCAATTTGATATCAGCGCCGCGGTTCTGGCCAAGCTGCTCCTCTTCTGCGGAGGCCTGATTCCGCCCCTCTATCTGTGCGGCGCCATACTTACTCTGGTGTTCACGCGGCATTCCGAACGTGTCGCCCTTCTCTATGCGCTGGATTTCACCGGCGCGGCGCTGGCCTGCGCCGCGACGCCGCTGCTGCTCATGCGCTTCGATCTGCCTCTGGTGATGGCGCTGACGGTGCTCGTGACCGGCGTGATCCATGCCGCCATCGCGGCAGGGCCGACATGGCGCCGCGCGGCGGTGGCCGTGATCCCCGCCGCCGGGGCGTTTGCGACACTAACCTGGCTGGAAGGTCAATACGATTTTCACAATGTCGTCGCCAAGCCCTGGTCCAGCCCGACCGACGCGTCGGCCGAAGTCTCGCAGGTGGCGCACCGCTGGAACGCCTATTCGCGCGTCGCCGCGCTGCGCATCGCCGGTGGCGAGCGTTCCTACTACCGGATCATTCACGACAACGCCGAGAGCAACGTCGCCGTCATGCCTTACTCGGGGGTCTATCAGCAGAATCTTGCCGCGCGCGACAACATTCTGGCCGCTCCCTGGCTGCTCGGCCGTCCGGTCCGCAGCGCGCTGGTCATGTTCGCCGGCTGCGGCCGGCAGATGCTGGAAATCGACCGGCTATCGGGCGGCCATACGCCGATCACTGGCGTGGAGATCAATCCCCTGGTGATCGAGATGGCCCGCAAGCTGCCCGAGTTGAGCGCCATGCGACTGGATGAGTTCTTTTCGCGGCCGAACGTGCGGATGGTCGTCAACGACGGCCGCGCGTTTCTCGACCAGAACCGGGAGCGTTTCGATCTGATTCTCGTCGCCTCGGATGCCGCGACGTTTCAGTTCAAGACATCCAACAGTCGGAAGTATCTCGACACTGTTGAGGCCATGCGCGGCTATCTGGACCATCTGAGCGAGCATGGGCTGCTGGTCTTTCAGGGGCAGCCGGCCCCGCACAAGCTGCGCGCCCTGCGACATCTGTTCGAGGCGCGCGGGCGCACGAATCTGGACCAGTGCGTTGCGGTTTTCTCCGCGCACTGGGAATACCTCGACTCCATCATTCTCTCGCTGACGCCCTTTACCCTCGCCGAAGGGCAGGCGCTGCGGTCGGGTCCGCGCGGCCGGGACAAGCTGCTCTACGCGCCGATGCTCGAACGGCCCGACCCGAAAGTCACGGGCATCCTGCATGACGCGCCCTCGCAGGCTGACCTTGTGACCGATGATCGACCCTTTGTGGAGCGGCTGGATCTCGCGGGATATCGGCCGGCGCCCGGCTGGAACCTGCTGAAACAGGTTCCTTATTACAAGAGCTGGATCATGATCTCCACGCTTCTGCTGGTGACGCTCGTCGCGATGGGGCTGGTGGCCGGGTCGCTCGCACTGACGCGCGTGCGCGGCCGCAGCGCGCCGCCGGCCGGTCCGCTGGCCTATCTGCTGATCTCGGGCTTCTGCTACATGCTCTGCCAGATCGTGCTTCTGGCCCGGCTCGAGCTGCTGTTGGGAAATCCTTTGCTGAGCATGGCGCTGCTACTGGCGACTTTTCTCATCGGGAACGCCATCGGGAGCGTTCTGCTGAATCGGCTGACCGGTGATGCGATGCGCTGGCTGCTGCCCGTCGTCACCGCATTGCTGGTGATCGTCACGGTGAAATCGGCCGACTGGCTGAACGGCGTTGCGCTGCACCAGGCCGCGCCGGTGAAGCTGCTGTGCGCGGCGGCGCTGCTTTTACCGCTCTCGATGATGCTGGGCGGCTTCTATCCGCGCGTCGTCTCCTGGCTGGCGGACAACGGCATGCCGGACGCGGTACCGATCACCTACGGTATTTCGACGCTCGCCTCGGTCGTCGGCGCGACCTACGCCATGACGGCGGGGGTCAATCTCGGCTATCGCGCGATCGCCTGGCAGGCGGCCGCCGGGTATCTCCTGCTTGCGATCACGGCGCTCGTCGGCTGGTCGGCACGGGGCCGTGCCGCAGCCGAGATGAGGTCGCCATGACTCGACGCTCTGAGATCGACTCGGCTCCGCAGGGACCCCGGGAGCCGGCGCCCACAGGCGATCGGCTGCCTTGTCCTGTGTGTCACGGCCGCGGGCGGCGGCTGGTCCTGCGATCCTTCCTGATGGCGATCGGCGGCGGATTGCTGTTGGCGGTTGGAGTGACCGCGGTATTCCGCATGAATCACATCGCGCCGCGGCTTCGGCCGTTTCGCGGCGTTCTGATGATGAGCGGCATGGGACTCTTCGGGATCTATCGCGGCCTAGCCGGCGGCCTCTGGATGGAGTGCAGGGCGTGTCGAGGAACGGGGCGGAGTTTTCGGCGTTCGGATTCCCGCATTCCTGGGAATGACAATGGATGAACGTTGGCGCGCATCGTCGAGAAGCATGCCCGCCGCACAAGTGGCCATGGCACCGAATGGGCGTCCCTGAATGGCGGTCTATTTGTTCGGCTTCGGCACGTGGCTGCCGCGCAGTGGATATGTACCGGATGATCAGCCCTGCTTCGAGGCGTGGATCGGTCGCCCCTTCGCGCATGGAATGGAGCATTTCGAGCTCTACGCGCAGCTACCGATCCGAAGGGGATAAACCGGCCGCTTCGATCAGCCGGATGCGGCGAGAGGCTTGCGGGCGATGGCGTAGACCACGTTCGATTCGACGGCGCGAAGTCCTGAGCGGCGCATGAACTCCAGGTTCGCAGCGCGAACCATGTCGCAATGCGCGGCGCTGAGCTGTTCGACCGTACCGCGATATCCCGACCCCATCACAGCGGACCACCAGGCCTCCGGCGACGCGATCGGGTGTTCGCCCGCTTCGGCGACCACATCCGCTTCCATCACTCCGCCTTCACATAGCAGCGCGCGGAGCGACGGCGGGTCGCTGATTTTGTCCCACGGATTGAATCCCTTGTAGAGATCCGGCCGCACGGCGCGAATCGAATCCCAGAAGGCCGTGGTCGCCGGCTCAAAGAATCGCGGCCCCCACGTGGTGATCGCCAGCCTGCCGCCCGGGCGAAGGACGCGCCAGAGCGATCGGACCGCGGCGGGCATGTCTGACACAAAGAAGATGCCGAAGACACAGATCACTGCGTCGAAATGGTTCTCCGGCAGTCGCAGATCGAGCAGGTCGCCCGTGCGGAACTCCACGTGACGCAGTTTCAGCTCGCCAGCCTTGCGGCGCGCCAGTTCGAGGAGCCGCTCGGCGAGGTCGACGCCGAGGAGGAAGCCGCCCGGTCCCACCGCCTGGCCGGCCGGAATCGCCGATGCGCCGCTGCCGCAGCAGACGTCCAGAACTCGCGCGCCAGCCGGCAGGCCAAGCCGCTCGACGGAGCGCCGCCCGTAGCGCGCCCAGAAGTGGTTGGCGGGATCGTCGTAAGCGTCGGCCGCGGCATTGTAAATGGCAGCGACTCGAATGCCGGAGTCGTTCCGGGTTTCCATGAGCGATCAGTCTATCCGGTGCAGTCCTGCGCCAGAGTTTTGCCCGGAGCAGCCACGCAATCGTCCGCTCGCGGTTCGTGCAGCAGCGCCGTGAGACTTGACAGCAGCTCGCCGCAGTTCACCCGCTTGCCGACCTGCAGGTTGTAGCCGGCCTCCAGGGCCCGCAAGCGTTCTTCGGGGCGCACGAAAGCCGTCACGGCGATCGCCGGAATGTTTCGCATATCCGTGGCAAGCCGTCGAATCTTGCGAATCAGAGAGAGTGCCGCTACGCCGACTGCGAGCGTCATCCGACTCATGCCTGAATACTGTTGACGGGCCAGCGCATGCAGCGCAAACGCTGCTGGGATCATGAAGAGGGACTGGAGGATGATCCCTGCACCATGGAGGCCGATAAAGAAAAGAATGACTTTGATGTATGCCGACTTTGACGTGTACAAATAGACGATGGCCGCGATTAGAGTCCCAAGCGCCACAACGCCGATGACGATGGCTGCCTTCCCCACAGCACGATACTGCCCTCCGGCCGTTGCGGCCGCAAGTTGTGTCGTCATCGTGAAGGTCGTCCAAGTGTGCTGCCGCGGCTCGTTTGTAGCCATGGTTTTGTCCGTCTAACGACTCGTCGATAAGCTGCGGGCGCCGCATGCGACCGTCAGCTTCATCGGCCAGTTAAACGAAACGCCCCTCAAGCCAGAATGCGCGCCCTCGCACAGCATGTCCGCCTCGCGCCCGTTACCTCGTGGCCGGAATACCCTGGGGGTAAGCCAGCCCACTTCGCGTCACCTCGGCTGCCTTGGTACCCTCGTCCAGCGCCCGACCTCGCCTTCATTGCGAATGGAGACGCTCGTGACTTCGTCGGTCGGGTTGCGCTCGAAGGTGAGGTAGTACTCGCGGTCCTTCCAGAAGAACTGATTCTCCGTTTCGGGGACGATCACAAATACGGTGTTGCCGGGAGGGACTTGCACAACCAAACGATCGCCTTCGCGTGCGATCGCGAATACGTCCTTTCCATGGTACTCGCCAACGCAAGCGTCGTAGGACGCCGGAGCCAGCATGCGTTGCTTGTGTCTGCGCGGCAATTCGTATCGCTCACCGAACATCAGCGCCGCGAGCTCATTGGACATCGCGCGGACTTGCGAGCGGTTGGAGTCGCTCCAAATGTTGCTGAGGATCGCGATGAACAGTCGCTCCTCCGGGTAACGCGTGATCTGCGACACTAATCCTGGGGCGTTGCCGGCGTGCCACTCGACGCGGCGATTGAACTTCGTCTGGACCCACCAGCCATAGCCGTACTCGTTCATGACCGTGGTGAACAGCTTGGCAGTCAACGTCGTATCTAGCAGCGTGTGCGCGCTCAGTGCTCGATCCCAGCGCAGGAGATCGTCCACCGTCGAATAGAATGCGCCAGCGCCGCCCGTGAACCCAACGTCGATGTAGGGAGCGTTCGTCAGATTCCCCTGAACGCGGTTGTACCCACTCGCCAGGTCCTGGACGATGACGGTCCGATCCTCGCACCCGCTGTCCGCCATGTCTATCGCCTGGAAGATTTCCTGTGACACGAAGGCGCAGAAGTCCTGCCCGGAGACCTTGGCGACGAGCATCCCGAGCACGATGTAGCCGACGTTGGAATACGCCCAGCGCTCGCCGGGCTCGAAGTCCAAAGATTGAAGTTCTTCGCCGGGTGCGAACAGATCAGCAACCGTGCGAAACGGGATCGGCGTTGCAGCAGAAAGTCCGCTGACATCAACCATCGCTCGCGTCGTGAGACGAGGCAGACCGGCTGTGTGCGAGAGCAAGTGATGGATCGTGACTTTGTTCCATGCCGGCGGCCATTCGGGCAGATACTTGCTTATCGGGTCGGTAAGCTGTAGGGAGCCCCGCTGCGCGAGCAGAAGCACGGCCGCCGCCGTAAACTGCTTACTCGCCGAACCGATCCGAAACTTGGTCTCCAGCGAGTTGGCGACGGCGAACTCACGATTCGCCTCGCCGAACGCACGGCGGTAAACAACCTGCCCTTCGCGGGCGACCAACACCGCGCCGCTGAAACCGGTTACGCGAGAGCGCGCAGTCATGTACTCCTCGATTCTCTCCACAAGCGGCGATGGGCGCGACTCAGCGAAGGCCCGCGATTGTTGGCCGACGGCCTGCGGCGGGTAGGCGGCGAACGAACTCGAGTACACTATGATCACCGTGACAAAGCGGACAGGCGAGCGAGGTCGCTTCGGGCCAGGTCTGTTCATTTGGTGATTCTCCTCGTTCCGCCTAACGCCTAGCATCAGCGGCGCGCATCGCTGTCCGCGGCATGCGGTTGTTCGGCGGCTCATGTACTTCCGATACCTACAACGCCCGAGAAAGCCAGTGCATGATGTTCAGCGCCAACTGTCTGTTGTCGTAGTCAGGCACATTCATCCCCACCCGGATCCCATTGCGATCGCGCTGCGCCCGCAACATGCCCGCCTCTCCGAGGACGACCACTCGACCCGATTCCACTTCCAACGCGAGCCCCTGCGACCTACCCGAGGCGGCGACCGGGGCGCCATACTCCATGTTCACTTGGACATCGCCGCCGGACCGCGCCACTTGAGGCAGACCCGGTGGCCGCTCGGTTGCCGCGCCGGACAAGGCAAGAAAAGGGACGGCGGTAGCCGGGCCTTGGACCGACTGCCCGGTGAACGTCATCACGCGCTGTACGCGCTCGGCCGGGCTCCGTCCACGGATGATCGGATGGTCCCGCAGCAGCCCGTTCGCCAGGGAGAAGACGAGGTGGCTGTCGCCTCGCTCGGGGTCATGGTGCGCGGCGTCCTGCACCAAGCCAGCCCGCATGGCGATGTCGAATCGCCGGGCCAGGGGGATCACGGCCGACCCGTATGGCCAATGGTCAGTGATGAGGAGTAACGACCCGCCGCCACGGACCCACGTTTCGATCACAGCAGCCTCAGCCTCCGAATACGCTGCATCGTCGTTGGCATCGTTCCTACCACGTGCGAGCGGGAGCACGAGGAGCGAGACCCCTTCCAAAGTCTGTGCGGTTAGCTGCTGCTCCGAAACCCGCAGCGTGTACCCGTCGCTCCGAAGGAGATCGGCCAGCGGCTTGTACCCCCCTGTTGTCGTGTGTGTATTCAGGTGGCCCTCGTCGAAGAGAACGACCGGACCGTTGCCGTGATAAGCGGGCTGAGCCACGCGAGCATCGAAATCCCGGTCGTATGACTGGTCACGAGTCGCGAAGAGAGCAGCGGCTACCATCACAGCGATGAGCACCGCTGCCGTTGCTATGACGCGCGTACGAATCATCGGTCGCATCTCCTTTTCTTTGCCCGCCGAAACGTAATGCCGATCAGTGGCCGAGCGGGCGCCGCGCCGACTCTCAAACCACAAGAAGGTTGCCCACCGGCTCGGTCCGCAGCATTAGGGGTTTTGCGGTGGCCGGATCATCGCCCAGTCGCCGCCGGCGGCGCTCCAGCAGGAACGGCTACCTTCCGGGCTCATATCGCATCGCCACTGCTCCCGAGCTGAACTCCAACCGGCTGACGAGCTTCAAGTCGAGCGGCCTCGATAGGCCGGCGAACAACGTCGGTCCGTGGCCCGCGAGCCTGGGGTGAACCACGAACTCGTACTCATCGATCAATCCGAGTTCGGCGAGCGCCAGCGGGAGCTTCACGCCGCCCAGGAACAATCCTTTGCCCGATTGCCGCTTAAGCTGCTCGACGGCCGTCGCCAGATTGCCGCGCACGAGCTCCGCGTTCCAATCGACCTGGTTCAAGGTGCTCGACACGACGCACTTCTTGGCCGCGTTGATCGTCCGGGCAAATGGTTGCATCCAGTCGGGCAGCGCCGCCGTCTGGGCCGGCGACCGGAAGGCTGCCTCCATCATTTCATAAGTCACTCGGCCAAACAGGAGGGCATCGGCCCGGTTAAGGTTCTGGACCGCGTGACGATGCAATTCTTCGTCCGGGATTATTCCGCGGTGATCGCAGCATCCGTCCAATGTGACGTTGATGGAATACCGAAGCGGTCGCATGACTTGTTCCTGAAGCGGGATAACGACCCAGCTCACCTGCCCGGCGGGCGGGGAGCTTGGACCCTGGAAGGCCTACAGGCCCGCCGGGCCCATGCACTGCAGCGCCTGCGTCGGCAGTCGCCGCTAGCGCTGAAATTCTCTCCAGCGCCGTTCCTCTTCATCCGGCGAGACGTCTTCAACGTGCGTGGCGATCCACCAGATGTTGCCGCAGACATCCTTCACACCACCATACCGTTCGCCGCTGGGCAGGTTTCGGATATCGAATACCGACGTCCCGCCGGCCGCAAGGGCGCGCTGGTAAACCGCGTCGCAATCAGGCACGTAGAGATAAATCGACGTCGGCATCGGCCCATATTCGCCATCCGCTTCCCCGAGCATGAGCATCGAGTCCCCGACGCGCATTTCCGCATGCATGATTCGGCCGTCCGGACGGTCCTTTCGGGCGATCACTTCCGCTCGAAACGCTTCCTCGATAAATCGAATCAGCCGGTCGGCTCCGGCTGCAAACAAATACGGAGTCACAGTGTGGAAACCATCGCGAATCGGCTTCACGGTCATTTCAATTATCTCCCAAAGGGTAGAGTGTTGCCGAACGGATCAGCATTCAACGGCCGGCCGGGCACCCAGCCGCATCAGGATAACAAGGGCCGTTCCGCCCGGTCGGTCCGTTGCAGTGAGCGGTTATTCGGCCTGCCGGTCGAGCACGGCCGTTCGAAACACCCTGACACCGCTGAAGCAAAACGCAACCTCACCGACAGGGTGAAGCAAGAACCGATATTCGAACCTGTTGTCGTCGACACGATCGATTTCGTCGTACAGAATCTCGAAGTCGGCGGGGTGCTTCACCTCGACAAGCCCCGCGAGATGTGCGGGCCGGGTCGTCACGTCGTCAAAGCTCAGAACTGCATCGGAGTAGCCCACCTGCAAATCGCCGCAGCGAAGTCGAAGGCGTAGGGCACCGACCAACGGCTCCTGTTCGACCTCCATGATGTACGCGTCGTGTGGCTCCAGGCTGGCGAGGTCCCGCATCGACTGCGGCAGGTCGATTGCTTCTAGAGCCTGTTATGAACTATTTCCCATCAACCTCGCCAGCATGAGGCAGGCGAAGGCGACGAAGTGAACTCCTGCGAGGGTGGATGGCAGTCGTTCGTAGTCTCTGGCGAGTCGGCGACAGCG
>Ga0187894_10007283_pt1 | contig 10500 bp, 11 predicted proteins | sample GBC1701081metaG_FD_136650 | JGI IMG/M metagenome (GOLD analysis project Ga0187894, IMG submission 136650) | White microbial mat communities from a lava cave in the Kipuka Kanohina Cave System on the Island of Hawaii, USA - GBC170108-1 metaG ... | reverse complement strand
TCAACGCGCTGGCGCTTCAGGGATTCTACAGTGATTACCCTGAGCAGGCGCGAACGCTTCCCGTCTTTGTGGCCGCCCGCCGTAAGCCGTATGAGCCGGGGAATAACGTGAGCGAGATGGCGAGGTCGCTCGCTCCGGCCGTGTTCAGCTATGAGCGCGCGCCGTTGCTGCTCGCGGACGATGTGCAACTCGTTGGCGAAGATGGCAAGGTCTTTTCCGAAACTTACGGCCTGCACACCTTTCTTGAACTGACCGGCGCTGCTTACGAAGTGCTGGCGGCCGACAAATCACGGCTCCAGGTTCGCCATCTCTGGTGGAAGCCGGGAGCGCAAATCCCGCTTCCCTATGGCTGCTCTCTGATCTTTCACCAGGCGGGGCAGTGGGGGTTCGGAACAGAGGAAGAGCCGCCAGCCGAATGGAACGGGGTTGGCGATCACGCCGTCTTCACTTTCAACGATCCGAGCAACTGGGACGTTGACAGCGTTGATTTCACGGTTGGCGGCGCCGGCCCGCAAGAGTTCTATCAAACAGACGCCTGGGCCGGCTTCGATCCGGACAATGACGACGGGCGCAGCTATGAGGAGATGTCCGACAGCTATGGCGAGTCCTGCGAGCGCGAGATCCGCAAAGTCATCGGGAACGCCGTCCCGGAGAACTTCTGCTGGGACGACCTGCTGAGGTTCGCTCCCGAAGGGCTACAGATCGCAGCCATCACCCCGGAGTACAAAACCCGCCACAGTCGTCGGCCTGCGACCGTGACAATCACCTTGAGCAATGATGAGAAAGTCACGCTCCGGCTCATTTGAAAGGTACAAATCAAAAACAGAGAGCGCTGTTTAGCGCAATCAATTCATTCGACGTGAAGTTCGATTACCGGGGTACCCCTGCACAGAAAGGATTAACGATGGCAGCCGAAAGAACCGAATTCGGTGTTGCGCGAATGGAGTGTGCTTGCGACGCCTGCGTTGCGAATTGCAGATTCGTTCCGGGGGCGCTCATTCCGGCAGACCTCGATCGAATTTCTGAGCACTTGAATCAACCCGACATGGTGCAGTTCGCGTTGGACAATCTTCTCGCAAGTCCTGGCGCGATTATTTGCGCCCAGGGCGAGCTGATCACCATCCCTACGCTTGTGCCGGCGCGGGGAGCGGATGGCGCTTGCCGGTTTCTGAAGGAAGGCCGATGCACGATCCATGCTGTATCGCCTTTCAACTGCGCTTTCTTCGGGCACGAGCAGAGCAGAGAAGAGGCCGACGCCCTCAGCATGCGCGGCCTTGTGGAGATCGCCAAAGCGTGGCAGCGCGGCGATCTGTATGCGCGGCTCTGGATAATGCTTCATGAGGCCGGTCGCATTGCGCCCTCGCCCCTTGTGGCCCGCGCAAGGATGCGGGCTGCGCTCGATGCGGGTTGATCGCGCCGCCGGTTCAATGTATCGAGCGCGCATCCGCGAAAGGCGGTTTATGACGAACGATCCCCCAGAGCTTTGCCCGGCTGATTCCGCCACCGCCGATTTGAGCGAATTTGAGCTTCGGGAAATTGCAGAAGATGTAATTCGAGAACTCCGAGAGGAAGGCCTGCTGCGCCCAACGCCAGTCAACCCTGCGGAGCAAGACGCTCAATCAGACACGCCAGACTCCACCCCGCCAAACTGGCCCGAACCTTTCTGATCTCCAACGCTCCCGCAGCCAACGACAAAGGAAGCACAACCAAACCAAGAAAAATCGAGCGGCCAGCAATACAGGTACGAACTGATGAGCCTCTTCCCACAGCCATCAGCGGCTGTGCGGCGTTTCAAGACCAACCTACATTCACCAGCGACAAGGAGAGTCACATGGAAATGTTCAATCTTCAGTTTTTGTACGACTTGCTGTACGCGATTGGCGAGATTCTGACGACGACTTGGGGAGGCCGCGTCATTCTAGGCATAGCGATTGGGGCGCTGATTGCCAAAGTTGCAAGAGCGTAAATTCAAAGTGTCGTAGCGACTAACCTTGCTCTATTGCTGCTCGGATTGAACTAAACTCATTCTGTTGCCTTTTGTTATATAAAGCATCAGTACCTATTAAGACTTTAGCAATCCAGACTTCCATCATCTTTCGCCCCGTCTCCCGGAGCGCTTTCTCGAATGCCTCGTTGATAGAGAGCGGGTTTGCACTACTTACGGCGAAGTTGAGAAACGAGTGGAAAACATCTAGTGCTTCTTGAACTGAGAGCTTTGTTACTGGCGCTGCGATGGCCTCGGCCCCGTAATCCAATAGCGCCTTTGCGAAAGACTGGACATTGTTCAGCCGTGCGGTCTCGCAACTAAATAAAAACACGCGCGGACGGTTAGCGCGGATCGCATCTTTGATCTGCTCTAAATCTTTCACATCAACCGTCTCGCCGTTCGGCAACTTAATGGAAAACCCATCGCTATGCGCTACCACCATAATCACACATTGCTTATTCTGGAGGGCATCAAGAAATGTGGCTTTCGTCGCATTTGTTCCCTGCGTCTTGTTTATAATCTGCTGAGGTATAGCTTGCTCAAACTTGCCATGAAGACTCTGCCAACGATCCCACGTTTCACCAGGAATATCCAGGCGCTGCAACTGCTCGCCAGACTGCGGCAGGGCATTGAGAATCTTGATCTGATCGGGCTGTAAAACAGGCGACTTTGCCCAACCACTAATGTTTTGCTCAATTTGCTTTTCATCCAGCGTCACCGAGCGGAACAGGCGGCTAGTTTGCAGCAACGCTTGATGAGGGAAATTGAGCAACGCCCCATCAGCAACAAGCACCGTATCAAACTTTTTGAGCAAGTCAGTTGCAGGTGTTAGCAGCTTGGATACACGAGCATAACCAGGGTCAGTTAAACCAGCGGCGCCGCTTCCTAACGACACTTCAATCTCTCGCGACAGGTTGCGCTCTAACCATTTGATCGGAGTTTGCACCAGGCTCTGAGCATTAATAGCGACACTATCCACTGATCCATTGTGCGATATGTCTGCATACAACCGGTTCTCTCTGACTTGATAAGAAACCACGGCTCCGCCTGGATACGTTTTTTGCAGCGATTGGTCAATGCGTGAAAGCTGAGGCGTAATAGCTGTTGCTGATGTCGGCGCGCTAAAATTGGTAATAAGGCCTGCGTTTGTTATTGCGGTCGGGACATAGTAGAGACTACCAATTAACGGTAGGGCGACAATGGTCAAAGCAAATGCTCTTGATTGGACGATCTTTGAAGCCCCAATGTAAACGACGTAAAGGCAGCTACCACCGATATACACTACGGCAATGAGTACCGGTAATCCTGGTGACAGTAGCGAAAGCAAGAGTAGCCCGACTGGCAGTAGTACCACTAATACCCCACGTTCTTTGAGCACTTTGAAGATAGCCACCGTCGTAATTATAAGGCTTCCGGCAGAGATTCCTATCAGCACGATATACCCAATTGATCCGGCACTTGCCAGCACGATGGCGATGAACTGAGCCCCAAGGTAGGTGATAGCGAAGATGCCTACTGTAGCAGTAAATCCTGAAAACCGCCGGATGCTTCGTGTGGTTTCTTGTGGAGAGCGGTAGCGCTGGCTTCCGCGATACCCTTGATTGCCGAGGTTTCTCGATCCACTACTCGAACCGCTACTCGAACTACTGCTCGAACTTGGTCTGTAAACATAACTCATGGTTTCCCCTTTCGAGTCAACGACGAATCACGCGGGTTGTGTGATTCATCAAGAACTCAAGAATTCGTGCCAGGTATCCCTTTCCGCACCAAGGTATGCGTCTTTGTCCTGACGCTTGTGAAGTTGCGACTGTGCAGCAGAATGTAGTAACTGCGGCCCTGCAATCCCAAGAAGCAAAAGTTGAAGGAGTGAAGAGCCAGGATTTGACACTGCGGCAGTGACTACGCCGCCTGCCAAGATTACTAGAACAGTTATGAGCCAGTATCGCCCCGATCCAGCATATTTCGGCCATCGGCCACGCCGCGCAATCCGGTGCCAATGCAAAATTTCAGCAATGATTGCTCCGCATGACCCGACAACCAATTCAAGCGCTTCTGCCTGATAGTCAATGGTCATACTATATTCTCGTTGTTTATTTCGGTTTGTGTGTGTCGGTTCAGACGGCTAGATTCGACGTTTGAACACCGGAGCCGAAGGCGCTATGGACAGAAAGCGTATCTCCGCTAATTGAATATCAACTTGGCAGCATAGCCAGACTGTCAAGTTCATCTTTGCCCGGTTTAGGGGATGCTGTGATATGCACCGCATCCATAAAACGCAACAGCGGGTAAAAGGAAAGCCGATTCTACAGCGGGATGATCGCCAGACCCAAGAGTGATGTGACAATACTCGCCCCTCACGCCCAAAAAAGTGTATCTTCGCTACCCCAGGCTGAAACCTGAATTATTCACCCAAGTCTCCAGAACTCCTGATAAACAGCAACCGCCCCGATCCCCACAATCCCGCAATGAAGAAAGCACGTTCCTCATAACGTCGCCTGCTTCCCCCGAAATATCTCCTTTTGCCAGTCAAAGATTTTGGCTGCTGGTAAGCCGCGATCAGCGCCAAACGACTGATGGGCGCGACTGAAATCTCAATTCACAAGCAAAGGAGAAATGCACATGACATCCGCAATGTACACAAACCGTTCCAACCGCAACCTCTTTATCCCGCGTGATACCGGATCGCCGCACGACGGGTTGATGGCCCACCTTTCCGGCCTCGGGACGTTAGCGCGCCTCGATTTCGAGCGTTGCGCCGTCGCCGGTGAGGTCATTTACGCCATTGAAGGCGACACGTTGCCCATAGGGCAGCAGGACGAGGAAGCGCGCATCGGGTCGCTGGCCTATGCGATCAAGAAGCTCGACAACGCCGAAGACGCCGCCGAATTCATCCGCTGTCTGAATGCGATCTGTGAAGAAGGGGATGCGCGCTACCGCCAAGCCGCGGCTTCGCATTACTACAGCGAGATCGCCGCCCGCGGAACCGGCGACGTGCTCAGAGAGTTGGCGCTCATCGCAATGCAGCTTGCGAGCCTTTACCCGGTTGCGGAAGAGACAGAAACAGAAGTTGAAATCGGTTACGCAGCGCCTGAAGAGGATCGCTTCACTCAACCACAGTCGCTCTTCGACAGGGAAGTCGAGGCGGTCACCCGGCTTGTTCGCGGCCGCCGCAAGAGCGCGTCTTTCATCCACGACGAGGTCACCGATTGGCTGAGCGATCTGGAAGCGGGTGGAGCGAGTATTGAGGAGATGGATACGGCCTTCGCTCACGCCGATGCGATGGAGCAATACGACGAAGGCGGCGCGGTCATCGTGATGTCGAGTCACGAGCGCACCGTAGCTTGCGGCCGCATTGATCCGGAACTCACCCGCGAAGATTTGCCGGAACGTGCGCAATACCTGGTTGCGGAACTGCGGCAGGCGTATGTGAACGGCGTGAGGTTGGAGGAGATGTGGGAGGATCTGAACGCGCAGATCGAGATTCTCTTTCCGGTGAGCGGCAAAACGGAAAATGGCGGGCGGTTCTATTCGCACGCGAATCGCGAGATTCAGTCTTTCTGCCGTGAAGTGTTGGAAGCGATCCTGGCTGATTGCCAATCCGATTTTCACCTGACCGCGCTGAGAAACAATCGCGACTACCGCGAATTTCACAAGGCCATTCGCCGCGCGACCGACACCAAAGTGGTCGGCGAGGTGATGAAGCGGGCCTTCGGAGCCAGGATGGCGGGAAGCCTGCCGCTCAAGCATTTCACCGCGCTCAAGACGGCGGCGGCGTTGCAGCGGGAACGGCTCGAGTCCAAACCTCCCTCCGCGCCGGCGTCACAACTGCTCAAAGAGATCGCCACGGCGTCGGAGGCCAAGCTGCGGTATTTGTCGTGGGCGTTCTACGGGAATAATGTGCCTTCGCATCCGATCCATACACTCGTGGCGCAGGAGGCAAGCGCTTTATGGCAGGCCCTCAAGGACCGCAAACAAGAAGTCGCCACCTTCAGAAAGGCTGCGTGATTCGACGCTCAGCCGCCGGCGGAGAAAGAAAAAGTTGCGGTCGGTAAGTTGCGCTTGCAAATAACATCTAACCACAACATTGAAAGGAGTTTACGAAAATGTCGGCATTTGCTCAAGTTATGGGTCGTCTCGGACAGGATCCGGATTTGCGTTACACCAACAGCGGGAATCCGGTCGTCAATCTTTCGGTCGCCAGCAATCGTCAGAGGAAGAACGGCGACGGAGAAAAAATCAGCGTGGCGGACTGGTATCGCATTACCGTTTTCGGACGTGATGCGGAGATCATCGCGCAGTACGCCAAGAAAGGCAGCGCTCTCGCATTCAATGGCCGGCTGCAAACCGATTCCTACGTGGATCGCGAAGGCCAGCAGCGCACTTCGACCTACCTGATCGCGGATTCGTTTGAATTCGTGCCCACCGCAAAGCGCGCGGAAGAGAACGGCGATGGAAACGGTGAAACGCACGCCGCGCCGGAGGAGGCGAATATCGAAGCGCCGGAATCGCCGGAAGAGGAAGCCGCCGGCGGCAAGTCGAAACGCCGAACGAAGCGCAAAACCATCCCTGAGGACGAGATCCCCTTTTAAGCGAACCTCTCTGATCTGAGCCATTTATAGCGGTTTACAATAGGGCCGGCAGGCTCCCCAACAGCCAGAGGTGACAGTAGGGGAGTCTGCCGCGCTCTTTTGAGAATCCGTCTTTTATTTCCCATCTTTCGGTTTCGAGGACTTTTTCATTTAGGAACGACGATCATAGTGACAGATCCAACGGGGTGAAATTCTGGTTGCCGAGTCACTATGCGTCCTTCGCGGCTAAAGTGATGCGCCGCGCCTGGGATCGATTTCGCAGAGAGTGGGTGAACAGCGTTGGGATTGTGATAAACCGACAGTCCTTCGCACCAGGTCTCAACATAATTAGGTGAATGAACCTCTGCGACGAAGTCTTGTGTGATGAGTGAGTCACGATAACAAAAGCCATTCCGCACCATGCGGATGTCGCGATCTCCAAATCCGGCTAAAAATCCCATCCGGTTGAACTTCGGCAGCGTCCCGCTTGGATTCGCAATGACTGCGCTGATGTGCTCGGTATTGGGCTGCAGGAAAAAACCGGAGGGAATTTCCTTCTCTTCCCACCGATGTGACTCTATGCGCTCGCTTACTATCTCTACCGATCCGTCTGCCATTTTTCGATCAACTTGGCGTATGCCATAAAGGTATTCGACCAATGATGTGCTGCTCCAAGCCATTGATTGTTGCTCGTGAAAATCCTGTATCGCGAGAACAAAAGGATGCCCTTCAACATGGGGCAGCTCCCAATATCTTTTTCCGCTGGTCGTTTTACTCAGCTTTGAGAAAAGAGCACTTCCGAACTTTATGGGAACGTAATGATCAAAATATGCTCGCCTATTGGTCTCATCCACGACCGGCAGGGTGGCCGAAGGATTTACGGTTGTCGCTTCCACAAAAAAGTATCCCAGGGGGCCCTGGCAGTGGAAGTCGGGAACATTGTGTGTGCGGTCAAGGCCATAACCCAGCTCGGTGAATAAGGCGAACAGATAGAGTTCCCAGAGTCTGGCGTCAAACGCAGCGGACTGGAACTGCTCCACAAAGTTTCCGTCAGCATCGTCAAAATAGTGCATCAACTCTTCCAACAACCCGCGAGCTGGTGACCATCCTCGATCAGATACCAGAGCCTGAAAATTGGGGTGTCGCTTATCGGTATCAATGACAGGAATGAAGAAATCAATTGGCTCGCCTACTTCATCACCCTGATGAAAACTTGACGGTTCCATCTGGGACTGTTCCGAAAGTTTCCTTTCGAGGCGAGAATATGCCTCTTGCTCAGTTGAGATGGAGCACTCGACTGATACCGCCCGGAAACGCCCTTTCGCGTCACGCCCTAAAATGTAATAGAGATAGTCATTGTCTGTGCGGTCGAGCGCCAACAATCCCAGCACCTTTTCATTGGCCTCTTCAAACCACCACAATTCCTGAACCAAGAGAGGCATCATTGGCTGCCGTGAATAACCTGCGAGTGAGTCGAATCGTAGTTTAGAAATTGGCTTCATCAAACCACCTCCCGACATATATTAGGAGAAGTATCTGTTGGGCGGGGCTAATCCGTGTGTGATTAGATCACAAGGGAGCGCACTCTCAAAAATTGTGTTTTCGCCTCAAGATACATTTTGGTGGTGTGGATAGTCACTGATGCGGGCTACGGACCGCGACTGTGGATGTGTTCACAATGGGAATACATTGTGCTACTATGACAGGCGTGATGAAAAATACAGGAGTAAGGGCGATGCCAAAAAAAGCAGTCAAGACAAGAAGACAGAAAGAACCGCGGTTATCCATCCGGGCATCCGCGCAGGTGAAAAAAATCCTGACCCAAGCGGCGCGGGCGCGGCACACGAACGTCAGTCAATTCGTATTGCAAGCGTCTCTGGATGCCGCGCACGCCGTGTTAGCGGATCAAACCGAATTCCGCCTGCCACCCGCGCAATGGAAAGCATTTTGTGAACGTCTGGACGCCCCGGCAAAGGTGATTCCGGCCTTGCGTGATTTGTTCAGCGAACCGGAAACGATCGGATGACCGAAGACCCCTTATCACTTCCCGTCCTGCTTGGCAGCGAACATGAACTCGCGGGCTTTGATTGCGGCAAAGCTCCGCTCAACGACTTTCTTGTCAAATACGCCCTGCAGAATCAGGCCAGTGGCGGCGCTCGAACCTATGTGCTCACACGCGGCAAGCGGGTGATCGGCTACTACAGCCTCGCGCCGGCGTCAGTTGCGCCGGATGATGCGCCCGCCCGTGTGATGAAAGGGCAAGGCCGCTATCCCGTGCCGGTGATCTTGATGGCGCGGTTTGCGCTTGATTTGAGCGAGCAGGGGAAAGGTTATGGCAAAGTCCTGTTCCGCGACGCCCTCCGCCGCGCCCTGGCCGGGGCGGAAGCGATTGGCGGGCGCGCCTTTCTCGTCCATGCAAAAGATGAAGAAGCCCGCGCCTTTTATGCGCGCTTTGGCATGGAAGCCTCGCCGACAAATCCGCTACATCTTTTCCTGCTCTTCAAGGATATTCGCAAATCACTCGACGCCGCCGAACAGAAGAAATCCTGAAAGAGCGGAAATCACGCCGATCGCGCCGCATCCTCTTTTACCCTCGTCTCAGGCCCTGCCCGAAGCGCAATGGTCATATTGATCGTTTCGCCTCTTCTTTCAAGCTTCCTCCGCTGGAACCTGGACAACGATCGGCCCGGACATTTCGCCGCTTCTCATCGGATTGTGATTCGTTGGAAGCATAACCTTGCCGGCAAAGTTATGCTTCAAAAACGGCAAACTTTTCCTTCACGTCCCACGGTTCGGACTTTCTCACTCGACGCAAACAGATTCTAGCTGCTGGTAGCGCCGTGATCTCTGATCGAAAGGAGAAACACATATGATCCGGATCGAGAATAAGAAGACCTATCGCGGCGAAGGCGTCTACATTGGAAGACCGTCGCTGCTCGGCAACCCATTCAAAATCGGCCAGCACGGAACGCGGGAAGAAGTCGTCCAGCGTTACAAAGCTTGGCTATGGCGACAGATTCAGCTTCGTGGCGAGGTCTACGAGGAACTGAAGCGGATCGCGGCGATCGCGAAACAAGGCGAGTTGATTCTCATCTGCTGGTGCAAGGAGCCAGGCCGGTCCGTGCAATGCCACGGAGATGTGCTTGAGTCCGCCGTTCGTTGGTTGCATTCCGCCGAGGCTCTGAGTTGAGTGAAACGCAGCGTCGAAGGACGGGATTTTTCCAAATGTGTACAGCGCGCAGGAGGTCGTGCGCGTTGTACACATTTGAGCGGACAGGATAGGGTTGTGTACAAAGGTCATTGTTTGTGTATCTCGTTGATGATCAAGTCGGAAACGGCGTGTACAAATGTGGGTTGGAACCTCGCGGCAAGGGATTTTCTGTGTACAAATCGGCGCGGTTGTAAACGTGCTGTAAAGAAAGCGGCTACGGGCAAAACGGGCAGGAAGCCGACCAATTCTTGTACACGAGAGGTACAAGGTTGTGCACGAGGAAAACCAGGTTTGTGTACATCAAATTCATCTCTTCAATCCCCGGCACGACCGCCAACACGAGCTTCCTGATGGCCTTCGAGATCGATCCCCAGCCGCTCAGCGGCCGCAGAGACTTTGCCACGTTTGGCCGGATTGGAAGAGAGGGCGAGAAGGTGTTCGGCGATTTGGGCCCGGATATTTCTACCGGCCAGGTCAGGGCTGCCCTCCTTCAATGCTTTGAACTGCTCTTCCGTCACTCGCGGGAACGAAAGCGTCTGCCGGTCCGGGTCGCGCCAGCGGAATTTGATCGCGAAGGCGTTTCCTTCGGGGCGCACTTCCCACCACCCATTGGACGGGTCTGGCAAGATGGTCTTGAGCCATTCCGCAGCCTGCTCACCCGCCATCTGCCCACTTTGCCCACCAGTAATAGACGTTGATTTCTCGAAAGTTACGGGCCTGCTCACCGGTGGGAG
>Ga0187894_10007282_pt1 | contig 10500 bp, 6 predicted proteins | sample GBC1701081metaG_FD_136650 | JGI IMG/M metagenome (GOLD analysis project Ga0187894, IMG submission 136650) | White microbial mat communities from a lava cave in the Kipuka Kanohina Cave System on the Island of Hawaii, USA - GBC170108-1 metaG ... | reverse complement strand
GCGGATCCTGCTCGATCCGGCCGCGCAGCTTCTCGCTCGTCGCGTGCGACGCGTCGGTCGTCACTCGCACCAGCCCTTCGAAGATGCCGAGCTGCGTGCTGAACAGGATGAAGACGCCCATGAGCAGGACGATGTAAAAGACGAACCCGCCGTATTGACCGCGCAGGACATCGGCCACGAAAGTCGGGACGGTCGCGTCGGTCGGCTGGCGGCCCGACATCTCGACCACACTCGCCATGAGAATGGTCGGCAGGAGCATGCCGATCATCGCGCCGGGGAAGAAGACCCCCCACATATCGACCAGCAACAGGCGGTACCAGCGGCGCCACAGCCGGCGATTCTTCTCGTCATCCGGGAAGGTCACGCCGCTGGCCAGAAGTCCCTTCTGGGTGCCGCGCATGCCGGCCAGATAGCCGGCCCGGTGGCCCATTCCGTAACCCTTGTCGCGGTAGTGGGCCATGATGAACCAATTGAGGCCCGACAGGAGCGCGGTAAACCCGGCCAGGCTGCCGAGCTCGGTCGCGGTGATCCCGGCCGGCGGCGCCGCGGGCGTGAAGAAGCCGCGAATGCCCTCCCACCAGATGCGGCCCGGCACGATGAGGATGTCGAGCACCAGGAGACCGACCAAGATGAAGGCGACCATCACCCAGTTGGCCAGCTCGAGCGCGCGGCTGATCCGGCGCGCCCCCGCGGTGAGCAGGACGACGAGGACGAGGAGCAGGATGGCGTAGATGCGCGGCGCCTCGGCCCCTTTGGGCGCGATCTCCCCGTGGATGAGCGCGTACAGACCGGAGCCGGCGGCGGCCGCCCAGCCGCCGGCGAGGAACGCGAAGAGGACGATCGCGACCGACAGCGGCACCCACAGCTTCCATCCCGGCGGTACCCGGCCCCACCCGACCACCGGGACCTCGCCGGTGGCGACCACGTAGCGCGAGCATTCGACATTGTAGAAGGTCTGGAGCAGCGCCGAGATCGTGACCACCCAGCCGATCCCGACGAACCCGAACTGGCCGACCGCCTTGGGTCCGAGCAGCCATTCGCCGCTGCCGATGGAGATGCCGAGCGCGATGAGGCTGGGCCCGATCGCGAACTTGACGAGCTCGCGCGGACCCAGCCGGGGCACGCCGAACACCTCCTCCGGGGTGGGCAGATCGGCCACGGCAAGAGGCGGGCGACTCACGCCCAGGGGATAAGAATCGCGGTTGGACTCGTCGGTGGCCACAGGCCCTCCTGGTCCGTTGCGGCAGGGGAGAGGCCCGCCGCATTTGCCTCATTCGAGTACGGAGGAGCGCCAGTGTACAGTTGACGGTCGACCATTGTCGACTGACGTCTTGCGACCCGCGACGGTACGATCCGGGCGTGGCCAAGGCCGAAAAGGTGATCCTCCACGCGGGCGGTCGAGACGTCGCGATCACCAATCCCCGCAAGATCTTTTTCCCCGCCGCCGGCCTCACCAAGCTGGATCTGGCCCGCTATTACCTGGCGGTGGCCGAACCGGCCCTGCGCGGCGCCGGCGGCCGGCCGAACGTGCTCAAGCGCTACGTCGAAGGCGCCGAAGGCGAGTTTTTTTTCCAGAAGCGCGCCCCCGACCGCCGCCCCGAATGGATCGAGACCGTCGAGATCCGCTTCCCCTCCGGCCGCACGGCCCGCGAGATCGTCTTGCGCGACCCCGCCGCGCTGCTCTGGATCATCAACCTCGGCTGCATCGATTTGAACCCCCACCCGGTCCGGGCCGACGACCTCGACCATCCCGACGAGCTCCGCATCGACTTGGACCCCGGGCCCGAGGTCCCCTGGGAGCAGATCCGCCGTGTCGCCCTCCTGGCCGGCGACGTCCTGCGCGAATACGGCCTGCAGGGCTGGCCGAAGACGTCCGGATCGCGCGGCATCCACATCAACGTCCGGATCGAGCCGCGCTGGGGATTCGGCGAAGTGCGCCGGGCCGCGCTCGCCCTCGCCCGCGAAGTCGAGCGGCGCGCCCCTCACCTGGCCACCAGCAGCTGGTGGAAAGAGGAGCGCGAGGGCGTGTTTCTCGACTACAACCAAAACGCCAAGGACCGGACCGTGGCCTCGGCCTACTCCGTCCGCCCGACCGCAGACGCGCGCGTATCGATGCCGATCGCATGGGACGAGGTGGCGACCTGCGATCCCGCGGCATTTACCCTCACCACCGTACCGGCCCTGGTGGCGGAGCGCGGCGACGCCGCGGCCGGCATCGACGAAGCCGTCGGCACCCTCGACCGACTCCTCGAGCTCTCCGCCGAACAGGAAGCGGCCGGCATGGCCGACGCCCCCTGGCCGCCACACTACAAAAAACAAGCCGGCGAACCTCCGCGAGTGACCCCGTCGCGACGGCGCGCCCTGGCTCACCCACTCATCACCGTCGCGAAAGCGGCGAAGAAAGAAGACGCGTTGGCCGGTCTCGAGCGCTGGAAGGCCCGCCATCCCGCGGCCGCGAGCCACCTCACCCCGTCCGACGTGCTGGTCGACGCCATGCGCGGCCGCTTCACCACTTGGACGCGGATCCGCGTCAACCTCCGCCACATCCCCGTCGAAGAGAGGCCCGCCGAGGAGCCACCCGATCCCGACTACGATCCCTGGGCCGGCTGGTCGGCTCCCGAGTGAGGCTCGAGAAGACTCGAGCGACCGGCCAGCGCGCGCCTTCAAGGACTACACGGTTGCGAGCCCGGATGGCGTCACCTGGCTTCCGCTACTGTAGAAATGCCTTGGCGTACGCGATCAAATAGTCGGCGAGCAGGTGAGGCAACCCGCGATGTGTCGGACTCTGCAGGTAGCAGTAGCGCGCCGACTCGAATAGGAGACAACTCGCGCCGACGAGACGGCCGATGTCGCGCAGTCCGTATGGACCGCGTGCACCTGGGTAGCCTGCCCCACTCTCCCATTCGTGAAGGGTCATTCCGTCCACTGCTGCCGGAATTGATAGGGGCTCCAGGAGGTTGTCGAAAATTCGGATGCGACTCTCGTCAATCGGCACAAGGCGGGATGCTAAGTTGGCTTGCTTTTCTGCTGCACACTCGTCGAGAACTAGCTTCGGATGAGCAGAGGAAGCGAGCAGGATGATGCCTTCGGGCGGAGCAACATCTCGAAGAAACCCTTGCACCAACGGGATGCTCACATCCGCATAGCGCCCGACCTGTTCGATGAAGGGGGCATAGTGCTGCGAGCTGAGCATCGACTGGTCCGACGATCGCGTCGGCTCGTATACCCAGGTGATATGGACTGACGTCATAGTTTGGGCCTCACCGGCAAATCGATATCAAAACCCCAGCGCATGACAGTATCGCGGTCAAATCCGTATTTTGTGAGGATCTTGTCGTTCTCAGCGATACGCTTGGCATTCCCGTTCTCCTGGAACTCGAGCAGCTCTCTAATCGAACTCTCCTGTCCACCCGTGAGAAGCGGCGGTCCTGAACGCTCGTAGCCAGATTGCACTGCGGTCGTCTCAGCATACTTTACCGATGCGGTAAACTGGATAAGATCGGATAGGTCGCCATCGCGGTTCTTTCGCAACCAGTGCAGGTGCACAATCGTCTCGATGTACTGGATATCGCTCATGTGGATCGTCTGAACACCCGCGCTACGCCGCCCAGCCTCGTCTCCCATCGGAACGCCGAGCTTCTTCATTTGGTAGAGAGTGATGTACTGGACGGTCGGGGTTCCCCTGCCTGGCACCATTTCAGTGGCTGCCAGTTGTTTGGGAATCATATTTGGTAGCGCCTTGTCTTTTCCAGATTCCTTGAGGAATGCCATCCGGAGCTGGAGCTCTCCCGTGACGGGATTATAGGCGCGCTCGAAATATCCTTCGGCTCCATTTGGCCCATATACTCTCGTCCTGACGACCTTGGTGACTCCATCGGTCTTCGTGCCGGTCTCGAACCGCCAGCCGTCGGGGGGCTTGTCGATGTCGATTCCCTCGGCCAGGCCGCGGACGCGCGTCTTCACCTCCTTGCGGCCCTTGATAAGGCTGCCCTCGAGCTCGGCGAGCGTGGTGAGGGGGTTCGTGCGCAAGTAGTCGGTGAGCTCGTCGCCGTACTCGCGGATGAGGCGGCGGCCTGTGTTCGGGTCCAGCGCGAGAACCGACTCCAGGAGCTTCTTGTCTTGCGGCGAAGCGTGCTCCAGGCCCGCATCTCCTTCGGTGGCGCGAGCTGCCTCGCGCTTGGCGTCGCGGCTCTTCGCCGGATCGACCTTCGCGAGGCCCGGCGCTCCGCCGGGCGGGGCGGCATCGTCGGATGCGCCCGCGATCGAGTGCTGGGCCTGTGTCCTGAGAATCTGAGCCCGGCGGGCCAACGCGGTGCCGGCGTGGATGCCGGCGCCGAGGAGCTGATTCGCGATCAGCTCCATGAGCATGGCGCGGCGGACGCCGGGCGGGGCGTTCGGGTCGATGTTCTTGGCGGCCTCGAGGAACGCGGCGCTGGCCAGGGCGGCGCCCAGGCCGTCGGAGCCGAGTCCGATCATGAGGAGGCCGTCGCTCAGCGAGACGTGTCGGAGGCTCGAGGCGGCGATCTGTCCGATGCCGGCCGCACTGCCCACGATGTCGACGATGTCCATCGCGGCGGCGAGATCCAGGCGTAAGGTGCCGGCCGAGGCGCGGTCGGCCAGGCGGTAGGCCGACGGGATCGCACCAACTGCGTTGATCGGGAGCAGAAGCACGAGGCTCGCACCACCCGTGAACGGCGCGGCGGCTATCGCCGCCAGCGAGAGCGTGGTGGTGACGTTGTCGATCGCCTCCATCGCGATCGCGGGGAGGTCGGCTTCGATCCGGATCGTCTTCGTCGCCGGCTTGCCTCCGGTGCTCGCCTCGGAGGATGCGGCCGTCGCCCCGCTCGGCGCCGGGATGTGAATGGTCGCGTAGCCGCGGCCGTAGCCGCGCGACTTTTCGAGCAGGCGCTTGATCGCGTCGGCGATGGCGTCGTCCCGGCTGGCCCGCGGGTCGCCGGTCGCCTGGCCCGAGTCGCGAGTGGTCGCGTCGGTGACGTGGTAGACGAGCTCGCCATCCCGCTTCGACTTCTCGATCGCCTCGAGCACCAGCGACAGGGTCTTGCCCTCGTCCCCGACGAAGACGGCGGGAATCCTCGTCGGCCCGTCGAAGCCGGCGCGGTGGCGGACATGTCGTGCGTGGCGGATATCGAGGATCTCGCTTATCTCGGCCACCCGTCGATCGATCTGCTCGAGCTCGTATTCGACTCCCTGCGCGCGCCTTCCGTCGGCTGTCCGACGCTGGTCGGCGAGCTTGCGGCGCCGCTTCTCGAGAGCTTGCTGTTCGCCGAGGAGGATGGTCTCGACCGACCCGTGAAGGGCGATGCGGAGGCTCTTGCGCTCCTCCGCGAGAATGGCCCGGTCGGCCGCGCTCGATTCGCCGCCGGCGGCCAGCTCGCTCTCGACTTCGCGGAGACGACCCTCGAGCGAGGCGCGGGCTTGGAGCTCGGCTTCGAGCCCCATCTCGGCCAGGGCCTGGGGCGGGCGAACAAAGACCGGATGCCAGGCCACGCTGGTGGCGCGGATGAACTGGGCCTGGTCGCTGGCCCGGCCGTTCACCTTGCAGCGAACGACATAGAGGCCGGGTCGGTCGAAGGGAATTGTCTCCTGGTTGGCCGGCTCGGCGATGCGCCGAATGAAGGTGCGGACGACCTGACCGACCACGGCGAGCGCGCGGTTCGCGGCCGCGAGGGACTCGGCCCCGGTCGTGATCGGACCGAGCTTGGCCTCGAGACCGGCCAGCGCCGCCTGCACCTTCTCGCGGTCGGCGTCGAGGTAGCTCCAGTGACGAGCGGCGCCCTGTGCGGCCACATCGGTCCAGCGCGAGCGGTGTCCCTTCGCGTCGGCGTCCTCGGCCGTGGCCGCCACCTTCGACCAATCCTCATCCGGGACGCGAAGGACCTCCCAGGTGTAGTGATTGCTGAAGTGAGCGCCGACCGCCTCGAGCGGGTTCGCATAGTCGAGCCGCATGGTGAAGACGTGCGACGTGCGGGCCGGCTTGGCGAAGGGAGGTGGAAGCGCAGGATAGGCCGCCAGCGACGAGGGTACGGGCGGCGCGTTGGCGCGGCTCGCCGCGTCGCGCAGCTCGGCGTCGCCGGTCGCCGCTTCTTCCACGCCGAGCTCCTGTGCAACGCCGAGCATTCCGTCGAGCAGGGTGCGGCGCGCTTTCGATCCGGCGGGTCCGTGTTCGAGGGCGCGCGCCGCGGCCGCCCGATCGGTCCGCGCCTGCTGAAAGAACAGCGCGGCCATGCCGACCTGGACCGCCGTCTCGGCCGCTACCGGCGGGACTCGAGGACGGGCGGGGTCGACCGCGGGCATCTGCCACAGGCCGCGGTAGATGCCGTGATCGGTCAAGGAGGCATCGGCGCGCACGCGGTCGAGGAGCTCAGCGTCGGGGCGAAGGACGGCGACGAGCGCATTCAGCGCGCGATCGACCGCATCGGCGGTGGCGACATCTTTGGCCGCGCGAAAGGCCGCCACCTTGGCGCGGAAGTCGAGCAAGAGCGCCTGATACTGCTCGGCCAGGATCTGGCTGCTGAACAGCTTCTCGCTGTACCACGGGGGAAGCGGCGGTTGGGCCCGGCGGACGATGCTCCAGGCGGTCTCGACGTCGACGCCGAGGAGGAGCTTGTCGATCCGCTCTTTGCCGATGGTGACCGGGAGCTTCTTGTCGTCGCGCAGCCAGGTGAGGAGAGCCAGCGAGTGCCCGAGCTCGACGGTGAACTGGACGACTTCGTCAGCCTGGCCAGCGGGTCCATCGAGGTTGGCGGTGACCTGGAGTCCCCCTTTCGACGCGCGCAAGAAGCCGAGGGCCTCGCGCGCGAGCGCCGGTGAGTAGCGGCCTCCCACGAGCGCTTTGACGATGATGGCCATGCCCTGAATGGCTTTGTCGATCCCAGGGACCCATTTCGCACCTTTGATGGGAGTGAAGGACAGCCCGTGGAACTGCACGCCCAACGTCGCGGGCAGGGGCGTCGCCAAAACGCGCTCTTCCTGTGCGAGGTCGGGAGCCTCCGTCGGCCCCGACGCATCGCTGTCGGCGGCGGCACGTGCCTGGAGATCGATCGCGAACCGCGGTGGGCTGAGATGGCGTGTCCCGGCATTCGCCGCCGCCGCGGCCTCCGCTTCGGCGGCCGCGCGATCCGCGGTCGGCGCCGCGTTCCATTGCGGCAGCAATTTCGCCTGAGCCACGTGATAGAGCTCGTGGGTGAGCACCGCGCGACCCTCGGCGGTTCCTGGCGCGACCCGGGTGGGGTGGAGGTAAATCGCCTCGGGCGTTGCCAGACCGCGCGCGCCGCGCGTCTCGGTCCTCTCTCTCGCCTCGGCGTCGGCGCGGATGATCGGCTGCACGCCAAGCTGTTGAGCGACGGGCTCGGCGTCGCGTCGCCAGGCAGCCTCGCGTTCGGCCCGGGCCACGTCGAGCCGACCGAACAGCGCGGCGCCATGGGTGCCGGCTTCGGCGCAGCGTGAGCGGGCTTGGGCCAGCATAGTGGCGATCGCGTGCGCCTCGGGCGAGTCGCGCGCGGTGGCCGCGGCCTCGTCGAGGCAGCTCGCCGCGATGCCGAGGTTCCAGCGGAGGTCCGACCAGGCTCGTTCGGCCGCGGTTGCGTCGCGTCGACGTACCGCGGCTTCCAAGAGCTCGAGCACCCGCGCGCTGCCGTTTATATGCAGCTGTGCTTCCTCTACCAACTCTCGGGCGCGGCGAGTCGGCTCGGGCGGTCCGGCGAGGGCGAGGCGATCCGTGAGCGCGCGCCTGCCGGGTGCCGGGCGACGGGAGCCCCGGGCGCGGCCGCCGTATCGAGTGGTGAGCGGTGCCTTGGCCGGCGCCGGACGCCGGCGGGCGGCGGCGGCTTCGACGAGCGTGTGGGCCAGCTCGTCCGGAGTGACGTGGTAGGGCGGCTGCCGTGCGAGCTCGCGATAGATCTGCTCGACCAGCTCCTCCGATAGGCCGTGTTTCCGGGCGAGCTCGGCCAGGTCGAACGGCGGGTCCCGTCGATACCGGCGATCTTTCTCGCTGGCGTCCTTTTCGCGTCCGGACATCTTCAATTCGCCCGGTCGGTGAGCGCCGACGAGTCGACGCAAGACGGCCTAGCTGCCAGATCGATATGAATAGAAGCCACCCCCAAGGGCGCACCTCCCCGTTGCGTGGGAGAGTCATCGGACCCACGCGCCGCCTGTTGCGGTCTTCCCGCCGAAAAATCGACCGAGGAGCCGCCGGCGTGCCGCCGCCCGCGTTGGGCAGGCTATCGGGAGGGCAATTGGGGTGAGAGGCCGAGCTCGGTGAATCCGCGTAGGCCGCGATCGGTGACGCGCACGGCGCGCGTGTCGCGTCGGCGGCGAAGCCAGCCGCGCTCGAAGAGACCGGTCAGGAGGCCGGCCCCCAGAGCGCCGCCTACGTGTGGGCGTCGCTCGGTCCAATCGAGGCACTTCCGCGCCCAGGCGCGCCGTCCCGATCGCAGCTGGCCGACATCGAGGCCCCATCGCGCCAGCGACGCGAGGCCTCCGGCGGCGAGCGCATAGTTGCGCTCGCCATCGGGTATGAGGACACCCTCGCGTTCGAGCGCGGCGGCCAATTCCACGCCGAGCTGCCCAGCCAGATGGTCGTAGCAAGTTCGGGCAAAACAGAGCGCCGCGTCCTGCCCCGTCCGCAAGCCCGCTGCGGACCGTGCGCGCGTCGCGACGGCGCCGAGCGCCTCCAGCGCGAAACCGACCTGGCGCGAGGCCATGCGGTAGTGGCGATGACGACCTCGCGGTTGCACGACGAGCATGCCGCCCTGCACCAATTTCGAGAGGTGCAGGCTCGCGCACTGCGGAGATATGCTCGCCGCGCGCGCCAGCTCGCCGGCCGTCAATTCGCCACCGTCGAGCAGTGCGACGAGTATGGCCGCGCGCGCGGGATCGGCCACCAGGGCGGCTGCCGCGGAGAGGGCGTACTTCTGATTCACGCATCCATTGTGCCCCATCGCCGGCGACGACGTTTCAGCGGCCGCTGAAACATCTCCTCGGGCTCGGCCGCTAGATTGGGAATATGGACAATGACGAGCCGCTTCGCGCGACTCCTTCACGATCTGCACGGCGCGTGGTGATCGGCGCCGCAAGTGCCGTGGTCTTCGCGGCCGCCTTTCCCCAGGCGGCGGCAGGCGAGGGCGGTCGGCCGAGCGAAGAGCAATTCCGTGCGCCGGGTCCGGATCCTGCGATGACCTTGCTGTTGCGGCATCTCCCGGCTCGGCGCGTGCCGACTCGAGCACGCACTGGTCGTCCACGCCAAATCCGGACGGCTCGGTCCGGAAGTCGGCGGTTCGTGCAAGGGAATCGGTCGACGCGCAGCCGCGTAGATCGCCGAGGAGGCTATCTGCGTATCGATCGAGGTGAGGAGGTTACAGGTGTATTGTGGACGATGCGGCTACGAGAATGCGGGGATGGTGGCGGCTTGCAACGCGTGCGGCAGCCCGTTCGGCAGGGTGCCGATGGGGCCGGCGATGATGCCGATGAGGCCGCCGATGATGCCCGGCCACGGCGTTCGGCCCGCCACGTCGGGGATGGCCATCGCGGGCTTGGTTCTATCCTTCTTCTGCGGCGTGCTGGGGCTCATACTCTCCATCATCGCCTTCAACGAGGTGAAGCGATCGCAGGGGCGCTTGACCGGTGAGGGGTTGACGGTCGCCGGCATCATCGTCTCGGTCATCAATATGATCGTCGGACTCGCCATTGCGCTCGCACAAGCCCCGCAATGAGCTACCGCGACGACCTCGAGGGCGCACTGCGGCGGGCCGAAGCGCAGGGCCGCGAGTTGGCCGATGCGCGCCGGCAGGGGTTGGTCGACCAGAGCCGGATCGCGCAGCTTCAGGGCGAGCTCGTCGCCACGCGGCATGCCATCGCGCTCCTGCGCCGCGGCGAACCGTTCGCCTATGCGCCCCATCTTCCCTATCAGGGCTCGAGCGCCGCGACGGTGCTGGTGCTGGGCATTCTGTCGCTCGTGGTATGCGGCCTGCTGGGACCCGTGGCCTGGCAGCTCGGCAACCAGGAGTCGCGGCGCATCGAAGACCGGCTGGTGGACCCGGCGACGCGGGGCACCGTGACGGCCGGGCGCGTGCTCGGGATCGTGGCGACCGTGCTCATGCTCCTGAGTCTGTTCATCCTCGTACCCCTGCTGGCGGTCGGCTGATGCTCCTCCGCGGCGCGGGCGCGATCGTGGTGCTGGCCGTCGTCGGCGCGCTCCTGGCGGGCGCGCTGGCAGACGCGACGGCTCGCGCCGCGCTCGCCGATGCCGGCCCCGCGTGCCTGTTTAGGCTGCTCACCGGAATGTTGTGTCCGTTCTGCGGGATGACTCACGCCACGCTCCATCTCGGCGCCGGCGACGTGAGCCTTGCGCTCGCCGCTCATCCACTGGCGCCGCTGGTCGTGATCGCGACCGCCTGGATCGGATGGCGGCTGCTGCGCGGGCGCGGGCTGGCCCTGTTCGGCCGCCCGATCGCGCCGGGCGTGCTCCTCGCGGCGGTCCTC
>Ga0187894_10007281_pt1 | contig 10501 bp, 12 predicted proteins | sample GBC1701081metaG_FD_136650 | JGI IMG/M metagenome (GOLD analysis project Ga0187894, IMG submission 136650) | White microbial mat communities from a lava cave in the Kipuka Kanohina Cave System on the Island of Hawaii, USA - GBC170108-1 metaG ... | reverse complement strand
CCTACTAATTGTTTTTTCGGGAAAGCGGGGTTAACCATAGGCCCCAGCATGTTAAAGAATGTTTTCACGCCCAGTTCTTTGCGAATAGGCGCAACATTTTTCATGGCCGGGTGAAACAATGGAGCATGCATGAAACAAATGTTTGCACGATTTATAGATCGTTTCAATTCATCTGTATCATTCGTAAACTTATACCCAAAGTATTCCAGCACATTGGAAGAACCACAAGCAGATGATACTCCGTAATTTCCATGCTTTGCTACCGGTTGCCCAGCAGCTGCTACTACGAAAGAAGAAAGCGTTGAAATATTAAATGTATTTTTTCCATCTCCACCTGTACCACACACGTCCATAACGGGAAGATCGAGCTTTACCGGAATACATAATTCCAACATCGCATCGCGGAAGCCTTGTAATTCCTGAACCGTGATATTGCGCATCATGTACACCGTCAAGAATGAAGACATTTGGCTGGGGTTGTACTTCCCGGAAGCAATGTCAATCAACACTTCGCGTGCAGTCTCCTTTGTCAAAGGCTGGTGATCTATTAGTTCATTTAGTATTGTATTCATAATTGTTAGTAAATGTTCCCAGTTGCCGGTTACCAGTCACCGGTAACGGGAGACTGGTAACTGGTAACGATTCAATGCTTCAACCAGTTTTCAATAATCCTCGGCCCTTGCGGGGTCATGATAGATTCCGGATGAAACTGCACACCACATACATCATAGCTGGTATGTCGAATGGCCATAATCAAACCTTCGTCATTTTCAGCGGTCACTTTAAGTTGAGCTGGCAACGATCCGGGTGTTACTGCCCACGAGTGATAATGTGTAGCCTGAAATTTTTCCGGTACTCCCAGAAATAGTTTTTCACTTTTATCGATTACCCTGGCTGTTGATGTAACTCCGTGCAATACTTTGGGAATGTTGTACAAAGAGCCTCCATACACTTCCGCAATCCCCTGATGCCCAAGGCATACACCCAGAATGCTTTTTGTTGGTCCGTATTGCCTGATAACATCTTTCATAATTCCTGCTTCATCGGGTATTCCCGGGCCTGGAGAAAGCAAAATCTTATCATACCGGCTCACATCACTCAGCGAAATTTTGTCATTCCGAAATACATCGTAGTCTGCATGAAGCGCACGAATGATGTGAACCAGGTTGTAGGTGAAAGAATCGTAATTATCGAGTACTAAAATTTTCATGTGAAAGATTTAAATATTAAAACATTACAAAATTGAAAGATTACGTCTGCTTCTTCTTTTCAAAATCTTTTAAATACTTACGAAAGCCTTCAATATTCCTGGAGAGCTTAATTAGATCTTTTCTGAGCAATTCAAATCTTTCATCATCTATAACATTTGCCTCTTTGAGAATGTATAACTGGCTTCTAAGTTCCCCGGCAGAACCTTTTGAATACAACAAGAATCGGAGAAAGGATTTATTGTTATTATACTCAAATCCCTCCGCTATATTATTTGATATTGATACGGCAGCTCGTCTCAATTGATCCTTGGCGCTAAAGTCCTTCTGAAGCTTCCCTTCTTCAGTAATTTTATAAATTTGAACTCCGATTCGGATAGCGTCCTTCCAAATTTCTAAATCCTCAAATCGTTCAATTTTTGCCATAGTTTAAGTATTTCTTTCACAAATTTTTAAATCTATCTTCCTTAATCATTCAATTTTTCAATCTTCCAATCTTTAATATTTAAATTTCATTTGCCATTACTACCGCTTTTCGAAGAGCTGCAAGCTTGTTGTTAACCTCTTCCAGTTCGCTTTCCGGATTTGACTTTGACACAACACCTGCCCCAGCCTGATAAATCAATTGGTTATTTCGACTTAAAAAAGTGCGAATCATAATAGCGTGGTTAAAACTTCCATTGAACCCAATAAAACCAATAGTGCCCCCATAGAAGCCACGGTTCACATTTTCATATTTATTAATTAACGTCATGGCCTGATGCTTGGGAGCTCCTGATAATGTTCCTGCAGGAAAAGTATCGGCCGCCATTTTAATAATAGAAGAATAATCCTTTAAACGACCGGTCACTTTCGATACGAGGTGAATCACGTGTGAGTAGTATTGGATTTCTTTGAAAACCTCCACCTTTACTTCTGCAGCATTGCGGCTCATGTCATTCCTTGCTAAATCCACCAGCATAATGTGTTCAGCATTCTCCTTCTCGTCAGCAGCCAGTTTATTGGCAAGCTCTGCGTCCTCCAAATCATTACCGGTTCTTCTGAATGTTCCCGCAATCGGGTAAATACTTGCCTCCCTGTTCTTCACCTGAAGTTGCGCTTCGGGAGATGATCCAAAAAGTTTAAAACTTCCGTAATCAAAATAAAATAAATAAGGAGATGGATTGATTGAACGAAGGGCCCGGTACACATTAAACTCATCACCTTTAAAGTCACTCGAAAATCTGCGCGACAACACGATCTGAAAAACATCCCCCCGATTGCAGTGTTCAATGCCCTTCTTAACCATCTCAATAAACTCAGCATCTGAAACATTGGAAGTTTCATTCCTGGCAGATTGAAATGAGTACGTAGAGAAGCGATTACTGAAGATAAGTTGCTCAACCTTGCTTAACCCTTCACCGCCTTCCTGATCAAAAGAATTTTCGGTCAGAGTAAGCTGATTGGAAAAGTGATCTACTACAATGACATACCGATATAACTTATACAACACATCCGGAATGCTTTCGTCTGTTTTCGTAATTGAAACATCTTCAAAGAACCTTACCGCATCGTAGTTCATGTACCCAAAAAGTCCACAACTTGTTTCAGCTTCAAAAGAATTTCTGAAGGTTTCCAGCTTATTGACCAACTCTCCATTAACAAGTTCTTCCTTCACCAAAACTCCGTCCGGATAACGAATCTCTGCCACATTGCCTTTCACCTGAAAGCTCGCTACAGGATCGCAGCAAATCATCGATAAACTATTTTCCTGCCCGTGATAATCTGAGCTCTCCAACAAAATGCTCCCTGCAAACACGTCACGTAGTTTCAGGTAAATGTTTACCGGAGTGAGCGTATCCGCCAACAACTTCTTTGATATACTCTTTATTTTATACTTCATACCTCTTAGTCAAAACGTTTAAAAATAAAAAGCCCGCCCCGATGAATCGGGGCGGGCTTTGATAATTCCTTATAGAAAATTAAAACATAGCCTTACACCGATTCAAATTGAACCTGTGCCACCACCACGCTATGTTCGTATTCATTGTCATTTATGCTTCTGCTTTTTTCTTAGGTGTTCTTTTCGCTTTAGGGGCTGCTTCTGTAGCTGCCGCAGCTGGCGCTGTGCTGACTACCTTCTTAGAGGTCGCTCTCTTCAACCGGGCCTTTATTGCGTTTTTACTTCTGGATACCCCAAAAGAACCTATCGTCCGTTTTCCTTTTTTCGATTTTTTATCTCCGCGTCCCATGTATTCAAAATGATTTCATGGCAATAATAACAAACCCATTACGTATTGCAAAACTATTCTTTAAGAATATAAAGAATACAGTCCTTTGGCTTGTTGTCCTGATTGACGAACCGAAACCAGTTTTTGAGCCTGGCTTCTTCCACTAAACCGCACTTCATGATTACTTTTCCTGATGCTGCGTTTTCCGCATCAATGAATGTCCATATCCGATGAACATGCTTTTGCGTCTTCAGTAATTCTATCACAGCTTGACAAGCCTCCGTGGTTAATCCTTTGTTCCAATAATTCGGGCTGAGGCAGTACCCAAAATGAACTTTTCCATTTTCATTCATAATCCCAATACTCCCTATAAATCGATTATCGGCTTTCAACCTGATTCCATAGGCATAGTCGGTTCCTGTTTCCCAAGCCTCAACAGCATAGGTTAGAAAGCTTCTCGCGTCTTCCACAGTTTGGTGAGTAGCAAAAGCCAGGTACCTGGTTGCTTCAGGTTTGCTGGCATAACTATAAAATATTTCCTCGGCATCTTCATACCTTAGCCGCTGAAGCACCAGACGTACTGTTCCTATTTTTTCAGGAAGGTTAAGCCGAATCATCTGAACTAAATTAAAAATGAGTCAATTTGAAGATTTGAAAATGTAATACCTTACAGGGGATCACAAAACACTTTCAAATTACTAAACCTTCAAATTTTTAAATCAGTTTTCATGGCAAAAAGTCAAAACATTGTTCATCAATATTTTAAAAAACGAGTAGACAACCTGCAAATACTGGTTAGGGTCAACCCTATTCACTACACAGGTACGGAAATAACCATCCCGGATGAAGGGGAATTGGCAGTTCGGGAAATGGAATTTGACGCTGAGATTTTAGAAGATCTGAAAGTGGATGGTTTTGAAATATGCAGTCCGTTGGAATTTAATCTTTACCTGTCGGGGTTAGCTTAAATTAAATTTTGAACGCTACACTTGAAAACCTTACTTTTGCGCCCGGCAAGCCGGCACGACCAGCTCCTGTTGAATTCCCCCAGGATCGGAAGGTAGCAAGGGTAGATAGTTGTAGCGGTGCGATGTTCGGTTTGCCATTTTTTATTTTACCCTCCGCTTACTTTCCTTATTTTTACCTGTAAAACCACTACACAATGAAATTCTTTATAGACACTGCCAATCTGAACGAAATAAAAGAAGCTCACGACCTTGGCGTATTGGATGGCGTGACCACTAACCCATCTCTGATGGCCAAAGAAGGCATTAAAGGCGCGGATAATATTAACGCACACTACAAAGCCATTTGTAACATTGTTGATAATAATGTGAGCGCTGAAGTGATTGCCACTGACTTTGAGGGCATTATAAAAGAAGGTCAAGAACTGGCCAAAATTGATAGTAAAATCGTGGTAAAAGTGCCGATGATTAAAGATGGCGTTAAGGCTCTCAAAAAATTTAGCAGTGAAGGAATTCGTACAAATTGTACGTTGGTATTTTCGGCAGGCCAGGCAATTCTAGCTGCGAAGGCAGGTGCAAGCTACGTCTCTCCTTTCATTGGCCGGTTAGATGACATTTCTCAGGATGGACTTGAACTCATCGCTCAAATCCGGCTTATCTATGACAACTACGGATACCAAACAGAAATTCTCGCAGCTTCTGTGCGTCATACCATACATTTGATTAAATGTGCGGAAATCGGTGCGGATGTCTCAACCTGTCCTCTTAGCGTTATTACTGCGTTGCTTACCCATCCACTTACCGATATTGGCCTTGCTAAATTTTTAGCAGATCACAAAAAATCAAACGCTTAATAGAGAGTATGTTTTCTACAGATCCTGTTGTACGCGTATCTGAGGCTCATATTTTTCAAGACAGCAGCACTGTGTTGAGGGATATCAATTTCAATATTGAGAAAGGTGAGTTTGTTTTTTTAGTTGGAAGGACCGGATCAGGAAAATCTTCTCTTCTTAAAACACTTTATGCCGATTTGAACCTTCGGTTAGGTGATATTGATGTAGCCGGATTTAACATTCGCGGTATTAAGGATTCACAAGTACCAAAACTGAGAAGAAAATTAGGAATCATTTTCCAGGACTTTCAACTCTTCCCCGACCGAAGTGTGGGCGACAACCTGATGTTTGTCTTAAAAGCCACCGGCTGGACCGATAACGGAAAAATGAGGGGAAGACTGAGCGAAGTGCTCATGCAGGTTGGTTTAGGTTCCGTAGAAAAGAAAATGCCGCATCAGTTATCAGGAGGCGAACAACAACGCATTGTAATAGCCCGGGCATTATTAAATGAACCTGTTATTCTTATTGCGGATGAGCCTACCGGGAACTTAGATCCGGAAGTCTCGCATGGAATCTTGAAACTCTTTCAGCAAATCAACAGAAGCGGGACCGCGGTATTAATGGCTACCCACGACTACACGTTAATTAAAAAATTCCCTGCCCGGATTTTAAAATGTGAGGATGGTAAAGTAATTGACTCAGCTAAAGAACCATTTGAGTTAACCTCGGAGTATCTGTAATCTCTTATACACTGATCTTAGAGTCCTCTTTAGTTATTTCTGACCCCACATCAATCTTATGCAATTGCTGATTTAGCAAGTCAATCCTGATCAGCAGGTTTAAGACAAGCGCATCTTTTACTTTCTGACTGGGCCTGGTTTTCATTTCTTCTTTTAGTACTTCGTACATAGCATCCAGTTGTACGAAGTCATGTGTAAAACCGTTGAGACCCGCCTCTTGTCCGCGTGAGGCCTCGATTTGATTAACTTTTTCAGATATCTGACTGACGTAAAACGACTCAATGTCCTTAAACTCGCTTAAGGCTACATTTTTATCATGCTGGTCGGCAAATTTTGGTACCGCCAGGTAGATACAAAGTCCTAAAAGTACGACAGCCGCTGCACGCCATAGCGTAATCGAATTCCATAACGAAGTAGTACTGAACAACCGATTACTGATGGCTGTCCATACCTTATCAGATGGTTCTTTATCATCAAAAGCTTCTCTGTTTTGATTGATGAAATCTTCGATTGAATTTTTCATATTACTTTATTAAAAGTTCCTTTAATTTATTCTTAGCCCTGTTCAACTGCGACTTGGAAGTTGATTCCGTGATTCCCATAATTTCTCCAATCTCCTGATGATCGTAGCCTTCCAGTAAATACAACGACAGCACAGCTCTGTAGCCATCGGGTAACTGTTGAATCGCTTGCCTTACCTTTTCCACTTTTAATTGAGGCATGTATTCCTGATCACTCGTTTCTTCAGGAATATCGAACTCCTCACCTTCCGGCATAGCTTCCCACTTCCTTTTCTTCAACAGGTTGATCGCCTTATTAATTACAATCTTCTTTAACCACGAACCGAAACTGGCATCGCCCCGATAGTTCTCCAGGTTCCGGAAAGCACTTATAAAACCTTCCTGCAACACATCCTCTGCGTCTGCTTCGCTGCCAGTTATCCGATACCCAACATTATACATCGCTTTTGAATACAGCTTATAGAGCCTGAAATAAGCCTCCTGATCGCCCGCCCGGCAACGGTGAATAAGCTCTTCATGAATGTTTGCGGGCTGCTCGTTCAAACGTAATTTGGGCTATTCCTGAGATAGACAAGATAGAAATAAAAGGGTTGCACCTTAGTTGGTGATCGGTATTCGGTTATCGGTGATCAGTTATCGGTATTCGGTAATTGGTGGCTAAAACTTGCTTACTGATAACTGCTTACCGTTTACCCATTACTGATTACCGATTACCCATTATGGATTGCCAGCTATCCATTACCGGTCCCCAGTCCTTTCTCCTTGGCAATCTTTTGAAGCAACTGAAGAGCTTCCTCCCGATCGTTACGGATTTCGCCTTCGAGGATAGCTTCCTTGATTTGTTCTTTAATGTCCCCAACAATCTTGCTTGGCGGGAGATTAAACATCTTGATAATCTCATCACCTGTAACCGGTGGCTGAAAATTCCGGATACTATCTTTTGCCTCTACCTCCGCCATTTTAGCTTCTACCACATCAAAGTTTTTAAGATACCGGCTCACCTTGTCATTATTCTTGGAAGTGACATCAGCACGACAAAGTTTCATAAGAGCATCTACATCATCTCCTGCCTCAAATAGCAATCTTCTAATGGCAGAATCCGTAACTTCTTTCGACAAAGGAATCGGTCGTAAATGCATGCGCACTAATTTCTGAACGAAGTCCATTTTCTCATGCAACGGTAGTTTTAGTCTTCTGAAAATCCCCGGTACCATGCGGGCGCCTTTGTCTTCATGCCCATGAAAAGTAAATCCATGAACCTTATCAAAACGCTTTGTTTGCGGTTTTGCAATATCGTGCAAAATAGCAGACCACCGTAACCAAAGGTCATCCGATACTTTTGCTACGTTATCAAGTACCTGTAACGTATGATAAAAATTATCTTTGTGCGCATTACCTCCTACATATTCCACTCCATGAAGTAATACCATCTCCGGGAAGAATATATTTAACAAACCACTCTGGAACATTAATTTGAATCCATACGAAGGAACAGGGCTGAGAATAATCTTGTTAAGCTCATCGGTAATTCGTTCTTGAGAAACAATTTTCAATCGCTCCTGTTGGTCAGCGATTGCCTGATAGGTATCTGCCTCAATATCAAAATTTAACTGTGAAGCAAAACGAATTGCCCGCATCATGCGAAGCGGATCATCTGAAAATGTAATGGCCGGTTCAAGGGGTGTCTTAATGGACTTACTTTTCAAATCCTCTACTCCATTAAATGGGTCAATCAACTCACCATAGCTTTCTTTATTCAGACTGACGGCCATTGCATTTATGGTAAAGTCCCTTCGCTTCTGGTCATCTTCAAGCGTGCCGTCCTCTACAATCGGTTTTCGGGATTCACTCCGATACGATTCTTTTCGGGCACCAACAAATTCAAGATTTAAATCATGTAACGGAATTTGTGCCGTTCCAAAATTCTTGTATACATGGACTTGCGCTCCCAACGCGCTGGCAACTTGCTCCGCCAGTTCAATGCCGCTTCCCACACAAACAAAATCAATATCTGTTGATGGTCTTTTCAATAAAATATCGCGAACATACCCACCCACGACAAACGTTTGGAGATTTGATGCATCGGCTACCTGACCAATGGACTTGAACACGGGGTGCTCCAACGAAGATGAAAGATTCATGAGCTCTAAAAAACAGAGGTCAAATTTACGGTATAATGTTGGGGATAAAAATCAAAGAATCTTATAACGTTATTTCTCTCCCGCAGGTGCGGAAGAGAAATCCCCAACGGTGTTCTACAATACGATATCTCAATCGTACCCTTCGAAAGGATGTCAAATATTGATTACTATACGCAACATCGATTATGCATCTAATCCTTATAAAAGGTTGGGCAGGGAATGAATTTTTCCTTCTTCTTGGATTTTGCAGGACTGACTACATTTAGCTTGTACTTCACAGCAATTTCATGTGCGCCCCCTGCAACCGGGCCAAGTTCAGAAATAGTTAAATCGTAGCTATAGCTTAATTCAATTTTGGTGAATTGGAAACCAAGAATTACCACCATGGCATCCTGACTAATATTGTCCCTCACATTCTGCGCAACAGGAATGCCTCTGTACCATAAACCAATAACAATAGGTTCATATAAAAAATATGTTCCTATATCTAATTGATCAAAATTGCCCTGATGCTTGTACACAAAAGATGGCGCAATGGCCGCTACCCGTTCGCGTTTCATCATTCCACGATAGAGTGGAATCCTGATTCCACCGTGAAGTGTGGTTTTAACAGGAACGGAAGCATCGTCATCCATAAGCGAACGGTTGGGTCTGTTCAGGTGTGAAGCCGAAAATCCAAACCATATTTTACGGTTATAGATCAGCCCTCCCGCTCCAAAATCAAAATAGGTTGTGCTATTGATATTGCTATAGTCGGAACTGGGCGGCAGGTTTCCATCTGAATCAAATTCCAGTTGATCGTTAAAAATGAGTTTATTAAAATCAATGTTGCGGGAAGCCACACCAAAATTCAATCCCGATGAGAACACCCACTTATCGGTCAAATAAACCCGATATGAATATTGAAAATTAAATTGCGTTGACTTCAACCCTGCCGTACCCGCTTTATCAACTACAATCAATGCTCCAATGCCACTATTCAGATTCTCAAGATTATAGTCATAAGAAAAAGCATACGTAACAAAACCATTTGTAATATTTGGCCATTGATTCCGGTGATTGGCAATAAATCGATGATCATTGGCAGTACCCGTAAATGCGGGGTTCAAATATAATGGAGCTGCATAGTATTGTGAAAACTCCGGGTCTTGTGCATAAAGTGACTGACATAATGAAAATATTATGACAGGAATTATCCAGCCAATTTTTTTTATTGAATTCTGGTTTCGGTTGTAAACAATCAGCCTGAAGCTTGAAGCCTGAAGCTTGAAGCTTAGGGCGTAATAGAACCTGAATAAAATTTTTCGCATCATTACCTCATTAAATGAATATCCCCTATGCGCGTTACCACATCGCCACTTTCGTACTTGGCTACAATCTTATACACGTACACATCTTGCTGGCAGAGCTTACCCTGATAGTATCCATCCCAGCCTGTTTCAGGGCTCTTGCTTTCAAAAAGTAACTCTCCCCAACGATTAAAAACCATGAGTTGAAATTCAGTTACCCCCCGCATTAAGGGAAGGAATACATCGTTCTCTCCATCCCCGCTTCCGGGGCCATCTTTACCGGGCGTAAACGCATTTGGCAGCAGTATCTGGGCGCCCTTCTCAACACGCACTGCTGATTCAACCCGTGATGTATCAACGCAACCTGATGAGTTGGTCACCACTAAAGTGATATCGTAAATGCCTTCGGATAGATACGTGTGCACCGGCTCAAAATCAGTTGCGGTTTGTCCATCTCCGAAATCCCATGAATAACTAAAAGCTCCGAAGCTCTGATTATTAGTAAACACTTTTCCGCCTGGAATATAAACGAGCAGTGGTTTGATTGTGAACTGAGCAATCGGGCTTTGAAACACTTCAATGATACCCGACTTG
>Ga0187894_10007280_pt1 | contig 10503 bp, 9 predicted proteins | sample GBC1701081metaG_FD_136650 | JGI IMG/M metagenome (GOLD analysis project Ga0187894, IMG submission 136650) | White microbial mat communities from a lava cave in the Kipuka Kanohina Cave System on the Island of Hawaii, USA - GBC170108-1 metaG ... | reverse complement strand
TGACCGGCCGCCAGGCGAGCCGCTCGGAGCTGCTCGTGTACCGCTTCGAGGTGGACAAGGAGGGGTACGCGTCGCCCGTGGTGGGCAAGAAGATCGACTACCAGGCGGTCGACCAGTACCAGGTCGAGGTGATGGTCGACGACGACGTGGTCACGGATCTGATCGAGAAGCCCGACTGGGAGTGAGCCATCGAACCGCTCGACGGACTCGATCGGTACACGCCGGCGCCCGAGGCGATCGAGCCGCCCGAGTGGGTGGCCCGCGAAGGGAACCTGTGGGCGCGGATCGGCGAAGCGTGCCTGCCAGTCCTGGTCGACGACGCCGCGGCAGGACGGCTCGAGATCACCACCTGCGAAGACGCGCCCATCACGTGCGGCGTGACGGCGCTGGTCTCAGATACGTTCGTGCCGAGCGCCGCGTGGTGTCATGCCGGGCGCGATCGCGTGAGCGGAGATGCGCCCGGCGGGATGGCGCGGCTGACCTCGGTCACTCCCGACCACGCGTCGTACGCGACCGTCGTCCAGCTCGACGTGATGCCGGTCGGCATGCGGGGCGAGACCCAGCGATGCACGTCGAGGAGCCTGCACGAGCTGTCGCGGAAGGAGCACGCCGCACCGGCGGCGCAGCCCGAGCCCACGGACGCGGCGGGCTTTGCGGCGTCATTCGAGCCTGCCATCGTCGGGGGGAATCGGATCTGCTTCTTCGTGGACGGCTTCACGGTCGTGGAGACGCAGCATCAGGGGCACTTCGAGGGCAAGACGCACATCGAGTCGGTGCCGGGTCGTTTCGACTGCACCGAGCGGTGCGCGTCGGCGTCGCAACTCGAGGCATTCCTGGCGCACTGGACGGAGGTCTACGGCCGCTACTACCTGCCGCCCGAGCCGCGGGGCGTCGACCTGTTCCGTACGCCCGCCGCGTGCGCCGCCGCGACGAACACCCCGCCCTCCGCGCTGACGGCCGACCTCTGTGCGACGCTCGGAGCCCGGCTGCGCTGACGGACGACGGTGACGGTCGTCGGTGAAGCAGTCGCCGGCATTCGGAGGAAACCCGATCCTGTCGTCGGCACGGAGCCTGCTTGCGACGCATGGCCATCGCGTTCCATCTGGTTGCGAAGTCTGCCGAGCACCGTCGGCTGCTGTGGCGGACCTGGGCGGAGGCGCGCGTGTTGTGGGACGCGGTCGTGCGCGCGACGCCCGGCAGGATCGCGCTCGTGCTCATGCCAGACCACCTGCATCTGGTCCATCCGCACGACGTGCGCATCCCTCTGGCGGCTGCGATGTCGGGATTCACGCGATGGCGGAATCACGCGCGGCGCGGAGGGACCGCGGTGCGCTCCGGTGTGGACCGAGGCCGTGGCGGACGAGACGAAGCTCCGCATCCTGGTCAAATACGTCCATCTGAACCCGTGTCGGGCGGAGATCGTCTCCGACCCGCTGGCCTGGCCGTTCTGTACGCATCGCGACGCGTGCGGGCTGGCGCTACCGCAGGTCGTACCCCAAGTTCAGCACGTCGCCGCGTTTCACAGGTTCGTGTCGTCCGATCCGTTCGTCGTGATCGGGGGCACGTCGCTTCCGGAGGGCGCACGGATCGGCGAGCCGTTCGCCGTGCTCGAAGCCGTGAGCGCGCTGACCCGGACACCCATCGGGGACTTGCGTCGAAGGGGAGCCTGGCGACGTCTGTTCCTCGGTGCGGCGTTCGTGCTGGCACCGGACGCATCGGGCGCCGCTCGCGGCCAGATGGCTGCGTGAGGTGCGCTCGTTGACGGGCGAATGGTTCGGCACCCGACGCGGACGCGGCAGGGCCGGAGGCGGCGAGCCCCCGAGATCAGCTGCCGCCGGAGGCCCGGGGAGCCCGTGATCCGTTCCGGCTCGGAACCCCTCCCGGGAGCCGAGATCAGCTGCCGCCGGCCCGTGGGCCCGGGGTCGGTTCCGCCTCGGATCCTTCCTGCGACCACTCGGCCTCGCGCCGGTAGATCGTCCGCGCGGTGATCCCCATCAGCGACGCGGCCAGGTTCTTGTCCCCACCGCAGTACCTGAGTGTCTCCTCGATCATCCGGCGCTCGACCACGCGCAGCGGCGTGCCGACCTCGAACGTCACGCTCCGCTGCGGGCCGGCGCTCTCGCTCACGACGCTCGGGAGGTCCTCCATCCCGATCGGGCCGCCGCGGGAGAGCACCACGGCGCGCTCCACGCTGTTCTCGAGCTCGCGCACGTTGCCCGGCCAGCGGTAGGCGCTCATCGCGGTCAGGGCGTCGTCGGTGAAACCCTGGATCGCCTTGTTGTTCTTGCGCGAGAAGCGGACGAGGAAATGCTGCGCGAGGATCGGGATGTCTTCCGGACGATCGCGCAACGGGGGAACGTGCAGCGGGATCACGTGCAGCCGGTAGAACAGATCCTCGCGGAACCGGCCGGCGTCGATCTCGGCGCGGATGTCGCGGTTGCTCGCGGCCACGACGCGCACGTCGGCCTTGAGCGTCTCCGTGCCGCCGACGCGCTCGTATTCGCCGTCCTGCAGAACGCGGAGCAGTCGTACCTGCACCGGCGGCCGCATCTCGGTGATCTCGTCGAGGAACAGCGTCCCCCGGTACGCGAGATCGAAGCGGCCCTCCTTCCGTCCGACCGCACCGGTGAACGCTCCCTTCTCGTACCCGAACAGCTCGCTCTCGAGCAGCGTCTCCGGGATGGCAGCGCAGTTCACCGTGACGAGCCTCGCGTCGCGGCGGCGGCTCATGCGGTGGAGCAGCCGCGCGAGCCGGCTCTTCCCGGTACCCGACTCCCCGGTGAGCAGGACGGTCGCGTCGGAGGGCGCCACCTGCTCCACCTCGTCGAGCAGTGCGCGCATCGCGTCCGACCGGCCGATCATCTCGCCCTCGCCGACCGCCGCGAGCTGGTCGCGCAGGCGGCGGTTCTCGACCTGGAGCACCCGCTTGTCGAGCGCCTTCTTGAGCGTGGACACCAGCTCGACGCGCTTGAGCGGCTTGCTCACGAAATCGTACGCGCCCTCCTTCATCGCCTCGACCGCCGACTCGACCGTCCCGTACGCGGTCATCACCACGACCTCGACGTCCGGGTCGACCTTGCGCGCGGCGCGGAGCAGATCGATGCCGCCCATCCCCGGCATCTTCAGGTCCGTGAGCAGCAGGTCGATCCGCTCGTCGCGCAGCACCGTCATCGCCGCGCGACCGCTCTCCGCGTGGATCACGCGGTAGCCCTCGCGATCGAGAATGCGCTCGAGCGTCACGCGGTTGGCGGCGTCGTCGTCCACCACGAGCACCGTGCTCGGCGTGCTCATCGGTCCTCCGGATCGCCGCTTCGTAACGCCGCCTGCAGGAACCCCACGAGCACGAGACCCTCCATGCGGTACACCGCGGCTTCGATGCGCGCCCCCTCGAGCACCTCGGTCATGCAGGCATCGACCGCCACGACCTCGCTCGATCGGGGGATGCCGACCACGACCACCCGACCGCGGCGCTTGATCACCACGTCGATCGCGATCGGCGCGGTCTCGTCCGGTTCGAGCAGCGCGCACCGCTCGAACTCCGGTCCCAGCCGGGCCAGCTCGTCGGTGACCGCGAGCTCCTCCGCCATGAGCTTCGACATGTCCTCGGGACGAAAGCTGACCGTCGCGTGGTGCGCCAGGAACAGGTCGTAGCGGACGAGCGCGGGGCCACCCGCCGGCGGTGGTGTGGGATCGGCGCGCCGGGCGCCGTCGTTCAAGCATTGCTGCAGCGGCTGGTCGACGAACGGACCCACGCCCGCCGCTCCCTCGATCCGGCCGTCCGGTGCGACCGCCACGAATAGCGACAGCTGGCCGGACACCTCGCCTCGCCCGACGCGGGCGACGTAGCAGCTCCACACTCGTTCCTCGAGCGAGGTGTCGAGCAGCTCGCGATCGAGCGGGGACAGCGTTCCCGGTACGTGAGGGCGCGGCGGGTCGCCGAGGCGGATCATCTCCGCGCGCGCGCACGCTTCGACGGCGCCCTGCTCGTCGCAGAGCGCATCGAGCGCGGAGAGCCCGCCCTTCTCGTCGCCCTCCGCGATCCGTAGCACCGCCAGGTCGGTGCACGAGCCGACGTGCTGGACGTGGCATCCCGTCTCGAGCGCCGTGTGTCTCCGCGCGGCGTCGAGGCTCGCGAGATCGCGGCACGACGCACCCACTCCGGTCAGACACGCTGCCTCGTGGAACGTGAGCGCGTCCGATTCCGACATCAAAGCGAGCTCGCGCAGTGCGGGGACGAAGTCGAGATCGACGGCGCGTGCGAACAGGTCGCGCCGCTTGCCGGGGTCGATCGTGACCACGCCGAGCGTGCCGCACGCCGACCCTTCCTTCGCGCGGCAGAGAAGGGCGAGGCGCTCGCGCGCCTTGTTCGGCCGCGCGGTCGATCCCACGCCGTGGAACAGCGCGCGCGCGACCTCGACACACCCGCGGGCGAGATCGAGCTCGCACGCCCGCTCGAGCTTGAGCCGCGCCTCGACCGCGGTGGGCAGGCGTTGCGACCACGTGCCCCACGGCTCCTGTCCGCGTGCCCACCCGGACACGAGGCACGACACGGCGTCCCCGCGATCGCACTCCGGAGCCAGCGCGGCGTAGGCGGCCGCGGGGGAGAACGGCGATCCCCAGGAAGCGTACGTGCACGCCGCGGCGATGCCCTCCTCGCACAGGAGCGCCGCCTCCGCCTCGAGGTCGGCCGCCGCGGCCGTCGCGCCATCCTGTCCGCTGGCGCGCAGGACGACGTCGAGCCACCGCGCGATCACCCGGCGCTCGGAGACAGCGAGGCGCTCTCCGACGGACGAAACGGCAGCACGAGGACGAACGTCGTTCCATGCCCCGGCTCGGACAGGACGCGGACGGTGCCCTCGTGGTCCTCCAGGATCTGGCGCGTGATGGCGAGGCCGAGGCCCGTACCGGTGGCCTTCGTCGAGAAGAACGGATCGAAGGCGCGCTCGATCTCGCCTGCGGTCATGCCGGGCCCGTCGTCGGTGAGCGCGATGTGGACCTCGCCTGCCGTGGCGCTCACCTCGAGGCGCAGATGGCGCGCGTGCGCTTCGACCGCGTTGCGGAGCACGTTCAGCAGCGCCTGGCGGAGCTGGTTCCCGTCCACCCGTTGCACCGGCAGCGGTTCGATCGTGACCTCGAGAGCGACTCCCGCCTGCTCGAGCTCCGCGTGCACGAGCCGGACGACGTCGGACACCAGATCGCCGAGCCGCTCCGGAGCGAGCCGCGCCTTCGGTCTGCGCGCGAGCTGCAGATAGTGCGCGGTGACCGCGGTGAGCCGCTCGATCTCACCGGACACCGTCTCAAGCAGCGGCCAGGCGTCGGTACGATGATCGGGATCCAGCCGTCCCACCTCCTCCGAGAGCATCTCCGCGTTGAGCGACAACGCGTTGAGTGGGTTGCGCACCTCGTGCGTGATCTGCGCCAGCATCTGACCGACGAGCGCCAGCCTTTCCGATCGCGCGAGCTGTTCGAGCGCCCGACGTTGCTCGGTCACGTCCACGGTGACGACGATCGTGCCGGCGTCGCCGAACGCCATGGATCGCACCTCGAACTCGGCGCCGTCCGCGCGATGTTCGTACACGCCGGACGTCTCGAGCCAGTCCCTCACGAGCGCTGGAGGCGGCTCTGCGGGCTTCACGGCCCACTGGCTCGCCGCCGCTGGGTTCGTGAGGGTGACGACTCCGTTCTCGACGACGAACAGACCGTCCTCGAGGCTGTCGAGCACGCTGCCGAGGTACCGCGACAACCGATCGAGCTGCTCGGCGCGATCCACGAGACGGCGGTCGCGCGCCTGCAGCGCTTCGGTCATGCGATCGAACTCGCGCGCGAACACCGCGACCTCGTTCGCGCCGCGGAACGCGAGACGTCGCGAGTACTCGCCGCCGGCCACCCGCTGCACCTCGCTCGTGAGCCGTCGGATCGGGTGCAGCGCGTAGAGCACCGCGCCCACCAGGACCACCGACAGCGCCACCGCGACACCCGCCAGTCCCAACGCGACGCTCTTCGCTTGCGCGCGCTTGTGCTCGGCCGCATCGGTCAGGAGCTGGATGCGTCCCTCGACGAGCCGGGAGAGCAGCCCGATCTCCTCCCCGAGCCTGCGGCTCTCGTCGCTGAACCTCTCGAGCGAGGCCGCCGCATTCGGATCGCTCGCCACGGAGCGCGCTTCGAACGCGAGCGCGTCCGCCTGCCACGGATCGAACAGCGTCTCGATCTGGTCGAGGCGGGCGAGCGCCTGGCTCGCGGCGGCGACGTCCTCCGGGTCGACGGCGAGCGCGCGCATCTCCGTCGCGAGCGCGCGTGCGTCGGAGATCGCCTCCCGGAGCCGCGTGCTCGCCGTCTGCGTCGCGCTCCCCGGTCCGGTGATCGGACGTCGATCGCCACGCAGGAGACGCTGGACGTCGGTGTCGACGACACCCTGCGCGTTCTCCATGGCATCGACGCGCTGTGCGAGCGGGAACCAGCCCGTGGTGACGAGCTCGATCGACGCCGCGACGCCGTCGTACTGGACCATGAGGAAGCCGAGCGCCAGCGCCATCGCCGTGATCGCGGCCAGGAAGGCAGCAACGATCCGGAACCGGATCGACGACCAGGTCAAGACTCGCTCAGCCTCCCCCAGGTTCGAACCGCCCCGGGCCCCCCACCTCCGGCAGCCGGCCTTCGGCGATCTGGACGACGACCGGCGTTCCGCCGGTGAGCGACAGCGTCCCCGCGGCCCAGATCGCAGTGCCGTCCTGGCTGCGCACGCTCATCGCGTGAGGACCGGGTTGCAACGTGAGCGTCAGGCGGTCTCCACCGGAGAGTCGGTGTCGTTCGCCGTCGACGCGGATCTGCGCGGCGCCGCCTCCGACGACCCGCAGCTCCACGGCGACCGCATCGACCGGGCCGGGAGGTTGGGTCTCGGACCTGGTCACGCTGACGCCGGTGCGACCGACGAGCACGTGCGTCTCGTTTCCAGGATGGATGTCGACGTTCACGTCCTGTGGGCTGCCGTCGACGTAGACCCGCACGACGTGGGAGCCGCCCACGATGTCGAAGCGGGCCGTGCCCGGGTACCAGAGCTGCGCGAGCTTCACGCCGTCGACCATGAGCTCGACGGGGACGTGTGCTTCGACGACCATCGGTCCGCCCGGCTGCGCTTCCTGCGGAGCCGCGACGACACTCGGGAGGCTTCCGGCATCCGGGTTGTCCGCCGGGGGGGTACCGGCGAACGCCCACGAGCTCACGAGCAGCAACGCGATCATCGACGGTGACCTAACCCTGCGCACCTGCGTTGACCCGACTCCGAGCGCAGGATACCGCGACCGATTCCGGAAAGGAGATGACATGCGTCTGCTCGCCACGATCGCCTGGTTCGGGCTCGCCCCTCCGGGCTGTGGAACGGAGCAGGCGGTCACCCCCGGGGCGGAAGGGATCGGCGCGGGCGGCGAGGCTCGACCCACGGCTGAAGCGGGCGGGCGGGTGGTCGCGACGGTCGGCAAGGGATTCGTGACCGAAGCGGAGTTCGCGGAGGCCGCCTCGCACGCGATCACGCCCGGACAGACGCTCACGCCGGAGATGCGCACCGAGGTCCTCGACGAGCTGATCGACGACGAGATCCTGTTCCAGAAGGCGCTGGACGAAGGGCTGTACCGGGACGAGAAGGTCCGCAAGATTCTCGTCAACCTCCTGCTGCGGGAGGAGGTGTACGCCTCCGTGCAGGACGACGAGATCCCGGTGTCGGAGCTCGAGGCCTACTACGAGGCGCACCGCGACGAGTTCATCGTGCCGGAGAAGGTGCAGGTCAAACGGATCTTCGTGCGCACGGGCGACGACCGCTCCGAAGAGGCCGCGAAGGAGCTGGCAACCGATCTCCACGCCAAGCTCACGAAGGACCCTTCCCGGTTCTCCGACCTCGCCCACGAGTACTCCGACGACGCCTACAAGCGGCGCGGCGGCGACGTGGGCTACGTCGCCCGGGACGGAAAGGCCGGGATCCCGCCGGAGGTCGTGGACCAGGCGTTCTCCATGGAGACCGGCAAGCTGTCCGAGCCGTTCGAGGCTGGCGGGGGCTACAACATCGTCATGGTGGCCGCGAAGCGCGAGGCGCTCGACCGCACGTTCGATCAGATGAAGGGCTCGGTTCTGCGCAAGCTGAAGAACGAGCGGTTCGAGGCCGAAACGGATCGGTACGTGGCGGAAGCGCGCAAGGGCGTCGACGTGAAGATCGACGAGGCGACGCTCGCGTCCGTGACCGTCGAGGCGCACATGCCTCCTCCGGGGGGCCTGGAGCCCTCCGCGATGTCGGGGCTTCCGCCGCGACCCGATCTCCGCGGCGCCGAGATGCAGCGCTCCGACCCGCTTCGGCCGCAGGCAGGCGAGACCCTCGAGCAGCAGGCGCTCGAAGGCGACGAGTGATCCCCTTCGCCGCGGCGGTGGCGTTCGCGGAGGGAGGCGTGGTCGATCGCGTCGCCGCGGTCGCCGGCGACGAGGTGATCGCGCTCTCCGAGATCCACGAGCTCGCCGGGCCCGAGTTCTTCGCCGAACGCTGTCCCACCGCCGAGGCGCGTTGCATCACGGAGGCGGAGCTGGAGGTTCTCGACGTGCTGTTGCGGCGCGCGCTGATCCGCCGCGAGCTCGTTCGACTCGGGATGGACGTGACGACGGCTGACGTCGACCAGGCCATCGACCGAACGGTCCGGCAATACGCGCTCCCGGACCGCCAGGCGTTGCGAGCGGAAGTCGAGGCGACCGGCAAGCGATGGGATCAGTACCGCGACGAGTTGCTCGAGTTCCTGCGCGACGAGGCGTTCCGCAATCGGGTGCTCGTGCCACGGGTGTCGATCCGCGAGGACGAGCTGCTCGCCGAGTACAACCGTGAGTCGCGCGGAGCGGCGCATCCGTACGCGCTCGTCTCGGCGTTCGGGATCCCCGTGGACTCCGGGGCGTCCGAGGAGGAGCAGGCGGAGACACTCCGGCAGACCGAGCTCCTGGTCAAGGCGATCCGCGAGGGCCGCATGTCGTGGGACGACGCCGTCGCGACGTACGACGGCGCGAGCGTGGCGCCGATGTTCGAGGGTCGGGAGTTCACGGAGGGCTCCCTCGTCGAGCCGGTCGACGGGGTCGTGTTCACGTCGGACATCGGAGCGATCGCGGATCCGGTCCGGGTGGGCGACGTGCTGTTCGTGCTCCGCGTCGACGAGCGCGGCGAACGCGCGGAGGCCGGCTCGTTCGAGGAGGCCCACGACGAGCTGAAGAACAAGCTCTTCCAGCAGAAGCTGATCGAGGCCGAGGAGGAGTGGTACCAGCGCGCCCGTCGCGAGGCGACGATCGACGTGAAGCTCACGTTGTGAGCGCGCCGCTCGTCGTCACTCCAGGTGATCCGACCGGGATCGGTCCGGAGGTGGTGTGCAAGGCGTTGGCCGCGCGACCGCGATCCGCCGTCCTCGTGGGAGATGCGCGCGCCGTGCGCGAGTGGGCGGACCGGCTGGGTGTGCGGATGGACGCGATCGGATCGTGGGACGCGCACGCCGGTCGAGTGTCCGTGCTGGAGCCCGGTCCGGGGACCGAGGCGGTGGAGGTGCGATCGCTGCGCGTTGCGGTCGCCGCCTGTCTCGCCGGTCGCGCGCGTGCGCTCGTGACGGGGCCGATCCACAAGGCGCGCTTGGCGCGGGAAGGGTTCCGTCATCCGGGTCACACGGAGTTCCTGGCGGAGCTGTGCGGGGTCGAAGCCCCGGTGATGGCGTTCGTTGGCGGGCGCGTGCGCGTCGCGCTCGTCACGGTGCATGTGCCGCTGCGCGACGTCTCGTCGCGCCTCACTCCCGCCCGCGTCGGGCACACGATCCGTGTCGCGGATCAGGCGTTGCGCGAACGCCTCGGTCTGTTGTCTCCGCGGATCGGCGTGTGCGGGCCGAACCCGCATGCGAGCGACGAGGGGTTGATCGGCGACGACGAAGCGCGCGTGATCGCGCCGGCGATCGCAACGGCGGTGGCCGCGGGGATCGACGCGCGGGGTCCCCTGAGCACCGAGACCGCGTTCCGCGCGGCGGTGCGCGGAGAGATCGACCTCGTCGTGGCGGCCTACCACGACCAGGGGCTCGGGCCGCTCAAGGCGCTGGCCGCCGCGTCCGAGTCGGATCACGCGGTGAACTGGACACTCGGACTGCCCATCGTGCGCACGAGCGTCGACCACGGAACTGCGCACGACATCGCCGGCAGGGGCGTCGCCGATGCAGGGTCGATGCTCGCGGCGCTCGCGCTCGCGGAGCAGCTCACGAAGGGTCCGTGATCCCGTCGATCGCGCGCTGCACATCGAGCGCCATCTCCGACGCCGACGTGTAGCGCTGGTCCACGTTGCTCGCCGTGGCGCGCCGCAAGAGGTGAGCGGTCGCTTCCGGAAAACGCTCGAGCGTGCGCTCAGCCTGGCGGAGATCGGTGAGCATCCGCGGAGCGAGGTGCGTGGACAGCCGGAGCAGGAGCAGCCCGACCGCGAACAGATCGTGGCCCGGCTCCGCATTGCGGGGATCCGCC
>Ga0187894_10007279_pt1 | contig 10504 bp, 5 predicted proteins | sample GBC1701081metaG_FD_136650 | JGI IMG/M metagenome (GOLD analysis project Ga0187894, IMG submission 136650) | White microbial mat communities from a lava cave in the Kipuka Kanohina Cave System on the Island of Hawaii, USA - GBC170108-1 metaG ... | reverse complement strand
CTTCTCGGCCCACACGTTGTCGATCTCCTGGAGGGCGCTTTCGTCGAGCGAGGCATTGCCCTCGTCGAACTGCACGATCAGCGCGCGGTCGGACAGGGGTCTGAACAGCGAGTTGAAGTCATCGCCCGTGAGCGCCGCTACTGCCTTGGCGTCCGCGGGCTTGCAGCCGCGCGAGCCGCTCTCGAGCAGGCCGCAGGCACCGGCGACGCGGCGCACGACCTGTTTGAGCTGCACGGTGCAGTAGTCGTCCTCCGCCGCGGAGGCGATCGGGACGTCGGCGGCTGCGTCCGCCGCGCCGATCATGCGTGAGGTGGCGGCGCGCTGGCTGACGACGACGAAGCCCAGCGGCAGCGCCAAGCAGATGACGAAGAGCAGCAGGTTCCTGAGGCCGTTCATCGCCGACTCCGCGCTGATGCCGCGCCGTTCATCATGGTCGCGACGGTGTACTCGAGGCCGAGGTCGGTGTCTTCGTCGCAGACGCGCTTGTCGCCGATGAAGAGTTGCGGCGTGAGCACCGGCAGCGCGTTCGCCACCGCCCAGCGCAGCGATCGGTTCACCTCGTTCTTCACCTTGGCGGACCCCAGGCAGCCTTTCACCGAAGGGAACTGCCGCTCGATGCGTTTGCGCACCTCGTCGTCGTTGTGCGCAGCCATTTCGCGCAGCTCCTCCTGATGGGCGAAGGCCCAGTCGAGGATCTCGGCACCCTTGTCTTTGCCGCAGAGCATCGCCTCGCTGACGGCGCAGGCGCCGGGATGCAGCGACTTCTTCACCATCCAGTTGCAGGTGCTGTCGAGCGGGAAGAGGACGGCCTCGACGCTGAGCTTGCTATAGAGGTCGCTCGCCTGCATGCGCGCATCGAACCCCTTGCAGGCGGGGCAGAGCGGATCGAGAACGGTGATCGCGGGCGTTCCGCCGCGCTGGCTGATCGGGATCATGACGCCGCCGCCGTCCTTCTTCACCAAGGTGCCGCAACCCTGCAGCGACTTCGGCGATGCGGGGGCGAACAGCACGTAGGCGACGGTCATCAGCGCGACGTAGAGGACGCCCTCCCCGAACCAGCCGATGTAGCGCCCGAGCGGCGGCGGCGCGCCCCGCGCCGGCTGCTCCGCATTCATGTGCGCCAGCAGCGCGCCGGCGAAGATCGCCGCGCTGCTGGCGTAGATGCCGACGCACAGTTTGCAGACCGCGCCGATGCGGCTGAAGGAAATGTAGCCGTAGACGATGCTCGTGAGCACCGGCAACGCCGCCGCGAGCAATAGATAGGCGGTCTCGTGCCGGGTGAGCGGTCGCGTCGAGAGCAGCAGGCGCGCGGTGTGCATGGTCAGGTAGGCGAAGACGGCCAGCGCCAGCAGCGAGATCGGCAAACCACCCCAGAGCGACGCCCGCATCAGCGACGAGTAGGGCGAGAGCATGACGGTGCGGCAACCGCTCTCGCCGATCTCGGCCCCCGCACCGGGGATGAACGAGCAGTGGATCGAGTGCACCTGTCGATCGAGATGGCCGATGAAGTCACTCGTCGACACGCCGGCGAAGATTGCGCCGAGGAGGGCACCGGCGAGGGCCGTGAGCAGGAACCAGTTCCACGCGCCGCGGTCTCGCAGGCGCGCGGCGTCGCTGACGGGGTCGTCGAGTAGAATCGGCGAGGGCACTGCCGCCATCTTCGCCGATGCCGCAGCCGGCGTCTACTCCTGGCTCCTGGCTTCTTGCTCCTGGCTCTACGACAGCGTGACCGTCGGCACAGGATTCATCGACGTACAGCCGCGCAGGGCGTTGCGTACACCGGCGCGGAGAGCGCTGTTGCACTGCGTGCCGGGACAGGCTCGCATCGAAGGACAGATCCACCCCCCGGACGCGCCGATAGAAACGCTCACAGAGCGCATCAGCTCGTCGATCGTCACGTTGCCGTTGCCGTTGCAGTCGCCGGTGCAGGCGGTGAACTCGGGGAAAGTGGGCGTCGGCGTGGGCAGCGGGCCCTGTGTCGGCGCGACGCAGCCGCCCGGGACCTCGAGGATGCGGATGTCTTGTGCCCACTCGTGGATGGGAATCGAGTCGATTGCGGTATCGGTCGCCGTATCGATCACCGCGATCGGCTGGCCGGAGACGAAGGCGACGGAGCCGTCCGGCGCGAAGGCCACGGAGATCGGCGCGCTGCCGAGCGGAATCGTTTTGCGCACCGTGTCGCTCTCGGTGTCGAAGACGGTGACGCTCGCCGAGTTGGCGTTGGCGACGTAGAGAGTCGCACCGTCCGGGCTCACGGCGGGGTCGAGCGGTGTGTTTCCGGTGCCGACCTCTCCCACGACGGCCTGCGCCTCGGTGTCGATCACCGTGATCGCACCGGGGCGATCGGCCCACGAGGCGTCGGGCTCGCCGTCGACCTGCGGAGAACCGACGACGTAGGCGCGCGGACGAGTGGGATGGAAAGTGATCGCCTGCGGCTTGTAGCCGCCGGTGGAGATCTCGCCCAGCGGCTCGAGCGAGGGCCACGCCACCACTTCGACCCGGTTGCCACGGTAGTCGAGGCCATAGCCGAATCGCGCCTGCGGCTCGATGTTGATGCCCAGCAACCTGGGCGCCGGGCCGAGGAGGTTCGTCTGCAGACCCGCGCCGAGGTCGAACTCGGTGAGAAAGTTGCAACTGCTTCCATAGCCGCCGACCACGCCGACGGCGTTCCCGGTACCGGGCACGGGTTGGAGCCACCCGACTTCGCCCGCGAGGACGGGCTGCGGGTCGAGCGCTGTGCTGGCGCCGAGGTCGAGCGGCGTCAGCGCGAAGCCGGAGGAGACGAACAACGAAGTCGGGTCCGATGCCGGCGACAGAGAGAGGGCGCGGTTGACCGGGATGACGCCGAGGACTGTCCTGGTGGCGACGTCGATCACCGACACCGTGTTCGTGTTGTAATGGCTCAGGTACGCGCAGGCGGCGGCGGGAGCCGTAATGGGGGTGCGGGTGGGGGTCGGCGACGGCACCGGCTGTGGCGCGCCGAAGTGTACGTCGATCGCGTTGGGGAGAGCGATGGTGCCGGTGATCTGGCCTTGGCTGGGGTCGAGCACGGCGACGCCGCACGAGCTGTTGCTGTACGCTGGCGGCAGGAAGAGCCTCCCGTCGGGTGCTACGGCGATGTCTCCCACCACAAAGGGCAGGGGAAACTGATCCTGGATCATCATGGCTCCGGTGTCGATCTGATCGACGCCGACGAACTCGCTGCTCTGGACGCCGACGTAGGCATCGTGCCCGCTCGGCGCGAAGGCGATGCCGGAGGGAATGCCGCCGAGAACGATCGAGCCGAGATAGCGCGTCGAGCGGTCGAAGATGTCGACGGCCCGGCGCTCGCGCAGAGCGACCAGCAGGCGGGAATCGTCAGCGCTGATCGCGAGCGCGACAGCGTCGCGCGGCACCGCGACGTCGAAGTCGAACTCGAGGACTTCGTCGACGGTGAACTGGTAGAGGCTGCCGATTTCGTCGACGACCCAGGCGTTGACGCCGTCGTGCGACAGCACCATGTCGACCGCTCTGGCGAAGAAACCGGCGGAGTCGGCGATCCGCATGTCGCTGGTATCGATCATGAAGAGCACGTCTTCGTAGAGGACGAAGAGACGCGAACCGTCGGAGGACAGCGCGAGGCGGGCGGCGCCGACGGTCGAGCCGGTGGGCAGCGAGACCGCGCCGGCCTTGCGGCGCGTCGAAAGATCGAAGACGTCGACGCCGCCGAGGGCTGACAGGTAGACCAGCGGCAGAGTGGGGTGCAGGGCGAAGCGCCCGTGTCCGTAACCGTTCGCATTGTCGAGCGTCAGGTAACTCGCCTCCGCGGTGAGCGAGTCGAGCGCGACGGTGGCGAGCACGGTGCCGGTGGCGATGTAGGCTGCGACGGGAGGTTCGTCGGCTCGCACAGTGGTGGGCGCAAGTCCAAGGGCCAGAGCGCCGATGACGAGGCTGACTCTCATGATGTTTCCTCCGGGCGCCCGCAGTCGCCCGCCTGTTGTGGCCCACTCCCCGCATTCGCGCGACGGGAAGCGCCGGCATCCGCCGACAGGGTCAGTCTCCTAGCGCGGGCTGGGGCTCGACTGCAAGTACTTCCCGTCGATTCGTTCGCCGAGGGTGGCGAAGATCATCGCCGCGACGGTGCCGATGACGGCGCAGCCGCCCCACAGGACGACGGCGCCGGCGCGCTCGTGCACGAAGCCTCCGGCGATGGGGCCTACGATCATCGAGAGTCCGAACGTGGCGGTGAAGGCGCCGAAATAGCTGCCGCGCAGATCGACGGGCGCCATCTTGGCGACCGCCGCTTGGTTCAGCGACCAGAGGACGATCTCGCCAAGAGTCCAGACGGCGATGGCGCCGGCGTATCCCATCCCGCCGCTCGCCGCGGCCGTGAGCCCGAACCCGCCACCGATCAAGAGCGAGGCGATCGTGAGCGACGGAGTCATGCGACGGACGGCGAGGACGGTTGCGACCGGGAGTTGGATCACCGCGATCATCACGCCGTTGAGGGCCATGACGCCGCCGTACGTCTGGGGAGAGAGACCGGCGTGCGTCATCACCAACGGGAGGGTGGAGAAGGACTGTTGAAACAGAAGTCCGATGAGAAAGCTCGCGGTCAACATTGCGAGGAAGGGCCTGTCGGAGAGAAAGGCGAGGTTGATGCCGCGTCCGCGGGGCGTGGTCGCACTCACGGGCGGCCGGCTCTCGGGGATGAGCGCGAGCACGAGCAGCCCGAAGAGCGCCGTCGTGATCGCCTCGCCGCCGAAGAGCCAGAAGAACGAGCGGCCGGCGATTTGGCCCCCGATGGTCGCGCCGACGGCGAAGCCGAGGTTCGCCGCCGTGTACATCAGCGCATACGCGTGCGGCCTTGCGCCTTCCTCGGTGACGTCCGCGAGCATGGCCGAAGAAGCGGGACCGAAGAGGTTGTGGATCAGGGCGAAGCCGAACACTCCGACGAGAATCGCGGCGCGGCTCTCCAGGTCGACGAGCGCCAAACACGAGGCGGCGGCGCCGAAGAGGGAGACCAGCATGATCGGGCGGCGGCCGAAGCGATCGGCGAGAGCGCCGCCGATCAGCGAAGCGACGAACAAGCCGGCGCCGAAGACACCGATCGCGAGGGTGGCAAAGGCTTCGCCGAGACCGCGGCGATCGGCGAGATCCATGGCCAGGAACGGAATGATGAACGCCCCCGCCCGCTGCACGAAGGCGCCGAAGCAGAGCAGTTGCACCCGCCGCGGGAGATCTAGATAGGGACGCAGCATCAGAGGAGCAAAGGCGCCTGCGTAGCACGTCGCCTGCATCCGCCGCGACCGCTGCGCATGATCGTGGAAGAAGGAGACACTGTCTCCTGTCTCCTCTCTTCGTGCTACTTTGCCCGCATGCGCTGCCGAGAATGCGAGGCGGAGAACGCCGGCGACGCGAGCTTCTGTGAATCGTGCGGAGCAGCGCTCGCCTGCAACTGTCCGGCGTGCGGCGCGAGCGCGGCGCCCGGGGCGAGATTCTGCCGCAAGTGCGGCACGCCGCTGGCGGGCGATGCGCGGGCCGCAGCGCCGCGCGCATCCTACACGCCCCCGCATCTCGCCACCAAGATCCTCACCTCGCGCAGTGCCCTCGAGGGCGAGCGCAAGCAGGTGACGGTTCTCTTCGCCGACGTCAAGGGCTCGATGGAGCTCGCCGAGCAGGTCGACGCGGAGGAATGGCACCGCATCATGGAGCGCTTCTTCGAAACCCTCACCGAGGGCGTGCACCGGTTCGAGGGCACGATCAACCAGTACACCGGCGACGGTATCATGGCCCTCTTCGGCGCGCCGATCGCACACGAGGACCATGCCCAGCGCGCCTGTCACGCGGCGTTGTACCTGCGCGACGCGCTGCGCGCCTACGCCGACGAGCTGCGCTCGAGCAGCGGGCTCAACTTCTCCGTGCGCATGGGAATGAACTCCGGCGAGGTGGTGGTCGGCAAGATCGGCGACGACCTGCGCATGGACTACACCGCGCAGGGGCTCGTCGTCGGTTTGGCGGCGCGCATGGAGCAGCTCGCCGAGCCCGGCACGGTGTTGCTCACCGCTCACACCGCGCGGCTGGTCTCGGGCTACTTCGCCCTCCGCGACCTCGGTGCCTCGCGCATCAAGGGAGTGAGCGAGCCGGTGAACGTCTTCGTGCTCGAGGGCCCGGGTGTGCTGCACACGCGCTTCGACCTGAGCCGCACGCGCGGCTTCTCGCGCTTCGTCGGCCGCGCGCAGGAGATGGCGGAGCTCGAGGAAGCTCTGGGGCGCAGCAGCGAGGGGCAGGGACAGGTGCTCGGTGTGGTCGCCGAGGCCGGTGCCGGCAAGAGCCGCCTCTGCCACGAGTTCACGCAGCAGTGCCGCGAGCGCGGCCTGGAGGTCGTCGGCGCCTCCGCGGTGCCGCACGGGCGGCTGGTGCCGTTTCTTCCCGTTCTCCAGATGCTGCGCGCTCTCTGCGGCGTGAACGAGCGCGAGAGCGGCGCCGCCGCGCGCGCCAAAATCGCCGGCGCTCTGCTCTGGCGCGACGAGGCCTTCCGCGAGGACCTGCCGCTTCTGTTCGATTTTCTCGGTGTCCCGGATCCTGATCATCCCGGCCCGCGCGCCGAGCCCGAAGTGCTGCAGCGTCGACTGTTCCGCGTGCTCCAGCGCCTCATCCGCACTTCGCCCCAGTCGGCCCCGATGGTGCTTCTGTTCGAGGATCTGCACTGGATCGACGGTGCGAGCGCCGCGGCGCTGGAGAATCTCATCGACGCGGTGCCGGAGACGCGCACGCTGCTGCTGCTCAACTTCCGGCCGGAGTATCAGGCCGCGTGGATGAAGCGCCCGCACTACCGGCAGCTGCCCCTGCGCCCGCTCGCGGCGGAAGCGACGACGGCGCTGCTCGCCGATCTGCTCGGCCGCGACGAGCCACTCGCCGAACTGGCCGAGCGGATCCGCGAGCGCGCCGGCGGCAATCCCTTCTTCGTCGAGGAGATCGTACAGTCGCTGGTCGAGACCGGCGCACTGGTCGGCACGCGCGGCGCCTACCGCCAGGCGGGAGCGATCAACGAGACGATGCTGCCGGTCACCGTACAGGCCGGTCTCGCAGCCCGCATCGATCGACTCTCCGAGGGCGAGAAGCAGGTGCTGCAAGCGGCGGCGGTGATCGGCAAGGAGTTCGCCGAGCCCGTCCTGGAGCGCGTGGCGGAGCGCTCGCCCTTCGAAGTGGAGGCGGCGCTGCGGGCGTTGGTCGCCGGCGAGTTTCTCTACCAGACCGCCGTGCAACCGGAAGCGGAGTACGAATTCAAGCATCCGCTGACGCACGAGGTGGCGTATCGTTCGCAGCTCGGTGAGCGGCGCGCGCAGGTGCACGCCGGTGTGGCGCGCGCCATCGAGAACCTCTATCCGGATCGGCTCGACGAGCACGCCGCTCTCCTGGCGCAGCACTGGGAGAGCGCCGGCGACGCGGAGACCGCCGCCGAATGGCACCGCCGCGCGGCAGTGTGGGTCGGCGCGCACGATCGCAGCGAGATGTTGCGGCACTGGCGCCAGGTGCGCGCGCTGCTCGACACCGTACCGCCGACCGCGGAGACCCTGCGCACGCGCATCCTCGCGCGCATCCAGATTCTCCACAACGGCCTGTTCCTCGGTCAGGTCGGCGGCGATACGGAAGCACTCTTTCGCGAGGGAGACGCTCTCGTCACGCAGGTGGACGACCCGATGCTGCACGTCTGGCTCCTCGGCGAGCAGGCGATGGTGCAGCAGCAGGTCGGTGCGCTCGATGACGCCCTCTTGCGCGCCAAGGAGGGGGTGCGCCTCGCCGATGTCACCGGCGAGGTCATCATGCAGTTGATGATTCGCGTCTCGCTGCTCTGGGTGCTGCTGCAGTCCGGCCGCTTGCGCGAGGCGGTCGCCACCAGCGACGAGGCCGAGCGGTTGTCACGCGGCGATCCCCAAGCCGGTGCCGCCGTGCTCGGCTTCAGTCCTTTGGGCAGCGTGTTGACCTTGCGGGCGGCGGCGCTGTCTCTCCTCGGCCGGTTGCCCGAGGCGTTCGCCGCGATTCGGCGTGCAGTCGAGATCGGCGAACAGCGAAGAGACGCGGAGGTGCTCACCTGGGCGAGCACCTGGGGCGTGCAGGTATGTTGGATTGCCGGCGACGCGGAGCAAGCACTGTATCATGGTCGGCGCGGCGTCGAGTTCAGCGAGATCGCCGGCAGCACCGGGCTCCGCGCCGACGCCTGCGTCAGCCTCGCCCGCGCCCACCTGCTCGAGCACCAGTACGCGGCTGCGCTGGAAGCTCTCGCACGCGCGCGCAAGATCGTCGGCAGACGCGACGGGGAAGAGTACGGCGAGCCGCTCTATCTTTCGGTGCTGGCAAGAGCCCACCTCGGCTCGGGGGATGTAGCGCGCGCCCGCACCGCGGCCGACCACGGCGTTGCGTTGGTGCGCGACAAGCCCGGGCTCGCAGTGGCGGCGCAGCTCGCACGCATCAAAGTCCTGCTCGCGGTGGACGGGGCTGCGGCGCGGGCCCCCGTCGAGTCTCACCTCCGCGACATCGCGCAACTGATCGAGCGCATGGATGCGCGCGGTCTGCTCCCGTTTCTTCTCGAGGAGCGCGCCGCGCTGGCGCGGGCGCGCGGCGACGACGCCGCGTGGGCGCGCGAGCTGCGTGAGGCGAAGCGACTCTTCGACGCGATCGGCGCGAGCGCCTACGCCGCCCGCATCGAGCACGAGCTCGGCGGCGAGCCGGCTACGAGAGCTCTTTGAGCCAGGCGTCGGCGAACTCGCGCGCCGAGGCGACGGCGGGCTCGCCGGCGCGATAGCAGAGCTTCCATTCCGCCGGCTTCTTCTCGTAGACGGCGTTGGTGAAACGGGTGGGGTTGTTCTGCCGCTGCGTAGCGCATCGGCGTTGCCGAGGGAACCGCAACGGTCAGCCGAGGACGCCGCGCGCGCGCAGGTCGGCGATGCGGCCCGCGTCGTAGCCGAGCACTTCGGCCAGCACCGCATCCGTATCGCGGCCCGCCTCGACCGCCGCCTTCTCCGCCACCGGCAGCTCTTCGTCGAGCAGCTTGATCGGCGACGGCATCAGGTCGGTACCGGCTTCGCGGTAGGGCCGCAGCGGCAGTCGATTCCGAAACTGCGGATCGTGCGTGATCGACTTGGTGTCGTGCACGGGTGCGATCGGCGTGTTGACGCGCAGCCCGAACGCGATCCACTCCTCCGTCGTGCGGCTGGCGAAGATCGTCGCCAGCTCGCGCCGCAGGGCGACGTTGCCGCGCGCGTGGTCGGCATAGCGCGAGCCGGGATTCTGCTCGTACAGATCCGTCCGTCCGACGCCCTCGCAGAAGTTCTTCCAGAACTCGCGCTCCGAGGCCATGAACAGCACCAGGCCGTCGCGCGAGCGGTAGTATTGATAGCGCACCGACTCGGTCATGCTGTTGTCGCCGACGGGGCGGCGCGGACCTTTGCCATCGCCGTCGTTGCCGCTGACTTCGTCCTCCGGTCGCTCGTACGCCTTGTTGCCCTCGATCCCGTTCCAGTTGAAGGCCGCGGCGGCGTCGCTCTGCGCGACCTCGAAGCGGCAGCCGTGACCGGTGGCGCGAGCGCGGAGGATTGCGGCGCAGATGCCGAGTGCGGCGTACAGCGGTCCGGCATTGATTCCGATCGCGGTGTAGCTCGGCAGCGTCGGCATTCCCTCGCTGTTGAAGGTCGGCCGCGCCACACCGGCCCACGCATCGTAGGCGATGCCGTGGCTCGGCATGTCCTTGTACGGCCCCGTGAGGCCGTAGCCGGAGATCATGCAGAAGACGATGCGCGGGTTGATCTCGCACATCTTCTCGAAGGTGATGCCGCGGCGCGCGAGCGCACCCGGGCGCATCGCTTCGATCACCGCGTCGGCGCCGCGCAGCAGGTCGAGGTAGGTCGCCACCCCTTCGGGCTTGCGCAGGTCGAGCACGATGCTCTTCTTGCCGCGGTTGAGGTGCCAGTGCAGCAGCGAGATGCCGTCGACGATCGGAAACGCCATCTTGCGCACGTAGTCGCCGCCGGGGTTCTCGACTTTGATCACCTCGGCGCCGAGGTCGGCGAGCTGCATCGCCGCCGCGCCAGGGCCGAGCAGGGAGCTTTCAATGATACGGACGCCGGCCAGCAGGCCGGTCTTCTGGGAGCGATCGGTCATCACACCTTCTCTTTGGGAACGAGCGGCGCGCGACGGCGCCGTCGAGTTGGTTTGTAGCCACTTACAATCACCGCGCGCCGAAGGACAAGTATGACAACGATCATAGGCACGACCCGTATCTCCGCTAGGAGGGGCGTCTACGCGGTGCTATTGCTTTTCCGCGGGCCGCGAGGGAGATGCGGAAATGACCTCGGACAAGTGGGCCACACTGGTCGTCGTGGCGGCACTTTGCGTGGTCTGGTCGCCCGTGGTGGGTGCCTCCGATTGGGTTCTCGTCGGCTGGAACGGTCTCGGCATGCACTGCATCGACGCCGACTACGCCGTCTTCGCGCTGCTTCCGCCGTTCAGCACGCTTCACGCGCTG
>Ga0187894_10007278_pt1 | contig 10504 bp, 14 predicted proteins | sample GBC1701081metaG_FD_136650 | JGI IMG/M metagenome (GOLD analysis project Ga0187894, IMG submission 136650) | White microbial mat communities from a lava cave in the Kipuka Kanohina Cave System on the Island of Hawaii, USA - GBC170108-1 metaG ... | reverse complement strand
TAAGACAACCCTAATAAGTGATAAACATGACTAAAATTATATCTGGCATGTGGAGCTTGATACTAGTTGCCGTTCTTCTTTTTTTGGTGTTTGTACCTGTCGTGCCACTCGTGCATAGCAGCCCACCTCATGCTAAACCCTCTTCTTGGCCGAGTTTCTTTGGTTCAGTAACAGACTACCTATTTCACTTTGGTATAGAAGTAAATGGCGTTGGGGTTGTGAAATTTAATATGCCGTCATGATACTCCTGTGTACAGCGTTGAAATCAAAGCTAAATAAGGCGCAAGTTTAAGATCCTGTAAAATATGCGGGCCCGTAGGGCATTGATCCCGAATCCATCGATTTGTTTCTCTGTTAAAACCTTGACCATATCAACGTGCGATAAACATTCCCTTGTGGTTATCGTCAGAATTCAACAGTATTCTGATCCTAACCTAAATTAAACGGGAAAAGTCACATTCTGTCATCAATGTCATGCATTACTGCAGACAGTTTATACAAATATTATGGCAATGTAAAAGCGATAGATGGAATATCGCTTGATGTCGATTACGGAAAGGTATTCGGCTTTCTAGGCCCAAACGGTGCTGGAAAGACTACAGCTATAAAGATATTCACCACACTCATACAACCGACTTCCGGAAAGGTCAGCATCTTGGGCCACGACCTGCTCAAACAACCTAACTTGATAAAGCAGAGGATCGGTGTTGTGCAGCAGAAACCAAGCTTCGAGTCAAACCTCACCGTTGAAGGTTCGCTTGACCTTTATGGAAAATTATGGAACATCAGTAATGGTGAAAGAAACAAGCGGGTTCAAAACCTGTTAAAGATGTTCGCCATCGAAGACATAAGAAATGTCAAGAACGAGGAGTTATCTATAGGTCACAGAAGGAGGGTGCAGGTTGCGAGAGAGTTCATGCACGACATGGATCTCTTGTTTCTGGATGAGCCAACTATTGGCCTTGATCCTTCTGCCAGAAGGACCCTACTAGACTACATAAAGCAAAGGGTCAGGGAAGGTCTGACAGTATTCTTTACCACGCATATAATGGAAGAGGCAGAATACCTATGCGATGAAATTGCAATAATTAACAAAGGCAAGATAATTGCTATGGATACACCTTCTGGTCTAAAGCAGAAATTTGGCGGTGTAAAGATTGTAGAAGTAAAACTCAAAGAACCATTTAACGACATAGACAAGGTCATAAATTCTCTAGGAATATCTGGAAATGTTGAACTTCAGGACAGCACGAGCATAAAGATATCTGCAGAAAATGCAGAACAAATCCTCATCAGGGTTATTGAGTCATTGAACAAGAACAACGCACAGGTTGTATCTATCTCAGTCAATCCTCCATCCTTAGAAGAGATATTCCTCGCAATGGTAGATGGTGCAAATGGATCCAGTTCTTAGGTTGGTTCACAGAAACCTTACAGCTACTATAGATAAACCGTTCTTGATATGGCAGATAATCTTCCCGTTAGTGTATATCTTTGTGGCAGGATATGCTTACACAGCTGTAATAAGTTCCGTCAGCCTCGGTGATGTAAACATAGACTATCCAGCATTCATCGCGTCAGGGATGATAGGCTTCAACGTCATGAACAGCAGCCTGATAGCTGGAACGATGATATGGACAGATCGAAGGAACGGCATGTTCGAGCAGATCCTTGTCGGACCGTTCACAAGATCGCAGTACATTGCAAGCAATATACTTACGATAACCATGATTGCGTTCATAAGTGCTGGCATGATCTTTGCAGTCAGTGTACCTACTGTATTCGTGAATGCACCAATATCATTGCCAACCTTACCTTACGTTATATTATCGATAATACTGGGCTCGATATTATTTGGTTCGCTTGCAATAATCGCATCGATCAGATTGCGGTCGAGTGAAAGGTTTCAAATAACAATAAACACTATGTTTCTGTTCTTTGCATTTGTTAGCACTACATTCTACCCTGCCCAGGGCGCTCCTGAGGCTCTTGCAAGCGCGTTTTACGTTAACCCACTTACATATTTGGTTGATATAATGCGCTTCGGTCTCTTTGGTACTTTCAGTTCATTCATTATATGGGAAGCAATTATACTGGCTACGGCAAGCGGCATCATGTTCCTTATAGCCACTTACATGCTTGCAAAGTTAAATGCATGAAAAGGTACACAAATCTAGATCTCACCTCATAAATTTTAGTTTAATAAGGTAGCATGGATGCGCATAGTCTGCGGCAAAGGCCACCAGATGTACTCAGATGGTAGGACCAAGATAGCCAGCAAGGGGAGCTACGGGTATCTTGTAGCATCATATGAGGTATGGACGTGTTTGCAGTGCAACATAAGCATCTACAAGCAGGAGGACACGGATCAATTTATTTCCGATCAGAAGATCAAGGAAATGATCGATCACAACAAGGACGAAATCATTGAAGTGTGAATTACCCTAGAATTGTTTCAATTTGGTATGTTAACGAGAAGAATAAAATCTTATAAAGATTAGACAGCCCTTTTCTATAATAGATTCAAAATGCAGACAGAACGGAAGCAGATGAAAGGCGAAGATTTCATAAAAAAAATACTGGCTGGGGAAAGAGATTTTTACGGAATAGAGTTAGAGTATAACTTTGATCTAAGCGGTCATGAACTTTTTGGAAAGATGCAGGATTATTTGAAACAACAATATCTTGCGAAATATCCCATAATGATCAATAATTCTGATCTATCTGGTGTAAAAGCTCCTAGATTATACCTGCCATATGTACAGATAGAAAGCTCAGTAGTATGGAATGCAAACCTCGAACACTCAATACTTAGTTTCGCAAATCTTCGTAACACGGATTTTATTTACACCGATCTTAGGCATGCAGAACTTGATCATGCTGATTTACAAAATACAAACCTTCAGTACGTAAACTTAAAGCAGGCAAATCTTTACTTTGCAGATCTCAGAAATGCAAACCTTGAAGTCGCGCAATTGTTGGGCACGAACCTCGTTCTGGCGGATCTCAGAAATGCAAGAAATCTTGAAAAGACTTACAATCTAAGGTGCGCTACTTTTGGAGAAACGAGGGTAACGCGAAGGGAAGAAACTATCATAACAAGCGCTTCAGACTACGGAAGCATGCTTGAGGTAGAAGGTTAATCTTTTACTTGGGCGGTATCATCTGAACATTAACTACCAGACACAAAATACGGAATTTAGAGAGAGATCTTAAATACTCAATCTTGATACTGTTGCCAATCATGAACAAGACTGTAGTAGTTGGAGTAGTAGCTGGAATAATCGTTTTGGGGCTTGTATTTGCGGCAATCTCGTTCGATCAATCAGCATATGCAAAGCGTATACAGATGATAATGCAGACAAAGCAGTTCGAATCGATGCAGGATCCTGGTCAGGGACATGAAACGCATCAGATAGCAATAATTCTACCTCCACAAGATGGAGTTCTATACACAGGAAGATTCACCTATGCAGCTAGTGCACCAGTTCAGGTCGTTGTGCTGCATGATCTCAAGGAAGGCATAACGCCAACGAAGGTCTACACGATTGACGGAAACAAGAAATGGGATCTGTCTCTAATTCAAGGTGATAAAGCTGGTTCAATGTCATTCACTGGAGCAGCGCTGGCATTGCATTCGTCCGAAGGCACCAAATTTACTGCGACAGTAACTATACATGCACAGGCAAGAGCTATGATGGGTCAATTACCAACCACTATGCCCGGCATGATGCATGACATGATGCCTCCATCAATGGAACCACTTTACAATCCGGTCTTGAACCCTAGACAGATCAATTATCCCGATATTATGGGATTCAATGATTTGCACATTGAAGCCATGAGACATCTCAAGCCAAATGGCGATATGACAAAATTGCAGACAATAGTTCATCATCACTGCAAGGTCTATGATGATGGCACTGCGTCATGTTTGCTGTTCCCAACAGGAATGGGAGATCAAGACAAACCTTACGGGATTGAATATGTGATCACAGCGAAGATGTACGAAGAATTACCTGAAGAAGAAAAGTCGTTATGGCACTATCATAAGACTGAACTTCCAGCTGTGCATGCTACATTTCCAGATATGACCGCAGATGAGGTGGCAAAAGTCAAACCAGTGCTGGACGAGACATATGGCAAAGTATTCTACTTCTGGAACATCGACGACAAATATCCTATCGGTGAAGGCGAAGTAGTGATAATCCAAGATCTGCCTCCGCTACCTTGAATTCAGGAGTGCAATATCTCCTACCATATTTTTTAGAAAAGCAACCTAGTATAACTACATCATAGTCTTCACGACTTTGCCCTTTGCACTTGGCACAATATTCATACTACCGTTAAAGTTTCGTTTCAGCTGTTTACCACGAAACAATCTGTCTAGAAAGATTGCCAAAGCAGCTATTTCAGAATGCGGCTGGTTCCCAATCGATATGTTGTAGTCGCTCATGTCAAATATATCTCTAGGAACCTTTTCTGCGCCTATTACAACAAGCAAATCCTTCTTCTCTTCCTTAATATCATCAATAGCATCATCAACACTGATTCCATACATCGTTAGATGCACTATTTTATTACCAGAAGATTTCCAATCCTTAAGCACACTCTTCCAATTACTTACTTCTTCAACTTCAAAATCACCCCCCCATCTTTCATTAACTGCCTTGATACTTTTCTTGATCTCATCTTCGGAGTTAACGACTAGCATTTTTTCTGCACCGAATGCCCGCGCTACAAGGGCAACGTGAGTTGTCACCCTGTAATCTCTGACGTATCTATGCCCGATTCTAAGAACCACTGCTTTCATCTTCGATAACCTCGTTGAAGGAATCTATGGCCCATGAAGGTCCGGTTACAGTTGCCGTCGCGCTGCCATCCATATGTTTATCGATATTGATACTTGCAACGTTCTTCAGTAATTCCATGTAATCAGAATTCTCAGCAATTGCCTTCTGTTCCACCTTGATCTGAACTCTTGCCTGCTCGAACACAATATCACTTATGAGTTCCTTCAAGCGCTCAATATTTTGCCCGGTTTTTGCAGATACGGTAACATGTCTCTTATTCTCGAGCAGACCTAACTGCTTTGCTTTTTCAAGCGCTTCCTCCTCACTCGTAAGATCGACCTTGTTCAAAACGTACAAAACCTTGGTTTGCGGCACACGCAATTCTGTAAGGATGTCAAGGCAGCTGTCGTACTTTCTCGCAACTTCTGCAAGAGGCTCGCTCATATCAATTACCAACAATACAAGGTTCGCGTATGTTAGTTCATCAAGCGTTGATTTGAAGGCCTCGATCATGTATGCGGGCAACTTGCTGATGAAACCTACCGTGTCCGATAGAAGCACCTTGCCATTCTTCAATGAGAGTGCCCTTGCATAAGTTGCCAACGTAGTAAACATACCTTTTCCAACATCATGTTCTTCTCCAATCAATGCGTTGAAGAGCGTAGTCTTACCTGCAGATGTATAACCTGCAAGTGATACTGATGGAAATCCTTGCTTCGTTCTCTGATACCTGAAAAGATCCCTGCGCTTTGAAACCTTGCCAAGTTTTTGTTTCAGCGTTGCTATCCTGCGCTTTATGTCACGATAATAATTATCCACTTCGTATCGACCAAGTCCGAAGAAACCCGGCTGTTCGGCTTGCTTAGCGAGCCTGACTTTTTCCCTCGCTCTTGTCATTTCATACCTAAGCTGTGCAAGCTTGACCTGTATGCTTGATTCCGCGGTGCTGGCTCTCTTTTCAAATATTTCAAGTATCAAGCGCTCCCTGTCGATTATTTCGATCTGCAATAATTTTGCTAGGTTGTATACCTGCGTTGATCTTAATACTTCGTCGAAGATTATCACCCTAGGTTTGAGTTCTTCAACAAAGTTCTTAACTTCTTCAGCCTTTCCTCCTCCAATACCGTACTTTGCCTTGGAAAGGTATCGCTGCGTAACAGTCTTCATTATATTATAACCGGCTGCATCTGCAAGAGCAAATGCTTCCTTGATCGAATTTTCCTGGGGATAGGTTATCAGTATAGCATTTGTTTTATTCATGCACTCCCTCTTCAATCAATGATATCCCGAGTGCATGCTCTAGTTTCTTTGCAAGTTCCTGATCTGGCTTGAACTTGCTCTGCTCAAGCAATTTTACAACCGTACCTTGTTCTTCTATCTTACTTCCTAGCTCATCATGTGTCAAACCTAGTTTTTCCCTTGCATCTTTGATCAGCTTGCTGTAATCATCTCTGACTGATGGAAGACTAAAAGTAAACATCTCCTTTACGGGTTTAGGTTTCTTCTCAATTTTCTTGCTTACAGCCGGTTGGCCGTGCTTCGAGCACGGTCTGCAAACCTTCATCGGCACGTTCTCAACTACAATTGGAATTACTTCGCCAGTTATCTGGCTCCCGCACAACTCACAGTATGACATCTAGCTTACCAGCACACGCTCTCAATTTAGCCTTTACTTTGCTTCAGTGTCTGCTCCACGGTCATGTTCATAACTATCTCCGCAATGTCGGTCGCGTATTCCGCAATTCTCCTCAGGTTTTCTGTTATGAACTTTGTTCTGTAAAGTTCGCTTGCTTTCCTAGAACCGTGTGAGTTCTTGAAGACAGCATTTTCTATTGCATCTATCTTCTTGGCCTTCTCGATTGCATGCTCTGCTGCATTATAGTCTCTTTTGAAGAGCGACAGACATGCATCGTCTAGGACCTCCAGTGCAAAGTTGCTCATGTCCGTTATTTTGTTCAAGACTTCTGTGCCTACTGATTCTTCCATTTCAACAAAATCTTCTGCAATGTTTACAGTATGATCGGCTACCCTTTCAATGCTCTTTACTATCAGCCTGTAGCCCAGACAGTCTCTAGGACTTACAAGTCCCATGTCAGCTAGCAAGTGCTCGTTCTGTATTGCGATCTTTAACTGCCTGATTATGTAGAAGCTGAACCTGTCCACTTCGTCGTCGCTCCTGATCACTTCCTTTGCAAGATCAAGGTTTGATTCGTGCAGCGCAAGCATGACATCCTTCAACATGGATTTTGCTATCAGTAGCATCCTCTTGAATGCAGCCTCAACTGAAAGTTCGACTATGTTTATCAGTACCTGTATGGTCATGCCGTCTGTAGAATCGCCTGTAATTTCCGTGCCCATCAGTACTTTTCTGACAGTGTCCTTCACAGCGTCTCGTTGGTCTGTTGATAACCTCCCGTCCTTTGCTCTTACGTTTATCACGTTGAACCCCAGCAAGTACAACGCGATAAGTTTCCTGATTGGTTTGCTCCTTTCATCATCCCTAGAAATTTCGATCGTAGCTTCCTTAGCTGTCTTTGCGAGTTGCTTCTTGGCAGGTGCTATCTGAAGCAGAGAATTGCTCTGTCGAATAATAACTACCTGCTCTCCCGGTTTAAGCCCGATATCTTCTACCCACTTCTTTGGAAGGGATACAATGTATGATGATTTTCCAGTGAACTGTATCTTTCTAGTTTCTTCCTGCGTCTGTTCCATATCTCATGACATGAATATGTCATCTATATAGTTTATGCAGAATCATATATAGACAGAGCCTTCCTATATACCGCCTAGCAATTCTATAATCTTGTATGCCGCTGCACTTATTGCAGCACTCGCTGGTATGGTTATTATCCAAGCATATACGATTCTTCTACCAATGCCCCATCTAACTGCCGACAATCGTTTGGTCGCTCCAACACCCATGATTGCACCAGAAATTGCATGAGTTGTGCTAACAGGAATTCCAAGCCATGCCATTGTTGTCAAAATAGCTCCACCACCTGTTTCTGCACAAAATCCCTGATACGGTCTTAGGCTTGTTAACCGAAACGCCATAGTCTTTACGATTCTCCATCCTCCAAAGAAGGTACCAAGGGCGATCGCAGTTGCCGCTCCAAAGATTACGGGTATTGGAACAGTAAATTTCTCCGACTCTAGCATTCCCCCTGCAATCAACAATGCTGTTATGACTCCCATAACTTTCTGTCCATCATTTGCACCATGGGTAAGTGAAAAGAATGTAGATGATGCGATTTGTAATCTGCCAAAGACGCTATTAATTTTTGCAGGTCTTGCTTTCCGCAGAGAATACATCATGGTAATTGCAAAACCAAATGCGATAGCGAAACCAACTGTGGGTGAAACAACCATGAAGGTAAGTACTTTTTGGATTCCCGCACTTACGATAGATTCCAGTCCACCAGCTATCACGGCTGAACCAACTAGACCGCCGATAAGTGCATGGCTGCTGGATGATGGAATCCCAAAATACCACGTAATCAAGTCCCAAGCAATAGCTCCAATCAGTCCAGCAATGATAACATAGACGGTAGAAAACTCAGGCTGTATGATCCCCTTGCCTACTGTTGCAGCCACAGCTGTTCCAAATACGAACGGACCTGCAAAGTTTGCCATAGCGGCCAAACCCACAGCCTGGATAGGCTTCAGAACTCTCGTTCCTATAACGGTCGCTATCGAGTTTGCCGAGTCGTGAAAACCGTTCACAAAATCAAAGAACAGTGCAGCTGCTATGGCTCCATAGACAACAAATTCAAGTTCCATCTGAACTCAACCATACTTCAGAGCTATGTCTTCTACCACGTCTGCAACATCAACACACATGTCTGTTGCCTTCTCGAGTGCGTCATAGACTTCCTTCATCTTTATTATCTCAATGGGATCACTGGTTTCAAACAATTCTGCAACAGCCTTCCTGTAAACCTGATCCGCATCATGCTCGTTCTTGCCAATGCTCCTGCAGTGACAGATTATGTCTGGAACATTCTTTACGTTTCGTAGTTTAGACATTAAATCATGAATTTCTACACATGAAAGTCTTATGTAGTTTGCAAGTTCAGCCATATACGGAGTAGGTTTCTTGATCTTGAAAAGAACAAATCGATCTGCGGCACCATCTGCTGAGTCCAAGATATTATCAATCGAAGCCGCAAGACGTGATATGTCTTCCCTATCAAGCGGTGTGACGAAAGTCTTGTCTAACGTATTAAAGATGCTATGAGCAATAAGATCCCCGTTATGTTCCAGATCCTTTATGCTGTTCTCCTTTATGGTTACATTTTCGTAGTTATTGATCAGATCAACCAAAAGTTCAGATCCTCTTAGCAGGTTTGCTGCCTGAGTCTCGAGCATGCTTAGAATCTCTTTCTCTGTTGGTTTTACCCAAGATAGCCAGCTCACATGCGAACTTCGATGATCCGTACTTATATGTATATTCTATATGGTATATATGAAATATATAGATCAGCAATTTTTCATTAACGTTAAATCACTGTTAGAATAATGCATGTAGATGCGCAACCTTGCACTTGATCCAAAACAGAAGATAGCTATCAACTTGGATGCAATATTTGGCCCAGACATTTCCTCACATGTTCCAGTCGATAAGTTGGATTTTACTTTCTCCAGAAGGACAGGTAGAATAAAGAATATTTTGCTTGATAATACTTTGGTAGCAACCCTTCGCACAGACGGTGGTCTTGCACTGACCATTTTTGGCGCAAAACTGCTTCTACAAAGTCCAAACTTCAAAGAAAACTGCGTAACTGTGAGCAACGATGTATCAGAATTCATTTCCAATGGCAAGTCTGTATTCTGCAAACATGTAGTTAACTGCGGAAACAATGTTAGAGTTGGAAGCGATGTTGCTATTCTTAATGAAGATGGAAATGTTATTGCTGTTGGTAGGGCAGTTCTTTCAGCCAAGATGATCAGGGAGTTCAAGCAAGGAGCAGCGGTGAAGGTGCGAGAGGGTTTAATAGCGGGAAGATGAAAGATAAAATGGAATGATGCGAGGTAACAGGGAGGTAAGGCGCATGCTAGACAAGATGGGTCTTAATATGAACGAGTTAAAGAACGTTGAAGAAGTTGTGATTAAAACAAACGACAAGGAGATCATAATAAGATCACCTTCTGTAGCTGAATTAAAGAGCCAAGACTCTACTATTTACCAAGTTGTGGGTGATGACATTGAAGAAAAGGAGCGTGACGTTCCAAAGTTCAGCGACGAAGATATTATGCTGGTATCCCAGCAAGCAAATGTATCAAAGGAAGTTGCAATGAAGGCGCTTACCGAAGCTAAAGGCGATCTTGCAAAGGCGATACTTAGCCTGACCACAAAGTAAGGATTTAATAACTGTCCTTGGGCACTTGCTACTGCATTGGAACAGCCCAAGACCGAAACGAAAACCGTTTCTTCATCTCCCGTAGAAAACATTTTGGGTTCTTTATCCGAACTTGAGAAGGATATCGATACTCTCAGCGCTTCTATTGAGGATGTCAGGAAAAGGTTCAATGTATATTCTGACGAGGAGATCGGGAAGTTGAAGGAGAAACTTACGTCCATTGCAACGGAAGAAGCTAAGAGGATAGTGGATCAGGCAAAGCAGGAAGCTAGCGAAGAGGGAGCGACGATAATTGCAGAGGGAGACAAATCACTTGAGGCAATAAAGAAGAAGATAAACAGTTCTTTTGAC
>Ga0187894_10007277_pt1 | contig 10505 bp, 9 predicted proteins | sample GBC1701081metaG_FD_136650 | JGI IMG/M metagenome (GOLD analysis project Ga0187894, IMG submission 136650) | White microbial mat communities from a lava cave in the Kipuka Kanohina Cave System on the Island of Hawaii, USA - GBC170108-1 metaG ... | reverse complement strand
GCCGGCCGAGATCATGGAGCGGATCAACGCCTCGATCGGCTTCGATCAACGCATGTACCGCCAGGACATCCGCGGCTCGATCGCACACTGCGAGATGCTGGTGAAGCAGGGCATCGTGTCGGCCGCCGATGGGCGCAAGATCGTCGCCGGCCTGCGCCGTATCGAGGCGGAGATCGAAGCCGGCGACTTCGCGTTCTCCACCCGCCTCGAAGACATTCATATGAACGTCGAGGGGCGGCTGACCCAGCTCATCGGCGATGCCGCCGGCCGCCTGCATACCGCGCGGTCGCGCAACGACCAGGTCGCGCTCGACGTGCGGCTGTGGGTGCGCGACGCCGTCGATCGCGCCGAGGCGCTGCTGAATGATCTGCAGGCGGCGCTGATCGATCGCGCCGGGGAATACGCGGCCACCATCATGCCCGGCTTCACGCATCTGCAGACAGCACAGCCGGTGACCTTCGGCCACCACCTGCTGGCCTATGTCGAGATGTTCGGTCGCGATCGCGGCCGTCTCGCTGATTGTCGCCGGCGTCTGAACGAGAGTCCGCTGGGCGCCGCGGCGCTGGCCGGATCGCCGCATGCCATCGACCGCCACATGACCGCCAGGGCGCTCGACTTCGACCGGCCGATGGCCAATTCGCTCGATGCGGTGGCCGATCGCGACTACGCGTTGGAGTTCATGGCCGCAGCGACGATCTGCGCCGTACACATCTCGCGCCTGGCCGAGGAGATCGTGATCTGGTGCAGCGCGCCGTTCCGCTTCATTGCGCTGTCAGACGCCTTCACCACCGGCAGCTCGATCATGCCGCAGAAGCGCAATCCCGACGCGGCCGAGCTGGCGCGCGCCAAGACGGGGCGCATCCTGGGCGACTTCACGGCGCTGGCCATGGTGATGAAGGGCCTGCCGCTGACCTACGGCAAGGACATGCAGGAGGACAAGGAGCCGATCTTCGACGCCGCCGACTCACTCGAACTGGGGTTGGCTGCCACGACCGGCATGGTGCGCGACCTGAAGGCCAACGCCGAGCGCATGCACGCCGTCGCCTCTGCTGACTATTCGACCGCCACCGATCTGGCCGACTGGCTGGTTCGCAGCCTGGGGCTGCCGTTCCGCCAGGCTCATCATGCTACCGGCAAGCTGGTGGCGCTGGCCGTATCGAAAGGTGTCGATCTCGGCGGGCTGTCGCTCGACGACATGCGTGCTGTCGAGCCGAAGATCACCAAGGACGTCTATCGAGCACTGACGGTGGAAGCGTCCGTGGCGGCGCGGTCCGTCTTCGGCGGCACGGCGCCCAAGAATGTGAAGAAGGCGGTAGCCGCGGCACGGCGGCGCTTTCTCGGCAAGACCGCACGGAAGGGCTAGGCTCATGGCGCCCAACAGACGTCTGCTCCTGAGCGCTCTCGCGCTGCTGCCGCTGGCGGCGTGCGGCAAGAAGGGTGAACCGGAGCCGCCGAGCGGCCACAAGACGCCGGCGCGTGTCTACCCCAAACCCGACCCGGTGCCGTGGCAGACGGCGCCACAGCAAAAGACACCATAGGCCTCGCTCCACCATGGAACCCTTTGTCTATCGTGGCGGCGAGATGGTCGCCGAGAACATGCCGCTGGCACGGATCGCGCGCGAGGTCGGCACGCCTGCCTACGTCTATTCGCTGGCGGCGTTGCGCGCGAACTACCAGGCCTTCGTGGCGTCCATGCGCGGCCTCGACGCCGAGTTGCACTATGCCGTGAAGGCCAACAGCAATCTGGCCGTGATCCGCGCTTTCGCTGCCCAGGGCGCCGGCGCCGATATTGTGTCGATCGGCGAGATGCGGCGCGCGCTGGCCGCCGGTGTCGCGGCATCGAACATCGTGTTCTCCGGCGTCGGCAAGAAGGAAACCGAGCTGCACCAGGCGCTGGAGGCGGGCGTCCGCCAGATCAATGTCGAGAGTAGCGCCGAGCTCGATACGCTCGATGCCGTGGCCAGGAGTTTGGGTCGCGTGGCGGATATCGCCATCCGGGTCAACCCGGACGTCGATGCCAAGACCCACGCCAAGATCACCACCGGCCGCAAGGGAAACAAGTTCGGCATCGATATCGATCTCGCACGCGATGCCTATGCGCATGCCGCGTCGAAAAAGAACCTGCGGCCGATCGGCGTTGCCATGCATATCGGCTCGCAGATCCTGTCGCTGGAGCCTTATCGCGACTCGATCCGCAAGCTGCGCGGCCTGGTGGGCGATCTGCGCGCCGATGGCCACGATATCCGGCGCCTCGATCTCGGCGGCGGCTACGGCATCGTCTATCGCCATCAGTCCAACGAGCGGCCGTTCGCCGTCGGCGACTACATGGAGATGGTGCGCGAGGAGACGGCGGGGCTTGGCTGTGCGCTGAGTTTCGAGCCCGGCCGCTGCCTGGTCGGTAATGCCGGTGTGCTGCTGGGCGAGGTCATCCTGGTGAAGCCGGGCACGGCGCGCACGTTCGTGATCGTGGATGCCGCGATGAACGACCTGATCCGCCCGACGCTCTACGATGCGTGGCACGACATCCTGCCCCTGAAGGAGCCGGCGCGGGATGCGTCGCTGGTCGAGACGGACATCGTCGGCCCGATCTGCGAGTCCGGCGACTATCTCGCCCAGAACCGGCCGATGCCGCCGCTGGCTGCCGGTGATGTCGTCGTCGTGAAATCCGCCGGCGCCTACGGCGCGGTCATGTCCTCGACCTACAACACCCGGCCCCTGGTGCCCGAGGTGCTGGTCGATGGCGATCGCTACGACGTCATCCGTCCGCGTCAGTCACTCGACGACCTGATCGCCGCTGATCGGGTGCCGGACTGGCTGTAACGTCGAGGCATCGGCGATCGCCAATGGCCCTGCTGTCATCCCGAGCGCAGCGAGGGATCTCCTGCGGATGACGCACGGTGCACTATTCGTGGGAGATCCCTCGCTGCGCTCGGGATGACAGCATGCCTCGAGCAAGTGCGGGTGGAGACGCCCGCGCTCCCGGCTTGCCTCCACCGCCGCAACCCGATAGTTTTCCTCCACGGCCTGGGGTGTCGCGCTTGCGCGACTGAGAGCACACCCATCGAACCTGTCTGGGTCATGCCAGCGGAGGGAGCAGCCGATGAGCGCTACAGCGGCGCCGTCTTTGCGTCCGAATATCATCATCGTCGGTGCCGGCGTGATCGGCCTTGCCATCGCCTGGCGTCTTGCCCAGGCGGGTGCCGCCGTGACCTTGTACGACAAGGGCAAGGCCGGCAGCGGTGCCAGTCATGCGGCGGCGGGCATGCTGGCCGCCTGCATCGAGGCCGAGCCTGGCGAAGGCCACTTGCTGGCGCTCGGACGGGCCAGCCAGGCGCTGTGGCCCGGCTTTGCCGCCGAGTTGGAAGAAGCCGCGGCGGCGACCATCGGTTTGCGCTGCGAAGGCACGATCGTCGCGGCGCTGACCGAGGACGACAGGGCGCGACTGCGGCATCGGCTCGCGTTTCAGCAATCCCTGGGCCTGCCCGTGGAATGGCTGCCGGCGAGCGAGGTCCGCCGCCGCGAGCCGCGGCTGGCGGCGGGCTTGATCGGCGCGCTGTGGAGCCCGCAGGACCATCAGGTCGACAATCGCCGGCTGGCGGCAGCGCTGCGGACGGCTGTTCTTCGCGCCGGTGCAACGCTTTACGAACAGACCGCTGTCGATCACATCGTCCACGACGGCCAGCGCGTCCAAGGCGTGGTGGTGGCTGGTGCGCTGCAATCTGCCGACGTCGTGATTCTCGCCGCCGGGGCCTGGTCGCGCGAGGTGCCGTTGCTGCCGCCGGTGGCGCGGTTGCCGGTGCGCCCGGTCAAAGGCCAGATGCTGGCGCTGCGCATGGATCCTACCGCGCCAGTCCTGCGCCATGTCCTGCGCGTGCCGGACGTCTATCTTGTGCCGCGCCATGACGGCCGGCTCATCATCGGCGCCACCGTCGAGGAGAAGGGGTTCGATCCCACCATCACCGCCGGTGGCGTGCTGTCGCTGATCGAGGCCGCGTGGCGCGCTCTGCCGGCGATCGAGGAACTGGCCATCGACGAGACCTGGGTCGGGTTCAGACCCGGCAGCCGCGACGACACGCCGATCCTCGGGCCCGGCCCGGTCGACGGACTGGTCTACGCCACCGGGCACTATCGCAACGGTATCCTGCTGACACCGGTCACGGCGCAGGCCATCGCCGATCTGGTGCTGCACGGCTCAGTGGATCCGTTGATCCAACCCCTGAGTGCGGCGCGCTTCCAGGCGCGTCCCGCCGCGGCATAGGAGTTCGCGATGGAGATTCGCGTCAACGGCAAGAGCGAGCCACTGGTGTGCGCCACGGTGGCCGACCTGATTGCCGGCAAGGGTGTGGAACCGCAAGGCCGCGGCGTGGCCGTCGCGGTCAATGGGCGGATCGTGCCGCGCGCGGTGTGGCCCGACACCAGGCTCGCGCCGGGCGATGCCGTGGAGATCGTTCGCGCTTTGAAGGGTGGCTGACCATGCTCGATACGCCTGCGGGATCCACCGATCCCCTGATTATCGCCGGCCGCACATTTTCCTCGCGGTTGTTCGTCGGCACGGCCGGCTATCCGAACCAGCAGGTCATGCTCGATGCGATCGCGGCGAGCGGCACGCAGCTGGCGACGGCGTCGATCCGGCGCATCAGTCTGGACGGCTACGAGGAGAGCCTTGTCGATCTGCTGGGTGATCGCGTGCATTTCCTGCCCAACACTGCCGGCTGCCAGACGGCCCGCGACGCGGTGTTGACGGCGGAGCTGGCCCGCGAGGCGCTGGAGACGAACTGGATCAAGCTGGAAGTGATCGGCGATCGCGAGCTGCTCTATCCCAATGTCGAGGAGCTGCTGCGCGCTACCGAGGAGCTGGTGGCCAAGGGCTTCATCGTCCTGCCGTACTGCAACGACGATCCGGTGACCTGCCGCAAACTTGCCGACAGCGGCGCCGCCACCGTCATGCCGTTGGGCGCGCCGATCGGCTCCGGACTGGGCATCTGCAACCCGCATCTGATCGAGCTGATCTGTGCCCGCAGTCCGGTGCCGGTCGTGCTCGATGCCGGCATCGGCACTGCATCCGATGCGGCGCTGGCCATGGAGCTGGGTTGCGCGGCCGTGTTGGCCAACACCGCGATCTCCAAGGCGCACGATCCCGTGCGCATGGCCGCTGCCATGCGCCACGCTGTCGAAGCAGGGCGTCTGGCATATCGATCGGGGCGCGTCCCCAAGCGCCGCTATGCACAGCCGTCAAGCCCGCAACTCGGTTTGATAGGTACCTGAGGTGCCTGTCGTTTAGGGTATCGTCCCAGCATCGCCGCTAGTGAAGAGGGGCACGTCGATGGCCGAGCAGAACGACGACGATATCCTCGCCAGCATCAGCAGTGCCGTTGCCGAGGGCGACAGGCGCTATGAGCGCATCGCGGACTTCGCCTGGCCCAAGGGCGTTCAGATAGCGGTCAACTTTACGGCCGACTTCGACGCCATGCTGCTGCGACGGCTGCTCAACGAGCCGCCGATGCAGCTGGCGAAAGGCGAGTTCGGCGGCCGTGTCGGCATCTGGCGCCTGATCGAGCTGTTCGACAGCCAGCAGGTCAAGGCGACGATCTTCACGCCGGGCCGTATCTGTGAACTCTATCCCCGTGCCGTGCGCGCCGCCGCCGCCAGCGGCCACGAGATCGCCGATCACATGTGGGAACACCGGGTGCCGGATGACCCGGTGCTTGAAGCCGATCACCTGCGCCGCGCCACGGCGGCACTGGAGCGCACCGGCGGCCGACGACCGGTTGGCACCCGCAGCTGGCATCGGCACGACGCCCTGAAACGCGAGGGCTACATCTACAACTCGCACGGCTCTGCCGACCATCTGCCGCACTACGAATACGACAAGGATGGCCGCAACGGGCTGCTGAACCTGCCGTTCCACTACGCCATCGACGATGCGATGTTCTACAGTTTCGCTTGGCTCGGCAGCGGCAATGCCACCCAGCGCATCACCGATACCGATCGCGTCATGGACCTGTGGTGGCAGGCCTTCCAGCAGCAATATGCCCAGGGTGGCTACCTCAACATCTGCATGCATCCGTTCGTGTCCGGCCGCGCGCTGCGCATTGCCGCGCTCGAGAAGCTGATCCAGCGCATGAAGGCGTTTCCTGGTGTGTGGTTTGCGACCTGTGAAGACGTCGCGCGCCATTGCCTGCAGGCATTCCCCGCCCGCCGCGCGGCGGCATGACACGGAGGGCCAGCCATGCCGTGGAAGGATCGCTATACGATTTCTGATGAAGTGGGCTTGGCCGATGCCGATGTCGCTTGGCCAGAGGGAAGGCGCTGCTGTGTGACCTTAACAGTCAGCCTAGGCTCGGCGTCGGGTCCGCAGGGTTTGACGGCTGCCGACATGCGAACGCCGGAAGCGTACTTCGCCGCCAACGGCGGCCTCGAGCAGTTGCTGCGCGTATTCGACAAGCACCATTTGCGCGCGACGTTCGCCGTCCCCGGCGTGCTGGCGCCTGTCTATCACGGCCGCCTGCGTTCGCTGGCGGCGGCCGGCCATGAGATCGCAGCACTGGGCTTCCGCCACGAGGACGTCTCGACGCTTGGGCGGGAAGAGGAGAAGGGGCGGCTGTTGCGCACGACGGCGTTGATCGCCGAGGCGACGGGCACGAATCCGGTCGGCTGGTTCGCCCTGCCGCGACAGAGCGATCCTTTCGCCGGCGGCACTGTCAGTTCGCACACAGTCGATCTGCTGATCGACGCCGGCTACGCGTATCTCGGCAACGGGCTGGCCGACGATATCCCGCACTGGTGGGTCAGCGATTTCGCGGCCAGGCGGGCGCTGTTGACCTTGCCGTACTACTATCACTTCGACGATCAGTTCTTTCTGCTCTTTCCGTCGAAGGGCACCGGGTTGGAACACGCCGACAGCCTGTACCGCAACTGGCGCGCGGAGTTCGCCGCCCAGTACCGCCGGGGCCGGCAGTTCCACATGGTCCTGCATCCGCACCACAGCGGCTGGGCGCATCGCGCCCAGCTTCTCGATAGCTTCCTGCAGGACATGCAGGCGCATCCGGGATTATGGAACCCGACCGGTGGAGATCTCGCACGCTACTGGTCGCGCACATATCCGCCGGCGCAGTACCTCAAGCTGGAGCCCAGCATCTGGCAGGATCACGAGGGCAGCCTCAGCTGACCGCTGATGTCGACCGCGGGTCGTCTGCGGTCGAGGTCTCGTTGCCCTCCATTGACGTTGCGAACAACAGGGCCACGGTCGGGCGCGGTTTCTGGCGGTGCCACAGCCCCTTGGGGACGATGAAGATCGCGCCGGCACGCACGGTCGTCTCGACGACAGCGGCATCGGTCAACACCGTGACGTCAACTTCGCCCTGCAGGACGTGGAGCAATTCGTCGTCGGGATGGCGTTCCCATGGGGTCTCACCGGCAAAGCGGACCATCCCGACCATGCACTGATTGAACGAGGTGATCACGCGCATGGCGGCCATGGCATCCGCTTCGGTCGTGGCCTCGGTGATTCTCAGTTCCGGCACGTTCTTCAACGCGGCCTGGATATCGTGTGAGTCCATGCTGGGCCTCCTGCGCACACGGCTGTCGCTCGCCCGGCGCAGACTGCGACCGTGGGACTGCGGCGTCTTGGACGAATTTCAACGACGGTTCTTACAGACGGGCCACACCGCGTTGGTCGGGCAGGCGGCGTTGCACGAACTCACCCGGCGTGCAGTCGGTGAAGTGACGGAAATCCCGGTTGAAATGGGCTTGGTCGTAGTAGCCATTGTCGAGGGCGATGACCGCCCAGTCCGGATCATCCGTTTTTTCGAACTGGCGCAACGTGCGATTGAACCGCACGATACGGGCCAGTTTCTTGGGCGACAGGCCGATCTGCCGGTGGAATCCGGTGATCAGGTGCTGGCGACTGCAGCCCACCGCATCGGCCAGGGCGCCGATGCCGATACGGCCGCCGGTGCGATGCAGTTCGCGCCATGCCCAGGTGATGTCGGGCGATGCCGCAGGCGTTCGGGCAATGCGATCGGCAATCGCCGCGTCCAGCAGCGCAAACCGGGCTGACCAGTTGTTCGTTTCGTACACTGATGTCCGGAGCTGTTGCGCCGATGCGCCGAGGATGTCCTCCAGTTCGACGATCCGATGCGTCAGCGCGTCCATTGGGCAGCCCAGGAATCGGAATGCCCCGATCGGCGTCATGTCGACCTGCACGCAGTGAGAATCGCCTGTCGCTTCAATAAGAACCGCGGTCTCGTGCAATCCGGCGATGAAGCTGTGGCGCGGTTCGAGCGTCACATCGGAGTGCCGGCTGTCGGTCAATCGGAAGGGCGGGCCGAAATTGATGATCAGGGTCACATTGCCGGTCGGTGCCTTGCGCCGCTGCATGACTTGCATACTGGTGTCGGCATAGCCCCAGTAGCCCACGACATAGGCAGCCAGGTCGGGGCTCGGGGCACCGAGAGTGATCTGCCAATGGCCGAGGTCGGAACGATGCCGGATGACCTGCACCGGCCATGGGCTGGACCGCAGCGCGATCTGCGTGGACAAGGCGGCCTCCGGTATTTCGGCCGGCGGCAACCTTAGCCTGAAAAGGGGCGTTGTTTGAACAGCTTATGCACTGTCTGGAAATTGAACGCGGGTGGCTGGCTGCCCTGGCTGTGACCATATACACTCGGAATGGCGTGCCGCTTGCTTGGACTTGGTCGTATCGTGTGTCCAGCCAGCGGGCGCCCCGTCGGTGCCATCGAAGCGCCATGGTTCGGCGGCCCAATAGGGTAGGATGTGTGGCCGGGGGTGTTTCCGGCTGGAACGGGTAGGAGCGGGAGACCCGCATGTCGGTCGAGCCCTCGTCCTGGGAAGAACCGCGCGGCGTACGCCGCAAAGTAACGCTGGCGCGCTCGGGCCTGGCTTGGGAGGCCTTTTGGCCACGGCTGGTGCCGGTGCTGGGTGTCATCGGCCTGTTCCTGGCCGCAGCCCATCTGGATCTTTTCGCGGGCCTTGAGCCGTGGACGCATACGGCCATTCTGGCCGCGCTCGGCCTGGCCCTGATCGGCGGCACATGGTGGTTGTTCCGTGGCTTCCGCTGGCCCGAGCGGGAGAGCGCCGCCCGCCGGCTGGAGACTGACAGCGGTGTGCCGCACCGGCCGCTGGTGGCGCTGTCCGACTCGATGGCGATCGGGAAGAATGACCCGTTTGCCGCCGCGCTGTGGGAGGCGCATCGCAAGCGCGAGGCTGATCGGCTTGCCGCCCTGCGCAACAGCCCGCCGCGCCCGGGCGTGCCGGCGCTCGATCTGCGGGCGTTCCGCCTGGTGCCGCTGCTGTTGCTGGTGGTGGCCGTGGTCGCCGCCGGCGGCTGGCGCAGCGACCGGATCGCTACGGCGTTCTCGCCGGCCTTCCCGCCGCCGCCGCCGCTGGTGGTCGAACTCTGGGTGTCGCCGCCGGCTTACACCCGCAAGCCGCCGATCTATCTCGACGCCAAGGAACTGACCGACGACAAGCAGCCCGTAAAAGTGCTGCGTGTCCCCGTAGGCTCCAAGATCGCCGGCTTCGTCGACAATGTGCAGGGTAGCCGGGCACCGATCCTGATGATCGACGACCGTGAGGTTCCCTTCACCTCGGTTTCGGGTGCGAAGTACCAGGTCGAAGCACAGCTTGATCGCGGCGAGAAGCTGACCGTGATGGTGCGGGGCCGCGAGCGGGCCTCGTGGGTGGTGAAACTGCAAGCCGACCTGCCGCCGACTGTCGAGTTCGTGCGCGATCCGGTGGCCACCGAGCGGCGCGAGACGCGCATCGACTACATCGCCGGCGACGATTTCGGTGTCGCTACGATCGCGGCTCGGATGCGCCTGCACGGCAGCGCCCTCACCGGTTTCGTGAGCGATGAAGAGCCGCAATGGGTGGCCATCGACCTGCCGTTGGCCGGTACCGGCCGCACGCGCATCGAGGATTTCGTGCGCCAGGATCTGACGCCGCATCCGTGGGCCGGCTTGCCGGTCATGATGGAACTGATCGCCACGGACGCCGCGGGACAGGAAGGCCACAGCAAAGCAGTACAGGTCACCCTGCCTGAGCGGCGATTCTCGCACCCCGTGGCGCGCCGTATCATCGCGCTGCGCAAGGGCCTGTCGCAGGACCCGCAAGGCAACCGCGTGCCCGCGGCGCAGGGACTGCTGGTGCTGAATTCGCGGCCCAACGACTACAAGGGCGACCCGGTGGTGCATCTGGGCCTGCGCACGGCGGCCGCGCGCCTGGCGTCGGACAAGACCGGCGGCACGATCCCTCAGGTGCAGCAGCTGATGTGGGATCTGGCCTTGCGGCTGGAGAACGACGACCTGACCGACGCGCAGCGTGAGTTCCGCGATGCTCAGCGCGAACTGAAGGATGCGCTCGATCGCGGCGCGCCCGATCCGGAGATCGAGAAGCTGATCCAGCAGCTGCGCGAGGCGATGGACCGCATGATGCGCGAGTTCGCCGAGCGCATGAAGGATCCGGCCGAGCGGGAGAAGGCCGAG
>Ga0187894_10007276_pt1 | contig 10506 bp, 9 predicted proteins | sample GBC1701081metaG_FD_136650 | JGI IMG/M metagenome (GOLD analysis project Ga0187894, IMG submission 136650) | White microbial mat communities from a lava cave in the Kipuka Kanohina Cave System on the Island of Hawaii, USA - GBC170108-1 metaG ... | reverse complement strand
GCCAGCATGACGCCGCTCACCCACCACACTCCGTACGGGTGATGCACCAGCGGCATGAATTCAAAGTTCATCCCGTAGAGCCCGGAGATCACCAGGAATGGCGTGGCCAGAGTGGCGAAGACGGTGAGCACCTTCATGATCTCGTTGGTGCGATTGGCGGTGGCCGTCAGGTGCACATCGAGAACGCCGTTCAGAATGTCGCGGTAGGTCTCCACAAAATCCAGCGCGCGAATCAGGTGGTCGTAGATGTTCCGGTAATAGGCGTGTTGCGACCGGAACCAGGGCTCACTGCGGTTCAGCAGGTGATTCGCCACCTCCCGCATCGAACTGGCCACGCGGCGAAAGTTGATCAGCGCGCGGCGGAGCGTGAATATCTGCGAGAGAATGCGCGGCGAAGGCTGCTCGACCACCGCTTCTTCCAGTTTCTCGATTCGTTCCTCAATGGTGTCCAGGATGGGAAGGTATTGATCCACCAGCCAGTCCAGAAACACCTCCAGGAGACGCCCGGGATGCAGCAGCTTCGCATCGCGGTCGAGCTGGGGGCGCACGGCGCGGAACGACTTGCTGGGCCCCTCGTGCACGCTGATGAAGAAGTCCTTGGCCACGAAGAAGTCAATCTCGCCCAGGTAGCACTCATCCTTCTCCGGCTCGAAGTGGACGTTATTGGCGATGACGAACACGGAGTTGTCGTAGTCTTCCACTTTGGCGCGCTGGCGCTGGTTGCGGCAGTCTTCGACGGCCAGTTCGTGCAAGCGGTATCTGGCCGCCAGCTCATCAAGCGCCGGCCCGCGCACATCTTCCACGTGATACCAGGCAAAACCGTCACGCTCGGCCACCAGGCACGCTTTCATCGCTGCGCCGGGCTCGCTCACGCTTTGCTCCCTTTTGCGCGCGTTTTCGTGGATGCGGCCGGCACGGCCAGCGACTCCGCCATCCATTGCAAGTAGGCTGCGCCGCCGGCGGCAATGGGCAGCGCAATGAATTCCGGAACGTCGTAACTGTGCAGCTCGGCGACAGCGCGCTGCAGCGCCGGCAGCACACGCCGCGACGACTTGATGACCAGCAGCACTTCGTCGGCGCTCTCCACGCGTCCCTGCCAGCGATACACGGAGCGCACGGGCGCGGAGACGATGTTCACGCACGCCGCCAGCCGCCGCTCGATCGCCGCCTGCGCAATCTTCTGCGCCTCATCGGCGTTGGCGCACATCACCAGCACGACAAGCTTGTCACCGCCTGCTTGCAGACTTTTCCTGTGGATTGTACTCGCCACTCGATTGCCCCGAGCCGCGCCGAGGGTCACTCGCCACGGGCCGCCGCGGTTGGGTACAATACCCTGCCATGTCATCGAAGCCAAGCGCAGTGCCGCGGCCCCCGGTCATCAGATTTGGGACATCCGGCTGGCGCGCCATCATCGCCGAGGACTTCACCTTCGCCAACGTACGGCTGGCCACCGCGGCCATTGCCGGGCACGTCCTGAGCCGGAACCCGAAGCCGGTGGTCATCGTCGGGCACGACCCGCGGTTTTTCTCCGAGGAGTTTTCGGCCACCGCCTGCGCTATGCTCCGCCGGCACGGCGTTCGCGTGCTGATGTGCCAGGGCGCGACGCCGACCCCAGCCATCGCCTACGAGATCATCCGCCGCAAGACCGACGGCGCCATCAACTTCACCGCCAGCCACAATCCCGCCGAGTACCACGGCCTGAAGTTTTCCGGTCCGGACGGCGGGCCGGCGCTGCCGGAGGTCACCAGGGACATCGAAGCGCGGGTGGCCGCCATCGGCGCGCCGCCGTCCATGCCCGAAGCATTTTCCGTTGACCCCAAAGATGCGGGAATCGAATGGATTGACGCGCATCCAACTTATCTGGCGCGGCTCGCCGAGCTGGTGAACCTGAAAGCGATTGGCGACGCCAAACTGAACCTGGTGTGTGATTGCCTGCACGGCGCCAGCGCCGGATACCTGGACCGCCTGCTCCACGACAACGGCATCACCGTCACCGCCATTCGCACCAACCGCGACGTGCTCTTCGATGGCCACGGGCCGGACGTGAGCGAAGAAAATCTTGCGCCGCTCGCCGCGGAGGTCCGCGCGCGCAAAGCGCACTGCGGCATGGCCACCGACGGCGACGCCGACCGCTTCGGCATTCTCGATGCCGGCGGCAGTTTCGTGCAGCCCAATCACGTGCTGGCGCTGCTCTACGATTTCGTGGTGGAAACCCGCGGATGGAAGCTGGGCACGGCGCGCAGCGTGGCCACCACCCACCTGCTCGATGCCGTCGCCAAATTCCACGGCCAGCCGGTGTATCAGACTCCGGTCGGCTTCAAGTACGTCGGCGAGTGCATCCAGCAGGACAAGATCGCGCTCGGCGGCGAAGAGAGCGCCGGCCTTTCGATTCGCGGCCACGTGCCGGAAAAAGACGGCTTGCTGGCCGGCCTGCTGGTGGCGGAAATGATCGCCGCGCGGCGCGCCACCATCGCCGAACAACTCCGCGCGCTGTTCAAAAAAGTGGGCGCGGAGTTCTGGCCGATTCGCGAGAACCTCCACCTGCCCGACGACGTAAAAGCGCGGCTGCTGGCACGGCTCAAGGAAGAATTCTCGAGCTTCGCCGGCCGCCGCGTTACGAAGAACGACCGCACCGACGGCCTCAAGCTCATCTTCGAAGACGGTTCGTGGGTGCTGATGCGCCTTTCCGGCACCGAGCCGCTGGTCCGCGTGTACACGGAAACCTCTTCGCCCGCCGCATCCGCGGCCCTCGCCGCCGCCACCCACAAATGGATTTTTGAAGGTTGATGTCCAGCGCGTCCCGATGATGCGCACGCACTGCACCGCACCGTGCCCGAATGGGCACCACGCCGGCATTCTCGCCGTCACAAAAGACATGCCGCCGCAATACACTGGCTCGCCGTGACCCGCAGAGTCACAACTCGCAAGCCTGCCATGCGGAGCGCCGCACGTCCCGCCGCGCGCACCGCTGCGCGTCCTGCGGCGCCGCCGCGAGTCATTTCCGTTGCCCGGCGGCGCGCCGCCCGGGAAGGCGTGATGGCCGCGCTCACCCGCAAGTGGGGCAGCTCGGTGTTCGTTCTGGCGCTGCTGGCCCTGGCCATTCATGACGTGTTCGGAAGCCACGGCCTGCTGGCAATGCTTCGCGCCCGTACCGAGCTGCAGAAGATCCGCGTGGAGATCGCCCAACTCAACGAGCAGAACCAGAAACTCGGCGAAGAAATCAAAGCCCTGCGCAGTGATCCCAAACTGATTGAACGCATCGCCCGGGACGAAATGGGACTTTCGCGGCCCGGCGAAATGATCTTCAAGCTGCCACAGAAGTAGGCCGCGGGCATCAGGTAGCCGGGTTTCCTCCCTGCGGGGCCGGCACTCTCTGCATCAATTCTTTTCTTTTTCCTCGCTGCAACCGGCCCCGAATCCACGCGAGTATGCCGGCGCCCTGGCCTTTCCACCGGATGCGAAGAACGGAAAGCAGAAGCATCAACGCGAAAATCGCAAGCAGGCCGCCGGTAGCGGTCGGAATGTCCTGCACGCGATGTTTCAGGATGGAGAATCGCCCGTACACCAGCTCGATGTGCACCCAATAGACCAGAAGCGACGTCTGCCCGAGCTGCTTCATCGGGCTGAATCCGCTCTCGCCCGGACCCCACCGGCACCAGGCGTAGCAGGCAAACAGAATCACCAGCAGAATACCCACTCGCGCCAGCACGTAGTTCGGACTGGTATGCCAGTAGTCGTACACCGCGTAGATAACCACCGGCAGCGCATCGAGAAGCTTCGAGAGAAAAAACAGCGCCACGCCGGCAGCGCCGCAGAAGGCCAGGGCTTTCGCCTCCCGCGATTTTGCCCAGTCGCCGAACAGCGCCAATCCCACGGCCAGCCCGGCAAAGGCCAGCGCCATCCACGGAAAAATCGGGAAGAGCCAGGCCTGTGGCACGCCGTAGATGTGAACGCCGTTCAGATACGACTCGAGCGGCCACGGCAGGCTCGACGTCGCGCTGCGCCAGGTGGTCCACATCGGCGGCGAAGCCAGAGCGATTGCCGCCGTGACCAGGCACGCTGCCGCGATGCTGGCCGCGCGCGTGCGGGCCGCCCGGCACGCCACGGCCATGGCCATCATGGAAAGCCCCATCATGTTCAGGATGTCCACGCGGAACAGATCGGTCCACGGCGCCCAGGGGAAAACGATTCCCCATTGCTGGAGGCGAAACAGCAGCGCGATGCCGAAAATCTCCGCACCGCGCCGCGCGGTCTGTTTCAGGATTTGGTGGTCAGGGACGCCCCGGCGGCGAAGCTTATCCGTAATCAGCGCGAAGGAAATTCCCGCCAGAAACAGGAAGAGCGGCGCCGGCAATGAGCCCAGCAGGCGGGACCATCCGAAGAATTCTGCTTCACGGAACTGCGGCGCGAGCCACGCGTCGTAGCAGTGCGTCTGAAACATCAGCACGCAGGCCAGCCCGCGCATCCAGTCAATGTAGCCGAGGCGTGGTTTGGGCTCCGCCGCCATGCGCGGCACAGGATATATGAGCGAGGTGGCCGGTGGTAGTGGCCGGAGACCGTTCTCGACCTGCCGCCTTGTGTCAAAAACCGATGGACGGCAGGAACGCGCCCTGCGGCTGGTTGTACAGCCCCACGGACATCAGCGTATCCATGTGCACGATAAGCAGGCCGTGTTCCAGGCACCAGCGCAACAGGCCGGCGTTGCGCATCGGCAACAGGAAACCCGGTCCCTGAAAATTCGGCGCCGCCGCGAGCAGGGCTTTGATGTCGTCGTTGCTCTCGCCTGTCGCGTAGCCGAAAAAGCCCACTGCCGAGGCGCAGCCGGTGATTCGCCCAGCGCGTTCGACGACACGCGCCGAGCCATGCTGAATCCCGACCGCAAGCTCGCCGCCGCGATGGAATCCGTGCACGTCCATGCACAGCCGGTTGCACGCTTCGACGTCCGCAAGGGTGGCGGGGCGCACGGTGTGCCCGGGAATCGCCTGCCGCAGCGGCGGCCCTTGCATGGTAGCCAGCGGCTCGCGCACCACAAATCCCAGCTTGGCATAAAGCGAAAGCGAGCGATTGTGATATGCCGACACTTCCGGCGCATCGTCCGCCGTGCCCGGCCGCAACGTCAGACTCACGCAACGCTCCCAGGCGCTACCGTACGACGCCAGCCAGCGGCGAGGATGCGCTGGCGTAGAGTTTCTTCGGGATGCGGCCGGCAAGATACGCCTTGCGGCCCGCGGCTACGGCATCGCGCATGGCTTCGGCCATCAGCACCGCGTCCTGGGCCTCGGCGATGGCCGTGTTCATCAGCACGCCGTCGGCGCCCAGTTCCATAGCCACGGCGGCGTCACTGGCCGTGCCTACGCCGGCATCCACGATGAGCGGCACTTCGGTGATGCGTTCGCGCAGGATGCGCAGGTTGGTGGCGTTCTGGATGCCCAGACCTGAGCCGATGGGCGCAGCCAGCGGCATCACCGCCGCCGCGCCGGCGTCAATCAGTTTGCGGGCGATGATCAGGTCGTCGGTGGTGTACGGCATCACCACAAAGCCTTCTTTCACCAGCACGCGCGTAGCCTCGAGCAGCGCTTCGGTGTCCGGGAAAAGTGTCTGCTGGTCGCCGATGACTTCCAGCTTCACCCAGTGGGAAAGTCCCACTTCGCGGCCCAGCCGCGCGGTGCGGATCGCTTCGTCGGCGGTGTAACACGCTGCCGTGTTCGGCAGGATGAAGAGTTTCTCGCGGTCAATGTAATCGAGCAGCGACTCCTTCGATTTGTCGGTGAGGTTCACGCGGCGCACGGCCACGGTAACCATCTCCGCGCCGCTGGCGGCGTGCGCGCGCGCCATTTCCTGGAAGCTGCGGTATTTCCCCGTGCCCACGATGAGCCGGGAGCCAAAACCCTTGCCTGCGATAACCAGTGCATCTTGCATGGGAAGTCTCCGGCCCTATTCTAGCAATTGTTTGGTTGCTCCACCCTGCGCCAGGTCACTTCCTCCCGCTTCCTGAAACCGCGGCGGCCACTCCGAGCGCGATAAACACAGTGCCGGAGACGTAATTCTGGCGGCGCCACCATTTTGCGCGCGGGGCCAGCCAATTGCGCGCGCCGCCGGCCAGAACCGCCCAGGCGCTATCGCTGGCCATTCCCATCACCGCGAAGATGCCGCCCAGCAGGAATACCTGCGCGGCCACCGAGCCGCGCGCGGGGTCCACGAACTGCGGCAGGAAGGCGAAAAGGAAAAGCGCGCCTTTCGGATTCATCACGTTGATGAGCGCACCGTTCAGAAACAGATGACGCGCGCTGCGGGACGCAGCCGGCGGCGCCCCTGCTTCGCTGGAGCCTTCCCGGAATTTCTTCACGCCGAGATAAATCAGGTACGCCGCGCCGGCATACTTCAGAAACATGTAGGCGACGATGGATTTCATCAACAGGCTGGAGAGGCCCAGGGTGGCGGCGGCGACCTGCACCCATGTGCCCAGGCTGATTCCCAGCGCGGAGATGAGTCCGGCGCGGCGCCCTTGTTCCAGGCTGCGGGTCACGATGTACAGCACGGCGGGTCCGGGCGTGAGCAGCACCACGCCGGCCGCCAGCAGGAACAGCGTCAGCGTGGCCAAGCCGGGCATGTTCAATTCCCTCCGCTCCGCGACGCCCGTGGAGTGCGGCCCGGAATCACTTGCCGCTCAATTCTCCGCGTACATCTTCTCAATCAGATGGTGATAGCGCTGCTCGACGATGTGCCGCTTCACTTTCATCGAGTAGGTCAGCTGGCCCTCTTCGAATGAAAAATCGTGGTCGAGCAGCTCGAAGCGCTTCACGGTTTCATATTGCGCCAGTTGCGGCGTGAGCCGCTCGATTTCGCCGCGAATCAGTTCGTGCACCCAGGCGTGAGCGATCAGCTCCTGGTGGGAATGGACGTGCAAGCCGTTCTTTTCCGCCGCCGCGCGCACGTTGTTGAAGTTGGGAACAATCAGCGCGCAGATGAACTTATGCTTGTCGCCGATGACCACGGCGCCGCTGATGTACGGGCTGGTCTTCAGCTTGTTCTCGATGGGCTGCGGGGCGACGAATTTTCCGGCGGCGGTCTTGATCAGGTCTTTCTTGCGGTCGGTGACGTAGAGGAACCCCTCCGCGTCCACCCTGCCGATATCGCCGGTGGCCAGCCATCCTTCCGGGCTCAGCACTTCCTCGGTTTCCCGCGGCTTGTTGTAGTAACCCTTCATCACCAGCGGCCCGCGCACGAAAATCTCGCCGTCGTCGGCGACGCGCACGCTCACATTGCGGATGGGACGCCCGACGCTGCCCAGGCGGTTCGCGCCGGGCGTATTCACGCTGACGATCGGTGAAGTCTCCGTCAGGCCGTAGCCCTGATAAACCGCTATCCCCACCGACCAGAAGAATTCCAGCAACTCGATGCCCAGCGGCGCCGCGCCGCTGATGAATGCCCGCGTGCGCCCGCCCAGGGCCGCGCGGATTCTGCGAAATGCCAGCAGGTTGGCCAGCATCCATTCGGCCCGCAGCGTGAGCGATGCGCCTTCGCGGTAGCCGCGCCAGCGAATCGAACGCCGGGCCACGTCCATGGCCCAGTCGTAGATTTTCTTTTTCGCACCGGTCACCGTGCGTTCCCGCTCCAGGATGGTCGCGTACGTCTTCTCAAACACGCGCGGCACACAGGCCACAATGGTCGGCTGCACTTCGCGCAACGCGGCGGGCAGCAGCTCCATTCGTTCCACGTAGGCCAGCAGGATGTTGTGGAACAGGTAGCCGTAGTCAACGGTGCGCTCGTACACGTGGGCCAGCGGCAAAAATGAAAGGGCAATGTCGGCCGGCGAATAGTCAAAGCCCACTTCCGAATCCATGGTGTTCGAGGAGAGGTTCTCGTGGGTGAGCATCACGCCCTTGGGCTCGCCGGTCGTGCCGGAGGTGTAGATGAGCGTGACCAGTTGGTCCGGCCGGAGCTTCATGCAGCGGCGGCGGTACTCATCCACGTCGTTGTTGTTTCCCGGCGCGATGAGCGCCTCGTAACGCAGCAGGTCGCGCGGCGTGTCCTCCGGCGCGGCGGCCACGATGATGTGCTCGACGGACTTGAGCCTTTCGCGGCAGCCCAGCAGCCGGCGCACCTGTTCGGCGCCCACCGCCACCACCAGGCGCGCGCAACTGTCATTCAGGATGTATGCGATGCGTTCCGGCGATTCGTTGAAATAGAGCGGCACCAGCACGGCGCCCAGGCCGGTGACGGCAAAATCGGCGATGTGCCACTCCGGGCGGTTCGAGGCAAACAGCGCCACGCGATCCCCTTCGCGCACCCCCACTTCATTCAGCGCGCGTGAAAACGCCGCCACGCGGCGCAGCACTTCGCGCCAGGTAATCACTTCCCACGCGCCGGTGAGCTTCAGGCGCTTGGCCAGGCCGCGCAGCCCGGTCTGCGGCGCGTCGCCGGTGCGATAGAGCATGGCCCGGGAATCAGGCTGGCGGTCGCAGGCTTCCAGGAAAAGTTGGTTCAGCGTCGGGTAGGCCATGGGTCGTGGCGCGATGTTGAATATCCAGTGTAGCGGATGGCAAGGTGAGTTGTCAGTCGAGAGTTGCCGGTGGTGCGGCAGACTTCCGTTCGTCATCTGGCCCGGCATGGAGGGGAGCGGCGGCTGCGAAGAAGGAAGACTGACGACTCGCCGTCCGCTGCGCTATCATGCTGGCGATGGGCACGCTCACCACTGAGAAATCCGCACCTGTCGTTCGCGCGCCGCGTGGCACTGCGCTCTCCTGCAAGGGCTGGCAGCAGGAAGCGGCGCTGCGCATGTTGATGAACAACCTGGACCCGGACGTGGCCGAAAAGCCCCAGGAGCTGATCGTCTATGGCGGAACCGGGCGCGCCGCGCGCAACTGGGACGCGTATCACGCCATGGTCAGGTCGCTGCGCGAGCTCGAAAATGACGAGACGCTGCTGGTGCAATCCGGCAAGCCGGTCGGAATCTTCCGCACGCACGAGTACGCGCCGCGCGTGCTGATTGCCAACTCCAACCTGGTGGGCCACTGGAACAACTGGGAAAAATTCGGCGAACTCGAACGCGCCGGGCTGATGATGTATGGGCAGATGACCGCCGGTTCGTGGATCTATATCGGCACGCAGGGAATCTTGCAGGGCACATACGAAACGTTTGCCGCCGCGGCGCGCAAACATTTCGGCGGCTCGCTGGCCGGCAAGCTGGTGGTGAGCGGCGGCATGGGCGGCATGGGCGGCGCGCAGCCTCTGGCCGCCACCATGAACGGCGCCGCGTTCCTGGGCATTGACGTTGACCCGGAGCGCATCAAGAAGCGGCTGAAGACCGGCTACTGCGACGTGCTGGTCACCGACCTGGATGAAGCGCTGCGTATCCTGAAGAACGCCGTGCGCAAGCAGGAGCCGGCCAGCGTCGGCCTGGCCGGCAATTGCGCGGACGTGATTCCCGCGCTGGCCGAGCGCGGCGTGGTGCCGGACCTGCTCACCGATCAGACCAGCGCGCACGATCCGCTGAACGGCTACGTGCCCCGCGGCATGACGCTGGAAGCGGCGCTGGATTTGCGCCGCGCCAATCCAGCGGACTACAAGAAGCGCTCGCTGGACGCCATCGCCGCGCACGTCCGCGGCATGCTCGCGCTGCAGAAGCTGGGCAGCGTCACCTTCGATTACGGCAACAATATCCGCACCTTCGCATTTGAGAATGGCGTCGCCGATGCCTACAACTTCCCGGGCTTTGTGCCGGAGTACATCCGTCCCCTGTTCTGCGAAGGGCGCGGGCCGTTCCGCTGGGTGGCGCTTTCCGGCGAGCCTTCGGACATTCATCGCACCGATGAATTGGTGCTCGAGCTTTTCCCGCACGACGAGATCTTGAGCCGATGGATTCGCCTGGCGCAGAAGCGGGTGCGCTTCCAGGGATTGCCGGCGCGCATCTGCTGGCTGGGCTATGGCGAACGCGCCAAGTTCGGCCTGGCGCTGAATGACCTGGTGGCGCGGGGCGAGCTCAAGGCGCCCATCGTCATCGGCCGCGATCATCTGGATTGCGGCTCGGTGGCCTCGCCCTTCCGTGAGACCGAAGCGATGCGCGACGGCTCCGATGCGGTGGCCGATTGGGCGCTGCTCAACGCGCTGCTCAATACCGCCAGCGGCGCCAGTTGGGTGAGCATCCACAACGGCGGCGGCGTGGGCATCGGCTATTCGCAACACGCCGGCCAAGTGACCGTCGCCGACGGAACAAAGGAAATGGCCGCGCGCATCGAGCGCGTGCTCACCAACGACCCGGGCATCGGCGTGGCCCGCCACGTGGATGCGGGCTACCCTGAAGCCGTCGAATTCGCCCGCAAGACGGGCGTGAAAATTCCAACGTAACGCTCGGCGTGAACATCGGAGCGGGTCTGCGTGCGACCACCATGCGAGAGATGAGTATCCTGGGTTTCCCGGAGTGGCTTAAGGAACGCCACATCGCAATTGGCATGGCGGTGTTAGCGCCCGCGAACTGGATATTTGTTTCGTTTGTGCTACCTCGGG
>Ga0187894_10007274_pt1 | contig 10510 bp, 13 predicted proteins | sample GBC1701081metaG_FD_136650 | JGI IMG/M metagenome (GOLD analysis project Ga0187894, IMG submission 136650) | White microbial mat communities from a lava cave in the Kipuka Kanohina Cave System on the Island of Hawaii, USA - GBC170108-1 metaG ... | reverse complement strand
TCCTGCCACAGCCGCGAATTTGAAGTTTTTAAGTTGCGTCCGGTCTAAACCGATAGGAGTAGTATAGCATGTTTGAGGGAAAAATACAAGAAACGTGCGCTTTCATCCAAGTGCTAAAGCACACGGTTTTCTCGCGCCGGATAGCTATAAAAGGGTTTTAGGAGTGGGTGGTGGGGTTTTCTGAGAAATAGGCTCGGATCAACCGGATTGTCCGCTCGACGTAGGCCTGATTGACGGCGGGGTCGAGGCGCAGGTTGATGATTGATTCCCCCAGCCCATCCGTGTTCGGCGTCGCGGGCTGCTCCACCTCCGGCGCGAGGGCGGCGGTCATGTAGCGCAGCGGCGGATACCAGCGTGTCGCGCCGTGCAGGCCGTTGTCCCATAGGTATTGCAGCAGGTCATCGCGGCGGCCAGCACCGACCCGCAGCGGGTAACGCCACAGCATCGTCCCGTCCGGCCTGGGCAGAGTCGCCAGTGGAGTCTGCCGCAGCAGGTCATCATAGGTTGCAGCCCATGCAGCGCGATGGGCGCGGTGGGCGGGCAAGGCTTGCAGCAGCCCCGGCAGGTCATCCCAATACGAGGCCGGCAGTTGGTAGGCGGTCAAATCGCCATAGATGTCATAAAGCGCCGGGTACAGGGCGGGCAGGCGCGGGTTGTGCGCCTCGTGCTGGTGCAGCGCCCAGTAGATGGCGTTCCACTGGTTGGTTATCGCCATGAGCCTATCATCCCAGATAGGCGTTTCCGCCAGCAATTTGCCGATGTCGGCGGCTAAGGCAGGATCATCGGTCATGACCGCGCCGCCCAGCCCGTTGTCGGCGATTTTGCCCAGGCCGAAGCTAAACACCGAGACATCACCCCACGACCCGGCAGGCTGCCCACCGACCAGCGCGCCGGACGCCAGCGCCGCGTCCTCGATCACATACACGCCGTTCGCCCGCGCCCAGGCACAGATCGCTTCCATCGGCGCAGGTAAACCGTACATGTGGCAGGGGATTATCGCCGCCGGTTTCTCCCCCTCCCTATGCAATGGGGACGCGAACGCGGCTGGGGGGTGGGGATCATGTTTCCTCTCTGCGTCCTCGGTGTCTCGGTGGTGAAAATCTTTGTCTTTGGCTGATTGCTGTGCGCAGCCATCGCAGATTAAGCTGAGGGCTGACGGCCCCACGTTCCCCGTCGCCGCGTCCACATCAACCAACAGCGGCTTGTTCCCGCTGCGCAGCACCGCCCACAGCACGATGTAACAGGTGTTGGCCGGGATCAGCACGGTTTGATCGCGTAAACCCAACGCCCGTAACGCCGCCCAAATGCCCGCCGCGCCGCGTCCGGCCAGGAGCGCATGGTCGCGCCCGGTTAGCTGGCGCAGCAGGCGGGTCGATTCGGGCATCCGGTTGTGGCGGGAGGGGTGTTGGTGCTGGGGCGGCATAGGTGGGGATTATACTGCGTTTGGGGCCGACGCGCCGTCATCGGGGTTTGTGATCCGTTAGATAGCAATTTTCTCGGTATACTAGACTCTATGTCCGAAATCCTGGGGCCGATTTCGAGCCTGCCGGACAATATACGCCATTGGAAATGGTTCATCGTATGCTCATGGAAGTTCTGGTTGAGCAAGCCGCCGCCCATATCCGCGCCGCCGCGCAAATCGCTGTCCTCAGCGGGGCGGGGGTGAGCAAAGAGTCGGGCGTGCCGACCTTCCGCGATGCGCTGGAGGCATTGTGAGGAGCTATCAGCCGTCAGTGGTCAGCAATCAGCAAAAGACAATGACAAAAAGCGTATCCCAGAGGCGCAGAGGGACAGAGAAGCAGAGAGAAAAGACTAAAAACGTAACACAAAGGCACAAAGACACGAAGGCGCAAAGGGGGGTTCTTTTTTTTCTGCTCTTGGCGCTCTTGGCGGCTTGGCGGTTGAATGCTGTATCGGCGCAGGAAGGTGCTAGCACGGTCTGGCAGGTGTTTTTGGGACGCGATGTAGGCGTGAACGGCGCGGATCAACTGACGTTCATCGACATGTTGACGGGCGATGAAATCGTCGCCGAGGTGAACGGCGAACGCTACACCTTAGCCGGGGATCAAGTCATCTACCTCGACCGCCCCGACAAGCGCATCAAGGTGGCGCGCCCTGACGGGACGGTGGTTGACCATCCCTTCATCCAGCCGGGCGGGGACACGCGCCGCGTTGATTGGCTGGTCGCGCCGGACAGCAGCCTGATCGCCTGGACGCTGACGGGCGGCACAGCCGACGCGCTCACCACCATGACCACCCTCGCCAACCTGGACGGGACAAACCCCCGCCAGGTGCTGCTGGACGGGCCGCGCAATGCCATCCGCGCGCTGCCGGTGGCCTTCAACCCGGACAAAACGATTCTATATATGGATTTTCAGCCGGATGGGGTGGGCGATTTTACGCCGTTCCCGCAGTTCGCCGGGTTATTTTCGCTCGACCTGGCGACGGGGACACAGGCCTATTTGCCGGGCGAACCAGGCTGCTTCTGTGGCGCGGCGCTGGGCGACGGCCTGCTGCTGCGGTTGGCGGTGGCGGCGGATTTGAGCGGCTTCGACCTGCGGGTGGTCAACCTGGGCGGGCAGGTTGAGGAAACCCTGCCGGCCATCGCGTTGGTGAACTTCACCCAGGCGGGCGACCTCGTGATCGCGCCGGACGGGTCGAAGGCGGTGTATGCGGTGGCGCAAATCCGCGATTTCGGCACGCCGGATCAGTCGGTGCGGACGGTGTTTGTGTTGGTCGATTTATCCACTATGACGCAAACCCCGCTGACCGACCCGATCACCACCTTTGTCGAGCCGCTGGCGTGGACGGAGGACAACACGGCGATCATCTTCACCAGTCGCCAGCGCGACGGGACGTGGAAGATCAACCTGAGCGACGGCCAACTCGACAAGGTGGCCGAGGCGACGTATCTGGGGGTGCTGGGTTGATGCCCCGCGCCGTCATCGGTTATCCCAAATTTATCCCAAATGCAAGCGATATGATTCTTGTAACGCGCGCAACATATCCCAAATTCGTTTATCCCAAATTAGCGCCGCATTTCACATTCGTGTTTCCCCAGGCCGCCCTGCACGAGACCGCTCTCGTCGCCTATGTGCGCCCCATCGCCGCCGCGCAGCCGCCGATCCCGTTTGTGATCCGCTGCGCCCTGCCCGTGCGCGACTCGTTCAGCGCCGATACTTACTTATTCCTCGTGCCGGACGAGGGCTTTAGCGCGGTGGTGCGACTGCACGACCGCCTCTACGCCGGCGCGCTGGCGGGGGAACTGCGGCTTGACATCCCCTTTATCCCGCACATCACCGTCACCTACACCCCGGATGCAGTCGTGTGCAAACAGGCTGCCGACGACCAGAACGCCCAGCCGTTTGAGCTGCGCGGCGTGATCGAGGCGCTGGATGTGGTCGCAGTCGAAGACGATACGGCGCGGACGGTGACGCAGGTGGGGTTGGGCGCGGGTTAACCAGGCCGCCACGCCGGGCTGCCCTCTAACGGTGGGGTGAACGTCAGCCGCCGTAGGCAGTCCACCGCTGTGCCAACGCAGTCGGGGCGCAGGGTGTACAACTCGTAATTGCCCTCGCGGAACGAAACCAGCGCCAGCGTCGTTCCATCCGGCGACCAATCCGGGGTGCTGTCGAAGCCGCTGTCGTCCAGCAGCCGGGTCAACTCCCCGGTCGCCACATCTATCACGACCAACTGGCCGGTATCCGACCCGCTGCTGGCGAATGCGATTCGGCGGCCATCGGGCGACCAGTCTGGCGCGAAATCGTTGGTCGGCAGCGCCAGCAAACGCCGCGCGTCCGAACCATTGGCGTTCATGACATAAATATCGGTTGTCCAGCGTTCCGAGCGGTCAGTTGAAAAGGCGATCTGCCTGCCATCGGGCGACCAGGCCGGGTTCGCGTCCAGGCTGTCGTTGTCCGTCAGCCGGTGGAACAGGCCGCCGTCGCTGGCGACCGTGAGAATTTCATTGTAGCCAAAGCGTTCCGACGTAAAGGCGATCTGCGCCCCGCCTGGTGACCAGGCCGGGTCAAAATCGCTGGCCGGGTCGGTCGTCAACCGCAGTGGGGTATCCCCGCAGGCCGCCAGCCACCCGGCGCAGCGCACCTGTATGGTGTAAATGTCGTTGTTGCCCGCCCGATCCGACATGAACGCCAATCGCGCTCCGTCGGGCGACCAGGCGGGTTGGTTCTCGTTCTCCGGCGTGTCGGTCAGGTTGAGGGTCATGCCACGCGCCAGATCGAGCAGGTAAATATCCAGGTCGCCATCGCGCGCCGAGGCATAGGCGATCTGCCCGCCGCCCGGCAGCGCCAAGCCCGCTAGCAGTGCCAGGCCGATGACTACAACACAGACCCCCATCACCCGCAGCGTAATCCCTGTCACAACGCCCACACCGTTTCCTATCCGTTTCCGTTCCAGTTTTGCAACCTCAACCCCGCCGAATGCCTATCAGCCAAGCGCGCGAATGATCTTTTTCGTCAAGCAGAAGACCCTTTAAGAAGTTGTTAAAAAATGAGATATTTGTGTCATAATCATAATGCTGCATCATTATTCGTGCGCCCAATAGGAATACTTCGTACATGATGATTGACGCCCGAAAGTTCAATCCCGGTCATCTTGATTTCGCAATGAGAGCCGGTTTCCTGAATTCAGCAGATGAAAGGGTCGAGACAGCCGAATTTGCCCGAAGAGCTTTTGATCTGGGACGATTGAATGCGTTTTTCGACCTGTTGGGCAACCATCAACGACACCAGTTGACACATCTGGCTGATGCCAGAACCCAGCTTCAAATCGTAGAAGATGCAATACAAACCGCTCACACCCGTGAAACGTTAAACCAACTGACTATGCAAGTGAATGCGGTCGAAAACATATCAGTCGCTGAAGCATCTGAACAAACTTTAGTTGTAGTGGATTGCATCGCCCAAGTCGAAAAGCTGGTCACGCAGCGCCCCCGCAAAATTCCCGGTGAGTTCAGCGATGAAGTAATCGGGGGCCTAAAATATGCAAATGCCAGCATCCATGAAACGCGCGCAGCCAATCAGCAGGTTAAGCGCCTGATCCAACAAATCAGAATCCGAATTCAGGAGCGGGGATCTAGTATTAGCTAGTGCGATGGCTCATCGGCGGGCTTTTCCTGCTCCGATGCGGCATACACCAACAGGCGTTCAATCGTTTCACTAGCATCGTGCAGGGCATCATCAGTCTGGGTGAGTTTGGCTTCCACCCGGTCTAAACTAGCCAGCAGGGGTTTGAAATCTTCTGGGCGCAGATCAGGTTCAGGGTGGGGGGTAAGACCGTTTTTCAATGTTTTGATGGGTTTAACGTTCTTCATCTCTTTATTATCGAGCCTAGAGAAGGCATTGTGAATAAAGGATTTTATGGCATCAATTAAATTATACGAAATGAACCGTTTAATTGTTGTTAACGGCGCGGATAAAGCTGCATCGCGTTGGTCGGCTTGGTGCTGTTCAGCCATAATCCCTCCCAGTATGTGGTGCTGGAAATCGAGCAAAGTAAAATCCTGCACAGATGCGCTAAGGCGACTCTTCTCCGTTTTGTGGTATCGATTTGCCGCTCAAATAGGCTTCGAGAGACGCCACCTCGATCAGCCAACGCTTGCCACCTCGTTTGAAGCACTGAATATCGCCCTCCCGACACCAGAGTGCAATGGTATCCACTGTGCATCCGGCGCGTTGCGCTGCATCCTTCGAGGGTATGTAGGCTTTACCCTCGATCTCGATGATGTTGTCCGGCATGAATCTCCCCTATGGTGGATTCGGTGAATACGCCGAACAAAGCAAATTCACCGAATTTAGCATCATGCCGCTTATATTAAATGAAAACCGAAAATTCAGCAAGCGCAATCTTGTTTGGGAATGTCTAAAAGAGCGTATTTTGGATAGAATAGAGCGATGAAATCTGATCTTGATCCCCTCATGGCCGCGCGCGAATTGGTCGCCATCGTCATAACCGGCGGCGAACACCAGAACACGCCGCGCGCCTATTTGTGCAACGGCGTTGATATTCACGGCGGCATGGTCGTCAAAAGGCAGGGTAGCGAACCGGCGCTGATCGTCAGCAGCATGGAGATCGAGGAAGCCGCCAAAAGCGACCTGACCGTGTACAGCTACGATGACCTGGATTGGGCGCAAATTTATAAAGACGCCGAGGGCGACCAGAAAAAAGCCTTCCCAGTATTCTGGGGGCGGGTGCTGGAAAAATTCGCCATCCCGCCGGGCAAGATCGGCCTGTACGGGACGGGTGACCTGAACGTATGGGTCGAACGGGCGCGCCAGTTGAGCGAGATGTACCCGGACAACCCGATTGTGGGCGAGACGGGCATGACCCTGTTCGACCAGGCCTTTGTCACCAAAGACGCGGGCGAAATCCACATCCTGCGCGAGGTGGCCGACAAAACGTGTGACGTTTTGCGGGCGACGTGGGATTATATCGCCAGACACCGCGCCGAGGGCGAGACGGTCGTCAAAGCCGACGGCGCACCGCTCACGATTGGCGATGTCAAACGCTTCGTCCGCCGCGAATTGATGGATCGTGACCTGGAAGACACCGATATGATCTTCGCCCAGGGGCGCGACGCCGGTTTCCCCCACAGCCGGGGTAGCGCCAATATGCCGCTGCAACTCGGCCAGCCGATTGTGTTCGACCTGTTCCCCCGGCAGTTGGGCGGCGGTTATTACCACGACTGCACCCGCACCTGGTCAATCGGCTACGCGACCGAGGCGGTGCAGGCCACCTATAACCAGGTGATGACCGCTTTCCAGACCGCGCTCGACAGCTATGCCGAGCCGGGACAACCGACCCACACCATGCAGGACGCGGTGCTGGATTACTACGAGGCGGGCGGCCACCCGACCATCCGCAGCAAGCCCGGCACGAGCGAGGGTTATGTTCACGGCCTGGGGCATGGCGTCGGGTTGAACATCCACGAGCGCCCGTCGTTGAGCCACCTGGCGAAAGAGGACATTTTCCAGAAGGGCAACTTCATCACCATCGAGCCGGGGCTGTATTACCCGGATCGCGGTCTGGGTGTGCGCGTCGAGGACTCCTTTTTCATCGACGAGGCCGGCGCGCTGGTGTCGCTGACGACCTTCCATAAGGAGTTGGTGCTGCCACTGCGGGGTAGTTAAAAGTTAAAAGTCGAAAGTTAAAAGGTGAGAAAGAGGGCGCACCCGCGAATGAATGCGCCTTTTCAGTAGGCTTACCGGGAAAATCGCTGTACAGCACGGAGACGCGCCTTTGCTGCCTCAGCGTGACGGTTCTTGGGCGGCGCGTTGGTTTCGAGCGTGGTGAGTAGGCCGCTGGAGATGGCGGTGATCGCGTCAACGGCAGCCAGGAAGGCCACTTCGTTGGCCTTCGACGGTTTATTGAAGCCGCTGATCTTGCGCACGTATTGAAGGGCAGCGGCGCGCACCTCGTCATCGTTGACGGGTGGTTCAAAGTTGAACAGCGTTTTGATGTTTCTGCACATCACCATTTCCTCGTCTATTCAGGTTACGATTTGGCTGGTTCATAACGCAGGGCGACCACTCCGCTCTTAAATGTGCGGGCCTCTAACAGTTTCAGAGAAATTTGACGGTCTAAACCGCCAAACAGGGCTTTGCCGCGCCCCAGCACCATTGGATTGATGTTGATTCGGTATTCGTCAATCAGGTCAAGCTGCATAAACGTCTGCGCCAGCATGGTACTGCCGAGAAACCAGATGTCTTTGCCAGGCTGCTGCTTAATCCTGTTGATTTCTTCGGCGATGTTGTCCTTAATCAGCACCGTATTCTGCGCGTTGTTCCAGTCGATGCGCTCCAGCGTGCGCGAAACCACGATTTTGGTCGCATTGTCCAGCCATTGAGCATGGTTGAGTTCAGCCGGTGTGCTGGCTGGATTGCCCGGCACGGTGAGCCAGTAACCTGCCATGCCTTCATAAGTCCTGCGCCCCCAGATGACCGCATCCGTCAGGTCGTGCATGGAATGGGCATACTGCTCAAGTTCGTCATCATAGGAAATCCAGTCCAGTTCGTCGTTAGGGCCCGACGCGAAACCATCTAGCGATAGGTGAATGAGGGAGATAATTTTACGCATGTTACTTGCTCCTTTTGTCGTTCATCATTTACACAACCAGCATAAATCAACAAAAGGGTCTTGTCTTGAACAAAATGGACAGCTACTCCGGTTGATTCACCCGCGCGATTTGCGCCGGTGTTTGCCCGAAGAAGCGCCGCAGCGAACGGGTCATGTGCGACTGGTCGGCATAGCCAACCTGATACACCGCGTCGATGATCGGGACGCCCTGTTCCAGGAGCGCCGCCGCCTGTTGGGCGCGTTCGATTTGTTGAATGGTCGTGGGGGTTAAGCCGGTCGCCTGCAAAAATCGACGGCGCACCGTGCGCGATGACACCGCTTGGGGTCGGGCCTGTAACACGGTGTTCACGACCGGATCATGTACCAGCACATTATGGCGCACCAGCCGGTCTACAAAGGTTTCGGCATTGTCATAGTCGGGCAGTTGCCACGTAGCGCCATTTAGCCAGAAGGATTGGCTGGCCGCGGCGGGCAGGATCGCATCCCCATTCAGGAGATGGCCTGCTGGCAGATAGGGCATAAATGCGCCCAGTTTAAACTTGATGACCAGAAACTCACTGCCCGCCGACTGAGTCCTCGGCACAAATTGGCTGGTTGCGCCCTCGACCGAGACGCGCACCCTGCCATGCTGTCTGACGAAGAGCAGATTCCAGCGGACATCGGCAGGGCAAATCGGGGCATAATCGCCCTCAACATGACCCCGCCAAACCATTTCGATATAGGGCGAGTCCGACAACCGTCCCTCAAAAATAGCACTCATGCGCCTGCCTCCGTGTATCACATGGAAAGATTTGATCGTATTGCACAAAAGTGGGCTTTACTTCACAGGCCAGACACCCGCATACTTCTTGCGGTACTTGGTGTCAGTTTCGGTTTCGATCAACGCCCGCGCCGTCTCGCGCACGGCCTCGTCTTTAACTGCATCGTAGACATTCCGCAGGCTTTGGATGATGTCGTAGCGGATGAGGGTGCAGTTCTTTTCGGTACTGCACTCATGGTAGCGGGTGGCGAGGCCGTCCAGCACTTTTTGCCGCTGCGGCTGGCCTGCCGCGCCCACTTTCCAGATGGCTTGCAAACAATGCCGCGCGGTGACAAACCGCTCGTCCCTGGTCACGTTAAGCAGTGCATCAAAATCCCTCAGTATCCGGCCTTCTGGGTCGCTCTTCGCCAGGTTACACAGGATTTGTGCGGCAATCGCGCGGCGATGGTTATCTTTGTGGCGCAAGTCTGCGACCATTTGATCCCACACTTCGTAAGCCCAATAGACCGGCTTATCGGTCGCCGCCATCAGGTCATAGAAGGCCGTGTTTTGCGCGTCCCGGTCTTCATCAGCGGCCAGTTTATCCAGGGTGGCGCGGGTGATGCTGTCCATTAGGTCGCTCCTGATGCTTGTAAAGCGTCTAAAGTCGGTCTCAATTATAATACATTTGTTCTATCCAGGCAAGGAATGATCCAGCCTGGCGCATGAAAAAGGACGCATCCGTTGGCGGGTGCGCCCTAAGATAGCATAAGGATAGGATATATCGTTATCGTGTCCCTATTTGTTAAATTTGCCCGCGCCGCCAAAAATGTTCGCGCCCAGCTTGAAGCCGTGTTCCTTGATCGTGCTTTCAAAGTTCGGGCGGAAGCCGGTGGCCTCCAGCGCGCCGCCGCCGCCATGCGAGTAGCCCTGGCCGGTGTGGTCGGGTGTGCGGTAGACGAAGATGTCTTGCAGCGTGATGTTTTCGCCTTCCATGCCCTGCATCTCGGTGACTTGCACGATCTTGCGGCTGCCGTCTTTCAAGCGACTTTGCTGGATGAGCAAATTCACGGCGGCGGCGATTTGCTGGCGGATCACCAGCACCGGCAAGTCCATCCCGGCCATCAAACACAGCGTTTCCAGGCGGGCGATGCTATCGCGCGGGCTGTTGCTATGGATCGTCGTGAGCGCCCCATCCTGGCCGGTGTTCATGGCTTGCAGCATGTCCAGCGCCTCGCCGCCACGACACTCGCCGACCACGATGCGGTCGGGGCGCATCCGCAGCGAACCTCGCACCAGATCGCGGATGGTCAGGCGGCCCTCGTTGTCCGTGCCGGGCATGGGCGGCGCAGTTTCCAGACTGACGACATGTCGCTGCATCAGTTGGATTTCGGCGGCGTCTTCGATGGTCACGATGCGCTCGTCTTCCGGGATAAATGAGCTGAGGACGTTGAGCAGCGTGGTTTTACCAGACCCCGTGCCGCCTGATACCACGATGTTCAGGCGCGACACGACGCAGGCTTCGAAGAACTGCGCCACCTCGCGCGTGAACGAGCCGAAGCGGATCAGGTCGTCCACTGTCAGCGGCTTGGCCGGGAACTTCCGGATGGTCATGGTCGTGCCTTTGAGCGCCGAGGGCGGCATGACCAGATGCACGCGCGAGCCATCGGGCAGGCG
>Ga0187894_10007273_pt1 | contig 10512 bp, 17 predicted proteins | sample GBC1701081metaG_FD_136650 | JGI IMG/M metagenome (GOLD analysis project Ga0187894, IMG submission 136650) | White microbial mat communities from a lava cave in the Kipuka Kanohina Cave System on the Island of Hawaii, USA - GBC170108-1 metaG ... | reverse complement strand
CTGAGCCTAAAAGCTATTAACGCCCTCTCAAATAGTATTTCGTGGTAAATTTTGGAATTATTCGGCTTTGGCATGTGAGAGAAAGAGAGGAGGAGAAGGGTCGCAAATCCCAGAGCCGTTGTCGATTTTGCGAATGCCCGCCCCACCAAGAGGATTGAAACCAGGAGCCCGATTCGGTAAAATCTACTCCGTCGGTTGGCGATGGGCTCCCAGCCGGCCGGCCCGGCGGGATTCGAGGCTTGCCCGCCGGGCCATCTTAACTCTTCAACCTTTCGGGGTCTCAAAATGAGCATGCCGACCGCTGACGAAGCGGCCCAAAAATGGGCCAAGAATCTTGGGGCGAGTACAACGTCGATCACCAACGGCGTTAACAGAGTCGATAGGTCGCCAATGGAGAAGGCGGCGGCCAAGGTCAACGAGTACGTGGCCGGCGTGCAGGAAGCCGCCGCGTCTGGCAAGTGGGCACGGGGCCTCCGACGCACGACCCTCGAATCGTGGAAAGAGGCGATGCTCAAAAAGGGCCTTAACCGGATAGCGTCAGGAGCAAATGCGGCGATTCCGAAGTACCAGTCTTTCGCGTCGCAATTTTTCCCATACCTCAGCACCGGCATGGCCCAAGTCGCGTCGATGCCTGACTCGACCTTCGAAGATCGCGTCGCCAGGTCCGTTGCGATGCAGACCTACAACCACAACTTCCGGCGGTCGAGCTAGCCATACCTCCTGCTGCCACGGTCGGTGGCGATATCGGGGAATGGATTCCCCACATTTTCGCCAGGCAAACTCTGGCATTCCCACACACCAAGGACACCACGAAGGATTCGACCAATGTTCCACCTAGGGGCCTACACGTTGGCGACGTTTCAGAATACCGCCAACACGGATATCCCAGCTCTCCAGGATGGTATTCTTGTCATCCAAAACAACCACTTCATCTTGCCGCGGGACATGAAACTTTACTTGGCCGCGGCAATGTCGGCAAGCTTGACCCGTGCACGCCTCAACTCTGGCACCATTCGCCAGATCAATCCGGCGTACATCAGGCCGACGGCGGTAACTCTGCTTCCGCCGACCGATCCCAATGTTATGGATTTGCGTGACAATCCAATGGTGCTGGCCGGTGCCGAAGAAATCCAGCTTGAAGCAACCGGGACAAGCACTGTCAACGAAGTGCTTACTGGTCTCATCGCAATCTCCCCCGGCATTACTCCAATGCCGCAGGGTAACATCACAACAGTGCGTGCCACAAGCACAACGGCCGCTGTGGCCAATGTCTGGACACCGGTGCAGCTCACTTTTGAGACGGGGCTACCTGTCGGCGAATACGCAGTTGTTGGCTGCGACTACGTTGCGACCAACGCCCTCGCGTTTCGCCTGACGTTCGACAACCAATTCTGGCGGCCTGGTTGGCAGGGAATGGCTACTACTGGCTTGCGACCGCATTACGCCCAATTGTGGGGCGGAATGGGCGAATGGGGCCGGTTCACGAACTACAGCCTTCCGCGCATGGAAGTCCTCAACAATAGCACGGACAGCACGCACACGTTCTTTTTGCAGGTAATCAAGACCCGTTGACGGCGTGCAGTATCGCTGTCCCGTTGGGGTATTGCAGCATGGCCAGCACCTTCCGTGACCCGCTGACTACCCTTAAGCGGGCCGCGGAAATCGACTGGCCAAATCTGCTGACACCGAACTACCAGGTGAGGGAGAGCCAGGTTGTCATAGCGGCTAACTCGACTGGCCAGCTGGTTGGCCCGGACGCTCGACGCGTGCTGGTGGCGTTCGCTGGCGACGCTAGTGCCGTCATCAATCTGAGCACAATGTCGGCCGGCATTAGTCCACTAAGCCACTCGTTAAATCAGAAGCTCAAGGACTCGATGTTCACGTTCAGTCAGCATGGGGCCTTGTCGCAGATCGGATGGTTCGGGGCAAACCAAGCTGGTGTGTCAACACCGGTCCAAGTGTTGGAGCTGCTCTACACGCCACATAGTATCACCTACAGTGAGGAGCGAAATACATGAGCATCAATCCCTTTGAACCACCTGGGCCGGGAACCTTGCCGGCGTCTGGACTACGCTCAGCTTACTACACGCGCCTTTCTGCCGCAGCTACCCCGGAGCAGATTGTGCAAGCTAATCCGCACCGGGTAGCTCTGAGCATTGGCTTTGGCGGCACCAGCAACGTCGTCATCAAGCCAGAGTCGGCCCCGGCGTCAGCTGCTGACGGAATTCAAACGTCCGCAAACACCTACAGATTTTTCACCTTTACGCTCGCAAATATAGGCAACGCGGTCAACAAGGCGTGGTTCATGCAATCTGTCTCGGCCGTGTTTGTCTTTGTGTTCGAGCAATTCGAGGATAGGTGATGTATGGCCAGAATATCCAAACTTCGGCCCGGTCCGTTGAGCGACAATCACAAGAACGTGATTGAGCAGAATTTGAGAGCATTAAACGAGCTTAATGCTCATTTCGATCGGGCGGAAGCGTGCGGCGTAGACTGCCAAGAGATGCGTGTGATACAGGGGCAACGTACTGCCATGTATCAACGCCTCAAAGAGACCTACTTCCCAGGTGAACCATGAGAGTAGACACAACTGGGCTCGTTGGTTGGGCAACGCAGACCCTCGAAATCCTGACTGGCCTGCTTGAGGCTCAAGTCGAAACCGGCAACGGATTGACGCAGCTCCAGGCGGAGAATATCGGTGTGTGTTTACAGAGAATACACACCGCGTTAGTCCGCCTAACTGCCGCGGCTCAGCCCGTGGCAGCATGGTCGCCGTTGGACGGGCAACAATACGCGTCTCTTCAGCGGATCGACGTTGGCCGTCCATCCGATCCGATTCCATCGACTACGCCGGACGCATAGTATGATTGGACCGCAGCAGCCTGTCGGGCCGCAGATCGGGCCGCAAGAGCAGAGCGGGGAGTACGCAGCTCAGCTCAATGGCCTGCTCGCGATTGTCGGGGCGAATCTTGACGGCCTACGCCAGGTGATATGGGACGAACTGGCCCGGGAGCTAGCCACCGTTGACGGCAGCGGTGAAATGGTCGTAGCGAGACTTAAGCAAGCTATCAAGACTAAATTGTCCAAAACGCAGGAACCAATAACCGCTATCCAGCAAGAGCTATATACAGACGTGCTGGATCGTACATCAAAGGTAATGCAAGATGCCGCAGACTTTGAAGAGCTGGATCAAATCATTGAAGCCGCTGATGGCCCGCGAGCGGCTCAAAGTCCGCCGCAAAATAGCCCGCTTCCGCCGCAAAGTTACACTCCAGATGAAGCCGCCGCACTGATTGGCGATATTGACGATCCGTGGAAGGACCTGTACGACTACCGTACTCGCTGCGACGTAACATCGACAGATTATGGGACCTGGGGCAGGGGAGACGACGGCCCATTCCCTCCAATCAACCAGTTCGGCAATGATCCATTCGCAGTTTGGTGGTTTGCACGCATAACCACCAATAGCGAGTATGCCCAACCAGTTCGCGGATTGAGTAAGTGCGGATATATCAAATTGGGCCGGTTCCCGCAGCAGGATTCTTTCCTGCAAATAGGCCCATATATGCTCAACGTTAGAACGATAACTGGCACCTTCGATGACGCCAAGGCTTTGGCACCGCATTGTGGCTGTAACTTCGAGCTAACTCCGCTTCCGCCCCCGCCCCCGCCCCCGCCCCAGCCCCCGCCAGAGTGTTTGACGGTCACAGTGACTGTGACCGTCAAGGAAAACAACGACTGCCCAATAGAGCCACCGGCCAACTGTGAACAGTGGCAGATATGTGAGCCCGTCCCCAGGTCGCTTTGGACTCCACTGCACTTCGCGGCATCAGAAGACGCCGACAAGGACAGGTCAAAGCTGGCCGAATGGTTCGATGACGCAGCAGGCGTTGTCAATCCGAAGTCGGCGAAAGACCTACTAACCCTGGCTCAGACTGCCATGCCGAAGGGCGACGTTAACTACAAGGAATAGGTGTGAGCGTCCTAAGTGCCGCATATGGTGGAGCACTACGCGGCCTAGTTGCCGGTGGCGGGGCCGTGCTGTCTAGCCCTTGGCACCGGGCCACAAACTACTCTGGCAACTCGCTGATCCCCAATCTGCTGCCAGAACCTGGCGAATTGTGGCAGCTATACACTCGCGAGAGGATCACGAACGCAGACCTTGGGCTTGCCCTTAAGGCCCACGGGATCAACTGGAATCTATCAGACGAAAAGTGGGTATGGCCCGGGAAGGCGTGGCAAGCAATATTCCAAGAATCCGGTCAGTGGCCCACTTCCGACGAAATCTTCAGGCTAAAGGCCCGCGGCCTAATAGACGACGAAACGGAGCTGATTTGGTGGGCCAGAGCTGGCTACACCAATCCAAAGTCCGTGGCGATGCAACGGGCTTTGCGAGCCCCGCTGATCGACTTATACACCCTGTTCCAACTCCGAAATAGGCAGCTTATCAGTCCAACACGATTTGCCAATGGATTACGCGAGCTAGGATGGGACGCAGACGATTTGCTAGGGCCTGTGGCTCAGCTCCGCTTCTTCGTGCCTCCTTTTAGCGACATACCCCGCTTCATGCTGCGGGATGTATTCGATGAGCGAGTTGTTGAGCAGTTTGGCATGGATGCCGAGTTCAATGAGAAGTTTACGGGCCGCTTGCAAGATTGGGCCCAATGGCAGGGTATTACCCCCGAAGTGATGCTGGCTTACTGGCGGGCTCACTGGGCAACAATTGCCCCAACACAGCTCTACGAAATGCTGCATCGGCTTCGCCCTGGCGTTGTCGATCCTGCCATTGCGACTACGGTTGCGGACGCTCAACGTGCATTGGCCGTCAACGACGTACTCCCATTTTGGCGGGACAGGCTGATCGCGATATCGTATCGACTACTTACGAGAGTCGATATTAGGCGTATGTACAACTCGAACGCTCTCAATAAGCAACAAGTTGAGAGCGCTTATCTCGACCTTGGCTATCAACCAAAAGATGCCAAGTTTCAGACCGACTTCGCCGATCAGGAAAAGCAGAAGTATTTGAACGGCTTGGCCGGCCTAATGAAGCCTGCAGAAGCCCTGAAGCTATACACCGCTTACGAGCTGTCGGAAGCGGCGGTCCGGGACGTGTACGTCAGAAACCGAGTTCCCGGGGCGGAAATAGACCAAGCTTTGAAAGACGCCCAGCGGCGGCGTGATGCGAAGATTAAGCGATCTTGCTTGGCCGCTACTCGCAAGCGATACTTGACGGGGCTTTGGGATCCTGGGGAAGCGGTAGCCATCCTGCAGCTACGCGGCTATGAGCAGGCCGACGCCATCCGGATACTGGACGGCTGGCAGTGCGAGCTATCTGCCCGGGGAAAGGTAGTCTCCGGGTCTCAATTGTGTCAGTGGTTTGAAAGGGGGCTGATAGATGCCGTTGAATTCGCCACCAGACTGGTACGTGTCGGCTATTCGGGAGTGGATGCAGATCGGGCTGTTGCGTGGTGTGCTCTCAAGGTCAGCGATAAGCGGATTCGGGCTGCCCAAGCTGCTGCCCAAAGAGAGGAGAGGGCTCGAAATAGTGCAGCTAAAGACGCCGAGCGAAGAGCCCGGCAAGCAGTTAAGGACGTTGAAGCCCGCATCAAGCTCGAAACTGACCTTGGCTTCAAGAGCCAAGATCAAGCGCTTCAGGCCGCGGAATCGGCGGCCAAGGTAGAGCTGCTCTCGGCCCAAGCAAAAAAGGCAACGGCTGAAGCCGCTAAGATAGAGGCTTCAGCCGCGTGTCCGGACCCGGGATAATTAAATGTTTGCACCGCGGGCCAGAGTCTTGCACAATTCGCAGAGTTCAATCAGCGGTCCGGCCGGGACGTTGCTTAGGCTCTTTCGAGTCAGCTCAGACATTTCGCCGACGGAGGCTTCAAGATCTCGCACAAGAAACCTCTTGAATGCCGCCGATGCCGGGTTGCGGAGCCGGCCACTGACCACGGTGTCCTCAACGCGAGGCTCTTCACGCTTTGCCATAACTGCTGTCTCCAATGCAGACCCCGGTTTCCAGCCGCGGCCCGACGTGGGCTACGCACTGGGCCTGGTGTCTGCCTCAATTGTACACGCGACTAGCGTCGCGTCAATAGCACGCGTCTACCCTAAGAGATGTACTAGATCAATCTGGACAGTTGTCTCTGGAATCTTTTGGAGCAGGTTCGCCAGGACAATGGCAGACTCTATGTCTGCGGTCCAAGCCTCAGTGTAACACTCTGACTCCCAATGCGTTGCAAGAACGCGATATCCACTCACCCATCTGTGCGTCGTCTTTCCTATCTCGCCCATGATAGTCTACCTCAATTGTCCGTCAATCAACTCATAAGGTCGTACAAACCCGTCGGGGAGAACAACCCCGCCGACGTGGCAGGAGAGCAAAGTCTTGATGCGAGGGACGATACGGACCGTCGTCGCCCCGCCCCGCTCCAATAGAGACTCTGTCCTCTCCCATTCATCGCATTCGACTTGCCGCTCCAGGATCCACTTGGCATTAACCGGCACGCCAGCACACACGTGCCTATTGTCTAATACGTAGTCCTTTAATCCGTAATAGCTCGCTGTTGCTGCCGTCGCCGTCCGATACAGGCCGCCAAGCGTCCGCGGCCCAATTGGCTCACGGTCAACAAGCGCGTCCAGTCCAGCTTGAGTAACGTGTAGGCTATCCACGTCCTGATAGAGGACGTTGCGTGGCCCAGCTAGTTTTCGGAGTGTCCTCATGCGGCGCCGAGCATAGGTCGTAACGTAGGCCGCAATCGCCGGGAAGGAATACCTTGCTTCGCCGCCTTCTTGCTGCTGCTGCACGTGCCAACCTATGGCACGATACTGCACTTGCTCCTTGGTGTCAGAGTCCCATTGACCGAAGTAGCCCCACGGATCAGGGGCCGCTACTCCACGAACGTCTACCCAATCTGGCTGTTTCTGGGCAAATTTGCCCCACAGCGAATTGAGACATATTTTGTAGAAGAGACTCAGCGAAGCATTCTTCGCTACTCTATTCGACTCCTTTAGCCGATAAAAGAACTCCACGAATCCACTGAACAAATCCCCGAGTTCATAGACCGCCACGTCACGCACCAGCACAATTGCTTCCTCATCGAACAGCTCCATCAGGTCAGGCCCGGTAAGCGTCGAGTCCAGCAATCCAGTACACCAATGCGTCTCACCGTTCAGTCGGACCGGATAGGCCCTGGCCTTTGCTCTGAATCTGACGCTAGCGATGACTCCATGAGTAGCCACCATCTGCCGCAGCTCAGACACTGATAGCCTATCGTGCCGTGCCAAGAGCTTGCATGGATAAGGATGGCCGAACTGCACACTTGGGTACAATGAGGACACGTCAAGGGCAAATACAGGTCCATTAATCGCAGGCTTTCCAAGATGACGCTTCCATCCATTTTCGACTCCTATGCTCTCATTTTGTGGTCTTACATGCCCCCAAAACAAACACCTGGTTTCACCCGCATGAAATGCCGCACGTTCAAGGGCGAGGACTAGCGGGTCCCTATGTATCTGGATACGCCGCCCACAGAATCGGTGTCGATAGGCCGCAAACGCCTGACTCGCTGCCGTGTATCGCCAGTTGCCCAGGTCGTTGTCGCGTATCCACGTTATCATGTCGCACACAGCACGCTTGACGATTTCCACGTCACGACTGCAATGCTCGAACCATGTCCTGTCGTCCTCGCGTCGCTCTGGCTGACTGAGCTTTGGCAAGCCGATATCATCGCCAAGCTGCCTGAGGCTTCCGCGGAACCAATTTTGTGAGTCGAGGAATGTGAGTCTACCACGCCGAGTCCCGGCAATGATAACCGTCGGCGGCGAGTCGAGTACCATCACACCATGTAGCGGCCGGTACTTGCCGCTAAACTTCGGGCCACGCTTGCACTGCTCTTTCCGGTCACGGCCCAGCCGCAGCAGACCTTCTTCGACCTGTCTCCAGAACTGGAGTATTGTCAGATCAAATATCGCGTTATGGGCTATGATCGTCAACGGTTGCTTCTTCCTGACAATTCCGAGCGCATGAGCCCAGAATTGATCGGCCGTCTTACCCCGCGACCAACGCTCCTCGCATGGCCGCCCATCACGCAAGACAACGTGGCAGCTCACCCAAAGCCTTAGCTGCTCCTCTTTGGCCCCAGGTGGATAGATGAGCTGCTGGCTATCGGTCTCGGTGTCCACGAACAGCAGAGACGCCGGACTCTTGCACCCTTCATTGTACGGTATGTAGTAGCGTTCCACATGTCACCTACATTCAAAGTAGAGTAGATCGAAACCTTGAAGCGTCGATTGGGACAGGTCGTATTGTCTTTGCTGGCCACTGGGTGACACGTATTCGCTGGGGCCAGCTGACTGCAGAGACCCTGCCAATAGCTCGACTTCGTCTGTCAACTCAGACAGCGCAAAGGCTTGCTCAGACAGGATGGTTATAGTCCTCCATTCTGGTGGACCGCCAAAGGCCGGAGCAAACCTAAGGCGTAACGTGTACTGATACTGGCGTGTCAGTGATGGGTTCGGGAACGTTGATCGACAGTCCGGAATTGCTGGCCCAGTCGAAGTGTGTAGCTGACTGGCGTAGCTTGCCCCTACTTGGTAGCGGCCGATTACCGCAACCACTGACTGAGTTGGAGCGTCCGGGAATCGCTCCTTAAGGAGTCTCGTAATGTCCAAATAGTCGCGGCCAGAAGAGAAGAGGCGTGCTATGTAGTCACCCGCCCCAGCCCTCCACATGCCGTCTACGTTTGTTATGCCGCTTTGCCTTGCCGGCATTTAGTGCCTCCAGTCTGCGACTGTAGTAGGCGACCTGGGTTGCGAGGAATACAGCCACTTCGCGGTGATGGACGTATTGCACCCAACACTGCTGATACCTGAGGTCGCTAGCGTGCGACTCCCAGGTGCGGTAGAAGTCATCGCGTGCTTGCTTGGCAGAAGCAAGGCGGAAGTCGGCCCATGCGAGCATGCGCCGACATTCCGCCTTATTGATAGGCTCTCTATCACTTAGTCGGCTTGACTCGGACATGACATATCTCCCGACAATCCTCGAGGCCGAATTGCATTGCGTCGATGACGGCTCCCATCGCGAAGATTGAGCCCTGGAAGTTCTCAGGGCGACACTCGCAAGCCAGACAGGTGTTGAGCCAATCGGCGTATCCGCTAACATCCCCGTCATCTGGGATGAGCAGCATGACCATGTGACACCCGCAGTATTTGCAGATATCTTCACTCACTTTCATCGCAAATTACTCCAAAGAGAAGCCCGGGCCAGCTCTGTCAAGCTGGCCCGGGCAAAGAGGGGTGACTACTTCTTGGGCGGCTTGGCCGGCTCATCGCCGACCACTGGTTGCAGCTGGTACAGACGCCGAGCGTTGCGGGTCTGCACCTGGATCAGCTTGACGCGGAGACCTTGGGGCCACGGAGGCGGGCCGTACATCGCGGGATCGGAGAGCACGCACAGCGACTTGTAGATGCCCTGGCTGACGAAGGCTATGACCTTGTGGTCCATCGTCACAAGGACGCAGCGTAGGCCCTCTACTAGCTCGCCCGTTTCGTCGTCGGTGAAGGACACGGGATGTACCACCACGTCCCTGATGGCCAGCTCCGTGTTGATCACTTCGTCGCCCGACTGGTCTTTGCCCGTCAAGCACTTGACCAGCAGGCTCTTGCCGAACTGCGACCTGGTATCGATGGTGCTCCAGAAAGTCGGGCCGCGGGCCGGCCCGGCGAGGGCGTAGTCGGGGACCGTGGCGGGCAGGTGATCTGGAGTCTTTTGAGTCTCAGACATTGGAGTCCTCCTTTCTCCGCCTCTTTGCACCTTCCCACTCCCTTTGTGTCTCACCGTACCTTGCGGCCCAATCAGCTTGGTGACAGCATTCGCCGATAACGTGGTAGATTGCCTGGAACAGCGGGTAGCCGTAGGTCAGGTTGCGGACGCGCTCAAGTTCGCGGACAAAGAAGCCATCCTCTAACACAAGACTGGCGACAAGCCCAAGGCCGTCAATTGGGGACCACGACAGAGTCGCTCGCACAAACACGTCCACATTGTCTGCGATCAGGGCGTCTAGGCGGTCTCCCGGTGGCGTGTAGTCCGGGTCGGACGGCGTCATCGGCTCAGTAACAAGCCATTGATGCCTGCCGCTGACAATCGCCCAAGCAACCCCGAAATCCCAACGCTTAACTGTAGCAGACATACCGAGACTCCTAAAATGGCCAGCGGGCGAGGGGCCAGGTGTGCCGAGTCAACACTGAGCTCAGCCTACCCGGAGTGTTGCCCTGCATCGCCCAGCTGGCACCGGGATTCTATTTGAGCCAGTTTCGCCGGCAAGCTAAACACCCCTTCACTCCCTTCTCCTCCTCTCTTTCTCTCACATGCCAAAGCCGAATAATTCCAAAATTTACCACGAAATACTATTTGAGAGGGCGTTAATAGCTTTTAGGCTCAGCTCGACGTAAGTCGTTGCAAACACAAAAGTTAAGTGCTCTCACAGGGGGCCCGGCGGGCACCCCATCGGG
>Ga0187894_10007272_pt1 | contig 10512 bp, 9 predicted proteins | sample GBC1701081metaG_FD_136650 | JGI IMG/M metagenome (GOLD analysis project Ga0187894, IMG submission 136650) | White microbial mat communities from a lava cave in the Kipuka Kanohina Cave System on the Island of Hawaii, USA - GBC170108-1 metaG ... | reverse complement strand
GGTCGGTATGAGCCCAACGGTTAACACCTTTTTCGTCATTTCGACAATGCTCATAGCCGTGCCGACCGGGATTAAGATCTTCAACTGGCTGGCTACCATGTACGGCGGCCGGATTCGCTTTGAGCTGCCCATGCTCTTCTGCATCGCCTTCCTGTTCCAGTTCCTCATCGCTGGACTTACGGGGATAATGATGGCCGTGGCTCCGTTCGACTGGCAACTGACCGACTCCTACTTCGTAGTGGCGCACTTTCACTACGTGTTGATCGGCGGTCTTGCGTTCACCATCTTCGGCGCCATTTATTACTGGTATCCCAAAGCGATCGGCCGGATGCTGAACAAGAAACTGGGCCTTTGGCATTTCTGGCTCTTCTTGATCGGCTTCAACCTCACCTTCGGCCCACAACACATCTCCGGCCTTCTCGGTATGCCGCGGCGTATTTACACCTACGATCCGGGTCGGGGTTGGGAGATCTATAATATGCTCTCCTCCATCGGTGTCATCTTTCAAGCTGCCGGTGTGTTCTGTCTGGTGACCAACCTACTGTGGTCTGCGCGCCGTGGGGTGCCTGCTGGCGATGACCCTTGGGATGCCTGGACACTGGAGTGGGCCACAACCTCGCCGCCGCCGGACTACAATTTCGAAACGCTGCCCGAGGTGCGCAGCCGCCGTCCGCTGTGGGACCTGAAACATCCGGAAGACCCGGACTGGAAATACGAATAGCAGAAGATACAGCTATGGCGAATGTAAATACTTTGACCCTGCCTGCGGAATCCGCCGAGTGGTCACTGCCATCGCGTCGCAAGGTCGGCGTGATCGGGCTGATTACGACGGAGAGCGCGCTGTTTACGATCTTCGTGACCGCCTACCTATTTTACCTGGGCAAAAGCGCGACCGGTCCTTATCCCCATCAAGTACTCGATCTGCCCATTTTAGCGACGATCTGTTTATTATCCAGCAGCCTGACCGTCGTGCTGGCTGAGCGCGCTTTTCGGCGGGGGAATACCGGAGGATTCCAACTCTGGTGGTTCATCACGATTCTCCTCGCGGTGGTGTTCTTGAGCTCCACCGCTTTCGAATGGCGGAGATTGATCTTCACAGATCACCTCACGATCAGCACCAATCTTTTTGGCACGACCTACTACTCCCTGGTAGGCCTCCACGCCAGCCACGTGATCGTCGGTTTGGTCCTGCTCGTGTTGGTTTTGCTCTTGAGCCTGCGCGGAAGCGTGACGCGAGCGCACGCTGAGCGCGTCGAGATGCTCTCGTGGTACTGGCATTTTGTGGACGCGATATGGGTCATCGTTTTTACTGTGGTGTACGTCATCGGCCGTTAGCCAGCGGCAGTGGAGGAAAACAATGGCATCCGAGCAGAAACAAGAGCAGGTTCCCGGCAATATCAGCTTGCCGGCGCCAACTGTCTGGCCTTTTGTCACCGCCTTCGGCCTTGCTCTGCTTGCCGCAGGGGTGGTCACACAAGCGGTGATCAGTGTCGCCGGACTGGTGTTGGCTGTGCGTGGCGCAGTGGGATGGTTTCGCGACGTACTGCCGGCGGAACAACACGAGTGGGTGCGGGTGCGGCCGCTTGAGCAGCGCGCCCGCCCGGTCGCACCGTCTCCTCGCACCGTGCGACAACTTCAACCTGGAGTCGCGGGCCACCGTGTTCGTATCCCGGCGGAAATTCATCCCTATTCGTCGGGTATTAAGGGAGGTATTGTCGGCGGCATTGCAATGGCATTTGTGGCTTGTCTGTATGGTGTCATTGCCTACCGTAGTATTTGGTACCCGATTAATCTGCTGGCGGCAGCCGCCGTGCCCTCCCTGGCTCGCGCCGACCTCGCGCAGTTGACCGCCTTCAATGGTACCGGCTTTATCGTGGCTTTGATCAGCCATGGAGTGTTATCTATCTTGGTCGGTCTCCTCTTCGCCGTGTTGCTGCCGATGCTGCCCTCGCGACGCGCTGCTTTTTGGGGGAGCCTCATCTCCCCGGTCCTGTGGTCGGCGCTCATCTGGGCAACCTTGAGGCTGATTAATCCAGCCCTGAATGCCCGGATTGATTGGATCTGGTTCATCGCCTCGCAGGTCGCTTTCGGGCTCGCGACGGGCTACGTAGTGCACCATTCAAAGATGGTCGAGACTATGCAAACGTGGCCACTGGCCGCGAGGGCCGGCATTGAGGCTGCCGGGTGGATGTCGGAAAGGAGAGAGGAACGGGAATGACAGCGCAGCATGCCAGGATGGTGTTCGTGGCCATAATCGTTCTCAGCTTGGAAACAGGCTGTGACCGATTGCCGGGAAAGCCAACCCCAGAAGAGCGCTGGAAGCCTGCGACGGAAGTCACAGATTTTTCCCAACTCTATGCCCTGAACTGCTCCGGTTGTCACGGGGCTGACGGGCACCTGGGAGCGGCACGGCCGTTGAACGACCCGCTCTATCTAGCCCTGGTCAGTGTAGCCACACTGCGCGCAGTGATCGCGCGAGGGGTGCCTGGCACGACGGCACCAGCCTTCGCGCAGCAAGCCGGAGGTAACCTGACCGACAAACAGATTGACCTACTGATTGAGGGGATGAGGTCTCGCTGGGGGAAGGCTGAAAATTTTCAGAACGTCGCTCTTCCACCCTATAGCCTACACGATGCCAGCACTCTGGGCTCGGGTCTAGGCGACCCCCAGCGCGGCGCCGCTGCGTACCAGACCTATTGCGCCCAGTGCCACGGCAAGGATGGCGACGGAGGCCCCAAAGGTGGATCGGTGGTTGCGCCGGCCTATCTGGCGTTGGTCAGTGATCAAGCTCTGCGCACAGCGGTTATCGTTGGACGGCCAGATCTGGGCATGCCCGATTGGCGCGCGAATATTTCCGGCCGGCCCATGAGTCCGCAAGAAATCTCCGATGTGGTGGCGTGGCTCGCATCACATCGACAGCCAGAAGGATTTTCACAAGCGACTCAGAGTGAGGAGAGGAGGTAACAGACCTTATGGCCACAAATACATCTGGATCAACTCAGATGCCGCCCGCGGAAGTTTCCCGTCGTAGGTTCCTGTTCAGGCTTGGCGTCGTGCTCAATGGTGTCGCCGCGACGCTAGTGGCCATCCCGGTGATCGGCTATGTCTTCTCGAGCTTCCGTCGTAGGGTAGTGTTTCAGTCATGGATCCGGCTCGGTACGTTGGAAAATTTTCCGGAAAATCAGACTCGGTTAGCGACCTATCGCAATCCGTACACCCGACCCTGGGACGGCCAGACAGCGGATATCCCGTGCTGGGTACGACGGCTCACGGGGGAGCAGTTTCAGGTCTTCGCGATCAATTGCACGCATCTCGGCTGCCCGGTGCGATGGTTCGAGGAGTCGCACCTGTTCATGTGTCCTTGCCACGGCGGCGTGTACTATGACGATGGCTCTCGCGCTTCCGGACCACCGCCGCGTGGGTTGTATGAGTATGAATACAAGATTGAGCAGGGACAGCTGTGGGTGCGCGGCGGCCAGCTTCCGACTTTGTCGGAGCCGCTGTGAGGGTGGGAAGGAAAATGTCCTTCAGGATTTTGATTAGTGTGGAGAGTCTTCTCCTAAAACCCGTTCGTCCTTTCGATCAACTCAGGGTAGGCTCTAAGCCCTTCGATTCAGCCGTTCGTCCTGAGCTTCGTCGAAAGATGAACGGCTAGTTCCAGGCAGACAAGTCAAGCTTGTCGTGAGTTCAGGGGAGCAAATGAGCAAGAGGCAATTGGGGAATGGGTTTTTGGGTTTACATTCTGTACTGTGCCGATAACTCCTACTACACGGGGCATACAGATAATCTTGAGGAGCGCATAGCAAAGCATCAGTCTGGCGAAATCGAGGGGTACACCTCGACGAGAGTTCCAGCGAGGTGTCTCGGTTAGCCCGTCGAGGTCACCCTTCGAGAGCCTCAGGGTGACCGGTTCTAGTGTTAATCCAATAGTAGGGAGCACCAGGGAAAAGGTCTTGTATGTTAAACAATATTGCCCTCTGGATCGATGAACGACTACGGGTAAGTAAGCTCTTTGAGTCGACCGCAGGTCACACCGTGCCAGCCTCTGCAGGGAGTTGGTTTTATGTCTTCGGCAGCGGTACGTTACTGTGTTTCGTGCTTCAGATCGTAACTGGCACGTGTTTGGCTTTTGTGTATGTGCCCTCTGCTGATGAGGCGTTCACGAGTCTGGAATATCTGAACTATCAGCAACCTCTCGGTTGGTATCTTCGCGCGCTCCATTATTGGGGTTCCAATTTTATGGTCAGCATCATGGCCATCCACATGGCGCAGGTGTTCCTGTTTGGCGCTTTTAAGTATCCGCGCGAGTTGACTTGGATCTCCGGCTGTATTCTTTTGCTGCTCACACTCGGTATGGCATTTACTGGGCAGATAATGCGTTTCGATCAGGATGCGTACTGGGGACTGGGGATCGGTGCGGCGATTATGGGCCGCGCTCCGGTTATCGGACCCAATCTCGTGCACTGGATTCTCGGCGGCCCGATCATTGCGGGCGAAACGCTCTCGCGGTTTTTTACCTTTCATGTCTTTGTCATTCCCGGACTGCTGATTGCGCTCGTCAGCTTGCACCTGCGTTTGGTGTTGGCCAAAGGGATTAATGAGTACCCGGTACCTGGACAAGGAGTGAGCAAGGAGACGTACGCGGAAGACTATGAAGCCTTGCTCAAAAAAGAAGGCGTACCGTTTTACCCAAAAGCCATCGATAAGGATCTGATCTTCAGCGGCTTGGTGATGGTGAGCATCCTCGCCTGTGCCGCTTACTTTGGTCCCAAAGGGCCGGAAGGAGTGCCGAACCCGACTTACATTGACACCGTGCCAGCTCCTGATTTCTTTTTCCTGTGGATTTATGCCGCGCTGGCGTTGCTGCCGCCGTACACAGAGACTTTTCTGCTGCTGACCGCGCCGGTGGTGGGCATTGCTCTTCTGTTGGCGCTCCCGTTTCTTTCCAACACGGGCGAAAAGAGTGCCCGCCGGCGCCCCGTCGCGGTGTTAGGCGTGATTCTCGTATTTCTGACCCTCGGTACCTTGAGTCACCTCGGGACATACGCCCCGTGGTCTCCTCACATGGAAGCCTGGAGCAGCGATCCCACGCCGGTGCAGTTTGTGCAAGGACGTTCGCCACTGGAGTTGCAGGGGGCATTGGTGTTGCAGAGCAAGCAATGCCGGAATTGTCATAGCCTGGGGGGCCACGGGGGTCTGCGCGGCCCAGCGCTGGATGATGTGGCCACGCGCCTCACGCACGACCAGTTGATCCGGCAAGTGATTCAAGGTGGAGGCAATATGCCAGCGTACGGCAAGAATCTGGCTCCGCAGGAAGTGAGTGCCCTTATCGCTTTCCTGCAGACGTTACGTCCGGCCTACGTACCCGCGGCCCACAGCTCAGCCGTTCCTGCAGACCGTGGCGGTTGAGATCTTGATGAAGACATTTCGACTTCAAGGGAAAAGCGTTCGACGAGTCATGGGCTACTATTTGAAGTAACATATGATCTCTAACCCTGAGCAAAGTCGCTGGGTAGAAACCCAAGCGGGCACGGCCCTGATCCCGCGTCGATTCATGTCTTGCCGCAGATGTCTTTCGCTGGCTGTCGGGCGATCCGACCGAACCACCGCCGCCCGCAGAACGCTGGAACGGGCGCAATTCCACCTGGAAGCATCTGAGCAACGATGACGTGATCTTGATGCCCGACAGCTGGTGGATCAACCGCAAGGCCGCGGAATTTCGAGGTGTTTGCAGATGGCGCGGACTGTCCCTTCCTTGATTCCGCGATGGCGCGGGACGCTGGCAATTTTTCGGCACTGAGGGTTGAACTAAACGGTGTGGGCGCCACCCTCGCGGAGGACGACGCAACCCTGTTAGCGCAGGTGACGCTCCAAGTCCGCAAGCTTCATGCTTCGGCGAATTCGATCGTCTCACGCACCGCGTTCGGCGAAAGATTCTGTTCCGCCAGCTCGCGCTGGCACTCCGGCACCAACTTGAGCGGACCTGTCAGAGACCCGGCCATTTACTGAACTCGGCGTAAGTCCAGTCCGTAGCGATCTTTCCGTCACGACAAGTGAGTACCGCACAGAAGGGTAACTGCCAATCCGTTCCCCGGTCAGGATCAAGCAGCACGGCCTCGACAACTACGACATTGCCTGCCGCATGGGTCCGATCGACGCGCATCTTTCGCTTCGGCGCGGCGCGCAGCACATTCTTTTCAACCTGGACGAATTGCTCATATCCGCGGATCATCCCGTCATTCACGACGCAATCGGGCGTGTAACATTCATGGACAAAGCGCTCGACGTCGGTGTTGTACAATGCTTCGTACTGTTTGGCGACGGCGAGATTACGCTGTTCTTCGGTAGTCATTGTCTTGCTCCCTTCTTCCCTGCATCATGTGGTGCTATGCAGGGATGCCCCGACTTTACCAAGCCCGCGACCTATCCACAAGACGAAATGGATTACGCGGAACTGCTAAGAACAAAAGGAGGCTGTAATGATCTTCGCCCGTTTTTCAGCGCTACGAGTCAGTTTGACGTTGATAGCAGTGACGTATGCTTTGGTCGCTCCTCTAGCGTTCGCCCAACCACCCAAAGGTGTCCAGACTGGAGCTACGGTCGAAGGCGTCACCGAGTACCAATTGGCGAATGGACTGAAGGTGCTGCTCTTTCCTGACCAGGCGCAGTCCAACGTCATCGTCAACGTCATCTATCTGGTAGGCTCGCGGCACGAAGGGAGCGGGGAGACGGGGATGGCCCACCTCCTTGAACACATGCTCTTCAAACAAACGAAAATCCACAAGGACATTTTTAAGGAGCTCAAAGATCGCGGCGCCCTCTACAACGGCACCACCCACTTCGACCGCACCAACTACTACGAAGCCTTCCCACCGACCGACGATAACCTGCGCTGGGCCCTTGGCCTGGAAGCGGACCGCATGGTGAACTCGCTGATCCTCAAGAGTGACCTCGACAGCGAAATGACGGTAGTGCGCAATGAATTGGAGCGGGGCGAGAACGATCCCGACAGCGTTCTCCTGAGCCGCGTCCTGCACACCGCCTATCTCTGGCACGGCTATGGCCGGATGCCGATTGGGGCGCGCAGCGATATCGAGAATGTCCCGATCGAAAGACTACAAGCCTTCTATCGCAAGTACTATCAGCCCGACAACGCGATTCTGGTCGTTTCTGGAAGATTCGCCCCCGAAAAGGTGCTGCCGTGGATTGTCGAGACCTTCGGTCGCATCCCACGACCCGAGCGCAAGCTCTATCCGACCTACACTGTCGAACCTACGCAAGATGGGGAACGTTTAGTGACTCTGCAACGCACCGGAGACACGCCGACAGTCTTAGTCGCCTACCACCTTCCGGCAGCTCCTCATCCGGACTTCGCCGCCCTCGAAGTGCTCGGTATGGTACTTGGCGACGACCCTTCTGGACGTTTGTACAAGGCACTTGTGGATGGGGGGAAAGCCGCCAGCGCGGGTGGTGGTGCATCGCGACTGCGTGAGCCGAGCGTCGCGACGTTTTCAGCTAGTCTACAGAAAGGGCAGTCGCTCGAGGAAGCGCGCGGCATACTGCTTACCACCCTCGACAACGTGGCCCAGCAACCTCCCACAGCCGAAGAGGTCGAGCGGGCCAAGACGCGGATACTCAAATCGCTCGAACTCCAGATAGCGGACGGCCAGGACCTGGCGATGGGGCTGACTGAATGGGTAGCGATTGGTGACTGGCGGCTCCTCTTCCTCCACCGGGATCGGGTCCAGGCTGTCACTGTCGCCGATGTGGAGCGGGTCGCGCGTCAGTACCTCAAACCATCGAACCGGACAGTCGGACTGTTCGTTCCGACCGAGCAACCCGATCGTGCGGAGATTCCCCCGGTGCTGAACCTCGCGGCGATGCTTAACGAGTATAAAGGACAAACGGGGGTTAGTGCTGGAGAGGTCTTCGATCCCTCATACGCTAATATCGAGAAGCGGATTCAGCGGTCGCAATTGCCCGGCGGACTCAAACTGGTGATGCTGCCGAAAAAGACCCGGGCTGGCTTGGTGCTGGTAAGCGTAAGGCTGTTCCACGGTGATGCACAGAACTTAGTCGGCAAGCAGGCGGTGGCGGACCTTACCGGCGCCATGCTGGGTCGTGGGACCAAAGCGAAATCGCGGCAACAAATTCAGGACGAGCTGGACCGACTGAAGACTAGCGGGGGAGCGGGAGGCGATACCGAATATTCTGTCGGCGCTCTTCAGACGACCCGTGAAAATCTGCCTGCCGCCCTGGGGCTGGTGGCGGAATTGTTGCGCGAGCCGTCGTTTCCAGAGAGCGAGTTCGCCGTCGTACGCAGCGAAAAAATTGCTGATACCGAACAGACCCGCAGCGAACCTCAGACTATTGCCATGACCGAGATCCTGCGGCACTTGGGCCCGGAGCAAGTCGGTGCCCCACGCTATATCCCGACTCCGGACGAGACGATCGCAGATTTGACCAAGGTATCGCTCGCACAAGCCCGTGAATTTTACCAAGGGTTCTACGGCGCCTCACACGGTGTGCTGGGTATTATCGGTGATTTCGATCCGGGAGAAGTCGAAAAGCTGGCTCGCGAGTTGTTCGATAACTGGAATACTCCCGCCCACACCGAGCCGATCCTGCGCGAGGCGGTAAACGTAGAACCAGTGGATCGTTGGTTCGAGACGGCAGACAAAGCCAATGCTTTTTTTGTCGCCGGCTTGTCCCTCGACATGAATGAGGATCACCCTGATTACGCCGCACTGACGTTGGTAAATCACCTGATGGGGAGCGGTCTCCAATCTCGGTTGGCAAAGCGCATCCGTCGGCAGGAAGGCCTCAGCTACAGTGTGGGATCGGCCCTGACAGTTCCGCTCAGGCAGAAACGGGCACAGTGGGTCGCCACCGCTATTACTGCGCCGGAGAACATCCTGAAGGTACAGGATGCTTTCAGGGACGAGCTTAAGAAAGCGTTTGAGCAAGGCTTCTCCGGCGAAGAAGTCGAGCAAGGCAAGAAATCATACCTGCAAGAACAGGAGGTGGGACGGTCGATGGATCAGTTGGTCCTTACGCGAATGATGCAACTCGCACGCTGGGACCAGACCTTCGCGCGCGATCAGCGCAAAGAGCAGGCGATTGCCGCCTTAACGGCCGATCAGGTGAATGCTGCCTTCCGCCGTTACCTCCGACCGGACCGCCTCTCGTATGTCAAAGCCGGGGACTTCAAACGGGCAGGGATCAAATACTGATGGTCAAGAATACATATCAATGTAAATCACAGTCTGTGTGCTCATATTACTGACAGTGGCCTGGGGGTCTAGGGCGTGTTGCAACTGCGTTTACCCGATACTGGATTCCCGCTTTCGCGGGAATGACCTTCTCCCGCTCTTGCTTCCGTCATGCCCGTCCTTCGACTGCGCTCAGGACAGGCTCCGGCGGGCATCCAAGGCTTTCCCACTGCCTTGGGAAATACGAAGAAATGCGCTCTAGATGAAAACTAATACTAACGATCCTCGTTCACTCCGCTTAGGATTTGACAAACTGTGGCATTACTTTGGTAACGAAGCGCTCCAGCGAGTGGCGCGAATCGTTCTGGCTCAGTCCCCCCCAGGCAAAGGACAGCACGAGATAATTGCAGCCGCTCTCCGCGAAGAACCGCGCTACTTGATCGCGCACTTCTCCTGCCGTGCCGACAATCGCTACGTCGTGCTGACGCGCGACGGCGAGGTCCGGGGTGAACCCGTAATCCGGCAAGGTGCGGAAATCTCGCCATAGCTTGGTGATGTTGTGGTAGTAGACACTATAGGCTGGCCGCGCAATCTGTTCGACCTCACGGTCATCGCCGGCGACGTAGAGATGCCGGATGGCGCCGACCTTGGGCTCGATAATATGGGGGTTGAGATCTTCAGCCCGACCTCGGTGTCGCGCCACTTCTTCGCGATAGGCGGCAGTTAAGTTCTTCAGTACCGGGAGCGGACCACCGCTTACCATCTGCATCCCCCGGCGTGCGGCCAGCATCAAGCTTTCTGGCGATGACACTCCGTACCAGAAGGGTGGATTGGGGCGTTGCCGTGGGTGCAACTCCATCGGCACGCTGTCAAAGCGATAGTGCCGTCCACGATGGCTCAGGCGTTGGTTACGCAACCCTGCGGCCACTACCTCAAGAGCTTCCTCAAAAATTTCCCGCGCGTCCATGAAAGAGATGCCATAATAGGCGAGTTCGAAGGGCGAAACGCCGCGGCCCACACCCACTTCGAACCGGCCATCACTGATCTGGTCGAGCATGCAGATCTCACTGATGAGCCGCAGCGGATTGTAGAGAGGAAGCAAATAAACCAGCGGGCCGAGGTGAATGCGGCGCGTGCATTGGGCGGCGGCGGCGAGAAAGATTCCCGGCGAGGGTACCATGCCCAGCGGCGTCGCGTGATGCTCGGCGACGTGGTAGCAGTAAAACCCCGCCGCGTCGTATTCCCTGAGGAGCGCTAGACGTCCTTCATAGAGCCCGTCGAGCGTCTCGCCCCTGCGTTC
>Ga0187894_10007271_pt1 | contig 10515 bp, 8 predicted proteins | sample GBC1701081metaG_FD_136650 | JGI IMG/M metagenome (GOLD analysis project Ga0187894, IMG submission 136650) | White microbial mat communities from a lava cave in the Kipuka Kanohina Cave System on the Island of Hawaii, USA - GBC170108-1 metaG ... | reverse complement strand
TCGAGCCGGTGACGGTAGCGACGGGGCGTGTGGTTGCGGTGGCGCCTCCCGATCCGCTGCCGGATTCGACCGAGCCCACCGCCGCATGCGCGAAGTGCCAGTCCATCGCCGTATATCAACTCGCGCCGGGCGAGCTTGCGTGCGCGGCTTGCGGCGCCGGGCTTACGTTGGAACTCACCGAAATTTCGAACTAGAAATAAAGCTTCAACGCAAATTGCATGCGGCGCGGTTCGTTGATCTGGCTGCGGACGAGACCGAAGTTGGGATCGTCGATATTGCGCGCGCCGGTATCGAATCGCGGCGTGTTGAAGACGTTGAAGGCCTCGGCGCGGAGGTCCACGCGAAGGCGCTCGGTGATGCGGAACGGTTTGGCGAGCGACACGTTATGGACGAAATTGGGGAACGTGCGCGCCTTCGGGTTGTGGCGCGTCGCTGTGCCGAGCACGTTTGCCGGTTGCGGCCCGAAATAGGTTTTCGGCTGGAAGAAGCGATCACCGCCGAGCCAGTTCGGATTGTCGAGGTTCGTCGTCCAGCCCTCGTAGGTGGTAATGTGCGCGGGGTTGCGCCCGTTGAAGGTGTTGTAGACGGCGCTGTTGTTCAGTTCGAGCGGCGTGCCGCTTTGCAGCATGTGGATGGCGGAGAAGCGCCAATCGCCCAAAAGCCGCGATGCCATCCCGGTGCCGAGCCAGCGCTTGTTCTTGCCGAACGGGAGTTCCCAGACGTAGCTCATCTTCAAGTTGTGCGTTTGGTCGTACTGGCCGATTGATTTTTCAAGGCCGCGATTATAGTGGTCGGCCGAGGAGTTGTCGGCGTTGTAGCTGTCGGAATCGGTGATCAGCTTCGAGAACACATAGGAACCTTGCGCGGTGAAGCTGTTCGACATGCGTTTGTCGATACGGAGGACCATGGCGTGATAGCTGGAGTGGCCGCTCTTATCACCATTGCCCGCGCGTGTATCGAGGTTCAGGTATTGGGGGTAAGGCCGTAGCGCTTGAGCTACGTTGCCGGTGAAGCTCGGATACGGCTTGCGAATTCCCGCCGCCACCGCCGCGGCGGAGGTGACGTTGCTCTGCAAGACACCGGTTCCGTAGCGTTCGAGTGCGGAGAACGGAATCTGGTTGTAGTTCAAGAGGCCGGCCACCAGGTGCGAACCGACTGTGGCGTTGTAGGTTGCCTCGAATACCGTGTTTTTCGAAACCTGGCGTTGCATCGAAAATGTCCAGTCGTAGCTTTCGGGCAAGCGGACGGCTTCGTTGTTCCACCAGGTGATGGTGTTGCCATTCGAGAAGGCGGGATTGACCGACGGTGGACGCTGATACGGCGGAAGGCCCTGATCGAGATGGAACGACGACGTAACGCCGTTGTCGGTGGAGGTGGGACGGAAGATGAGCACGGAGCCATCGAAGTGCGCGCTGCCGGTGACGGCTTTAATGATGCCGAAGGTGCGGGCGGCGGCGGCGCGGATAACGGTCTTCGAGTTAAGACCGTAGGCCAGTCCGACGCGCGGGCTGAAGCCACCGTACCAGCCGGGCGTGATGGTGCGTGAGTTTTCGCGGCCCTCGCCGAAGCCCGCGAACTTTAGCGCGCCTAAGTAGCCGTCGGCGCCGGGGTTGGGACGCGTGGGATCGAACTCGCTCCACTTGTCTTTTTGCTCGACCGGTGGCGGCGTAAATTCGTAGCGCACGCCGAGGTTGAGCGTGAGCTTCTGCGACACCTTCCAGTCATCTTGGAAATACATGGCGTGGCTGATGAACTGCTGGCCGACGAAGCGGTCGTCTTCGGTGCCGCCAGAGAAAGATTCGCCCAGCAGGAAGGATGCAAAGCCGTTACCGCCGCCGGTGGCGAGCGTGTTGTTGCCGGGGACGGATGTGTTGCGGCGGTCGCCACGGACTTGGCCGGAGATCGTCTGGCGGCCGAAGCCGTTGTAGTGAAGGCGTTCGTAAAGGTAGCCGGTTTTGAAGGTGTGCTTGCCGTGGATGATGGTGAGGTCGTCGCCGAACGAGTAGATCTTATTGCCCGCGCCGTCGCCCGCCGAGCCGCCCCATTGCGCGTAGTCGGAGAACTGCACTTGGACGAAATTGATGTCGCAATCCCAGGCGTTGGCCAGGCAGACGCCGCGCTGCTTCCAGCCGCCGGTGGAGTTGTAGTTGTACTTGTCCGATTGCAGAGTGTTCCATCCACCGAACGCGGAATTTACGATGTGGGGGCGGATGACCTTTGTGTAAGTGCCGCGGTAGACGTCGCCGAAGTAGGTTTCAAAGCTGGTGGCGTTCAAGATGCCCGGGAGGCCGGGGAAGCCTTGCGGTCCCTTTTCGATGTTGTGCAGACCGCGATTGAAGAGGAAGCCGACTTTGTCGTTGAGACCGATGTTGTGATCGGCTTTAACGCTGAACTTATTCCAAGGCTCGGTGACCGCGCCGTTGGTATTGATGTAGTTGTTGCGGACATAGGCGCTGGTGCCGGGGGCGGCATTGTTGTTCGGCAGCCCTACGGTTCCGACTTCCTTGAGAACGGCCCTGGCGAAGTTGGAAAAGCGCGCCTGCGGAATTGTGTTGTTGGGGAAAGCATCGCGGACGAAGCCGGCGCCCGAGGGATTGGCGCGCGTGGTGGACGGATCGTAGATGGGCAGGCGGCGGGCGGCGTCGTCCACCCAGTTGCGGAAATCGCCCTGATACATTTCGGCGTTGGGAACGCTGAAAAACTGGCTCGACGCCCCGACGCGGTTACGGAACCATTCGCCGGCAAGGAAGAAAAATGTCTTGTTGCGGCCGTCGTAGAGTTTGGGAATCCAAACGGGACCGCCGACGCTGAAGCCGAAATCGTGCTGTTTGTAGCTGCCTTTTTCGGCTTCGAAAAAGCGGCGCGCGTCGAAGGCGTCGTTGCGGAGAAACTCGTAGGCGGTGCCGTGGAGTTCGTTGGTTCCGGATTTGGACGTGAACGTCATGGTGCCGCCCTGGGCGCGGCCGAACTCAGCTTTGTAGCCGTTGGTTTCGACGGTGAATTCGGTGATGGCGTCGAGCGAGGGCGTGTTGACGGCGACGAGACTGACGCTGGAGTATCTCGAAATGTTGGCGGAGATGCCGTCAAGAGTGATGCCGAACGCGGCGACCTGTCCGCCGCCGAGCGAAAACGAGTTGTCTTCAATAACACCGGTACCGGTGGCGTTCTTAGCTTCGGGCGTGATCATGGCGAGATCGATCGCATTGCGCATGCCGCCGGCGACGACAAGGGGGAGTTCGTCGACCAGCTTGTTCGAAACTTGCGAGACGCTGCGTGCGTTGGCCGTTTGAAGCTGTTCGATGGTGGAAGTGACTTCGACCGATTCGGTGAGGGAGCCGACTTCGAGAACGATGTTGAGCCGGACTTCGCCTCCCGCGGAAAGCGCGATGCCATCGCGCACGGCGGTCTTGAAGCCGTCGCGCGAGATGCGCAGGCGGTAAGTGCCGGCGGGTAGGGCTGGAATGGTGAAGTCGCCCGTGCCGGTGGAGAGGCTGGCGAATTCGACATTGGTTGCGATGTTGGTTGCGACGGCTCGCGCTTCGGGAATGGAAGCGCCGGTGCTATCGGCGATGGAACCGGTGAGTACGCCGCGGTCGGACTGGGCGAGCGCGAGCAGGGTTGTAAAGAGAGCGATGGCGATGACCCGCATAGTAGCCGGTAACGTATCACAGTTGCCATCGCTTCGCGTGTTGGCGATACTTTTTGCTGCCTATGTCGAAATTGATATGGCTGATCGGACTTGCGTTGCCGTTGGTTGGGCAGCCGTTGTTCACCTCTATTCGCGAGGGCAGGCATGCAGAGGCGGAGAGGCTTCTCGATACGGAAAATGCGGTGAATGCCGCGCGCGAGGATGGCATCACGCCGTTGCTGCATGCGGTGATCACGAGCGACGCAAGGATGGTGAAGCTGCTGATCGACAAGGGCGCGGATGTGAATGCGAAGACGGCGGGCGGCGTGGCGCCGCTGCATGCGGCTGTTTACGATTTGGAAAAGACGAGGCTTTTGTTGGGGGCGAAGGCGGATGCGAACGTGGCGACGGCTGTTGGGGCGACGCCGTTGATAAGCGCGGTGGCGCGGCGCGGATCGCTGCCGATTTTGGAGGCGTTGGTGGCGGCGGGGGCGGATGTGAACGCGATGTTTCGCGTGGGGCAAACTACGTTTGGTACGCTGCGTTTCGCGCTGCAATCCTCGGACGCTCAGGTGATTCAGTTTCTGCTGGATCGCGGTGCGGACGCGAAGGCTCAGCGGCCGCTGAATCGCTTTTCGATGCAGCAGGCATCGGTGGATTGCGTGCAGATGCTTGTGCGGAAGGGCGCGCCTGTTAGCGGTGCACAACTGGCGGCGATGGCTGGTGTGGGCTCGCTGGCTAGCGTTAAGGTGCTCGCCGAAGCGGGCGCGGCAATCAATGAAAAGGACGAGCGCGGCTACACTCCCCTGATGCGGGCGGCGATGTCGCATACAAGAAATCGGGAGGTCGTCGAATATTTGCTTTCGAAGGGGGCGGATGCGGCAATTCGGAATGAGACGGGCGCCACGGCGCTCTCGATCGCCGAGCGTTCTGGCAATAGTCCGGTTGTGGAGGCTCTCAAGGTGGCGAATGCGCCTGGCGCCCCTAAGCCCGCAATTCCGGAGCCGGTTCGAGGCAACACGGTGAAGGCGGCGATCGAGCGCGGAGTTCCGCTGATCGAGAAGATCGGGCCACCTGTGTTCAAGCAGCGCGGGTGTATTTCGTGCCACAACAACACGCAGCCGGCGATTGTGGTAGCGATGGCGCGCAAGCGCGGGTTCGCAGTGGATGAGGGACTGGCGAAGCGCGAGCTGGCGGCGATTGCGGCCGATGATAAAGCGCGTTTCGCGAGGATGATCGCGGGCAGCGATTTGCCGGAGATATCGGCGTATGTGCTGCTTGCGCTCGATGCGGCGGGACAGGCTCCAAATACGAGGACGGATTTGAGTTTCCACCAGATCGCCTATTTGCGACAGCCCGAAGGGCAGTGGCTGGTGAAAGATTACCGGCCCCCGCAGGAGTATTCCGAAATCGCGGCGACGGGGCTGGCGATTCGGGGGTTGCAAGCGTATGCGCCGCCGGGAAGGGCGGCGGAGGCGCGAGAGCGTGTGGCGCGCGCTGGTGCGTGGCTTGCGCGGGCGAAGCCATACGGGGTGGAGGAACAGGCCATGAGGCTGCTGGGATTGGGTTGGGCGAAAGCTTCGGCGAATGTCATCGAAGCGGCCAGGAAGGATTTGATCGCGGCGCAATTAGCGGACGGCGGGTGGGCGCAATTGCCGGGGATGGCGCCGGACGCCTACGCCACTGGCCTGGCGTTGTATGCGCTTCACGTTGGCGCGGGCGTGCAGGTCAAGGAGAAGGTGTATCAGCGAGGTGTGCGGCATTTGCTCGACACGCAGCGCCCGGACGGTTCGTGGTTCGTTGAGTCGCGATCCTATCCGTTTCAACCTTACTTTGAGAGCGGGTTTCCGTACGGACACAACCAGTGGATTTCCGCCGCTGGATCGAGTTGGGCGTTGCTGGCTTTGCTGCTGACAGTGCCGGTCACTTAGTCGGCTTTGGCGCCTTCTCCGGCAGCCGCGGCGGCGGCATCGGCGGCTTTCTTGAGTTCTTTCTTTGAGGGCGGTATTACTTCGCGGCGGTAGTCGTGTTCGCTATAGCAGGAGCGGCAGCGCACTTTGCCCGCTTCTTCATTCACAAGCGATACGATCGCGTGATTGGTGAGGCGTTTGCACTTCACGCAGTAGTCGTCGAGGTCGTCGCCCAGGCGCCAATTTGGCATTACTAGATACGTTACAACAACCCGATTCCGGCGAGCCCCGACGCCGCGCCTAGCAGGACTACCCAAAGGGTGTCGGCTTCGGTCCACGTAAGAATGGCGAAGCTGGCAAGCGAAATCGCGATGGGGAGCGCACTGGTCCAGGCGTCGCGGGCCATGGGGATTGTTGCAGAGAGGACCAGGCCGGCGGCGGCGAGCGTGACGGCGCGGATGGCGCCGCGCACGCGCGGATGGTCGCGGTGGCGGCCGAGGCCCATGAGCAACGGGATGACGAGGAAAGCGGGCGTCATGAGAGCGGCGCACCCGGCGGCGGCTCCGGGGATGCCCGCGACGAAGTAGCCTGTGGCGACGAGGTAGAGGCCGTTGGGTCCGGGTACGGCTCGTCCGACGGCGACGGCTGTGGAGAGTTGACGGTCGGTTACAACGCGGCGCTGGACGACCAGTTCTTCGCGAACGATCGGAATTCCACCCATGCCGCTGAAACTGGTGAGGGCAGCTTTCACAAAGAGCAAATAGAGAAGGATTGGATTCACTTGCGATCTCCGGCGATTGCGCCGATGACAGCGGCGAGCGCGAGGACTTTGAGCGGAGAGAGTAGCCCGGCGATTCGAGCGGCGAGGGCGGCGGCGACGATGAGCAGGCCGAGCGCGATCCAGCCGGGCTTTACGCGGGAGCGGATGAGGGAGAGGCCGCTCGAGGCCATCATTCCGATGGCCGACGCGACTACGCCTGCCATGGCGGCCTGGAAATAGCGATTGCTTCCGTGAGAGTCGTAAATACCGCAAAACCAGGCGGCAATGATGGCCGTGGGGATACACACGGCGGAGACCGCGGCGAGCGCGCCTGGCAAGCCCAACAGCATCCAGCCGGTAGCGGCGCAGTAGGCAAGAACGTTGGTGCCGGGGGTGACGCGGGCGAGTCCGTAGGCGAGGCCGTGCTGTTCCGGCGTGAGCCATTCGCGGCGATGCACGAGTTCGCGCTGAAGACCGGCGGTCGTCGGTTCGCCTCCGCCGAAGGTGGTGTTGCCGAGGCGCAGATAGAGCTTGGCCAGGGAGGCAAAGCGCGGGTTGGTCATGGCGTTCTTTATTATGATTGGGCTTGGTCCCGAATCAATTTCAGGGTAAGTGGGTATTGGCGGCGGCTGGAGTTGTATTGATCAGCATGGCGGCGGGCGGGCTCACGTTGATGCGCAAGGACGCGGCGCCGAAGAAGAAGGCGGTGGAAGCTCCGAAGGCGGTGGAATTAGCGCCGGGCGCGGAGGTGAGTTATTCGGGGATGATCGGGGCGCGGAACGTGGTGCTGGTGCCCGCGCCGCTCGATGGCACGATGGATTCGATCGAGGTGGAGGTGGGGCGGGAGGTTTTCGAAGGGCAGTTGCTGGGGCGTGTGAAGAATGAGGGGTTGGAAGCGGATCGAACGCGGGCTTCCGAAGAGTTCGAGACGATTCAGTCCAAGGTGAACAACTTGGAGAGCGGGTTGATTGCGGCGCGGCTGGAGGCGTCGCGGGCTTCGGCGGATGCGACGCGGGCGCAGGGTGAGTATGACCGGCTGCAGAAGATCGCGACGCGGGAGGAGATGCTGATGCGCGAGGGAGCGACGCCGCGGGTGCGGTATGAGAAGGCGCAGAACGATTATGCCAATGCGAAGAATGAGTTTGAAGGGTTAAGGGAGATCGCGCGGCAGGCGGGTGAGCGCGTGACGGTGATGTCGCGGGATTTGGACACGGCGCGGAAGTCGCTTGAGGAGAAGCAGGCGTCGCTGGAGGCGGCGCAGACGGATTTGGCATCGGCGGAAGTGCACTCGCCTGTCGATGGAGTGTTGATCGCGGCCAAGGCGGCGGCGGGCGATGCGGTGCAGGTGGGCATGGCGGACTTGTTTCAGGTGGCGACCAATCCGTTGCAGGTGAAGGTGGTGATCGAGCCCGAACCGAATGTGGTTGCGCGATTGAAAGCGCCCGCGCCGGTGATGGTGCTGGTGGCGGAGTTTCCGCAGACTCCGATTGACGGAGAGATCAAGTCGATTGCGGACGGAAGAGTTACGGTCGAGTTCGACGCCCCGGATGCCGCGGTGAAGCCTGGGCTTACGGCAACGGTGCGGTTGAAGATACCATAGGGGGCTTGTTATGCAATTTTTAGCGAATTCCTTACTTGAGTTGATTACGCAGACGTCGACTAACTTGCCGCCGGACGTGCGCGCGGCGATGGGCGTGACGCTGGACGTGGAAGCGGCGGGGACGCAGTCGAGCCAGGCGTTGAATGTGATCGCCTCGAATATCGACATGGCGCAGGAGGATGAGCAGCCGATTTGCCAGGACACGGGAATGCCGACGTTCTTTGTGCACACTCCGGTGGGCGTGAATCAGATCCGGTTGAAGAAGGCGATTCAGGAAGCGGTGGCGGAGGCTACCAAAAGAGGGAAGCTGCGGCCGAACTCGGTGGATTCGATTACGGGGAAGAACTCGGGCGATAACCTGGGCGTCGAGACGCCGGTGATTCATTTTGAGCAGTGGGAGAGCGATGAAATTGAAATCAAGTTGATTCTGAAAGGCGGCGGTTGCGAGAACAAAAACATACAGTATTCGCTGCCGATGGAGTTGGATCACTTGGGACCGGCCGGGCGGAACTTAGAGGGCGTTCGCAAGTGCCTTCTGCATGCGGTTTGGCAGGCGCAGGGGCAGGGTTGCGCGCCGGGGGCGTTGGGAGTTTGCATTGGAAGCGACCGGGCTCATGGATATGTGCTGGCGAAGGGGCAGTTGTTCCGGACGCTCGACGATGTGAATCCCGATCCGGCGCTGGCGAAGCTGGAAGCGGACGTGATGGAAGAGGCCAACCGGCTGGGCGTGGGAGCGATGGGATTTGGCGGGCGCGCGTCGTTGATCGGGTGCAAGGTGATGGCGGCGAACCGGCTGCCGGCGAGCTTCTTTGTGAGTGTCGCTTACGATTGCTGGGCGTTCCGGCGTTTAGGAGTGAGGCTGGATGCGCAGACGGGGGCGATTAACGGATGGTTGTATCGCGATCCGGAGCGCAAGGTGGAGAAGATGGCGCGCAGCGAAGGATTTCCGCTGACGGGGCGCGAGATCATACTTACTCCGCCTATAAGTGAGGAACAAGTTCGCGCGTTGAAGGTGGGGGATGTTGTCATTATCAATGGTGAGATGTTTACCGGACGGGATGCGGTGCACGCGCATCTGATGAAGAACGATCCGCCGGTGGATTTAAACGGGCAGGTTTTGTATCACTGCGGGCCGGTGATGATGAAGCAGGGCGAGGAATGGATTGTGAAGGCTGGGGGGCCGACGACTTCCTTTCGCGAGGAGCCTTATCAGGCGCATGTGATCGGCAAGTATGGCGTGCGGGTTGTGGTCGGCAAGGGCGGCATGGGTGAGAAGACGCTTGCGGCATTGGTGGAGCATGGGGCTGTTTATCTGAATGGCATCGGCGGGGCGGCGCAGTTCTACGCGCGGGCTGTGGAGAAGGTGTTGGGCGTGCATCTGATGGAGTTTGGGATTCCCGAAGCGATGTGTCACTTGCGGGTGAAGGGTTTTATGGCGATTGTGACCATGGATTCGCACGGGAATAGTTTGCACGAGAAGGTGGAGCAGGAAACCGGCGAGGTGCTCGCCGGTCTCAAGACATCCTAAGTTACTTCTCCGGCATGTAACTGAATTCGGGCCGGTAGCGGACTAAGTGCCGCTCCATGGTTTCGACATTCTCGGCATTTGACTTGAGGTAGGCGGCGTACTTGGCTTCACCCATCGCTTTCTGAAAGGCCTGAAGAGATGGACCGATGTCGGCGAGGCTATCGTATCCCACGACGATGTGGAAGTCGTAGGAGTTGCCGCCGTATTGGGTGCGGTGCGCGTAAATGCTTTTCGCTTTGCCCATTTGCTTGGTGGCGGCGTTGACTTCCTTGGCGGCGGCGATGAAGGCTTGAACGCGGCTGGGCTTTACGCGAATGATGGAAACGGTGGCGAAGGCGTCGGGCGCGTTGTTGGGTGTGTCGTCCCAGGTTAGTTCGGGGACGCTGGTAAGGACTTGCATTTCAGAGGAATCGAGGGCGCGGGTGAGACGCATCGTGCGGCCGGTGCGTTCGAGGTCGGTGCCTTGTTTGCTGAGCCATGTGGGTTCGTTCAGTTCGGCGAGGCTGGCGAAGGGAACGACCATGTAGAGGGAAGGCTTGCCGGCGAGGCTGGTCCAGACGAGCCTGGTGACCGTAGATTTGTTGTCTTTGTAGACGGCGACGGTATCGCGCTGAAGATCGAAGAAATCGGCGTTCGCGCCGGGCGCGGCCTGGTAGGTGTAGAGGCGCGATAAGGTTGGGGCGGTTTGAGCGTAGGCGGTTAAGCCGAGCGTGAACAGGAGCAAGAGTTTCATGGGAGATTCCTTTCCGGGAAGGTTATGATACTTATCCCTTGCCGTAATAGCAACGAGTAAATACACGCCGGGCTGGAGGGCGGAGCCGATAGGTAGAAAATTGTGAAGAAGAGGAGAAGGGTTACTCGACTATGCGCTCATTTCCGTCGTTATCGACCTCGATGAGGGTCCAGACGGGCGGAGTTGGCTTGGGAAACGGGACAAACTTGCCGGTGCGGCGTGTTGCGGAGTCGGCGGGAGTGCCTTTGGGGTCGAGGTCGTAGCGGTATTGGGCGTCTTTCGGTTCTTTCACCTCCTTGTTTTCAATGGGTAATGGGTCCGTTTCGTTGTGGAGCTCGCGGAACTCCTTGCGGACG
>Ga0187894_10007270_pt1 | contig 10516 bp, 1 predicted proteins | sample GBC1701081metaG_FD_136650 | JGI IMG/M metagenome (GOLD analysis project Ga0187894, IMG submission 136650) | White microbial mat communities from a lava cave in the Kipuka Kanohina Cave System on the Island of Hawaii, USA - GBC170108-1 metaG ... | reverse complement strand
CGTCAGCGGCATGATCTGGTTCGTCAACAGCTCGGCCGGCGGCGGCGGCGACGGGCGATTGACCGCGCCGTTCAATGCGCTGGCCTCCGTTACAGCCGATGATCCCGGCGACAACATTTTCCTCTTCAGCGGCAGCTACACCGGCGGACGGACGCTGAAGGCCAACCAGAAATTGATCGGCCAAGGCGCGACCGCTACTTTGTCGAGCATCTCCGGCGTCACTCCGCCCGCTGGCAGCCTGTCTTTGCCCGCCACCGGCGGCGCAAGGCCGACAGTCAATTCTTCAGGCAGCAATATAATCCTGGGCGTGGGTAATCTGATCCGGGGGCTGGACCTCGCCAACACCGGGGGCGTCGCGCTCACCGGCAGCGGCTTCGGCGTCTTGACGGTCGCGGAAGTTTCGGTCAGCAACACGAATGGCGTCGCCATCAATCTCGATAACGGCGCCCCAACGGCTTCTTTCACCAGCGTCTCGTCCAACGGCGGCGCCAACGGCGTCATCCTTCAAAACACCACCGGCAGTTTCGCCGTTACGGGCAGCGGCGGCTCCTGCACGCCTGCCGCGCCGACATGCACAGGCGGGACGATCTCCAACACCGTCGGCGCCGATGTCCCGTTGACCAACGTGACGCCGCCCGGCACGGGCATCGTACTCAACAACGTGACCAACGTCTCGCTCTCGCGGATGCGCATCCGCGACCACTCGAATTTCGGCATTCGCGGCAATTCGGTCAACGGCTTCGCGCTCAGCGACAGCGTCGTTGACGCGCCGAGCGGCTTCAACGGCGACAACGACGCCTTCGAGGAAAGCTCGATCTTCTTTCATAATCTGATCGGCGCATGCAGCATAACCAACTGCGACATCAGCGACGGCAACGAAGACAATATGCGCGTGGATAACACATCCAGCGTCGCGCTCAACCTGACGGTGACCGGCAGCAACTTCCACGACAACCGGCAAAACCTCGGCGGCAACGCCGGCTTGCACCTCAATGCCAATTCGAGCGGCGCGCAGGGCGCGATCATCGCCAACATCACCAACACCACTTTCCACAATTTGCGCGGAGACGGCATTCTGGCGCGCGGCCTGAATGACGGACTGATAGACATCACGGCCAGCGGCTGCGTCTTCACCGAGAGCGATCAGGCGCTGGATCTGGCCGTCTCGGGGAACGCCGACATGAACTACGCGATCCTCAACAACCTGACAATGACCGGCCATACGCAGGGCGTGATTCAGGTGGTGATCGGCGAGGTGAGCAGTCAGTCGAGCGTCAGCGGACGAATCACGGGCAACGTCATCGGCAATGCGGCCGTGGATTCCGGCTCGGTGTCGGGCTTCGGGATCAACCTGGACCTGCGCGGCAACGGAACGTCGGCCACGACGATCCACAACAACACGATCAGCCACACCGACCGCGAGGGAATCCTCTTCTTCGTGCGGGGCGTCGCCAGTTCCGTCCAGACCGGCATGCATCAGATGAGGATCACCGACAACATCATCAACGCGCCGGACGACAACTCGGCCTTCCCCTTCGGCGACATCAACGGGATCGAAATCGAAACGAACAACGGGCAGACCTTCTGCCTGAATATGTCGGGGAACAACAGCAGCCCAGCCGCGGCGGGAGCGCTCCAGCGCGACGGCTACCGGTTGCGGCAGCGCAATCAAGGCGCGGCGTCGGTCTTCCAGGTTCAGGGATTGACTCCGGCCTCGGGCGCGACCGCGGCGCAGGTGAAAGCCTTTATCGAATCGATCAACACCGGCTCCTGCTTTGTGGTTCCCGCCAGCGGCACGACCATCGTCGCCTACACCGCCGGGACCTGCGGCGGCACGCCCGCGCCGTTGATGGGGCCGTCTATCGAGACGCTTTCTTTCGCTGACCGGTCCGTATTTCAACGGGCGGAACACGAATCTTCAGTCAGAATGCTGGGATCTTTCGTCAGAAGAGACGGCGCGCTGTTGGCCGCATACGGCGAAGGCCCGGGTCTTGGCGTCGCCAGTCTGAATGAGGCGCAGTTGCGCCATTACGCGCAGGAAGCGAAAGCGCGGCTGCTTGCCGCTGGCGTATCGGCGGAGGACCTGGCGATTCTCGACCGCCTGAGGTTCGAGGCGGCCGATTTACCGGAAGATGTCCTGGCCACGGCCTCTTCGAGAATCATTACGCTCGACGAGAACGCCGCCGGCCACGGTTGGTTCATCGATCCAACGCCGTACGACGACCTGGAATTTCCTCTCGGCGGCGGTCGCGAATTGAGGGCCAATCCTTCAGACCCGCTGCTGAGGCAAATGGACCTGTTGACGGCCGTGATGCGCGAGATGGCTCACGTCCTCGGTCAGGAGAAAGGGTGGCGATACAGCGAACTCGACGGGTTGATGATGCGCACGCTGGCGGCCGGGGTGCGCCGCACGCCCGAAGTCACCGAAACTGAGGACGGTAAGTTGATCGGGATGAGCAAACAGATGGCGCCTGGCGGAACCTCAATGGTCGAGCGGGCGAGCGTTAAATCCGGCTCCAACGACGGCTTTGGCAAGACAGCCGCCATTGGTTCTCCGAATGTGGCGCATGCGCAACAGATGCGGCCAGGCTATTTCGCCTTCCCGTCGCCGGTCGCCTACACCCGGCCTGATCTACGCCGAGAGACGATGAGCGGGGCGGCGGCCCCGGCGGCCTTTGACACCGTCAATCTCAACATCGGCGCGCTGCCCGCGGGCAAGAGCATAATCATCACGTTCAACGCCACGATCAACAATACGCTGACGCCTGTCACCACGACGCAAGTCTGCAACCAGGGAACCGTATCGGGATCGAACTTCGCCAGTGTGCTCACCAACGATCCTGACACGCCGGCGCCGAACGACCCGACCTGCACGACGCTGACCAACGCCAACCTGAGCGTGGCCAAGTCCGCCGGAGCGAGCGCGGTGTGCGCGGGCGGCTCCATCACTTACACGATCAACTTCAGCAACGGCGGCCCCAACGCCGCGCAGGCCGTGGCGGTGAGCGACGCCACGCCGGCCAACACCACCTTCGTGTCGGCGGCGGTAACGTCGGGCGCGGGATGGAGCGTCGCCGCGCCATCGCCGGGCGGAACCGGCGCCATCGCTTTCTCGAAGCTATCCGTGGCCAACGCGGAGACGGCGGTCTTCGAGATAGTTGTGAACGTCAACAGCGGCGTGGCCAACAACACGGTCATCAACAACACGACGACCGTGGCGTCCACGACAATCGATCCGAACCTGGCCGACAACACCAGCTCGGCTTCGGTGACCGCCAAACAAACGCCGACGGCGACGGCGGGTCCGGATCAGACGGTCGCTCCCAACGGCACGACCGCTCCGCTTGGCGGTAACACTCCGCCATCAGGCGCGACGGGAACGTGGTCCGTGGTGAGCGGCGGAGCCGGAACATTCAACCCGAACGCGAATGATCCGAACGCGACCTTCACGCACACAGGCGGCGCAGGCCCGATCACATTGCGCTGGACGGTGTCGAATCCGCCCTGCGCGACCGCGAGCGAGGACGTGATCATCACGGTCGGCTCGCCGCCCACCATAAGCTGTCCGTCGAATATCACGGTGAGCAACACGCCGGGCCAGTGTTCGGCCTTGGTTCCATTCTCCGTGACCTCCACTGGCGTTCCGGCGCCAACCGTCGTTTGCAAGATCGGAGCCACCGTCATCACGTCGCCGCACACGTTCCCGCTGGGCGTGACGACGGTCAACTGTACGGCCGCCAACGGCGTCGCTCCTGACGCCACTTGCGGCTTCACGGTGACGGTCAATGACACCGAGGCTCCGACGATCACGACATGCGCGTCCAACAAGACCTTGTCCACCAATGGCGCGCCGCAGATCGCCCTGCCCAATTTTACCGGCGAGATCGTCGCTTCGGACACCTGCTCGGCGGTGACCGTCACTCAGTCGCCGGCGCCGGGGACGATGATCGGCCTCGGCAATACCACGGTGATTTTCACGGTCAAGGACGCGGCCAACAACATCGCCACTTGCTCCGCGGTTGTCACGGTGGTCAAGTTCGGGATCAGCGGATTCGTCGTCTTCAGCCAGGAACACACGTTCTTGCGCTCAAACACCAAGGTTCACACCGGCAACGTCGGCGCCAACGCGAGCCTGCCCGATCCGAACGGCGGGGCCGACGACAAGGAAGAGGTCGAGATCGGCCAGGATGTGAAGATGTTGCAAGCCGGCTCGAACGTGGTGGGCGATACCGTGCGGCTGCGCGCAGGCTCTCAGGTCTACAACGTTCACTTCAACGAAGAGTTCTTCGGCCCCGACGCGACGATCCTCGGCAATCAAGTCACGCCGCTGTCGCTGCCGGTGTTGATGAGCTTACCCGCCTTCCCGGCGATCACGCCCGGCGCGACGGACGTCGTGGTTCCGGCCAACCAAACGTTGACGCTGGCGGCGGGCAGTTACCGCAACATCACGGTCAATCACGATGCGACGCTGATCTTGACGGGCGGCATTTATCACCTTGCGCTCCTGGACATCCGGCAGGACGCCAAGCTCCATTTCACCGCGGCCTCCGAGATGCGCGTTAAGAACGAGATGGACACCGACGCCAACGCCTTCATCGGCCCGGCTCCGTCGGCGCCGAGCCTGATGGCGTCGCAGATCATCTTCTACGTCGAGGGAGTGGACGACGGCGGCGATCTGGCTTCGACAGTGGTTCAGATCGGCCAGCGCAACACGGTGAAGGCCAACTTCTTCGCGCCGAACGGCACGGTCTACCTGAGGGCCAATACCGTCGCGACCGGGGCGTTCATCGGCAAACGCGCGCAGATCGGAGAGCGGGTCGAGTTGACGCTGAAGAGCGCGTTCTAAGCGCCTGTTTGGGAATTCAGACGGACTGACGAACCGATCGTTTCAGGGCGCGAAGAGGGGAAGCAAAAAAGGCAAAGAAAGCAAAAATAACAAAGAAAGAGTTTTTACCTGTCTTTGCCTTTTTTGCTTCCCCTCTTCGCAATCTTAAAGACGCGCATTGCACAAGTCATTCGTGTCAATTTCCAAACGTGCTCTATGCCCGACTTTACCCATATGGACAAAGTCGAGCTTAGTGATCGTAGAAATTCCTTGACTGATTTAAAAGCGTCACCTTATTATCCCGCCTCCCGCAAACGCGCTACCCCACGGCGCTGCTGACCCGTCACCCCACAGATAGTAACTGAAAATGACACGCCGCTGTGACAGCGGACGGATTCTCCACCTGCGATCCTTCAGCCGTTTCTTCAAAGAACCCCACTATCTCCTCAACGTTCAATGTGTGGCAAGACATACGTATTGCCGCGATTATCACAAGCTAAATCAAAGGAGGTTATAAATATGGCAGCCATTAATGTACGTCTTGACGCCCGGTACATCCAGGCGAGAAAAGGGGATGAATCCGACTCAGAGCATTACTTTTTGGTTGGAAGTAAGAAGAGTGATGATCAAACGTCACTGTTGGTACTTCCTCCCAACGACGCGATAGAAGTCGAGAGCAAAAAAAGAGTTGATGGCCCCTGGGCTTTGTACAAGGGAACTTTGGAGGACAGACAGGTAGTAGTTATTAACGTAGTATTTGTGGAAGAGGATTCTACCCCGGACAAGGATCGAAGCAATTTAGCGCCCGGGCTTATTCCCACGCAGAAAGTGGATCCGCTTCCTCAATTGACTTTCCAGGCAAGTCCGGCAGAGGTTAACAGCGCAGTTGGGGAGGCGGTTAAGATCGTTGAAGACACTACAATACTGGTTGACAAGATCGGCAAGTTAATTCAGAAATTTGCAGATTTAGGCTCCATCCTAGACCCGGACAATGTTATGGGTGGCTTTACCGTACGCATCGCAAACTCAAACGGGCAAGCCTATTGGAGCATCAGTGATGGCGCATTCTGCACACATTCTGTCGATCCTAACAAGGGAGACTTTACCGTCAGCATCAAACAAGATGACGACTACGACTATTTGATAGGGGGGAGCGTTACTCCTCCTAACCCTTAAATCCGCTTACTATAAAGCCTAAAACGACACATCAACGTTAGCTCAATAGCGAGCCGTCTCTGCGCCGGGGCGTCTTCCGGCGCAGGCCGGCCCGCAGTGATTAAGGTCGTCCCCTTAGCTCGACTGGAGCTTCTGAACTGTTATCCCAGGTATGAAGCTTGCCTCAATTCTGTCTATTTCATCTCCGGCGAGGTTAATAGTTGTTGACAGCCTGCCGTGACTCGCCTAAACTCCGCCCGATCCTCGAAAAACGCTTTCCTCACCATCGGCAAGCGACCCATCAGGAAAGCTCACGACTCACTGGATTGACTTCACTTACATTGGCGGCGGAAGAGCCGCGCGTTTTGTTGATCTATTCCGTACTTACAAGCCCTTCGGCGTCACGTGACTGCGCCTCACTGCAAGGTTGAACGCCGCCAAACGACAGTTTGACACGTCCCTTCATCAACGCAGCCACACAAGCTTTTTCACTTTAAGTTTTATTGGCGACGGTGCGTGGACTCAGCCGATTGCTGAACCCGCCCTCAACACAGCCAGCCCGGCAGATCGCTCTTTGATCGCAGGCCCGTCGAAGGCCTGCGCTATATGTTTTCACTGCCGAGCCACGGGTCAGAAAGGGAGAACCCAATGCGATTTACTACCACACACACACGCGCATTTGCCGTGCTTTCATTGCTGGCGATTATTACGCTGGCTCTCACGCTGCGTGGCGACCGCGCCTTGACCAAAGGCGCCGACCCATCTCAATCCGGCCCGCTTCAGTCAGAGCGCAATTCAACAAAGGGAGTGGCGGCTTCGCCGTTCGACTTTCGCGCTCACCCGCCCGTGGCGGCCTCGATGGTGGTGGGGACCATCGCCAACTACGATTTCAACAGTGGTAGTTCATACACGAGTCTGACTCCGACGCTCGCTCCCGGGGTTCTCAGCGCGGCGTCATCGACCGAAGCCTTCACTACTTTCGCCGGGACGGCCACCGGCGTCGGAGCCTTCACAAACAACGCCACTGCCGGACAGGCGCTGGGCATGAGCAACTCCAGCGGCGCGAACACTCGCAACTTCCAGTTTGCGCTGACCGGCTCCTCCCTGCCGATTTACGATTCTTACAAGGTCTATGTGCAGGCGCAGCGCAGCGCCACCGGCGCGCAAACGCTCACTCTGGCCTACAGCACCGACGGCGCGAACTTCACCAACTTCGGCACGACACTGACCGTCCCCGATGGAAGCTTTGCGGCGCAGGTCTTCGACCTCAGCGCCATCACCGCGCTGAACAATAGAAGCGCCGTCTTTTTCCGGCTGTTGGCCAGCGGCGCATCGGGCACTGGCACCTTGCGGATAGACAACTTCCAGGTGCAGGCGAATTCGACCATGCCCGCCTCGCCGTTGATCGCCGCGGGCAAAACCGCGACGCTGGCGACGGACGTGAACGGCAACGGGTTCGTCAATCCCGGCGACACGCTGATGTATTCGGTTACGATCAGCAACAGCGGCACGAACGCGATGAACGTCGTCTTCACCGACACGCTCAATTCCAACCTGACGCTCGTGCCCGGCTCGGTCAACGCCTCGCCGATCGCTGTCAACGACGCTTACAGCGCCATCGGCAACGTCAACATCAACGTCAATACCGCCGCCGCCGGACTCTTGGGCAATGATATCGATCCGAACGGAAACGCGCTCACCGTGACCGGCGTTCAGGGCTGCGCGGATCTGACCGCGCCCTTTGCTTGCACCACCGCCAACGGCGGCGCCATCAACGTGCAATCGGACGGTCAATTCACCTACAACCCGGCTCCCGGTTTTGAGGGGAATGACTTCTTCATCTACAGCATCTCGGACGGGCAAGCTCCTCCGAAGACCGACATCGGAACGGCCACGATCACCGTCAGCGGAATGATTTGGTTCGTGGACAATTCACAGGGGAGCAACGGCGACGGGCGATTGGGGACTCCGTTCAACAGCCTTCCCAATTTCGTCTCCGGGGCGGCGGACGATCCGGGCGACAACATTTTTCTTTATCGCCAAGTGGCCACCGATTACGTCGGCCCGCTGACGCTGCTCGCCAGCCAGAGGTTGATCGGTCAAGGGGCGACCGCTTCGCTCTCCACGATCACGGGACTGGTCCCGCCGCCATTCAGCGCCGCGCTCCCGCCCACCGGCGGCACGCGGCCGAACATCCTCGTCACCAACGGCGGCAGCGGCAATCACAATCTCACGATCTCCACCGGCAATACCCTGCGCGGCTTTAACCTCCAGACCACCACGACAGGCGGCAACAACGTCGGCGCGGCGCTCTTCAGCACGAGCTTCAACAACCTGACGGCGAGCGAGGTTTCCATCAACAGCAGCGCCAACCAGTTGGGCAATTGCGTGGCGGCCATCAGCCTGGATCAAGGCGCCGGCACGGCGGCGATCAACGCTTCTTTCACCACCGTTGCAGCCAACAACTGCGTCAACGGCATCGTCCTGTCCGACACGACCGGCAATTTCACCGTCACGGGCAATGGCGGGGTTTGCACGCCCGGCACGCCGACTTGCACCGGCGGCACAATCTCCAATACCAGCGGCGGCAATGTCCCGCTGACCAACCTGACGCCGCCCGGCACGGGCATCGCGCTCAACAACGTGACCAACGTCTCGCTCTCGCTGATGCTCATCCGCAATCATACGAACTACGGCATTCGCGGCGCTTCGGTCAACGGCTTCGTGTTCGGCAACAGCGTCGTTGACACGACGAGCGGCTTCAACGGCAACGACGGCGCGGCCGAAGAAGGCTCGATCTTCTTCCAGGACCTGCTCGGTACCGCCAGCCTCACCAACTGCGACATCAGCGACGGCTTCGAAGACAATATGCGGGTGGACAACACCTCCACCACCACCTCGCTCAACTTGACGGTGACCGGCAGCAACTTCCACGACAACCAGCAGGTCGGCGACGGCAACGCGGGCCTGAACCTCAACGCCCGTTCAACCGGCACGCAGCGCTCTATCGTCGCCAACATCACCAACACCACTTTCAATAATTTGCGCTCGGACGGCATTCTGGGGCGCGGCGAGAACGACGGGTTGCTGGACATCACGGCCAGCGGTTGCGTCTTCACCGACAGCGACCAGGCGTTTGACCTCGCCGTTTCGCAGAACGCCGACATGAACTACGCGATCCTCAACAACCTGACGATAACCGGCCACACCCAGAACGCGATCCAGGTGATCATTGGCGAGGTGAGCAACCTGTCGAGCGTCAGCGGGCGGATCACCGGCAACGTCATCGGCAACGCGGCGATCTCCCAATCAGGTTCGTTGCTCGGCTTCGGGATCAATATGGACTTGCGCGGCAACGGAACTTCGGCCACGACGATTCATAACAACACGATCAGCCATACCGACCGCGAAGGGATATTGGTTGTGGCGCGCGGCGAAAACACCGCCGCCATCAAGACCGGCATGCATCAGATGCGAGTCACCAACAACACCGTCAACGCGCCGGACGACAACGGCGACGGCCCAGGCGGCAACCCGGACTTCCCGTTCTTAGACATCAACGGCATGGAGTTTGAGACGACCAACGGGCAAACGTTCTGTCTGAATATATCCGGCAACGAGAGCCGGAGCGCGGGAAATTGCGTGTCCCCGACTTGCGACAGCTATCGCTTGCGGCAACGCAATCAGGGCGCGGCGTCGGTCTTCCAGATTCAAGGTCTGACGCCGGCGACGGGCGCCACCGCGGCGCAAGTCGAGGCTTCCGTCGAAGCGCAAAACCCGGGGACGGTTGCGCCGACTGACACCTGCACCGTGCAGACCGGTGGAATGAGCACCATCGTCGCCTATGTCGCCGCGACGTGCGGCGGCACGCCCGCGCCGTTGGCGGCGCCGATTGAAACCGATTTTGCTCCGCGCGGGAGCGGCTCCAATTCCGCGAAGAACTTCGACCGCGCGCGGCGACGGCTCAATCCGGCCTTTGCGGCCTTCAACGCTCCGGCCAGTCCGGCCAGCCTTGACCGCGCCGTGTTCGTAGTCCCGCCTTCAGGCGGAAGCGACTCGAACACGAAGCCCATTCCGCCTGAAGGCGGGACTACGAACCGGAACACGAAGCCCATTCCGCCTGAAGGCGGGACTACGAACCGGAACACGAAGCCCATTCCGCCTGAAGGCGGGACTACAAACGCAAACAAGCCCGCGCAGACGATGCTGGTCAACAGTCGCGGTGAATACCGCATTGTGCCCACCGCCGCGCTAGCCGGCGAAACGATCACCATACCTGCGGCAGGCAGCTTCATGATCCCGGCGGGCAAGAGCACGACGATCATGTTCAACGCCACGATCAGCGCCAGCTTTACCGGGACTTCGATCACCAACACGGCTTCGATCACGGGCAACTTCACGACGGTTATGCCGAGCGTGACGACCCCTGTAATCCAGCCGCCGGTCATCGCCAAGGCTTTCGGCGCGCCCTTCGTCAGTGTGGGCGGGACGACCAGTCTGACCTTCACGCTGACCAATCCCAATCCGGGGCAGGCG
>Ga0187894_10007269_pt1 | contig 10518 bp, 9 predicted proteins | sample GBC1701081metaG_FD_136650 | JGI IMG/M metagenome (GOLD analysis project Ga0187894, IMG submission 136650) | White microbial mat communities from a lava cave in the Kipuka Kanohina Cave System on the Island of Hawaii, USA - GBC170108-1 metaG ... | reverse complement strand
TCAGGCGCTCCAGCTCCACGTCGCGCTTGGCGATCGGGTTGCGCTTCATCAGCGAATCGATCGCCGAGTCCGGGTTCCTGATCGTCTCCTGGATGCCGCGGATGGTCGCCTTGACGAAGCCGGCCACCGCCTTGGGCGAAAAGCGCATGAAATCCGGATTGGCGAGGATCACGTTGCCGTACAGGTCGACGCCATAGTCGCGCATGTGCAGCACCACGATGTCGTCGGCCGCCACGTTGTTGGCGCGCAGGTTCATGTAGGAGGAGAACCAGAAGCCGGTGATCGCGTCGACCTTGCCCTGCGCCAGCATCGGCTCGCGCACCGGGAAGCCGACGTTCTCGATCTTCACCCTGGAGGCGTCGATCTTGTTCGCCTGCACGAAGATCGGCCATTGCGCGTAGGCGCCGTCGGGCGCCGGGGCGCCGAGGATCTTGCCCTCCAGGTCCTTGGGCGCCTTGATGCCGGTCTTCTTCAGCGTGACGATGGAGAAGGCGGGCGTGTCGTACACCATCATCACCGCCTTGACCGCGAGGTTGCGCGGGTTGTCGCGATACTTGACCAGCGAGTTGATGTCGGCGAAGCCCATCTCGTAGGCGCCGGAGGCGACGCGGTTGATGCCTTCCACCGACCCGGAGCCCGGGTCGATGCTCACGTCCAGCCCCTCGGCCTTGTAGTAGCCCTTGTCGATGGCGACGAAATACGGCGCCGCCGGACCCTCGAAGCGCCAGTCGAGCGCGAAGCGGATCGGCGTGTCCTTCTGGGCGAGCGCGGCGCCGGAAACGAGCAGCGCGGCGGCGAGGGCGAGCAGGCGCATTTTTGTGGCTCCCTTGAATGCAGTTTTCCTGAGAAGATAAGTCTAACCTTTCCGACTTGGAGCGTGGAAGCGGCAATGCGTGTCGTCGGGCGCAACGTGCGGAGGATGGAAGGCCGCGCCAAAGTCACCGGCGCGGCGCGCTACGTCGATGACCTGCGCATGCCGGGAATGCTCCATGGACGCACGGTGCGCGCACCGATAGCGTGCGGCGAGCTGCTCGCCGTCAAGGGCGATCTCACAGCGCCCGGGCTGACCGTCGTCTCCTCACGCGATATCCCGGGCCGGAACCTCGTTTCGCTGATCGCCGAGGACCAGCCCTGCCTGGTCGAACGGCAGATCCGCCACGCCGAGGAACCGGTGATCCTGCTTGCGCACCAGGACCGGGAAGCGCTGCTCGCGGCGCGCATCAAGCTGCAATGCCGGGCGGCTGCGCCAGTCTTCGATCCGCTCGCTTCGCCGCGCTCGTTCAAGGACATCCTGATCGAGAAGGGCGATCCTGCCCGCGGGTTCGCCGAGGCCGCGCTGATCCTGGAGGGCGAATACCGGACCGGGCACCAGGAACACGTCTCGATCGAGCCCAACGGCGTCATCGCCTGGCCTGAAGGCGGCGGCATCGCGGTGCTCGGCTCGCTGCAGTGCCCCTACTTCGTGCAGCGCGCGCTCGTCACGCTGCTCGCGCTGCCGCCGGAGAAGGTCCGCGTCCTGCAGGCCGAGACCGGCGGCGCCTTCGGCGGCAAGGAGGAGTACCCCTCGATGATCGCCGGGCACGCCGCGTTGCTGGCGCTGAAATCGGGGCGCCCGGTGAAGATCGTCTACGACCGCGCCGAGGAGACGGCGGCCACCACCAAGCGCCACCCCGCGATCGTGCGCCACCGCACCGGCGTGGCGAAGGACGGGCGCCTGGTCGCGCAGGACATCGAGGTGATCCTCGACGCCGGCGCCTACGTCACCCTCTCCCCGGTGGTGCTCTCGCGCGCCTGCATCCATGCCGCGGGACCTTACCGGTGCGCCAACGTGCGCATCCGCGGGCGCGCGATGTTCACCAACACGGTGCCGAACGGCGCGTTCCGCGGCTTCGGCGCGCCGCAGACGCAGTTCGCGGGCGAAGCGCACATGGAGCGGATCGCCGAGGCGCTGGGCGCCGATCCGGTCCGGCTGCGCGAGCTGAACGCGCTGCGTCCCGGCGACACGACCGCCACCGGCCAGAAAATGCGCGACGACTGCGCCGCGCTCGAGGTGCTGCGCGCCGCGGTGAAGCGCACGCGCTTTCGCGACAAGCGCAAAGCCTGGCAGGGCAGCGGGCGCGGGATCGGCCTTTCCCTCTTCTTCCACGGCGCCGGATTCACCGGTGCGGGCGAAGTGGCCCTTGCCTCGCGCGCGGCGCTCGAGCTCACCGAGCGCGGCGCGCGCATCCTCACCGGCACCACCGAGATGGGCCAGGGCCAGCGCACCACGCACGCGCAGATCGTCGCCGAGGCGCTTGGCTGGCCGTACGACGCGATCGAAGTGGCTGCGGTCGACACCGCGCGCGTGCCCGACAGCGGTCCTACGGTCGCCTCCCGCACCCTGATGATCGTCGGCCGCATCCTGCAGGCCTGCGCGAGGCAGATGAAGGTGAAGCTCGGCGGGCTCTCGCCGCGCGAGTACCTGAAGCGCAACGGGCCGCTGGTGATCGAGCGCGCCTACGAGCACCCCGCCGACATCGTGTGGGACGACGACGCGTACCGGGGCGACGCCTACGGCACGTTCGGCTGGGGCTGCCAGGTGGCCGAGCTCGAGCTCGATCCGGACAGCTACGAGGCGAGGCTGACCCGGTTCACCGCGGTGGTGGAGATCGGCAAGGCGATCCACCCGGTCCTTGCCGCCGGGCAGGTCGAGGGCGGCGTCGCGCAAGGCATCGGCTATGCGCTCATGGAGGAGGAGATCCTGCGCGAGGGCCGGATGGCGAACGCCTCGCTGACCAACTACCTCATCCCGACCACGGTCGACACGCCGCCGATCGACACCGTCATCCTCGAGCGCCCCTACCGGCACGGGCCGTTCGGCGCCAAGGGCGTGGGCGAACTGCCCATGGACGGCCCGGCGCCCGCCATCATCAACGCGTTGCGCCACGCCGGGGTCGACCTGCGCTGCATCCCCGCCACGCCCGAACGCATCATGGAGGCGCTGTGCGCTTCACGCTGAACGGCAAGCGGGCCAGCGTGCAGGCGCCGCCGATGGCGCGCCTGCTCGACGTGCTGCGCGAAGCCTGCGACCTGCCCGGCACCAAGGAAGGCTGCGGCGAAGGCGAATGCGGCGCCTGCACCGTGCTCGTCGACGGCGAGCCGGTGGTGAGCTGCCTGGTGCCCTTCGCGCAGGTGGCGGGTTGCGAGGTGAAGACGATCGAAGGCGTGCGCTCGCCGCTGCAGGAGGCGTTCATCTGCGAGGGCGGCGCGCAATGCGGCATCTGCACGCCGGGGATGATCATGGCCGCGCTGCCGATCCCGAAGGGCGCGAGCGAGCAGGAGATCCGTGCCGCGCTGGCGGGCAACCTCTGCCGCTGCACCGGCTATACCGCCATCCATCGGTCCGTAAGGAAGGCAAGGCGTTGAGATCCGCCGTTTCCGCTCTCGAACTCCTGCAGCCGCGGTCGGTGGGCGAAGCGCTGCGCATGCTCGGGCGCGCCGCGGCGACGCCGCTCGCAGGCGCGACCGACCTTTACGTCCATCTCAACGCCGGGACGCTCGGGCCGCGGCGCTTCCTGAACCTGTGGGGGCTGGACGAGCTGCGGCGCATCGAACTCAGGCGCGGCCTGCTCTCGATCGGCGCCCTCGCCACTTTCACCGACTGCCAGCGCTCGGTGCTGGTGCGCCGGCGCCTGCCGATGCTCGCGGCGGCGGCGCGCGAAGTGGGCGGCGTGCAGATCCAGAACCGGGGCACGCTCGGCGGCAACGTCGCCAATGCCTCTCCCGCCGGTGATGCGCTCCCGGTGCTTGCCGCGGCCGACGCGGTCGTCGTGCTGCGCAGCGCCGATGGCGGCACGCGGCGCGTGCCGTTCAACGGCTTCTACACCGGCTACCGCGAGTGCGTCCGGCGTCCCGACGAGCTGATCGTGGCGCTCGAGATCGCGCCGGTTTCCGGCCGGCAATGGTTCCGCAAGGTAGGCACCCGCCGCGCCCAGGCCATCTCGAAGATCGTTGTCGCGGCGGTGCGCGGCCCGCGGCCGCGCATCGCGCTGGGCAGCGTCGGCCCGACCGTGATGCGCGCGCCGCGCACCGAAGAGGCACTGGCCGCCGGCGCATCGCTGGCGGAGGCGCGCGCCGTGCTCGAGGCCGAGATCAGGCCGATCGACGACCTGCGCTCTACTGCCGGCTACCGCCGCCGCGTCGCCGGCAACCTGCTCGAGCGCTTCTGGAAGGAGACGGCGTAAGGCTCAGTCGGTGCGGGCGCCCGAACCAATCCAGCGCCCGAGCAACGCCCGCTCCTCCTCGGTCATCTGCGTCAGGTTGCCCGGCGGCATCGCCCTGGCAACGACCGTCTGAGCGAGGATCGGCGCCGCCTGCATGCGGATGCGCTCCGGCGTATCCAGCAGCAGGCCCTTCGGCGGCTCGGCAATCCCCGGAAAGGTCGGCTTCGGCGCGTGGCAACCGGCGCAGCGCAGCTGGACGATGCGCTGGACGGTTTCGAATCTGACTTCGCCCTGGACATCTTTTTCCTTCACGGGCGACAGGAAAAACACCAGGACGACGATCAACCCCAGGCCGGCCGCGAGCGGCCAAGCCGGCGCGGCGCCCTTGTGGCGCATCACGAACCAGACGCGGATCAGGCCGCCAGCCAGCGTCAGCGCGACCAGCACCAGCCAGTTCCAGCGGCCGCCGAAGGTCATCGGGTAGTGGCTGGCGATCATGGTGAACAGGACCGGCAGCGTGAAGTAGGTGTTGTGCACGCTGCGCTGCTTGCCGGCGGCGCCGTCCGCGGGATCGGGCTCGCGCCCGGCCGCCAGCGCCGCCACCATGCGCCGCTGCCCCGGGATGATGATGTGCGCCACGTTGGCGACCATGATGCTGCCGAGGATCGCGCCGTAGTGGATGAACGCGCCTCGGCCGCCGAAGACCTGGCACAGGCCCCAGGCGAGCGCGGCAAGGAGCACGAACAGGATTGCAGCGAGGTAGCTGTCGTTCTTCAACAGGCGGCAAAGCACCTCATAGATGGCAAGACCCGCCACGAGGCTGCCCAGCCCGATCCCGATCGCCAGGGATTTCGACAACGCCATCACCGCGGGGTCGACGAGGTAGATCTCGGCGCCGGCGTAGTAGACCAGCACCAGCAGGAAGAAGCCGGTGATCCAGGTCCAGTAGGCTTCCCACTTGAACCAGTGCAGCCGCGCCGGCATGCGCGGCGGCACGCCCCTGAACTTTTCCGCGTGGTAGAACCCGCCGCCGTGCACCGCCCACAGGTCGCCGGCGAGCCGCGGATCCGGCGACGGCTCCAGGTGGTTGTCGAGCCAGACGAAGTAGAACGAGGCGCCGATCCAGGCGATGCCGACTACCAGATGGGCCCACCTGACGAGCAGCGCCAGCCAGTCGAGGAGGTAGGCCTCCAATCAGCTCCCGCGGTAGGTGCTGTAGCTCCACGGCGAGCACAGCAGCGGCACGTGATAGTTGGCTCTCGGGTTGGCGATGCCGAAGCGGATCGGCACCCGGTCGAGAAACGGCGGGTCGGGGAGCTTGATGCTCTTCCTGAAATAGCTCGACACGTGAAAGACGAGCCGATACTGCCCCTTCCTGAGCTTCGCGCCCTCCAGCAGCGGCGCGTCGGTGCGGCCGTCGGCGTTGGTGCGCAGGCTCTTCAGCTTCTTCCAGCCCGCGCCTTCGAACACTGAGAGCTCGACCCTCATGCCGGCGGCCGGCCGGCCGCGCGCGGCATCGAGCACGTGCGTCGTCAGCCTGCCCACGCTAGTTCTCCGTCATCAGTTTCTCCAGGCGCCCGTGCGCGATGTGCCCGATCTGCTCCATCGCGTTGGCGAGCTCGGCCTGCACCTCGTTGCCGAGCCGCCTCTGGATCTCGTCCAGCACGCCGGCGCGGCTGGCGTGCAGGCGCAGCGCCACGATGCAGGGAAAGCCGAATCTCTGCCGGTACTCCCGGTTCAGCGCCGCGATCCGCTCGAAATCGGCGCGCTCCAGGTTCAGCAGCCCGAGGCGTGCCTGCTCGCTCGAGGAATCCGCCGACAGCTGCCCCTGGGTCGCCTCGCGGCCGGCGAGCTCCGGATGCGCGAGGATCAGCGCTACCTGCCGGTTGGCGTCGGCGTCTCCCACCGCGTCGCGCATGCAGCGGAAAAGGCCCTCGACGGAATCGAACGGGCGTTGCTGCCACGCCTGTTGCGCGACCCACGGCGAGTGCTCGAACACCCCGCCCAGCAGCGCGACGAAGCGCGCTTCATCCAGTGCGTTCAGCTGCGCGAGCGTCACGCGCGCTAGTGTACACTCGCCGCAAAAGTCGCTCCGCGCCGTGACTGCAGACTACCCGCGAGATCTCGTCGGCTACGGCGCGAAGCCGCCGCTTGCCAGGTGGCCGCACCGCGCCCGCATCGCGCTGCAGTTCGTCCTCAACTACGAGGAGGGCGGCGAGAACGCCGTGCTGCACGGCGACCGGGCCAGCGAAGCCTTCCTGTCGGAAATCGTCAACGCGCAGCCCGTCGAGGGCGCGCGCCACATGTCGATGGAGTCGCTCTACGAGTACGGCTCGCGCGTCGGCGTGTGGCGCATCCTCGAGCTGTTCGAGCGCCACGACGTGCCGCTCACGGTATTCGGCGTCGCCATGGCGATGGAACGCAACCCGCCGGTGGTCGACGCCTTCCTGAGAGCCGGGCATGAGATCGCCAGCCACGGCTGGCGCTGGATCAACTACCAGCACGTGCCGCTCGACGAGGAGCGCGAGCACATGCGGCGCGCGATCGAGATCCACCGGCGCCTGACGGGCGAGCGGCCGCTCGGCTGGTACACCGGGCGCAGCAGCCCGAATACACGGCGCCTGGTGGTCGAGGACGGCGGCTTCGTCTACGACGCCGACGACTACAACGACGACCTGCCCTGGTACGACACGCGCCACGGCAAGCCGTTGCTGGTCGTCCCCTATACCCTGGACGCGAACGACATGCGCTTCGCCACGCCGCAGGGGTTCAACTCGGGCGAGCAGTTCTTCCAGTACCTGAAGGACACGTTCGACGTCCTGTACGCCGAAGGCAACCGGATGATGTCGGTCGGCCTGCATTGCCGCCTGGTGGGCAGGCCCGGCCGCCTGGCGGCATTGAAGAAATTCGTTCAATACGCCAGGCGAAAACCCAAGGTCTGGATCGCGCGCCGCATCGACATCGCGCGACACTGGCAGCAGCAGCACCCCTGGCGCGCTAGGCCCTGAAGCGCTGGGAACGCAGGCACCGCCGCAGCGCGGCGAGCGTGCGCCCGACCGCCGCCGGCACGGCGTTCGCCCCCATCGTCCCGATGCGCCAGATCCTGCCGTGCAGCGGGCCGAAGGAAGTGCCGATCTCGATGCCATGCCGGCCGAGCATCTCGCGGCGCAGGCGCTCGCCGTCGACGCCTTTCGGAATCCAGACGCCGGTCACGTTCGGCATCTTGTGGCGCCGGTCGCCGTAGATGGCGAGGCCCATCGCCTCGAGGCCCGCGACCAGGGTTCGCGAGGCCGTGGCGTGCCGCGCAAAGGAAGCGCGCAGGCCTTCGGCGAGCAGCAGGCGCGCGCACTCGCGCGCCGCGTAGAGCATCGACGTCGCTTCGGTATGGTGGTTCAGCGCCTTGTCCGACCAGTAGTCCATGATCATCGCCAGGTCGAAATAGTTGGAGGCGATGCGCCGGCCGGGGGCGGGCCGGTAGCCGGGCGGGCGCAGTCCTTCCTCAACGTGGCGGCGGCGCAGGATGAGTTTCGCGGCGCGTTCGCCGAGCGTGAGCGGCGCCGAGCCCGGCGGACCGCCGAGGCATTTCTGCAGTCCGGCGCTGACGATGTCCAGGCCCCAGCGGTCGACCGGCAGGTTCATGCCGCCCAGCGTGGCGGTCGCATCGACGTAGCTGAGCGTGCCATGGCGCCGGCAGATGCGCCCGACCTCTTCCAGCGGCTGCGCCATGGTGGTGGAGGTGTCGCCCTGGCAGAGCGCGACCAGCTTTGGGCGGTGCTTCTTCACCGCGCGCTCGATCGCCTCGGGTTCGAACACCGTGCCCCAGCCGGTCTCGATCGTGCGCACCTCGGCCCCGCAGCGCCGGCCGATCTCCGCCAGCAGGTGGCCGAAGCGGCCGAACACGGGCACCAGCAGGCGGTCGCCCGGCTCGAGCACCGACACCAGCGCCGCCTCGATGCCGGCCCGGGCCGTGCCGTCGACGAGCAGCGTCCAGCGGTTCCGGGTCCGGAACACGCGCCGGTAGAGGGCCGAGGTATCGGCCATGCAGCTGCGGAACTCCGGGTCGAACTGCCCGAGCAGCGGCGCGCTCATCGCGCGCAGCACGCCCGGATGAGCGTTGATCGGCCCCGGCCCCATGAGCAGCCGCGGGCCCGGCCTGAATACCGCGAACCTGCCGCGCTTCAGGGTTTCAGCGCCGCGCCTTCCAGCGCAGCTGCGGATAGCGTTCGCGCGGACCGGAGGGCGCGAGCCAGGCCGGCGCCGCGGTCTGGACCGACACCGGCTGGATGCCGAACGGGAAAAGGCAGTCGCAGACGCTCGGCACCTGGAGCGAGCGGAAGTTGTCGCGCGTGAGCAGCGGCCCGGGCAGGAACTCCATCGTCCAGGCCTGCAGGTAGGCGAGCCAGTCGGGCAGGCCGATGACGAGGCGCCGCCGTCCCGTGACCTCGCAGACGAAGTCGAGCAGCTCGCGCAGCGTGCACTCCTGCGGCCCGCACAGGTCGTAGCGCCCGCCCTCCGCATCGCGGCTCTCCAGCGCCGCCAGGAAGGCGCTCACCACGTCGCCGACGTAGACCGGCTGAAAGCGCGCCGCCGGCGACCCGAGCGGCAGCACCGGGAACAGCGCGCTCAGGCCGGCGAACAGGTTCAGGAACCGGTCCTCCGGACCGAAAATCACCGAAGGCCGGAACACGCTTGCGTGCAGGTCGTCGGCGGCGAGCACCATCTGTTCGCCGACGCCCTTGGAGCGCAGGTATTCCGAGGGCGCTTCCGCATCGGCGCCGAGCGCGCTCATGTGCAGCAGGCGCGGCCGGTCGTGATGCGCGCCCGCCGCGCGGCAGGCGTTGACCACCGCCTGCGCGAGCTCGACATGCGCGCGGGCGAAGTCCGGCCCGTAGTGGTTCGGCCCCTGCTCGCCGCGCCGGCTGTGCAGGACGCCGGCGAGGTTCACCACCGCGTCGCGGCCGGCCGCCAGGCGGTCCAGTACGCCGGGCGCGCCGACGTCGGCTTCCACCACTTCCACCGTCGGCAGCAGGAACAGGTGCTTTGCGCGCTCGCGGCGCCGGGTCGGCACGGTCACGCGCGCGCCGCGCGCCGCGAGCGCCGCCACCAGGTGGCGGCCGACGAAGCCGGAACCGCCGACGACCAGGATGTCCTGAAGCTTCAAGGCAGGTCTTCGTTGAAACGATCCGCAGCCGAGCGCGCCGGAATCTGGCCCAGCCGATCCTTCAGCGGCACTAGCTTACCGCCGAAAAGCTGCGCGTAGTACATCGTGTTCGCCATCACCTTCTTCACGTAGTCGCGGGTTTCGTTGAAGGGAATGGTCTCGGCGTAGATCGCGCCCTCCAGCGGCCGGATGTCGCGCCAGCGCCGCGCGCGCCCCGGGCCGGCGTTGTAGGCCGCCGAGGCGAGCACCGGATGCCCGAGATCGTCCAGCACGTGCTTCAGGTAGCCGGTGCCGAGGGCGACGTTGACCGGCACTTCGGCGACCCGCGAAGGATGGAAATCGCGCAGGCCGTTGCGCTTGGCGACCCAGCTCGCGGTCGCGGGCATGAGCTGCATCAGTCCGCGCGCTCCCGCCGAGGACTTGGCGTCGACGATGAAGCGGCTCTCCTGCCGGACCAGGCCGAATACCCACGCCTCTTCCAGGCCGAAGCTGCGCGCATGCCGGCCGAAGACGTCGCGGAACGGCGCGAGGAAACGGTATTTGTAGTTGTGCACGCTGGTGGTGCGATCGGCGGTATTGATCGCGCGGTCGTAGATGTCGGTGCGGCGGGCGAGTTCCGCCGCCGCGAGCAGCTGCGCGTCGTCCATCGGGCGGATGCTGAACACCCACTCGCGCGTCGCTTCGGTGCGCAGCTGGAGCCGGTAAAGCTCGATCGCGCGCGCCAGGCCCGGCACGTTGGCGGCGGCGGCAACCTCGGCCTCCGCGGGCACGTGGAACGGCTCGGGCACCGCCGGCACGTAGCCCAGTTCCTCCGCGGCGAGCAGGCCGTAGAAATGGGACTGCCCGGAGATGCGCAGGAAATAGGCGCGCGCGCCGTCGTCGCGGCCCTGCGCGCCTAGCGCGCGGCCGTACCAGTAGTTCCAGGCCGGATCATGGCGGGAGCCGACCGACATGCGGTCGACCGCGTCGCGCACGGCCTGCCAGTCGGCGACGCGCAGCGCCGCGCGGACCTTCCATGCGAGTTGCTCGTCGTTCATCGCCGCATCTTCGGCCAGGCCGTACCAGCCGTGCGCTTCCGGGTGCAGGCGCCGCGCCGCCTCGTAGGCGACGCGGCCCCAGAGATATTTCAGGTCCTCGGGGGGCAGGCGCTTGCCC
>Ga0187894_10007268_pt1 | contig 10519 bp, 9 predicted proteins | sample GBC1701081metaG_FD_136650 | JGI IMG/M metagenome (GOLD analysis project Ga0187894, IMG submission 136650) | White microbial mat communities from a lava cave in the Kipuka Kanohina Cave System on the Island of Hawaii, USA - GBC170108-1 metaG ... | reverse complement strand
GGGCTTCAGCTACCCCATCATCCCCTTCGCGGTGAACTGCTACGGGCGGCGGGTGATCGCCCAGCGCGGCGGCCTGCCGACGTTCGACCGCGTGGTGGCCGATGCCGATCTCGATCCGCCGGCGCCGACGCCACGGCGGCTGTTCGATCTCGGCGCCGCCACGGCGCGCATCCTCGCCGAGTCGCCCTACCGGGTGGCGCTGCTGGCGTCGTCGGGCTGGTCGCATGCCTTCCTGACCGCCAAGAACCATTTCCTGTGGCCCGACACACCGGCCGACCGGCAGATGTACGCCGCGCTGCGGGACGGCGACTACCAGACCTGGCGCAACTACACGGGCAGCGCCGTCGAGGACAGCGGCCAGCAGGAGCTCCTGAACTGGATGTGCCTCGTAGGCGCGCTGAGCGCGCTCGACCGCAAGCCGCAGGAGACCGGCTTCATCGACACCTGGATCTTCAATTCCTCGAAGACCTTCCTGATCGCGCCGCCGGCCTGACAACACGCACGTTCATCCACACGGGTGCTCCATGAAACTGAAGGATCGGGTCGCGATCGTCACGGGCACCAGCCCCAATATCGGCGGCGGCATCGCCGAGGGCCTGGCGGCCGAAGGCGCCGTGATCGTCGCCGTCGATTCGCAGGCGGCCAACGCCACGGACTGCGCCAACGCCATCGCCGCCGCCGGCGGGCGTGCCATCGCCGTCACCTGCGATGTGACGGACGAGGGCCAGGTGAAAGCGGCGGTGGATACGGCATCGGCCGCCTTCGGTCGCATCGACATCCTGGTGAACAACGCCGCGTTCTTCAATCGCAAGGGCGTCATCGACATGTCCTTCGACGAGTGGAACCGGCAGACCGGCGTCATCCTGGGCGGCGCCTTCCTGTTCACCAAGCATGCCTGCCAGGCGATGATCGCGCGTGGCGCCGGCGGCACGGTGATCAACATCATCTCGACCGCCGGCCATCAGGGCGAGCCGGGCAACATCGCCTACAGCACCGCCAAAAGCGGCCTGCTGAACTTCACGCGCTCGGCGGCGATGGAACTGGTGCGCCACAACATCCGCGTCAACAGCCTGACGCCAACGGCCACCGATCCCGCCGAGTCCTTCGAACGCGCCGCGCGCTGGGGCCGCAAGGCCACCACGCCGCCGCCGAGCCTGGACCGGGTGATGGCGCCGTTCCGCACGCGCGTGCCGATGCAGAAGCTGCCGGTGCCCAGCGACTACGGGCGGGCCGCCGCCTTCCTCGCCTCCGACGACGCCGCCATGATCACCGGCACCGACCTGCGCGTCGATGCCGGCGCCGTGGCCCGTTACTGGGCGTGGGACCCGGGTGCCGAGACGCGGCGGTAGTTTGGAAAGCGGCCGCTGGTCTTCCTGAGCGAAGCGAAGGACGTTCAAAGAATAGCGGCGCTGGAGATCATCAGCGCCGCTGGCATGTCACGCCAACACCGCAGGATCCTTCGCTTCGCTCAGGATGACGGCGGCGGGGGCATGCTGATTCTCTCTAGTCGAGATACATCCTAGACGATGGGGTCGTGCGCGACGACGGTGTGATCGGCCAGCATGCCCGACGTGAGATGGCCGTCGATGACCGCCAGCGTCACGAAGTGATCGCCGCCGCCGTCGACGTCGACCTGCATTTCCGTATGGTGCCCCGGGGCTGCCTGGGCACGCAGGAAGCCGCCGCCGATGAGGTCGAAGGCATCATCGCCGGTGAAATTTTGGAACAAGGTCCGCGCCAGCACGATCTGGTCCTGCTCGCGGCCCTTGGTCGCAAAGTTGGTGATCGTATCGATGCCGTCGCTGATGCTGTTGAAGACGAACTGGTCGACGTCGCCGCCGCCGGTGAGCCGGTCGTTACCGCCGCCGCCGACCAGCACGTCGTGCCCCTGCCCGCCGTCCAGCCGGTCATCGCCGGCACCGCCCAGCAGGCGATCATCGCCCTGGCCGCCGTGCAGATCGTCGCGATCGTTGCCGCCGTCGAGGACGTCGTCGCCGCGCCCGCCGGCCAAGGCGTCGTTGCCGTCGCCCCCGAACAGATGATCGTTGCCGCCCTTGCCGTTGAGATCGTCGTCCCCGGCATTGCCGCGCAGTTCGTTGGCTTGCGCGTTGCCGCCCAGATGATCCCGTCCGGATCCGCCGATCAGGTTCTCGATGCCGACGATGGTGTCGGAACCGAAATGGCTGACGTCGCTCCGCAAGTTGAGATCGACCGCTGTCGTGGCGGCGCTGACATCGAGCGTGTCGCTGCCCGCGCCGCCGTCATAGCGATCACGGCCGTCGTGGCCCGGATCGACGACGACAAAGACGTCGTTGCCGTCATGGCCATTGACGGTATCGTTGCCGGCGCCGGCCAGAATGCGGTTGTCGCCGGCGCTGCCGCTGATGATGTTGGCGAGCGCGTTGCCGTTGACGCCGCTGTTGCCGGTGCCGGCCAGGGTCACGTCATCGATGTTGTCCGGCAGGTTGACGAAGCCGCTGCCGTCGTAGCGCACGAGGTCGGGGCCGCCGGTGCCCTGGGCGCTGGTCAGCGCCGCCGGAATGACGAGATCGATGTCGTGGCCGCCGTGGCTGTTGTTGGTCACCGTGAAGCCGTCGCTGGGCGTGCCGAACCGTGTGCCCAGCAGCTCGGCGATCGACTGCGACAGCGCCGGATCGTGGGCCGAGAAGTTGCCGTCGATCGGCGTGATGGTGATCTTGCCGGCGTTGAACGCGTTGCCTTCGGAGAACGGATTTGCCGTTCCGACAGGGCCGCCGAAGGCGAAGTGCGCCAGGCTCTTGGGCTGGCTGGGATCGGCCACGACCGACAGATCGCCGTTGGTCGCCGCATCGAGCAGCGTGAAAGCAAAGTTGTCCGGGTTCGCGCCCAGCGGCACGTTGATGCTGAGGCCGATGCCGGTGGGCAGCAGCGGACCGGCGTGCTGCGTTGCCTGCAGATCGGCCAGCAGTTCGGCCACGAAGTTACCCGTCAGCTGGTAGAGGCCGGCGGGAACGGCACCGGTGGCATCGACGGCGGTGGACACCGCGATGCTGGGGATCTGATAGTCGAACAGCCCGGCGACGGCTGCCCCGACCGTCCCCGAGTGGTTGGCGACCTCGATGCCGACATTGGCGCCCTGGTTGGCGCCTGAAATGATCAGATCAGGGCGATCGGCGCCTGTCAGCAGGGCGTCGATGGCGGTCTGCACCGTCGTGCTGGGCGTGGCGCCGACGTGGAAGCCCTGATCGTAGCGCGTCACCGTGAAGCTGCCGAGCGTCAGGGCCGAGCCCGTCCCGCTCTGGTTGGTGTCGGGTGCGACGACGGTCACGTTGTAACCGGCCGCCAGCAGCGAGTCGCGCATGGCCGCGAGGCCCGGCGCGGCAAATCCATCGTCGTTGACCAGCATGATATCGAGCGGCTGATGCGCCGGCGCCGAGGGCTGGGCGAGAACCGGCGTAAGACGGCTTTCCAAGGCGCTGCGATCGGCTTGCGTTGCGCCCCAGTCGCCGTCGATGGCCGACACCGTGATGCGGTTGAGCAGGAACTGCGCGCCCTCGGTCTTCGGATCGCCCGAGGACGCGCCGGCGGGCACGAACGTCGATGTGTAGATGCCGCTGCCGGGCGCCGTCTCATGGATGGGAAACGACCCGTTCGATTCCTGCGAGATCGTCGTCACGGCGACGCCGTTGAGCGCGGCGTTGCCCGGCACGTTGACGCTGAGGCCCTCGCCGTCCGGCAACAACGGCTGTCCCGGCACCTGCGCTGCCTGCAGCTTGCTGACCAGATCGACGATGAAGGTCGCCGCATTGGCGAAGCCCGCGTTGAAGCTGCCGCTGGCATCGGCGCCGGCCGATACCGCGATGGCGGGAATGCCATTGAAGAGCGCCTGCACCGCGGCGTTCACGGTACCGGAGATGTCCTCGCTCTGGCCGACATTGTCGCCCCTGTTGGTGCCGGAGATCACGAGATCGGGCGGATTGCCGGCAAACAGGTCGTCCAGCGCCACCATGGTCGCCACCGATGGACGTCCGTCGACGAAGTAGTTACCCGGTGAGAACTCGGTGATCGGAATCGGATTCGCAATGGCGCCCACACCGCCGAGCGAGCTGCCCTGGGCGCTCTGGTTGACGCGTGGCGCCACGATATGAACGTTGAAGCCCGCCGCGGTGAGCGCTGCGTACATGGATTGGATACCGGGTGCATCGAACCCGTCGTCATTCGTCAGAACAATATTCAAGGGCATCATGGTCTCCGTGCTGGCGTACCGCCGCTGCGGATCGAGCGACATGCTGCCGGCGAAGAACGGCTTTCACCGATGTGCGCCGGCCATCACGAGACGGAGCGTCGCCGAACCGAAGAGCCATCGACCGACGCGCCGCGCGTCATGCGTTACGCGCGCGCGATTGCAGCGCCGTGACCGGTGGGACACAAAGCGGTGACGGGTCTGGGTATTGATTGCGCGTGCCGACGATCGGGCTGCGCGTTCTTCACGACGATTGGTCGGTTTGGAAAAACATCTGCGACCAAAGTCTCAACTGACTTGAAAAACAATTGAACGGCGCTCGCACGGAAGACCGGCGCGCCATTTTCGTCAGCTTGTCGTCATGTCTGATCACTCCCGCTTAGGTTCCGCTTCACTCCGCAGCGGCGGGAGCCTGTTCGAGGATCAGCCGGGCGATAAACTCGATCTTGGTCGAGGCATGTTGGATATCGTAGCCAACTGGCTGTCCGTCCTCGCCAAGGTCGAGCATAATGTCTTCCTCGATCTCGACGGTGCGGTGAGATGGCAGGTCACGGACCTCGACATAGAGGCTGTCTGTGGACTTGTCGTAGCTGGTTCTCATGGTTCGAAGGCTTCATCGGGGAAAGCGTTGTGGACAGTCTCACCATCCGACAATAGCACGATCCGCAGATAGCAGCCCAGACTTGCCGAGAAACCGTAGAGCCGAATACGGCCATCGCGTTGGATCAACCGCCTCTCGGGCTGGACCATGATACGGCGAATCTCCAGAGGATCGAGCTCAGGCCGACGCGGTAGCACGTCGAACGCGAAATATCGTGTTCGCCAGAATGGCGGGGGCGGTAGCCGCTCAGGCTCGCCGATTGTCTTCGGTCTCATTGAAGACGCGTCGCCACCTCTGCGTCCCCAAACCACTCGTGCGCCCACTTGAACAGCGGCAGGGTGGCGGCTTCGGCCAATGCCACGTCGGCGAAACCGGTGCCGACGAAGAACGCTTCCTGCTTGGGCACGCCGTGATGGCGTAGAAGTGCGAGCACGGCTTCGGCGCGCGGATCGCGGCGGTTGCTCGACGTCGTCTCGGCAATGCCGATCGCGGCGATCTTGCCGTCCAGCGCGCGGTTGAGCTCGACGCACATCGCGGCGCGCGCCTCGGTATCCAGCGCGCCGTGCAGCAGCGGGTCCGCAAGCAGGAACAGGCGGCCGCCGAAGCGCGCGATCTTGGCTGCCATCTCCGGCCGCGACTCGGCGTGGCTCTCCCCTGCCTGCCTCACGCGCGCCACCAGGCCCAGCGGCAGGACGGCGGTCGACAGGTGGCTGCCCGTGTCGAGGATGACGGCGGTGAATTCGCGGTAGGTTATGCCCAGGGCCTCGGCCCGGGCCAGCCGCAGCCGTGCGACTTCCGGCTTGGGCTGCTTCCAGGCCTTGGCGATGGCCCGCCGCCACGTCCAGGCTTCCCACGACATGTCGAAGAGCGGCCCGCCGTTATGGCCGATGCCCGGCCGCCGCAGCAGCATCTCGACTTGAGGCGCAAAGGCGCGCCGATCGTAACGGTCACCCATGGGAGGCTCCAGGTCTCCTATTCTGCCTCAAAATTATGCAAATTTCGCGCCAAACACTGCCATTGACCGCCTCAGCGGTCGGTGGTCAAGGCTGGCGCCGACGGCGATGCCACCATCACGAGGTCGCTTTCGTCCTTCAGGCCCACGCCGGTGATGCCCCGCCGCAGCGCCTCGCCCAGGAGCCAGGCGAGCTTGAAGGCGGCCCGTTCATGGGAGAGGCCCTGCGTTCGGATATTGGAGATGCAGTTGCGCTCGGCGTCGGTCCGCCCCCGCACCGGCGCCACGGTGAGGTAGACGCCGAGGCTGTCCGGAGACGACAGACCCGGGCGTTCGCCCACGAGGATGGCGACCGCGCGGGCGTTGAGCAGCGCACCGATCTCATCGCCGAGCGCCACCCGCCCGAGATGGGCGATCACCACAGGCGCCAGATGCAGGCCGCGCGCATCGATGTGGCGCTTGAGGGCATCGAGGAACGGTGCCACCTGGAGGTGGATCGCGGCCGACGACAGGCCGTCGGTCACGACGATGGCCAGATCGCACGCCGGGTGGTTCAGCTGCACCAGCTTGTCGACCGACTCGCTGCGCAGCTGTCGGCCGAGGTCGGGGCGGCGCAGATAGTCGCTGCGCGACTCGGCGGCGCTGGCCACGCGCAGCGTCGAGAATCCCAGAGCGCGGATCTGGGTCTCCACCGCCGGGATATCGAAGGGCGCGTGAACGGCGTCGCGCGCCCGGGCATGGGCCAGGGCGAAGTTCAGCACTTCGCGCGTGGGCAGGCTGGCGCCGACCCGGCCGAGCGCGATGCGCGCCGGCGTGAAGGCCGCCAGCTTTCGCAGCGGATCGGGCGCCGCCTTCATGCCGCGACCTCCTGCGCAAAGCCGAGCAAGGGGTGCGCGGCGCCCGGGCTCAGGAGGCGGCCATCGTCGCCGGTGATGCCGACATTCTGGAGCCAGGCCGCGAACTCCGGCGCCGGCTTCAGGCCCAGCAGATCGCGCACATAGAGCGCATCGTGGAACGAGGTGGACTGGTAGTTCAGCATCACGTCATCGGCGCCCGGAACACCGATGATATAATTCACACCAGCCGTGGCGAGCAGCGTGAGCAAAGTATCCATGTCGTCCTGGTCGGCCTCGGCGTGATTGGTGTAGCAGACGTCGCAGCCGATCGGCAGACCCAGCAGCTTGCCGCAGAAATGATCCTCCAGGCCGGCGCGGATGATCTGCTTGCCGTCGTAGAGATATTCCGGCCCGATGAACCCGACCACGGTGTTGACCAGCAATGGCTCGAACGCGCGGCAGACGGCGTAGGCCCGCGCCTCGCAGGTCTGCTGATCGACGCCATGGTGCGCCCCGGCCGACAGCGCCGTGCCCTGGCCGGTCTCGAAGTACATGACGTTGTCGCCGACCGGCCCGCGCTTGAGCGCCCGGGCCGCCTGCATGCCCTCCTTCAGGAGCGCCAGGGTCACGCCGAACGAGGCGTTCGCCTTCTCCGTCCCCGCCACCGACTGGAAGACGAGATCGACCGGTACGCCCTGCTCGATCAAGTCGATGGTCGTCGTGACGTGGGTCAGCACACAGCTCTGCGTGGGAATCTGGTAGCGCGTGATCAGCGTGTCGAGCAGGTCGGAAATCCGCGCCAGCACGGGGATGCTGTCGGACGCCGGGTTGACGCCGATGACGGCATCACCACAGCCGCACAGCAGGCCGTCCAGCGTCGCGGCGGCAATGCCGGCGAGATCGTCGGTCGGATGATTGGGCTGCAGGCGCACGGCCATGACGCCAGACTCGCCGATGGTGTTGCGAAAGCGCGTGACGACGCGACGCTTGCGGGCGGCGAGGATCAGATCCTGGTTGCGCATCAGCTTGGAGACGGCCGCCGCCATCTCCGGCGTCACCCCGGGCGCGATGTCGGCCATGACGCGCGCATCGCAGGCGTCCGACAGCAGGAAGTCGCGGAAGTCGCCGACGGTCAGGTGGGCGATGGCGCCGAAGGCTGTCGCATCGTGCGTGTCGACAATGAGGCGCGTGACCTCATCGGTCTCGTAGGGAATGACCGCCTCGTCGAGGAAGGTCTTCAGCGGCAGGTCGGCCAGGCACATGCGTGCCGCCACGCTCTCCTCGGCCGAGGCCGCGGCGATGCCGGCCAGGAGATCGCCGGAGCGCACCGGTGTCGCCTTGGCGAGCACGTCCTTGAGGTCCCTGAACGTCCATGTCGTGGCGCCGACCTGATGACGATAGGGCATGGCGACCTTCTGGAACGGACATGGCCAAAACGGCGAACGCCATCATGATCACAGCAGGGCCTTGCCCCCGTCAATGGGACGGGTCCGCCTCCACCTTCAGGTGGACGCCATGGGTGGTCTGCCCGGTTATCGTGCATTGCCAGCGAACGGAGGTCGGGCATGGCGATACGGGCTGCAACCCTGGTCTTCCTCGGCTTCATCGCGGTGGGCGGCCCGCGGCTCGCCGTCGCACAGGACAGGCCAAGCCCGCCGCCGGCAACGGTCGTGTGGCAGGACACCGTCGCCACGGCCGACATCGGCGGTCACGATCTACAGGCCGTCCCTGACAACCAGGGCGGCCTCTACGTGGTCGCTGGAACCATCAGCCGTCGCGACTCCCGCGGGCGGATTCTGTGGACGGTGCGCGATATGGCGCGCGGAGAGCGGCGGGCCATGCAGGTGAGCGCCGATGGCGACCTGTGGCTGGCTATCGTTGATGGCTGGCAGGAGGTCAAGACCATCACCGCCCTGAGGTTCGCGAGCCAGGACGGCCGCATCCTGCACCAGCATCGGTGGTCCGTGCCGCTGGCCGCCGACGCCTCGATTGTCCGTTTCATACCCGACGACACGGGCGCGATGGCGGCCATGTCCATGACGTCCGGCATGTGGCGCCTCAGCCTGCTCAAACCGGGTGGCGACAATGAACTGCTTCCCTTCGCCTGGCCGGGGACGGACTCCACTCCGATCGATCTGTCACCCAAGGCGGACGGCCGCGTCATCCTGTTGATGTCCCGTCGCGACTCCCGTTTGCATTGGCTCTACACGATCTCCGATGGCGCTCAGCGCATGGCCGGCCGCAACATACCGCGCCTCACCGAGTGCTACCCTACCGTCAGGCTGCTCGCCAACGACTCGCTCGCCTACATGAATTGCGTCGGTCGACTGGAACAGTACGATCCCGCCACCGAGCGGACGGTCATCGTCGGCGTCATCCATCCCGACGAGGGCGGCGGCGCTGCCGATCTGGTGTATGTCACCCGCGACGGCGCCTATGTCACGAAGGGAATATGGATCAAGCGCAGTCAACCGCCGGCAGAGTACGGCAAAAACAGAAAGGTACTTAGCGCCGACGGCCAGAAGTCCTGGGTCATGACCTTGAAGGTGGGCGAGACGCTGATCGATTCGCGAACCGTGCTGAAGATCGCCAGCACCTGTGAGCCGCGGGATGTCTGCCCGACCCTGAAGATGCGACTCATCTCGTACGCGCCCTGACTGGTGGCTGCAGTCACATCGGCAGGCTCAATCGCGTGCGCAGTGCCTCGCGAATGTGCAGGCGGGCCGCCTCCTCGGCCGCGTCGGGGTCGCGGCGCGCGATGGCGGCGACGATCGCGGCATGCTCGCGGCGGGCGGTCTCGGGCCGCTTGGGCGCGGTGAACGTGGTCTCGCGCAGCAGCGCGATCGCATCCTGAAGCTCGCCCAGCGCCTGCTGGAGGTAGCGGTTGCGCGCCGCCTCCACGATCGCGACATGGAAGTCGCGGTTGACGGCGGCCATGCGCACCGGATCGCCGCGCGCGGCGGCGAACGCATCGAGCATGGCTTGCAGCGCCTCCAGCTCCGGCTCGGCCGCGCGTTGCGCCGCCATGCGCGCCGCGGCGCCTTCAAGGATTTCGCGCATGGCGTAGAGCTCCAGGACCTGCGACCGGTCGAGTGTCGCCACCACGAGGCCGCGGCCGCCCGCGGCCACGGCCAGGCCGCGCCCCACCAGCCGTCCCAAGGCCTCGCGCACCGGCGTGCGGCTGATGCCGAGATCGGCAGCGATCTCGGCCTCGCGCAACCGATCGCCCGGCCGGTAACGGCCCGACTGCAGCGCAGCGCACAAAGCGCGATAAGCCCCCTCGCCCCGCAACTCGTCGCGCCCGATGTCCAGCTGGCTCACCGGTCTCTCCTCGCGTCGGCAGGGCCGGTGATGCGATGCTTCGCCACGGACCACCCTCTCTTGCATACTATTGTATACCATAGTATCCAATATGTCGAACAGCGGATGCGGAGACCTGGGAATGTCGGACATCGAGTGCGATGTACTGGTGGTGGGCGCCGGCAACGCGGCGGCCTGTGCGGCGCTGGCCGCACGCGAGCACGGCGCCAGCGTGCTGATGCTGGAGGCGGCGCCGGAGGACGATTCCGGCGGCAACAGCCGCTACACCGCCGGCGCCATGCGCGTGGTGTTCAACGGCGTCGACGATCTGGCCCAGCTCTACGACCTGACCGACGACGAAAAGCGCGACGTCGATTTCGGGACCTACAGCGCCGACCAGTATCTCGATGACCTGATGCGGGTCACGCAGTACCGCAGCGACCCGGAACTGGCCGAGATGCTGGTCGAGCAGAGCTTCCCCACCATGCGCTGGATGCGCAGCAAGGGTGTGCGCTTCCAGCCCAGCTACGGCCGCCAGGCGTTCAAGGTCGACGGCAAGTTCAAGTTCTGGGGCGGGCTCGCGGTCGAGGCCTGGGGCGGCGGCCCGG
>Ga0187894_10007267_pt1 | contig 10524 bp, 6 predicted proteins | sample GBC1701081metaG_FD_136650 | JGI IMG/M metagenome (GOLD analysis project Ga0187894, IMG submission 136650) | White microbial mat communities from a lava cave in the Kipuka Kanohina Cave System on the Island of Hawaii, USA - GBC170108-1 metaG ... | reverse complement strand
GCATCCCCCCTGTTACCAGGCGTTCATGTTTGTTTGGATTCGGTTATTTGGCGACTCCGAGCTGTCCGTCAGAATGCCGTCGTTCCTCTGCGGGATATCGTCCATATTTTTAGTTTATGCGTTGGCCTCCAAGGTTGTGGGAAGAAGGACCGCGCTCCTGACGTCGTTTCTTATGGCTGTCTCGCCAACGCATATTTGGTATTCACAAGAGGCCAGGCCTTATTCCTTATTGTCGTTCTTTTTGCTTCTCTCGCTTGTCGCATACCTCAAGCTTAAAGAGCCGGAACCACACCGGATTTGGTTTTTGATCTACTTCGGATCGCTATTCTGGTGCGCCCTGACTCATTACTACCTGGGCGTTTATGTGGCGCTTATCTCAGTGATTTGTTTTCTGGAGCGACATCAACGCAGGAGAGCTATCTTAGCGATGAATTTTTTGACCCTGGTCTGTTTGGCGGCCTGGATAGCTACAGTATTCGCTCTCATGGGGGTTCCCACCGCAGGTGGTTACTTACGCGCTTTTACCTTTCACGCGCTATGGCGGCTCTTCTTCACCTGGTTTTTGTTTGGCGACTCCTGGGGAGCGGAGTGGCGCCATTGGGAGATGTTATCGGCTCAGATCTTTTTTCTCGTGATATTTATTTATGGTATTACGCTGATGTTACTTCAGAAGAAGACAAAAGAGATCGAGCGAGAGTTAAACCTGGTGTGGTACTTATTCGCGCCTCCCGTTTTTCTCCTGGTAGCGACGGCCTTTGGGTATAGGGGTTATATAGAGCGAAGCATGTTTGTAGCGCTGCCGTTTTTTTATATCGTTATCGCCAGGGGAGTTATTGGCATGGTAGACGCTCCGGTATCGGATCGCTTTGGCTCATTCGGCCAAACCTTCCTCAAAACTCTGGGGAGCGTTTGTATCGGCATCGTTGTCTTGCTGAATATTTTTACCCTTAAAGAATATTTCAGGAGGAGTGAAGAGTGGACTGTATACAAACCAAATCCGGATTGGCGATCCACGGCCCGTTATCTTGAGAGTGAAATCAGTCGCTCGTCCGGGCAGCCGGTAATCTTCGCGTTGATCCCGCCTCTGGAATTGACGTATTACAATTCGCGATTCAGATCCGCTGGGGGGATCTCGCCTGGTGGAGAGGACGCTCGGAGATATTGCCAGGAGTTTTGGAGGATATATTCCAAGCCTGCGTACATTGAGAATGTCCATGAGATTCTTTCCAGGAACGGCGCGCGGGTATTTTACCTGATACACAATAAGTACTGGAGCGGGCGCTTCAATGCTGTATTCAAGAATTTATTGGAAGATCCCAGGCTACAATACAATAGCAAACAATCATTCAAGGGAATAGACATTCATAGCTTTATGTTACGCGCGGACGTTAATGAAGAATCCGCGCCGAGTATTATGCGCAATGATCAAAGCAGTCAGTTTGATTATCCCCGCCTTTAACGAAGAGTCGGCGGTGCGGCAGGTCGCGCTTGCGGCGCGCGAGTTATTGGAGCAGCGCGGGTACCGGGCGGAGATCATCGTGATAGATGATGGTTCGACGGACGGGACGGCGCAGGCGGCGCAGTCGGCGGGCGCGCGAGTGCTCCAACACCGTGGAAACCGCGGTTACGGCGCCGCGCTCAAGACCGGCATCACCGCGGCCACCTACGATGTCATCGCGATCATCGATTCCGACGGCACTTACTCGCCGAAATATCTGCCCGCAATGCTGGAAGAGCTGGAGCGCGCGGACATGGTGGTTGGGGCGCGGGTCGGCAAAGAAGTGCATATCCCGTTCGTCCGTCTCCCCGCCAAATGGGTTCTCAGGCGGTTGGCCGATTACGTCTCTGGCTCGCGGATTCCCGATTTGAACAGCGGCCTGCGCGTCTTCCGCAGAGACATGGCGGCGCAGTATTTCCCGATCCTGCCGAACCAGTTCAGTTTTACAACAACGATCACGCTGGCGATGCTCTGCGACAATTACTCGGTCTCTTACATCCCGATTGATTATCACAAACGGAAGGGGAAGTCGAAAATTGTGCCGTGGGACGCGGGTGGCTTCGCGATCCTGATCCTGCGCATGGCGATGCTCTTCCGCCCACTGCGAGTCTTCATCCCAATCGCGACGGCGTGTCTGACCTACGGTTCGATCAAGATGTCCGTTGATCTAACACGCGACCCGAACATCTCCGCTTCCGCGATCCTGGCTTTTGTGAGCGCGTTGTTGCTCGTTCTGATCGGCATGTTGGGCGACGCCTTCGCAACCCGCATGGGCCGCTTCAACCCGAACGCCGTCGCTGGCGTGCGGCTGAGAGAGTATGTGGAGCTGGGAGGCGAGGCGCTGGCGAAAGAGTCCGGCTCTCATCCTTATGGGTTTTTCGGCAAAGAGAAGTTGAAATGATCTGGTTACAAATTTATTTATTGGCGGGTTTGGTCGCTCACAAGGCTCTGTGGGAGGCGCTTAAACGGCGGAATTCGCGCAACAATCAGGCGAATCATAAACGCCAGCCCATCATCCTCAAATTGGTCAAAGGCGCCAAGGTCGCGATCCTGTTCGGCATGGTCGCGCAGACGATAGCGCCGGACGCATTGAATATATTGCCCATCGCTGAGCTGTCGCCAGACGCATTGCGCGGCGCCGGAGTTGTAATCTACACGACGGGTCTGGTCGTCGCCATGCTCGGGCGCATCCAGATTGGCGCGAACTGGTCCGACATCGAGTCGGTGCAGGTGAAGCGCAACCAATCCGTCGTTTCACATGGCCTGTACCGTTACATCCGCCATCCGATCTATGTCGGCGATCTGCTCTTGCTCGCCGGTTTTGAACTGAGCTTGAACTCGTGGCTGGCGCTGGGGGCCGGATTGCTGGCGCCGGTGATCTTGTGGAAGGCGCTGCGCGAAGAGCGCATGCTCATAGAGAGTCTGCCAGGTTACGAGAAGTACTGCGCGCGGACGAAGCGGTTTATCCCGTTCGTTGTGTGATCGCTTTGGGGGAGGCAAAAGATTACGGAGCAGACAGAAAAGAATGAGACAAGCTCGTGGCATCTGGAAGAAGGTAGTGATCGTTTGTAGCAGCAAACGTGAAACCCCACGAGACATATGTTACGTAATTCTTTTTGCCCCTCCGTAGTTACCCTTTTTTAAACTGGAGAGTTATTAGTGTCTGAAACATCTATACTCACGAACTCGAACATTATTTCTCCATACGGCGGAAGCCTGGTGGATTTGGTTGTCCCGTCCGAGGGGTTAGCCGATCTGAAGGCTTATGCCGGCTCTTTACCTTCTTTGCAAATCTCGGAGCGCGCGACCTGCGATCTGGAGTTGCTGGCCAGCGGCGCTTTTTCGCCGCTCGATCGGTTTATGGGCAAGGCCGATTATCAGCGCGTATGTGGCGAAATGCGATTGAGCGGCGGCCACATCTTTCCCATTCCGATCACGTTGCCGGTCGAACGGGGCGCGGATCTGCGACTGGATCGTGACATCGCGCTGCGCAATTCCAGGAACGAATTGCTAGCTGTAATGACGATTGAAGAGATCTACGAATGGGATCGAGCTGAATTGGCGCGGCAGGTCTTCGGCACGGAAGATTTGCGGCACCCGCTGGTGGCCGAGATGAGCGGATGGGGCCAATACAATTTGGCGGGGCGGCTGCAGGTGTTGCAATTGCCCGGTCATTACGACTTTCAAGAGGCGCGCCTGACACCGGCCCGGACGCGAGCGCGGCTGGAGAGTTTCGGGCGCGCAAACGTGGTGGCTTTCCAGACGCGCAACCCGCTCCACCGCGTGCACGAAGAGTTGATCAAACGCGCGGTCGAAGAAAAGAACGGGGCGTTGTTGTTGCATCCGGTGGTCGGGCTGACCAAGCCTGGCGACGTGGATCATTACAGCCGAGTGCGCACTTACAAGGCGCTGGCCGATCGCCACTTCGACGCTCGTCGCACGCTGCTCGCGCTCTTGCCTCTGGCGATGCGTATGGCCGGCCCGCGCGAGGCGTTGTGGCATGCGCTGATCCGGCGAAATTACGGCGCCAACCACCTGATCGTGGGGCGCGATCATGCCAGCCCAGGATTGGATTCGACGGGCAAGCCATTCTACGGCCCTTACGACGCCCAGGAACTGGTCGAGCGGTTCAGCGAAGAGTTGGGTGTCGCCGCGGTTCCTTTCAGCGAGTTGGTTTATTTGCCCGATGAAGATCGCTACGAGCAGGTCTCCAACGTGACGGCGCAGACGCGCACGGCGTCAATTTCAGGCACACAGGTGCGCGAAGAGTATCTCAATCGCGGACGCCTGCTGCCGGATTGGTTCACGCGGCCCGAAGTGGCGGAGATTTTGGCCGAGACTTACCCGCCGCGCCATCGCCAGGGAGTTTGCGTCTGGTTCACAGGGCTGAGCGGCGCCGGCAAATCCACGACGGCGGAGATTCTCCTCGTGCTCATGCTCGAACACGGCCGCCCGGTCACCCTGTTGGACGGCGACATTGTCCGCACCAATCTCTCTCAGGGCCTGGGGTTCAGCAAGGCTGATCGAGACATCAACATCCGACGCATCGGGTTTGTGGCGTCGGAGATCGTGAGGCACGGCGGCGTGGCCATCTGCGCGGCGGTCAGTCCATACCGCGCTACGCGCAACGACGCGCGCAATATGGTCGGCGCGGGCCATTTCATCGAGGTCTTTGTTGACACGCCGCTGGAGATTTGCGAAGAGCGTGACACCAAAGGCCTCTACGCCAAGGCTCGGCGCGGCGAGATCAAGGACTTCACCGGAATTGACGATCCTTACGAGCCGCCTCGCCACGCCGAGATCACGCTTGACACCGTCCGGCATACGCCGGAGGAGAACGCGCGCCGGATTCTGGATTATCTGATCGCGCAAGGTTTCGTGCGAGCGCACGCGACGCCGGCGGCCGGACTCAATGGAAATAGCCAAACGTAGCCGGCTGCTTTATCATCAGCGCCCGTCGTCAACCCGGCGGGGAGTTTCAATCTCACATGACCCACATCATCAAGGAGTGTGACGCGTGATCATTCAACTACATTTACCTCAACTCGTGGCTATCGCCCTGTTCTATTCCGGCCCGGATCAAATCCTGCCGCTGCTTTCGATCCTCGGCGCCATCATCGGCTTTTTGCTGATATGGTGGCAGCGCTTCGTGCAGCTTGTCCGGCGGGCCTGGCAGGCGGCTTTCAAAAGATCGCCGACCTCGGTAAAGAAGTAGCTATACTTGGAGCAGGTATAGATTGAGCTTTTTCAACACAAAGAGACAAAGGATCAAAGGGGCAAAGGTAGAAGAGGAAAATAACCAGCGTTTCCCCTACAAGCCTTCGCCTCTTTGATCCTTTGTCCCTTTGTGTTGGAAGACGTTTCCATCTCAAATCATGAAAAAAGTGATTGTCATCGGGCTGGATGGGTTCGAGCCGAAGATCGTGGATGCGATGCTTGAAGCCGGCGAATTGCCGCATCTGGCTGGGCTCCGCGCGCAGGGCGGGTATTCGCGCGTGCAGACGACCTATCCGGCTCAAACGCCGGTCGCGTGGTCTACTTTCGCCACCGGGATGAATCCGGGCGGGCACGGCATTTTCGATTTCATTCGCCGCGACCCCAAAACCTATTTGCCTGATTTGGCGCTCAACCGCTACGAGCAGAAGAACGCTTATCTGCCGCCGAAGGCCGTCAATCTGCGGCGTGGCGCGCCGCTTTGGGAACTGCTCTCGGAGGCCGGGATTTCGTCCACCATCCTGCGCTGCCCATGTTGTTACCCGCCTGACAACATTCGCGGGCGAATGCTGGCCGGCATGGGCGTGCCCGACCTGCGCGGCGGATTGGGAACTTCGACCTTCTACACTTCGGCGGGAGAGATTGTGGCTCAGGAGAGCGAGCAAGTGGTTTGCGCGCGCCCTGATAATGACGGCGCGATCCGTACCCATCTGATCGGCCCGCGCAATCCCAAAACGCGATCCGATTTTCATTGCGAGATCACTATCCATCCCGAACCGGCGGCCAAACGCGCCGTCATCCGTTCGGAAGGTCAGCCGAAGATTTTAGAAGTGCGAGAGGGAGAGTGGAGCGACTGGCTCAAAGTGAAGTTCAAGACGGGCTTGCTCCAATCAGTCAAAGGCGTCGTGAGGTTTCACCTTGTGCGGACCGAGCCGATCTTTGAGCTGTATGCTTCGCCCGTCAATTTCGACCCGGACTGGCCGCTCTACCCGATCAGCTCACCACCCGAGTACGCCGCCGAATTGGAGCGGGAACTGGGCGTGTTTTACACGACCGGTATGGTCGAGGACCACGGCGGATTGAGCAACGGTCGCTTTGACGAGGCGGCCTACCTGGCGCAGTGCAAGGGCGTCTTGCGCGAGCGCGAACGGATGATGCTCTATGAGCTGGATCGGCTGGACGAAGGGTTCTTCTTCTGCCTCTTCGATACGCCCGACCGCGTGCAGCACATGTTCTGGCGCTTTGGCGAAGAAGAACATCCGGCCAACCACGGCGGCGCCGAGCCGCAGTGGAAGCGCGTCATCGCGGAGCACTATCGCGCCTGCGACGCGGTGGTCGGACAGGCGATGGAATACGCCGACGACGAGACGCTCTTCATCACGCTCAGCGATCACGGGATGAACAGCTTCCAGCGCGGCGTGCACCTCAACACCTGGCTCTATGAGCAGGGCCTGCTCGCTTTCCGCCCCGGCGTCATGCCGGGCGAAGAGGCGGGCGATTTCTTTCGCGGCGTTGATTGGAGTGGCGCCAAAGCCTATGCGCTCGGCCTCGGCGGCATCTACCTCAATCTGAAAGGCCGCGAAGAGCAGGGCATTGTAAGCGCCGGCGAAGCCGAATCATTGAAGGCCGGCATCGCCGCCGCGCTTGCCGGGCTGGTGGATCCAGTTCGCGGTCAGGTCGCGGTGCGCAGCGTCGTGACGCGCGAGCAGATTTACTCCGGCCCTTACGCCGGCGAGTCGCCGGATTTGTTGGTCAACTTCGCTTCGGGCTACCGTGTCTCGTGGGAGACGGCCTTGGGCGGCGCGCCCGCCGGGCAGTTCGCCGACAACATCAAGAAATGGGGAGGAGATCACATCATTGATCCACTCCTTGCGCCCGGCGCGCTGCTGATGAATCACCCGTTTCGCGGCGAAGGCGCGCGGTTGTTGGATATGGCGCCGACCATTCTTCAAGCTCTGGGTTTGCCAAAGGGGCAGGCTATGGAGGGGAACTCTTTGTTATCTTGAATCCGGGAGTAAGAGGCATTTCCATTTTCCATTTTCCAGTTGTCATTTTTCATTTGCCATTGCCCGCAATTGCGACTGTTGCGCGCAATGGCAAATGAAAAATGACAACTGGAAAATGGAAAATGAAATTAGGTTATTACCATGAAAACTTTAGTTATCGGTTTAGACAGCGCGGCGCCGGAGCTGTTGTTCGGCGATGAGAGGCTGGTGAATTTTCGCCGGTTGATGGCGGGCGGGTGTTACGGAAGTTTGGAGACGGTCATCCCGCCGATCACCGTCCCGGCCTGGATGTGCATGGCCACGAGCCAGGATCCGGGATCGCTCGGCGTCTACGGCTTCCGCAACCGCACGGATCATTCGTACAACGGGCTGGGATTCGTCAATTCAAAATCAATTCAGGACCTGGCCATCTGGGATCAGGTGGCGCGCGAGGGCAAGCGCGCCAACATCATCGGCGTGCCGCCCTCTTATCCTCCGCGCAAAGTCAACGGTTTGTGCGTCGGTTGTTTCCTGACGCCGGATACAACCAAAGAAAATTACACGCATCCGCCGTCGGCCAAGGACGAGATCGCGGGTTTGATGGGCGAATATCCGGTTGATGTCAAAGGCTTCCGCACCGAGCGGAAGGATTGGCTCAAGGAAGAGATCTACGGCATGAGCCGCAAACACTTCGAGGTCGTGCGCCATTACTTGCGGAACTCCGAGTGGGATTATTTCCAGTTCGTCGAGATCGGCCTGGATCGCCTGCAGCACGGTTTCTGGAAATACCACGACCCGGAGCATGTGTTGCATGAGCCGGGCAACGCATACCAGGAGGTCATTCGCGATTACTATCTCTACCTCGATGACGAGTTGGGTCAGATTCTTGAACTGTTGGACGACGACACGGCGATCCTCGCGCTTTCCGATCACGGGGCGCAGAGGCTCGACGGAGGTTTCTGCGTCAACGAATGGCTTGTGCGCGAAGGACTGCTCGCGCTCAACGAATATCCGAAAGAGATCACGCCCTTCAGCAAACTGAGCGTCAATTGGGACAAGACCAAAGTCTGGAGCGAAGGCGGCTACTATGCGCGCGTCTTCTTCAACGTCAAAGGCCGCGAGCCGAACGGAGTGATCGAACGGGCCGATTACGAGCGGTTCCGCGACGAGGTCAAGGCGATGCTCGAAGCGACGGTGGATGACAAGGGGCAGCCGCTGGGGACGCTCGTCTTCAAGCCGGAGGAGATTTATCGGACAGTGCGCAACGTGGCGCCGGACCTGATCGCGCATTTCGGCGGATTGTACTGGCGCTCGATTGGCGGCGTCGGTTACCCGACCATTCACGTTCAGGAGAATGACACGGGCCCGGACGATTGCAATCACGCGCAGATGGGGAGCTTCATCCTCGCGGCTTCAAACAGCCCATTGCAAGGCGAGGTCGCGGGCGCGCACATTCTCGACCTCGCGCCGACGCTGCTCGAATTGGGCGGCTACGACATTCCCAATTCGATGCAGGGGAAATCGTTGGTCTCGGGCAAAACGCTGGCCGCGTCCGCGGGTTTTACCGGCGCCGAAGAAGAGATCATTCGCGAACGGCTAAGCGGGCTGGGTTACATTTCCTGAGTACAGTTTGCCACTAAACCCTCAAAGATAGGCGTAAGGCGGCGATGAACGGCGGCAGCCTTTGGAGTGCGGCGGGTTTGACGCCGCTTTCCCAGCTTTGCATTGCTCGGAAATCGAAATGCAAAGCTGGGAAAGCGGCGTCAAACCCGCCAAAGGCTGCCGCCGCCTAGTTGTTGCATTTATTTTTCTTTCAGAGACCAGATGTATTCAGAGCATGTCCAGGCTCAGGCAGAGACATTGATCTCTTCGGTTTCGGCGTCTCACCCAAGGCCGGTTGAAATACTGATTATGGCGGCCTGGTTCGGCTTGCTTACGGGGTTGGCCGAGGTCGCCGTCAAAGCCGTTCAGAAGTTCGGTTTCGGCCAGATCATCAACGCCGGGGTGGATGTGGCGTGGATGGCTCCGCTCGCGGGGCTGATCTTCTTTCTGATTCCCGGATTGGCTCTCGTTGTCCTTTCGTGGCTTGCGGCGCGGCTCCGGGCGCGATTTGATGCGCGGCGTTTGGCCGCCTTCATCCTGACCTTTCTTGGTTCGCTCAATCTGCTTCTGTTGATTCCGCGACTACATCATTACGCGGTGGCGTTGCTTGCCGCTGGCGGCGCCGCGCAAGTCTCGCGTTTGATCTCGGCCAGGGATAAAAGCTTTCGCCGGTTGACGCGCCGCACGGTTGGGTGGCTCGCGGCGTGGGTAGTGATAGCGGGGGGGATCGCGCAAGGCGGGCAGTGGATGTTGGAGCGCAACAAAGTAATTAAATTGCCGCCGGCCCCGCCGCAAGCGCCGAACGTGCTTTTGATCGTTCTTGACACCGTTCGCGCTCACAATCTGAGCCTTTACGGTTACGCGCGGGCGACCACGCCGAACATCGATCAGTTGGCCTCGCGCAGTGTGGTCTTCGAACGCGCTTTCTCCACCGCTCCATGGACGTTGCCTTCACACGCCGGGATGTTCACGGGCCGTTTTGCGCACGAACTCTCGGCCAACTGGAATGCGCCGCTCGACGCCGCTCATCCGACCTTGGCCGAGCAATTCTCCAGGCAGGGTTATTTGACCGCCGGGTTCGTGGCTAACACCGGTTATTGCAGCGCCGAGCGAGGTCTCAACCGCGGCTTCATTCATTACGAAGATTACCGGGTTTCGCGCGGGCAACTCGCCTCCAGCCTGACTTTGATCCGCGCCATCGCCGACAACTTCCGGCTCCGCCGGCTTTTCAACAATGACGAGCATCTCAATCGTCAATCCGCCGATGTAGTGAGCCGGAAGTTTCTACGCTGGCTTTCCGCTCAGCGCGCGCGACCTTTCTTCGTTTTTCTCAACTACTACGACGCGCACGAACCCTACCTGCCACCCGCGCCTTTTGATCGCAAGTTCGGGCCAGGCAGGCGGCAGGGGAAGCATAGCGCGTTACATCACTTGAACTGGAATCCCGCGTTTGGCCGCCGCGCGTTGACCTCGCCGGAGTTGGAAGAAGAGATGGACGCCTACGACGGCGCGATCGCTTACCTCGACCAGCAGCTGGGGCAGCTCTTCGCTGAACTGAGGGAACGTGGCGTCTATGACAATACGGTAATCATTCTCACCTCCGATCACGGTGAAGAGTTCGGCGAGCACGGAATGTACGACCACGGCAATAGCCTCTATCTTCCCTCGGTCCACGTGCCGCTGTTGATCTCGTTCCCGGCGCGAGCGCCGAGTGGTCGGCGCGTC
>Ga0187894_10007266_pt1 | contig 10525 bp, 17 predicted proteins | sample GBC1701081metaG_FD_136650 | JGI IMG/M metagenome (GOLD analysis project Ga0187894, IMG submission 136650) | White microbial mat communities from a lava cave in the Kipuka Kanohina Cave System on the Island of Hawaii, USA - GBC170108-1 metaG ... | reverse complement strand
CTCCTCAGCACCTTGAATGATGTATCCCGCGTATTCCGCCAAGTCGGTCTCGGGCGTTAGTTTTTCCATAGTCGCGCCAAGATAAACGGAATACATTTGACCCTTCACATGGATAACAAGCACGACAGTCACGAGACTGTTTTTGCGTCGTTCGGGTCGGCCTTTGCAAGAAATCGAAAGTTGAGCGTTTCCGCGTCGTCTTTCGAAATGTTTGTGTTCTCTTCCACAGTCAGGTCGTGGAACGCCTTCAGTGTTTTGGTTACTTCGGCCGCTAGAGCCGTCGCTCGTGTGGCCTCAGAATTGACTGAGCCCGTGGTCACAACAACGCGAATCTTCTGTTCGGGCTCCTGTGTGATAGTGAACGGTGTAGTGGTACTCTCGGCGGTTTTGGCGTTCTGCCCAAAGCTCGGGCTGACCATCAAAATTCCCGCCAGCAAAATAGAAAGAATCGACTTCATGTTTTTCTCCTGTTTACTTGATTTTCTCTTCAATCGTTTGAACTGCCTTCTTCGGGTCGGATTTCACCATTTGTTCGAGCAAAGTAAGAATCGTGTCCCACTGGCCCCGAGTAATTTGGGGCAGGTCTTTCGCGCTTGCCACGAGCAGCAGATAGCTCTTCACTTTAGCGCCAACTGTCTTTCCACGATTGGCTTTGAGCCCCGCAGTAGTCAAATCTGCGGTCAGGGACTTAGCACGCTCGAAATAGGCAGCAAGTGCTTTAGAATCAGGCGGTTGGCCTGCGGAGTCTTTAACTGCTTCTAATTCGCTTGGCTGCGATGCCTGGGTAGCGGCGGAATCATTTGACTGCGGGCTTGCCTGTGACGCTGCGGCGGCCTGTGGCTTGCTTTCTAAATCCGTTTGCGGACGAGGCTTCCCTGATGTAGCGGGCTTCTGACTTACCGGGGGTGTTCTGACGGCGCGGGGGCCAGACGGTGCCACCGTCGAGTTACCGTCATCATCGTTTTCACTTGCCACGCCGAGGGCGCCTTCATAGGCATAGCGCCGCGCATACGTAATCGCGCCGCAAGCCGATTGCGCATCATAGCGGGGCACACCTTCCTTGCCCTTGCCGGCCGCTGGAATCAGCAACTCGGAAACGATGTACTCACCGGAGATATGTGCGAGCACTGTGATGCAGCCCGCCTGTTGGTCTCGATGAATGGGAAATTGGCTGAGGATAAGTCCCTGCTCAATCAAATGCGGTTGCGTCGCCGCGATGACTGACGCGAGAGTGGCGTACTTCGAATTGTACAGTGGATTTTTCGTATCCTTTAGGATAGGGTCAAACTTCTTTTGCGCGTTGCGCAGGGCTTCAACCAGTTGTCCTATTTTGTCGCTGAGTTGAATCATTTTACTCTCCAGCCCCAATAGTACCACAGTACTAGGCATTTGTCAAGGGGTTTTTTGGGGAAATTTTTCCCTTGACACCTGGCCTCTCCTGTGCTAGACTAAAGTCTGTGGCCGTGGGGTAAACGGTAGCCCACTGGATTGTGAATCCGGAAGAGTCGGTTCGAGTCTGACCGGCCACCCCAGGGAGAGTGTTCTAGTGGCGATGATGCAGGTCTCCAAAACCTCGCGGCGGTGGTTCGAGTCCATCCTCTCCCGCCAAAAGACAGGTCATCAATGAAGGCATCGCTTCACTTTAGAAGAGTGAGAAGAGAAGTCAAAAGGCGAAATTTTCGAGACCCCTTCTTTGATTCGGCGGGTTGGGGCTCGGTGGAGTTTGCTGTTAGCCTTCGTCACCCGAGTAGTAATGACAAAATAGGGGAAATTGGTATTTGGCCTAAAATGACAGAACAAGAAGCAGATTGTCTAGACGCTGGATTGGGCCTAAAGTCAAAGCCGCTTTGGGTACTAGACTACCCACACGTTAAGAAAGCGTACAGAGGAAAAGGATTCGGAGCATCTTTGTATTACGCGGGCTTCCGAGAAGCTTGGAAACGCGGGGCGGAATTTTTTCACTCGCACAGTTTAGACCAGCAATCAAAACAAGCGCGAATGGCATGGATTAGATTATGCCAGAGGTTTCCACAATACATTACTCGTCAGGATAAATTTTATGTGGTGGACTTGAAAAAATGGTTTGGGAGACGAAAGAAATCCAAGTACTTAATAAAGCCGCTACCGTACTAGTACTTTTTCGGTACTAAAGTACTATTGCAAAATGTAAAGTCATAGTGTAAGCTGAAATCAGCATGGACACGACTACCGCAAAAGAGTTAGCCAACGCCCTACTGGAAAAATTCGGACTGCTGTCCCAGGGCTGGACTTTTGGCTGGAACAATCGCAAGCGCGGGTTTGGCGTTTGCAGATACGGTTTTAAGCGTGTCGAATTAAGCTTACCCCTCACTCGGCTAAATGGTGCCGCCGAAGTAGAAGATACCATACGGCACGAGATTGCTCATGCGCTGGCTGGTGCTGATGCGAAACACGGCTACGCTTGGCGGGCGCAGTGCCTTGTAACAGGCGCTCGTCTGGAACGTTGTTACGATAGCGCCAAGGTAGTACAGCCCCCGTCAAAGCATGAGGCAGTTTGCCCTAAATGCGGGCGCGTGGTCAAACGCAACCGCCTAATATGTCAGAGGATGGCGTGTCTTGCGTGTTGCAACAAGTACAACGGCGGTCGCTTTACCACGGACTTCCTTTTACGTTTTCAAAGCATAGAATCTCAGTCGGTCATAATGGAATCGAAGTGAAATGTCCACAATTTCAAGAGAAGGGAGAACAATCATGAGTACTATTCAAAATGGCGTCCCACAAGGGGGCCAATCCGTAAGAATTCTAGTCAGGGCGGGTTGCGTTGAACGCGGCGAGGCTGGTTATGCCACAAAGTTTTGTGGCGACGTTAAGCCTGGACAGGTTGGTTTATACCTCTACCCGCTCCCGGGAAGTTTCAAAGGCATGGACTGGCACGTAATTGCATTTGGTGCATGGGACGTGCCGTTACATCGGTCGCAATTTGAATTGTTTGAGAGGGAGAATCACTATGATGACAGGTAGCGCAATTCGAGAGCTTTCAAGACGTGCAGCCCGCAATGCGGCGCGTCGCCACAAAACTCCATTCTTAATCGAGAAAGAAGATATAGAAGATTGGAAAGCTGGCAGACCTTCGGCATCAGCGAGAAGTATTCCATTCCTGGGTGACTATGTACCGAAGGGATGGAAGCGGACAGACCGTAGGCCGCTGTTTGTGGACAGTTCTGGATTTGGTTCGGAAGGGGAGCCGGCACTGACAATCTCACGTTTCCTCGAAGCCTTGACCGTAGGAATGGGGTATGCGGTCATCGAGGCTGGTCAATTTCAAGTATATGTCGCGGAGTACGCGAAAGACCCTACATAGTTCTAGTACCGTTGTACTATTGACTCCGCAAAGCGGATTTGGTATGATATGCGAGAGAGGAGAAAAAGGATGAAAAGTCCGCTACTGATAACCGTGAACTTCACGCCGGGCGAAATCAGCATGGTGAGGATTGCTCTTCGGGAGCGGGCACAGTTCTTCGAAAATGCAAAAGCCCCATGCAAGGCTCTCGAATACAGCGCCTTGGCGGAAGTGATTCAGCGGGAGCAGTATATTCAAACGGGGTCACGATGAAAGTTGAATTCCAACCTGGGGTTAAGGTTCGTTTCAAGCGTCCCGTCGTGCAAAAGATGCTTGTACTTCATTGGCAAATACTTGCCTATCATGGCAAAGGATTCTACCTTGTGGGTAGCGTCCCTGCACAGTCAGTTCACGTCGCGCATGAAGATGACCTTGTGCTTGCCGCAGACCCAGCCGACGACGGCCCGGAAGTTGAAATCATCCAGCGCGAGCGCCAGATTGAGTATGACGAGCGAGTGGCCGCATTGAAACAGAAATTCAGATTCAGTTTCCCGAGAGGAGACTGACTGTGGACAACGTTCGAGATAAGGATGGATTCCTGGTGAAGTGTGAGCACGGGGTTTATGACCCGGACAATAAGGGGAAGAAGGCGAAGTACTGCACCATCTGCACGCCGTTTCCTATTATCGAGAGTAAGAAGGTGGGCTCGTGATTATCTTTACTCAACAGCCAGATGGCTCATATAAGAAGGAAGGCGAGCTATCCTCGCGCCGGGCGCAGATTCAAATCAACGACTTGCGACCTTTCGGGAATTATGGTACGCTGGAAGCAGTCGGCATCATTGAGGAAGCTATTGCCAAAGGACAAGTCCGCGCTGAGCGGTATTCGGTGCTAGCGGCCGCGGACGTGGCAATGCCCGAGGAAGTCAAAGAAAAGTTTGCAGCCATCAATGCCGCCAAGAAAGCCGAACGCGGCGTAAGGATGGTTGCCTGTTCATTTGGTGAATGCAGCAATGAATACCCTCGGGGCAAGGGGCGTTATCCGAACAAATTCTGCCCTGAGCATAGGGAGAAAAAATGAGAATCAAAATCTGCGACACCGTTATCAAAACCAAAGGCTTGGTTAGAGGTCAGAATCAGGCGAAGTCGGTACTCGCCTTTCGCATCGATGATACCCACGGGGATTCCATTTGTACTTACAGGGTGGACTCGGGTGCTCTCACATTTCTTGGGCGTCAGTTCTATTTCAAAGTCCGACTCTACCGAGAGTCCGTAGTGAAGCTCCGCAACTTTCTGAATCAGGTTTTGCGGGAGACCCGCGCAACGGGGTATGAAAATGATGTTAAATAACAAATACTTCGAAACCTACCCTCGGTGGTTTTTCTGGACGTTTGTTGTGGTTCTCCTGGTTCTGATGGGGAGCATCGCGGCTTTCGCCGGCAAGGATGACCTGCCGCCCTTTCCACTCGACATTGCTGAGAATGGCGCGTCGTGCAAGGTCAGGATTGAAGCCACGAATTTTACTAACATGAAAACCAATAAAAAGTGGACGGAAGAGAGGTATGAAGTCCACGTCACAGTGAAATACCAGGACGATTCACATCCCGAGTGGCATAAGCTGCTCTCAGTTCGGGACTCTGATGTGGAAGCGTATCGAGACTGTGTGAAGTGGGCGAAGGCGGTGCGGGATGCTCGCCAAGGCAAGTAGAAAAATTTTTCACGGTCTGCTCTACATGGGACTTATAGTTCTGCTGTTTGCAGGATTCTTGCGAAGCATAAAAAAGCCGTGGAAGTTGTTTTTTTAACCCTTCCGGTAAATTCGACTTTCGTATCCTTCAGCCGCAAGCGGGAGCCCAGGAGCCCAAGTCGGAGTAGTTGACATACACTTCTGAAGTTGCCCTAGGTCAAAACTAAACGGGTCATCCTCAGAGAGCACTAAAATTTCGTCGTGGACATGCGCTACAATATCTCCACTACCCTCGTCTGCCAGAAGCATCCCATTGAGTAGAATGTCTCGGCTGATAGCCTGGACGATGTTCTCGCAATTGTGTACGACCAGCGGCCCGTCATCGGTGATAACGGTGAAGCGACGGTCGGGGCCGGCGTTTATGATGTCAAAAACCTCTTGTACTCCGGTATCTCGCAAGGCACCATTCCGGTGTTCGACCTCTTCGGAGATGATAGTAAAGGGTGTTTTTGCCCCATCTGGGAGTAAATTTGGCGACAAATTCAGTATAGGGGATTCGCCTATTTTGAAAATTAATATAGACAGTAGAGCGCCGATTATTTGAATTTTTCTTTCTAGTAGTGAACTGTATGTTTCCTGGCTCGTAATTTCCATTATTGTTGATTCTATCCAAGTCCAAATCTGGGACATTCCAATTCGGTAGCGTAGTGAGGTATCTGAGCCACTCTCTGGCGTCGTCTCGCCACAAGGGATAAATCGTAATCCCGCGTCCCCCATAGTTTTTATAAGCTGAGGAAGTGGAATTGCAACATCGATGAATAATTCCGGTTCGGATATGGAGCAGCCGTTGTCGATTGGCTGTATCGGGAACGATGTTATATCCTTTTCGGGCAGTGCGACGCCGCCCCCCGGTTCGGCACCCGCAAGACGCGCATGATTTGACATGCCCTCGCCAAACTCCTCGTGTCGAAACGTCAAACATGACTCCGCAGTCACAGCGAAGTCTCGTTCTTCCTTGTTTGCCCGGCGTAGAGAAAACAACAGTCGTAGCGCCGAAACGAGACCCGTCAACCGCGAAGCGAGCCCAATAGGGCCGCGCATTTTTGCCAACTCGAACCACTCGTTGCCAGCGAGAATCTGATGATTGGGTGTTGCTTGTAGTCCGTTCCATTCGACTGTATCCTTCCGCCCTTTAAATATGACGCCATCATGAGCGACCCACTTGTTTCCATCCCAGAGAGCGTCAGAAGTTTTAATATCCTTCAGTGGGACTATACCCCGGCTCGTCAAGACTCGCGTATGTCCAGCGAGGCAAAGCTTCCCGCCATAGGTGTAGACCGGCCCCCAGCCTTCGTCAATCATCCCTACGCCGTGGCCGATGCCGTCATAGATGATGGAGTCCCGCTCGTATGGGCCGTCTTTGCCTTCAAACTCCCGCCGCTCTACACGGGCGTTAATGTAGTGCAGGAAGCGACCGCTCGGCAACTGAATCCGCATAATGAACTGGCCGTTCTTGCGCTTCTTGCGGTCGAAAATTGTGCAACCAACACGGACTCGAATTGCTTTCTTGGCGGTCAGCACTTGGACGGCGGCCCGCTCAAGCATCTTCCAGTACTTCGGGACTTCCGGATAGGCGTTACGAAAAACTTGCCACGCCAAATATGCCTGCTCTGGCGTGAGTTTGATGCCCATGTTCTCCGCGTAGCCGAGCAGTCCGGTCTTTACAATGTTGCCGTACTTGTCTTCCTTCAAAATTTCTTCGTAACTAATTACGCCGTCATCGCTAACGTTCTTCTTCACGCCCGGGCCGAGCCCGTAGCCGGCACCGAGCACAGCGGGCTTCGCAATTTGCCGCTTGTCTTTATCCTTAATCAAAACTTCATAGGACTCGTTATACATCTTGACGGCGAATGAAACATAGGGGTCGAGCCCTTTGCGGAATACTTCGAGAATAGCGTCGCAATTACTCACCCATCCAAGCACGCGATTTTCAATTGCGCTTAGGTCACACACAACCAACTTTTGCCCAGCCGGCGCTTGAATAGCCGCGCGAATGCAGGACGTGACCGCTGTGATGACGGAGCCGAAGGTGTCTTTCAATTCTTGATAGGATTCAGTCAAAATCAGAGAGATGGCTTTGTCATATTGCTTCGCCACTTCCTTGGCCGGTCGCACAAGATTTTGAACCTGAGCGCCTGTTCCTGCCCAGCGGCCAGTACGGGATGCCCCCAAGAACAAAAATTGATGACGAAGGCGGTCATCCGCGCCGAGGAAGTTTCCCATAGCTTCCAGCTTTTTGTAGGAATTTTTAGACGCTTTCTGCCGAAGTTTCATTACTTCCTGGCCGAGCGGTGTCATTCGTTCCATCGCTTGAGTTACGAATTCTTTTCGAACGGAACCGAAAGGATACCCCTGATTTTGCGCCCACGCAAGAATCTGTTTAGTGGAGTTGGGATTTTCAAGCCCCGTTTTTTCTTTGAGCGCCTTTGTAAGCTCGGTCTTCTCTCGGATGGCGAGGGCCAGTCCTTTCGTGATGAAATCTCGATTTATTGGGATACCACGGTCGTTGATTTTTTGGTCGAGAACCCAGCCGCGCTGTTCAATTTCAGGCAGCGGCATGTCTTTCATGAGTCGCAAAATCGCCCGCTCGGCTACCACGTCTTGCTTGCAGTACTCTCCGAATTTTTCCCAATCCTCGGGGTCGGTAGTCCAGTCCCAAAATTCGGGAAGTTGACTTACGAATTCAAATTCCTCGCCCTTCTTCGGCTTTTTAAAATGCGGCATCGAAAATTTCTGAATCAGCCGCTTGCCGTCTTTGATTTTGGCTTCATCTTCGGTCAGCCCGAAAACTGTTCCGGTTTCTCCGAGGCTGATAACCGGGATGGAGAGATGATGCGCCCATACCTTGGGGTCAAGCCACTGCTCATAGGGAATAACCCAATATAGAACGTGCTCAAAAATTTTCCGTTCAAAAGCGGCGTTCCATGCCACCTTCGTTACGGCGGAATTCATTAAGCCGTCGTGAAGCTCCTGTGGCATCGATTTGTTAAGGTGTGGCTGCCAGAGTTGAACTTTGCGGTCATCAAATGCCCAGCCGAGCATGAGCACCTGGGTGGATGCGTGCCGAGCATAGTTATCGAGCCCGACTTCATAAGGGTCTAGCTCAGACCGAGTTTCGAAATCGAGGAAAAGTTGGTTCATGCAAAGATTTGGACTTCCCTCAGAAATTCGGACATATTCTTGACGCGGGGCTCCTTTGAGTACTGATTCCAAGGACTGTCAAGAAGATAAGCCCTATGTCCGTTAAGTGTATTGCAAAGCTCTACGGTCTCGGCCTTGTCATCTATGCTCAGGCCAATATTGTGTTCCTTCATGAGCTTGATTTTATCTTCCGGAGTCGGGACTACATACACTCGGGGCTCGCGCTGCCAATAATTTTTCAAGCCGCGATTGTTGAGCCAAATGGAACTTTGGTCTTGGGCATTCATCCCTGTAGTCTCGGCACGGCTCGTAATAAAGAACACAGGTGTGCCAGCGGTCGCAAGGTATTCCGCAAGCGCCGCCACATTTTCAGCAAGCTCACCTTGCCGTATCCAAAAATGCGGCGTAGCCTTAATTGCCGTCCACAACTCTTTCCAGTCCTGTTTTGTCAGCATATCCGTCCAATCCCAATCTGGGGGCTGGTATCCAGGTGGAATCTTGCCCGGCCATAGAAGATTTGCGACTTCGATGGCGTTCGAGCCAAAATCCGAAATCACGCCATCGATATCAACGGAAATTCTCAACGGAGTTTTCATTTTTCCTCACTTATGATTTTCCGGTCGAAAAGAGTTTCCAGGCTCTTGTATTCATGGTTACTCAGGGGTTCGGCAATTGCCAGCGGGTCGGTACTAAGCTGATTCGGCATATCGTTCAATTCTTTCGGCCGATAGCCCATCTTAATAAGAGCACCCGTAAAAATATAGGCAACCATATTCCAAATGACTTGACTGGCGTGGGGTTCGTCGCGGAGCCCGACCTTCAACTTAGCGAGATGCCGTTCAGCCGAATCGAGGTATTGAGAAAGAGGCATTCCCTTCTCCCAATTTCGCGCCGAATATTTTATCGCACCATCTTCCCAAATGCGTGACACGAGCCACCAGACCCAACTCGGTGCGAGCGAGGGTTTACCTTTACCGTGGCTGCGGTCTCTTTGAGCGCCCGTAGCGAATACTTGCCGAGCGCCTGAATCTTTCAGAATCGTTCCATCACCTTCGGTTAGTATCGTAGCCATTAAATCTCCTCTTTTTTGACGATATGCGTTCCGATGTATTGCACACTTCGGTTAGCAAGTCCATTTGCAAATTGTGCCGCAGATACTATGTCGCGCCCGTTGTACCACGCCGCTACGAATCCTGCGAGAAAGATATCCCCCGCGCCGCTTACATCTTTGACTTCATGCTTGGGAACAGGATAAATAGTTTCTCCGTTTATTTGGCAACCTTCGGCTCCGAGCTTTCGAATGATTTGGCCCCGAATAGATGTTAGCCCTAACCACTCTTCTTTATTCGGAAAAAAGAAATCCGCGCCCCGATATCTTTCCCATCTATTTTTGGCGTCCACAAAAATGCGTTGGCCTGCCTGAGCCGCAAAAACTTCTCGAATTAATTTATCGGAGACGCCGCCTTTTCCATAGTCCGAAAAAACAATAAACTCCACGCTATCCCGCATCTGCTCAAGGGCCACTTTAATCATCGAGTCCTGGTCATAAAGACTGATGCTATCGTAATCAAGTCGTGCTATAAGGCGGCCGTCCGCAAAAATACGTTCCTTGCGGGACACGCTGCCCATCAATTCAATAACCCGGTCTTCCGAGAGCAGTTCTTTTAGCTGCGCGGCCACAAGCCCGGCCCCGCCGCGAGTTTCGAAAGTCGGCGTCGTCTGAATGAGTACAGGCACCGGCGCTTCGGGGCAGAGACGGTCAACCCGGCACATTCTGTATTGGTCAATGATTAGGTCTCCGATTACGAGGATTTTACTCATTACTCTTCTCCTAAGCGTTAGCAATTTCGGCTAAAACGTCGCCGTGACAATCAAGCGGGGCGCACCAGCATCCTAAGACCTTGCCCTTTAGTTCCTTGACTTTCTCCATTAGCCGCTGGTCGCGCAATAGCATTTCCCTGTAGGCTTGGACACACCATTTTCGGTCTCCATCTCGGCCTATCTCGAATGGATTGCCCCAGAAACCGGGACGGCCTATGTAAACGTCATACGACTGGCGTCTGCAATGAACCACTAGAGGATGACTCATAGTTTCTTCGCTTTGTGCGCGGCAGTTTCTTCCTCAAGAAATTGCGCGATATCTCTCAAGCAAGTCTCTTCAAAAACGGTATTCGTCCACGGATTAAATGTATATTTTCTCCATCGAGAAAACCATCGAATCTCCCCCAATTTTATATTCTGTTCGGTCAAAACGTCATAGATATTTGTAACGCGGCCTATGTGACCGAGATTGTGAAAGAAAAGATGTTTCCCTTGTGT
>Ga0187894_10007265_pt1 | contig 10525 bp, 8 predicted proteins | sample GBC1701081metaG_FD_136650 | JGI IMG/M metagenome (GOLD analysis project Ga0187894, IMG submission 136650) | White microbial mat communities from a lava cave in the Kipuka Kanohina Cave System on the Island of Hawaii, USA - GBC170108-1 metaG ... | reverse complement strand
TGATCGGGCTCGCCATCAGCGATTCCCAGTCGCCCTTCCGCAAATTGCAGGCAAACACACTCGCCATCGCCGATGGCCGGATCTCGTCGCCGCGCGGGAACGAGAGCCTGACGATCGCCGAGCTGATGCAGAGGCTCGGCCGCGACAGGATCGAAAGCCTGCGCGACACTCTGCCGGAGAACGCCAATAGCGCCGAGGACAAGCACACGACCTTCACCACCATCTCGCGCATGCGCTCGCCGACCGAGGGCGATTATTCGCTTCATGCCTGGTGCGTGCATTTCATCGAGGTCAGGGTCGATGAGGATTTCGGCACGGTCAGGGTGTCGCGTGTCGTCTCGGCGCTCGATTCCGGCCGCCTCTACAATCCCAAGCTCGCCGAAAGCCAGTGGAAGGGCGGCATCATCATGGGTATCGGCCAGGCGCTGCTCGAGGAAGGGCTCGTCGACCGCCGCCACGGGCGCGTGATCAACAACAATCTCGGCGACTATCTCATCGCCACCAATGCCGATATTCCGGACATCGAGGTGATCTCGGTCGGCGTGCCGGATTTCCATGCCTCGGCCCTCGGCGGCAAGGCGGTGGGCGAGCTCGGCATCGTCGGCGTGGCGCCGGCCATCGCCAACGCCGTCTATCACGCGACCGGAAAGCGCATCCGCGACCTGCCGATCACGCTGGAGAAGCTGCTTTGATTTACCCCTCGCCCGAGAGATCGCGGCGCGCTTTGTCGAGCTCTTCGGCGTAGCGCCGCATCAGATGGCTTTCGCTGAGCACGCCGATCACCGTGCGGTCGGCGAGGCTCCTGACGACGGCAAGCTCCTCGGCGCCGGCCTGACCGAAGGCCTCGGCGGCCTCCTGCGCATTCATCCCCGGCACCAGCACCCTGTCGGCGAATTTCGCGAAGGCCGACAGAGGTGCTGCGGGATCGGCGTGATGGCTGTGGAGCTCGGCCACGAGCAGCATGCCGGCATAATGGCCTTGCGCGTCCGTGGCGACGGCGCAGGGAGCGGTGCCCAGCGGAACCGCTTCGCGGAAGGCTTCGACCGTTGCCGAGGCCGCGATTGTGCTGGCGTCTTTGCTCATCATCGAGGCGACGGTGAGGTTGCGTATCCATCCCACATCCTGCGCGCTGCGGATCGTCTCGCCGCGCAAATGGAACCGCCAGGTCGAGAAGGAGTAGCCGAAGGTCTCGCGCACCAGGAGCGAGGTCATGATCGCCGAGGCAAGCACCACGCCGGTGAGGGCGAGGTCGCCGGTCGATTCGAGCGCCAGGAAGCTCATGGTCAAAGGCCCGCCGATGATGCCGACCGCGAAGGAGGCCATGCCGGCCACCGCGGCGACGCTTTGGTCGATGCCGATCGCCGGCATGGCGAGATCGCTCACGGCGGCGAACAGCTTGCCGAAGAGCGCGCCTAAGAACAGCGAGGCGAAGAACAGGCCGCCGCGGAAGCCCGAGCCCAGCGAGATGGTGGAGGCGGCGATCTTGAGCAGGAAGAGGCTTGCCAGGACGGCAAGGCTGTGATCGAGGCTGAAGACACCTTGCAGCGCGCCATGGCCGCTCGACAGGATTCCAGGCGTGGCCAGGCCGAGGAGCCCGACCGCGACGCCGCCGACGACGGGACGCAGCGCGGAATCGAATCTCTTGAAGCCGCGCTCGATCACCGCCACCAGATACATGATGGCGATCGAAAACGTGCCGCCCAGAAGCCCCAGGAGAATGAAGGGGATATACTGATGCGCGGCGAGCTCGGGCAGGCCCGCCAGCGCGATCGGAAAGGGCGCGCCGCCAAGCCAGCGCACGGCGAGCGTGGCGGTGATCGCGGCGGCCATCACCGGCGCCACATTGGCGATCGAATAGATGCCGATGATGAGCTCGAAGCCGTAGAAGGCGCCGGTCAGGGGCGCGTCGAAGGCGGCAGCGATTGAGCCCGCGGCACCGGCGCCGACGAGGATGCGCATGTCGTTGCGCCGGAGCCGGAACAGAAGCGCCAGGCGCGAGGCGAGTCCGGACCCCACTTGCGTATAGCCCGCTTCGAGCCCGACCGATGCGCCGAAGCCGCTCGACAGCACGGTCTGGCCGGCGATGATGGCCGTGTCGCTGAGCGACATGCGGCCGCCATAGAGCGCGTTGGCCTCGATCGGATCGACCGGCGTCGGATAGTTGCGCCGCCTGAGCCAGAGCACGCTCAGTCCCAGGAGCGCGCCGCCAATGGCCGGCATCGCGGCTTCGAATGGATTTGACAGCGCCATCATCGCCGACAGCCGGCTGCCGGCCGGCAGGTCGAACAGCAGCTGATGCATGATCTGCACGATGGCGCTCATCGCGGTGACGAGCGCGCCCGCCAGACCCCCGATGACCACAGAAAGGAGCACGATGACGATGCCGCGCGCCTCGAGCATCGCGAGCGCGCGCAGATGAAGCGGCGGCGGGCGACGGTCCTGGTCGGGCAACGGATCGGCTGACGGCAAATCGGTCTCGTGGGATGAGGAAAGCCCCATCTGCCTGATACGCCCGATGATGGCGCGTAGCAACCGGCGAACAGAACTATTCCGGGCGCAGCAACTCCACTTCCGTGCCGTGCACCGTGGTGCTCTCGGCCATGTCGCTCTTGCGGCCGGACACCAGCGCATTGATGTTCGCGGCACCCGGCGATGCGCCGGGCCAGCGGCCCTTATGGACGATGCCGACGCCGCGTTGCGTCACGGACGACAGCGTGACCGAAAGCGGCAGGCGGCCGGTCTCATTGGCGAGCAGCACCGGATCGCCCTCGGCGAAGCCTGCCTCCGCCGCATCCTCGGGATGGAGCGTGATGGTGGCGGGCCCGAGCCTGCGGCGGATGACCTTGTCATTGCCATAGCTCGAATTCATGAGCCACAGCCCGGCGGGCGACAGGATGCGGAAATGTCCTTTCGCGGGCGGCGGATCGGCGTGCGGCAAGGGCACGCGCGGCAGGCCTTGCGCCTCGGCGCGCTCGCTTGCGAGCTCGATGCGCCCCGACGGTGTTGCGAAGACGAGATCGGCGAACTGGATGCGGGGCTCGGGGAAGACAGGCACCGTACCCAGCTTGGCGAGATCGGCGAAGCTGCCGCGATAGGGCGTCGCGGCCAGGAGGCGCGCGATGAGCGTCTGGTCGGGCTCATAGAGTGCCGCGTCATTGAAGCCCATGGCCCGGGCGAGCTTGCGGAAGATCTCGCTATTGGGCAGCGCTTCGCCTGGCGGGTCCGCCGTCTTCACTTGCGCCGAGACCGTGAGGTCGAAATAGGAAAGGACGAGATCGTCGCATTCGAGGAAGCTCGCCGCCGGCAGCACGATATCGGCATAGGCGGTGGTGTCGGTATGGAAGAGGTCGATGGCGACATGGAAGAGATCGTCTCGTTCAAGCGCTCGGCGCAATCGTCCTTGCTCGGGCGATGACGCGGCGGGATTGTTGTTCCAGTTGAAGAAGGCTTTGGCCCGGCCGCGGTCCTCGAGCGCTGGGGAGAGGTCCATATGGCTGACCGAGCCCGTGCCGCTGCGGGCGAGCGACGGCTCGGTGGCCATGGCCATGTCGATGCCGCGCACCCCTGAGCCGTTGATATAGCAAAAGCCGGCACCGGGCTTGCCGAGATTGCCGGTGAAGGCGACGAGTGCTGAGAGCGCCCGGAAGACATTGCCGCCCATCGGCTGGCGCTGCACGCCCTGGCCGAGCCACAAGAGCGAAGGGCCTTTGCCATAGGCGATCGCCGCCGCTTCGATGAGGCCTTCAGGCACGCCGCATAATTCGGCCGCGCGCGCCGGCGTCATAGCCGCGATGGCGGGCAAGAGTTCTTCCGCGCCGATCACATGCCGGGCAAGGAAAGCCTCATCGACCAGGTTTTTCTCGCGCAGGACGTGAAGCAGGCCGAAAGCGAGCGCCGCGTCGCTGCCGGGCCTGAGCTTGAGATGGATGTCGGCCGCGATCGCGGTGTCATGCGCGATCGGATCGACGACGATGATCCGGCTCCCGGCCTTTTGCGCCTCCTTCAGCCAGTATTTGTCCTGATGCGGCGCCGAATGGGACGGGTTGGCGCCCCAGACGATGATGCAGCTTGCATCGCGGGCACTGCGCGGATCGAAGCCCTCGACCGATGAGCCGAAGACGAGCGCGAGCGCCGAATGGCCGGCCTTGTTGCAGACCGTGTCGGGATCGACCTCGGTGGCGCCGATGCGATTGAAGAAGCGATTGGGGAAGGCGCCGCCGAGAAGCCCGACTGTGCCGGTATAGTGGGTGTGGATGACGCTGCGCTCAAGGCCATGGTCGATGAGGCCGTTGAGCTTGCCTGCGATCTCGGCCGTCGCCTCGTCCCAGGAGATGGGCGTGAATTCGCCTTTGCCCTTGGCGCCGATGCGCTTCAGTGGCCGCGACAACCGCAAAGCCGGGTCCCGCCAGGCGCCGTTATAGGCAATGGCGCATTTGCCGCACAAAGCGCCGCGGCTCACCGGATGATCCGGATCGCCCAGCACATTGGCGACGACGCCGTCTTTCCTGGTGACGATGATGCCGCAGGCATCGTAGCAGTCCCTGGGGCAAGTGGTCTTGATGATGTCGCGCTGGGCCATCGGCAAATCCTAGCATGAAGATCGCCGGCAAAGCCCATCCACTTATGCCGGAGCGGCGCAGGCCAGTTCAGGCCGGATGCAGCGCCCTGGCGCGCGCCTTCAACTCCTGCACCAGGAAATCGATCAGGCTGCGGATGCGCGGCGTGTCGCGCAGATCGGCATGAACCCCGATCTTTACCGGCTGGAAGGGTTCGGGGATCGGCGGCTCGATGCGCAGCAATCCTGCCTTGCGGTCGCCCAGGACGCGCGGCAGCACGGCCATGGCCTCGCCGGCCTCGGCGGTCACGATATGCGATTGGACATCGTTGGTCCTGAGCGTCACTTGCGCGCGCGATGCGATGGACATCAGCCATTCGATGGGCACAACCTTGATGGGTGATGTGACCAGCGAGACCACCTTGTGACCTACGCACTTCCTGGAAAAATCCGGCTGGCCGTGGCGCTCGATATAAGCGAGCGACGCATAGAGCCCATAGGAGACGTCGGCGACCTTGCGCTCGACCAGGTCCTCCTGCTCGAAGCTGCCGATGCGCACCGCGATGTCGGCCTCGCGCCGCGACAGGTTGAAACGCCTGGGATCGTTGATGAGATTGATGGTGACGAGCTTGTGGCGGCTTGCGAAGCGCGCGAGGAGGGGCGCCAATATGTCGTCGCCGAACCAGGCGAGGCTCGTCAGCGTGATGGTGCCCTGAAGGCCGGTGTCGCGCCCGGCGATGCGCCGCTCCACCGCCTGCGCATGCTCGTCCATCTGGTCGAGCGCTTCGATGAAGGTGGCGCAGAGCGGGCTCGGCACCAGGCCGCCCGCCTCGCGTTCGAACAGCTTGCCGCAGATGCCTTTCTCGAGCGCGCTCAAGCGCCGGCTCACCGTGGGCTGGGTGGTCCCGAGCGCCCGGGCGGCGGCTGAGAGCGAGCCATGCCGCGCAATGGCATGGACAATCTTGAGATCATCCCAGTCCATGCCTGCTCTTACGTCCGGACTCTCAAGGCGGCAAGGGCGCCAGCGTCTTGTCTGGCAAGCGCGATCTTGAAATTCATATACACTGGTGCTATGTTGAACAAAAGTCCGTTTTGTCTAACGAGTGGTCCTTATGCCAAACGCCACCAAAAAACCGCGCCGCGAGCAGAGACGGAGACATATCCGCAAGAGTGACGCTATGCGGGAACCCGACCCAGTAAGGGTCGAGGCTGTCATGAGGGCAGCCAAGAGATCAGGCCTCTTGAGCGAGAAGAGCGGCCGGATTGGAGGACGGGTCAGCATGGCCCTGGTGCGGCAGGCCAAGAAGCAGACGGGTATTGAAGCAGACACGGACTTGATTGAATTTGCTCTGGCCAGCATCGCGCTGGAGGACAAATTCGCTGAATCCTTCAAGGAATCGAGAGGCAAGGTCGATCCCGACATTAAGCTTGACTTCTGAATGGTTGGGTTCGATTTCGATTCCGCGTTGCGGTGGGCGCGGTTCGCGCGGCAAAACGTGCTTGCGCGTCGCTCCGACGCAGAACTGACGTTCGTCGATGAAAGCATGCTGAGTGGGCAAGGGCTGTTGCTCGACACATGTGTCTATATCGACCAATTGCAGAACCGCTCGCCCGTGATCCTCGACAGTGTGATTAAGCAGAGGCAGGTCAATCATTCTACGATCGCGATCCAGGAGCTGATGCACGCCGTTGGTGTGCTCAATCCAGCGGATGCTCGCACCTCCAGCGTAATTGCGGAGATCCGAAAGCGGATCTACGCCATGCCGCCGCATCGCATTTTCGCTCCCGACCCAGACAGTCTCGGGAAAGCGGCGCTCTTGGCGGGGATACTCTGCCGTCTGCAGAGCTACGCGCATGACCACAGGCTGAGGGCGCTGCATGATTGCGTGCTGTTCCTCCAGGCTCAGAAGCTTGGACTGGTGGTTCTGACGGCAGACGCAGGCGATTTCGATATTCTGCTGCAATTGGTACCCAAAGGGCGCGTGTTATTCTACCGCCGGAACGAGGAGACGTAAGGTGCTCTACGAAATCTGTGTGGATTCGGTGGCGGGCGTGCGCGCCGCCAAGGCTGAAGGAGCTCATCGGGTCGAGCTGTGCGCCAATCTTCTCGAGGGCGGCACCACGCCGAGCCGGGGGACGATCCGAAGAGCGCGCACCATCGCCGGCATCGGGCTTCAGGTGATCATCAGGCCGCGCGGCGGCGACTTTCTCTATGACGAGGATGAATTCGCCGTCATGCAGACCGACATCGAAACCGCCAAGGAGGAGGGCGCCGACGGCGTCGTCATCGGCCTCCTGACGGCGGAGGGCGACGTCGATGTGGCGCGCACCCGCGATCTCATCGCCAAGGCGCGGCCCTTGTCGGTGACCTTCCATCGCGCCTTCGACATGACGCGTGATCCCTTCACGGCGCTCGAAACCCTGATCGGGCTCGGCGTCGACCGGATCCTCACCTCAGGGCAAGAGCCGAGCGTCCTGGAAGGCCTGTCGCTGATCACCGAGCTCATCCGCCGCGCGGGCGACAGGATCATCATCATGCCGGGCGCCGGCATCACGTCGCGCAATGCCGAGCGCATCATCGCCGCGGCCAAGCCCAAGGAGATCCATTTCGCGGCCCTCGAGCCGGAAGCGGGCGGCATGAAGTTCCGCCGCCATCACGTCTTCATGGGCGGCGAATTGCGCGCCCCCGAATATGACCGCCTCGTCACTTCGGGCGACACCATCCGCGCGGTGATGTCGAAGGGTTGAAGCATCGGACACGCGAAATCTCCCTCCGCCGCGCGAAGCGCGGGGAGGGTGGCGCGACCTTGCTCCGCCGAAGCGAAGCAATCTTGCTCGGCCGAAATTAAGCTCCGGCTTCGCGAAGGCGAGAGCGCCGGGTGGGGTGCTTCCACCGGGAGGTATTCGACGAGATGGCCGCGAAGAACTGCAAACGCTTTGTTTGAGAGACCTCCCTTGCGGTGACACCCCACCCGTCGCGCTGACGCGCGACACCCTCCCCACGCTTGCGGCGTGGCGGAGGGAGAGTCAATGAAAGCCGAGGTCCTTCACCAGAGCGTGTAGCCGCCATCGATCACGAAGGCGGCGCCCGTCACATAGCTGGACGCCGGGGAGGCGAGATAGACCGCGAGCGGGGCGATCTCATGCGGCTCACCGGTCCGTCCCATGGGCACGGCGCGCACGAAAGTCTCGATGACTTCCGGGTGCTTCTCGGCCCAGGCGATATTGGGCTCGGTCATGAACAGGCCGGGGCAGATGGCGTTCACCGTGACGCCGCGCGGCGCCCAGTCGGCGGCAGTGGCGCGGGTGAAATGGATGAGGGCCGCCTTGGCCGTTTCATAATGGCGCCCGCCAATGCCACGATTGGCGATGAGCCCGCTGATCGAGGCGATGTTGATCACACGGCCCTGACCACGCTTGAGCATGGCGCCGCCGATGATTCTGGTCGCGAGGAAGCAATGGGTCAGGTTGAGATCGATGAATTTCTGCCAGGTGTCGAGATCGGTGTCCTCGATCGCGATATCGAGATTGCGCCCGCCGACATTGTTGACCAGGATGTCGACCGGTCCGGCTTCGGCCAGCACGCGGTTGCACAGGTCCTCGCATATCGCCGGCTGCGCGATGTCGCCGGCGAAGGTCCACACCGTGCGTCCGCGCTCGCGTATCTCATCGGCGGTCCGTGCGAGAGCGTCAGGATCGCGTCCATTGATGGCGATATCGGCACCGGCTTCCGCCATGGCGAGGGCAATGGCGCGGCCGAAGCCGCGGCTGCCGCCGGTGATGAAGGCACGTTTTCCAACCAGGCGGAATTGATCGATCACAGTCACGCAAAAGCCCCCGCAAGACAGCTTGGCACCATCATATTATCTGATAATCTAGCCTTTCCACCCTGTCGAGGGTCCTTGGGGAGGATGCGAAAGAGTTGCTGGCATTGGTCTGCCCGACGAAGTGAGATATCGCTCACGCAGACAGTTGCAGCCGCGCCGAATATACATGAGAATGCCCTTTCGGCCTTCGACCGACACAGCAAAAAATTGAATCAATCCGGGAGTAGACAATGACGAAACGCAAGGAAGAGGAAATCATCCTCCAGCAGGAGCTGCGTCATCAGCTGTTGCGTGGAAGAATCGACCGGCGCACATTCCTCATGCGCAGCATGGCCGCAGGGCTCAGCGCCGCGGGCGTGGGCGCCGTTGCCAAGAACGGCGTTGGATCGGCCTTCGCGCAGGACCGTCCATTGACGCCGACCTTCTATCAATGGATCGAGGATCTCCATCCCGGCATCCCGAAGGTCAATGAGAAATTCCCCGGCCTCAACTACCAGATCGCACCGGTCGAAGGCTTCGGCATCGAGCGCTTCGTCGCCGAGGCCAAGAACAAGGAAAGCACCTGGGACGTCTATGTCGGCCAGACGCCTTTCGTCGAAATGTCGGCGATGAAGGCGGCCGACGTCATCGAGCCGTGGGACGATTATATCCCGAAGGACGTGATCGACGACATGATCCCCTCGATCCGCGCTGAGAACACGATCGACGGCAAGCTCTATGGCTGGCCGTTCTTCCTCGATGTGATCGGCAATTCCTGGCATTCGGGCGTCACGACCAAGGCCGGGCTCAAGGATGAGGCGCCCGCCACCTGGGACGACTATCTGGCCAATGCCAAGAAGGTCGTCGAGTCGCAGGCGGCACCCTTCGGCGCCACTTTCGACTCGCATGGCTGGCGATCGCTGGCGCCGATGACCCATAGCATGAGCTCAAACGTCTACACGTCGGAGGGTCTGTTCGACTTCACCAGCGATGCCGCCGTCGAAGCGCTGAAGCTCATGAAGCAGATCATGGCGGTGTCGAATCCCGACATCCTTCTCGAAGGCGCCTCCGATGGCGGCGTCAACGGAACGCCTGATGAAGTCGCCTTCGCCGCCGAGCGCGTCGGCTATTATCACAAGTACTTCAACGCGCCCTTGCGCATGGCACAGAATTGGGACGATCCCAAGCTCCTGCACATGGGACCGTTGCCGAAATTCGCCAATGGCGAAGGCTCGACGGTGTTCTGGACGACGGGCTGCGCCTTGTTCAAATACGGCAAGAACAAGGAAAAGGCGGCCGAATACATCAAGGCGCTGACCTATGACCGGCAGATCTGGCAAGACTCGATCGCCGGCACCAAGGCCGCCCATCCGGGCCAGCTGCCGCCCTACAAGTCCATCTATGCCGAATGGGAAGCCAAGAGGCCCGACTGGATGCTGGATTTCGTGCCCCTGGTCCGTGCCCAGCTCGACAAGGCCAAGGCGATCAACAACCACATTTTCGGCCTGCAGCAATTCGTCATCGGCAAGCCCGTCTGGGAGACCTATCTCAAGGGCGAGGAGGCGGATCCCAAGGCGGCCTTGCAGAAGGTGGTCGACGCCGTACAGGCCGAGATCAAGCGCGGCAAGCAGTAGATTGAATGAGAGGGCGTGGGGACCGGAGGCGCGTGGCGCCCCGGTTCTCCCTCTCATTGTGATGTACTCAAGCCCCTCTGATCCGTTAGCATAGCGCATGGCAGAGACGACGTTTTCCGATCGAATGACGCGCCCGGCGCACAGCGCCGGCGCTCTCGGGTCGCGGATGACGACGCTGCGCAACACGATGAGCCCCTGGTGGTTCCTGCTGCCGACGCTCGTCTTCTTCATCGGCTACCAGGCCTATCCGATCATCCGCGTCCTGTGGATCAGCTTCACCGACTATCAATATCTCTCCAACGAGCCGGCGAATTTCGTCGGGTTCGACAACTATGTCGCGGCGTTCAAAGATCCGTTGATGTGGGCGAGCCTGTGGCGCGCCACGTTGTTCACTATCATGTTCCTCCCCGGAACGATCATCCTGCCTTTGCTGCTCGCCATCCTCGTCGATCGGGTCACCAATCCGCGGCTGGCGACGTTCTATCGCGTGGTGCTGCTGATTCCGGCGGTTATCCCGAGCACGCTCGTCT
>Ga0187894_10007264_pt1 | contig 10529 bp, 9 predicted proteins | sample GBC1701081metaG_FD_136650 | JGI IMG/M metagenome (GOLD analysis project Ga0187894, IMG submission 136650) | White microbial mat communities from a lava cave in the Kipuka Kanohina Cave System on the Island of Hawaii, USA - GBC170108-1 metaG ... | reverse complement strand
GCCACGTGGCGCCTATCGCCATGACAGCTCGCGGAGTGGACCATGCGATCTTTCGGCGCCTCGTTCGCGCTCTTGTCTTGGACCATCGCCGGCCCTATCGGACTCGCCGCCGCGCTTGCCATCCCCTTGACGCTTGAGGTGCGTCTGTCGTTTTTGCCGTCCGGGCGCCTGAAGATTTCGACACCGCAGTTCATGCACACCGCAGCGCCGGCAACGGTCCAAGCGTTCGGCACGCGTGTGCGCCGGTCGTTGTGCTCGGTCTCGGCAACGCTGCCCACGCCTGCCGGTCGCCGGCATGGATCTCACCGGTGCCGCGCCACACGGTTCTCCAGCACCAGACCGTCCGGCCGGCCGGCGCTGCCTGCCGGTTCCTGTATCGACCACACGTACGTGATGCTCTTCAACGAGCAGTATCAATGCCAAGCCGGTCGCAGCGATCTTGCGATGAGCCTGACGCACAGTGCGCAAGTCCGCTGGCGGCAGCGCTACAGTGGTTGCGTCGCTAGGTGCCCAGCCTGCCTTCACCTGCAAGCGGCAAAGTGATTTCGACCACCAGGCCGCCACCCTTGCGCGGCCGAACAGCGGCTTCACCGCCATGGGCCCGCGCGATCGCGCGTACCACCGGCAGGCCGAGCCCGGTGCCGCCGCCGGCACGCGATCGCGATGGATCGGCCCGCCAGAATCGCTCGAAGACGAGCGCCTCGGCGCCTTCCGGCAGCCCCGGCCCTGCGTCGCTGACGCGGATGAAGCCGTGATCGTACGTGGTGCCGGTCTCGACCTTGACTGGGCCGCCGCCGGCGTACCGGCGCGCATTGTCCATAAGCGCCAGAACGGCCTGGCGCACACGGGCGCCATCGACGTTGACCGTGACGCGACCGAGGACACGTTCGACCGCGATGCCGGCCGTGGTGAGATCGGGCTCCAGGAAATCGATGACCGACGCGGTGGCGACAGCCAGATCAAGCGGTGCGGGCCGCAGATCCAGCCGGCCGGCCGTAAACAGCCCCAGGGTCCGCAGATCCTCCACCAGGCGGCTCAGATCCTCGACATGCGCGATCAGACCGCTATACGTCGTGCCGTCGGCGACGAAGACACCATCGGCCAGCCCCTGCAGGCGGCCGCGCAGGACGGTGAGCGGCGTGCGCAACTCGTGGGCGATCGCCGAGTTCGAGAATTGCCGCTCTGCCTCGGCTCGCTCGAGCCGATTCGCCATCGCGTTGAAGTCGGCGACCAGCTGCTGCGCTTCGCCAAATCCACGCCCTATCACCTCGGCGCGTGCCGCAAGATCACCTTCGGCCACCGCGCGCGCCGCTTTCGCCACGGCATCGAGTGGAACAATGACCTGGCGTGCCAGCCACCATCCCGTGACGCCGGCCATGGTCACGCCGGTCGCGCCCAGGACGGCAATGGCAATGAAGTCGCCGAGGGTAGGCTCGTCACTATCGCTCGCCTCGTCAGGGTACAGCAGGTCCTGGACATATTCGTCGTAGATGATCAACCCGAGAACGAAGATGGTGAGCGCCACCAGCGTGACGGCCGCCATCGTGCGAACGAACTGGGCGTTCAGGCTGTTGCTGAACTTCATGATCCTTCATCCAGGCGGTAGCCGATGCCGCGGACGCCGGCCAGCAGACCGGGTGCCCCCGCCGCCGAGAGCTTGCGCCGCAGGTTGCTCATATGGCTGTCGACGGTGCGATCGAGCGCCTCGCCATCGGGCAGGCAGGCATCGACAAGCTCACTGCGTTCGAAGGCACGCCGTGGCGAGCGTGCCATGTGCGCCAACAATCGGAACTCGGTAAGCGTCAGGTCCAGGACTTGTCGGCCATCGGATCCGACCACCGCGGCAACGTGCGATCCGGGATCGACTTCCAATACACCCACGCGCAGCACCGCATCGGCCGGTGGCGGTGCCGCGCGGCGCAGGACCGCCTTGCTGCGGGCCACGATCTCCAGGGGGTTGAACGGCTTGACTACATAGTCATCGGCCCCGATCCGCAATGCCTGCAGCTTGTCGAGGTCCTCGGCCAGCGCCGTGACCATGATGACCGGCGTGTTACCGCGTCGGCGCACGGCGGCAAGGACTTCGTAGCCGTCGGCAACCGGCAGCTTGATGTCGAGGATCACCAGGTCCGGTTTAAGCCGCGCGTGGTGATCCAAGGCAATGCCGCCGTCCGCCGCGCGTACCGTCCTGAAGCCTTCGCGTGCCAGATACCGGTCGAGGATTTCCGCGATCTCCGGGTCGTCTTCGACGATCAGGACCAAGGCGTTGTTCATGGGTGCTCCGATATCGCGTTTGCGATGTTCGGCGAAACTGTCCAGGAATTGTGGAGACGTGATGTAGGATTTGCGGAGGCGTGCGGCCAGGAGGACTTCAGGCCACCACGGTCATCCTGACGTCGCCGAAGGGTCCGAAGTCGGCCACGACATCGGCCGGCGCGCCAACATTGTGCAGGCCGGTGCACGTGCCCGCCGCGACGATATCGCCCGCTTGCAGCGATCGGCCGCGGCGCGACAGGTCAGAGGCGAGCCAAGCCAGGCTGTCGAGCGGGTGGCCAAGGACTAGCCTGCCTGTACCGCTGCCGCGCAGCACGCCGTCGATCCGCAGGGTGACTTCATGCGCGGCAAGATCGAGCCGGCGCCAATCGGTGACGCCGCCGGCGAGGACCATGCCGCCGTGGAAGCCGTTGTCGGCCACCATCTGCGCCACGCCGGCTGCCTTCCAATTCGCCAATCGCGTGTCGCAGATCTCGATCGACGGCACGACGGCGGCCACGGCGTCGGCGACCTCGGCGCGGCTGTACGGTGTGCCGCGACTGGGCAGGTCGCGGCCCAACTGGAACGTGAATTCGGCTTCCACGCCGATGGTGAAGAACCGCGCGGCGGAGATCACGGCCGGCGACTCGAAGCAGGTCTCGCCATAGATGTGGCCGGCAAACGGCTCGGACACGCCGACGAAGCGTTGCGACTGCACCGACGCAGCACCAACCTTGTATCCACGCAGCGCCGAGCCGCAGGCGCGCGCGAACGCTTCCTGGATCAGGTAGGCGTCTTCGATCGAATCCGGTGCGCTCGCGGCGGGCAGGCGCTCGAGCGCCCGGTGATCGCGGCGGGCGATCAGCAGTGCAGTCACGGCGCCCTCAAGCGCCTGAGCGTCGAGCATCAGCGCCTCACATGTTGCGGGTCACGATCGTGGCGACCTGCGGCACGAAGATGACCAGGGCCAGCACGGCGAAGACCATCACCGTGTAGGGAAAAGCCGCCGCCCAGACCTGCCGCATCGTGATGTGGGGCGGCGCGACGCCCTTCATCACGAACAGCAGCAGCCCGAACGGCGGCGTCAGCAACCCGATCTGCAACGAGATCAGCAGGATGACACCGAGCCAAACCAGATCGAGCTGCAGTGCGTTCGCCAGCGGCATGAAGAACGGAAACGTCAGCAGCATCATGCTGACCTGGTCCATGAAGCAGCCGAGCACCAGCAGCACGCCGATCATCATCAGCACCGCGACCAGGGGCGTCATGTCCAGCTTGGCCAGCTCGGCGAGCGCACCGTCGGTGGCACCTGAAAAGGCGAGGATCTGCGCGAACGTGGTCGAGGCGGCGATGATGAAAAAGATCATCGTCGTCACGATGGCGGTGTTCTTGAGGCTCTCCAGCAGGATGGTCCAGCTCAGCGTGCGATAGAGCAGCGCCAGTACGACGGTTGCCAGGCAGCCGAGCGCCGCCGAGTCCGTGGGCGACGCCAGGCCGGCGAACATACTGCCCATGACGACGACGAAGATCACCGACAGCGGCACGACCTGCACGAAGAACGGCCGCCAGCGCTGCCACCATGTCATCGGCGGCGGCGCCGCTTCGGCGGGCGCCAGGTCCGGACGCATCCAGCAGCGCAGGACGATCCACAGGATGAAGAGCACGCTCATGATGAGGCCGGGCAAGGTGCCGGCAATGAGCAGCTCGGTCACCGAGACCTTGTCGCGACTGACGGCGCTGGCCAGAGTCGCCAGCAGGACCGTCAGCGCCGATGGCGGGATCAGCATGTCGACGCCGCCGATGGCCATGATCGGGCCCATGGCCATCGACGGGTGATAGCCGCGGCGCAGCATGTCAGGCAGCAGCGATTGCCCGAGCATGGCGGTGGTCGCGATGGTCGAGCCCGACAACGCCGAGAACACCGTACCGCCGGTCACGGCAACGACGGACAGGCGGCCGGGTACACGGCGGATCAACCGGTCGATCGCCTCGATGGCGCGAAACGCCATCCCCGTGCGCAGCAGGACCTCGCCCATCACCAGGAAGAGCGGCACCGGCGCCAGATTGAAATTGCTGATCGACGCCATCGAGCCGCGTACGAACGACATGATGCCGACCTCGCCGCCGAGGAAGATCCACGACCCGGCGATGTTGGTCAGGAAGAATGCGAAGGCGACAGGCAGGCCGACGAGCATCCACAGGCAGATCAGCCCCAGCATGAACCCAAGAGCAGCGGGCCAGGCCATCAGATGCTCGGCCGATCGGCGATCGAGTAGTCGTCGCGCACGACACCTTTGACCCGCAGCACGCGCAGCACGAACTCGGCGGCGAGCAGTGCGGCGCTCACCGGAATGGCCAGCAACAGCAGCCACTCGGGCACGTACCAGGTCTTGTACTGGACCATGCCGCTGCGCCACGCATCGGCGACGACGGCGCTGCCGTAGTAGAGCAGCACCAGGCTGATCGCGAGCCCGCAGAGGTCGACCGCCTGCTCGAGTCGGATGGCCAACCGCTTGGGCACGGCGACCAGCAGCATGTCGACGCGCACGTGGCTGCCCTGGCGCAGGACCCAGGGCGCCGCCAGGAAGGTGCCGGCGTACATCAGGTACTCCGTGAGTTCGATCAGCCAGGGCAATGACCCCAGGCCGAGATCGCGCAGCCCGACATCGAGGCAGATGAGCGCGATGATCGCGCCCAACGCCAGCCCGAACAGGGTGCAGAGGAAGCCGATCAGCTTCTCGAACAGGACAAGCATGGTTCGCCCGCCGTGGTTCGCAGCGTCTATTGTTCGCTCACGAAGTACCGGCGCAGCGTCGGGCCGTTGTCGGGGCTGATCTTGTTGACGACGTCCCATGCCGCATCGCGTGCCGCCTTGATGTAGGCCTTCTCATCCTCCGGCGAGAACCGGATCACTTTCAGCCCTGCCTCGAGATGCTTCTGGCGCTCGGCATCGATCACCGCCTTGTCGTCGTCGCTCTGCTCGATCACCAGCGCCAGGTCCAAGAGCAGCTTGCGCTGCGCGTCGTTGAGCTTCTTCGTCCACGTGTCGTTGTTGATCAGCAGCGTGATGTCGGGCTTGTAGAAGCCGGGATCGACCCGGTACTTCGTCACCTTCTGCCAGGAATAGTCGAAGATGCCGCGCGACGCCCAGCCGTAACCATCGACGGTATTGCGCTCCAGCAAGGTGTAGACCTCGGGCGGCGCCGAGTTGATGGCAGTGCCGCCCAATCGCTCGACCAGCGGGCGGTACATCGGCGTCACGCGGATCTTCAGTCCGGTGAAATCGGGCTTGGTGATTTCCTTGTTCAGGAAGATGTGCGCCTGGTCGTAGTTGTAGAACCGGGCCAGGAAATGCGTGTTGGCCTTCTCGATGTGCAGCTTGTCGATGAAGTCCAGGCCGCCGTTGCGCCGCAGCTCGGCCATCGGCACCTCGATCAGCTTCATCGCCTCGGCTTCCGGCAGCACGTTGCCGTAATAGGCGCCCGACGTGGTGACGATGTCGACGATGCCGTCCTTGAGGTTCTTGCCGACATCGAACAACGGCATGACCTTGGGCGCGCCACCCAGATACTGGATGCGGATCAGGCCCTTGCCCTTCTCGTTCACGTCCTTGACGTACTGCTCGAACTTGCGAGCGTAGGTCGATCCCTCCTGGAACGCCGCCACACCTTTGAGGACGACTTCCTGCGCCATCGCCGGTACCGAAGCCGCTACCAGCAGGACACCGCCAAGCACGGATCGCCGCAGCGTTCGCATCGTAGTCATTGTCGTTCCTCCCCCTTGTAGAGACAGCAAAGCCTATATCGATTTTCCGGCAATCACCGCCGCGACGTGGGCCAGCTTGGGGCCGACCTCCTGCTCCGCCCGACGCGGCGAGATGTCGAAGGGCGGGCCACCGCAATTGACCGCCAGCACGACGCCGTCGGCGGTCACGATCGGTGCGCCGACGCCGATCACGTCGTCCCGCCATTCGCCGGCCGATACGCAGAACCCGCGCCGCTCCAGGGACTCGAACGCCCGGTCAAGGCCGCTGCGGATGCCGCGCCACGCCTTGCCGCTGTGCTGGCGTACGCGCTCGAGCAGGCTCTTGCGGTCGGGCTCCGGCAGGCCGTAGAGATAGGCCCGCCCCATGGCGGTGGTCACCAGCGGAATGCGAGCACCCAGGTCGAAGCGCGCCGGCGTCGCGCCGGCATGGCGCACCGTATCGATGTTGATCATGTTCAGCTGATCGCGCGCGCCCAACGACACGGGCAGGCGCGTCGAGTCGGCCAGTTCCTGCAGCAGCGGGCGGGCAGCGATCCGGTACGGCATCCCGGCCAGCAGCGAGTGGCACAGCGCCACCACCGCCGCGCCGAGCGTGTAGCGGCCCAGCCGCGGCACGTACGCGAGGTAGCCCAGCGCCGTCAGCGTCTCCGTCAGGCGCGACACGGTCGGCCGCGGCAAGCCCGTGCGCTCGGCAATCTCGGCGTTGCTGAGCGCGCTCTCGCCGGGACGGAAGACGCGCAGCACGAGAAGCCCGCGGGCCAGCCCCTGAACGGCGTAGGTCTCCTCGCCTTCGAGCTGGTCCGTCTCAGCCTTGCGCTGATGAGGACTAATGCGCGCCATCACATTAATTTCAGAATTTGAAATTGAATTGTCAAGCGAATGCATGAAGCGCCCGCGCCGGCGGCGACCTAAAACCCGTACAGCGCCGCCGGGTTGTTGACGAGGATGCGCCGGCGCAACGCTGGATCCGGTGCCCAGCGGCCGAGACTTTCCAACGTCTCGACGGTCCGCATCATGCGCCGGCTGAAATGCACGTGCGGCCAGTCGCTGCCCCACAGCAGGCGGTCGGGCGCGGCGGCCAGCAACGCCTGGGCCATGGGATCGACATCGGTCCAGCCGCGATCCTGCGCACTGGCACGATAGGCGCCGGAGATCTTCACCCACGTGCGGCCACCTTTCACCAGATCGAGCATCGTCTTGAACGCTGGATGTTCGACGCCGTCGGCCGCGCCGACGGAAGCCATGTGGTCGATCACCACCGGCACCGGCAGGCCGGGCAGGAGCGGCGCCACATCGAGAAGCCGCGCCGGCGTGGTGAGCAACTGTACGTGCCAGCCCATGGGCGCGATCCGCGACGCCAGCGTCTCCAGGGCATCGAAGCCGACGCCGCCGCCGACCGATACATTGAGCCGCAGGCCGCGCACGCCGGCATCGTGCATGTCACGCAGCGCCGGCTCGCCGACATCGGCTGCCGCCACGGCGATGCCACGCAGTCGCCTGGGGTGGTTGCGCAACACCTCCAGCATCAGGCGGTTATCGGTGCCATGCACGCTCACCTGCACCAGCACGCCGCGCGTCATGCCCAGGCCGTCGAGCATGCGCAGGTAGCGCGCTTCGGTGGCGGCCGGTGGCGTGTAGCTGCGGCTGGCCACGAAGGGATATTCGTAACCGTCGCCGATGACATGCGCGTGCGCGTCGCAGGCACCGAAGGGTACCTGCCAGGACAGCGGCTGCATGTCGACACGCGGGCCGGCACAGGCGGGCGCCGCGTCGGTGGCAAGCGGATGGACGGGCGCATGGCGGACCATGGCGTTCTCCCGGAACCGACGGTCAGCGCCGTCTTGGCCGCCAGTCAAGCACTGCCGGCGCACGAGCACAAACGCAATGGGACGCCACCGCCGGCGGATGCTACCGTCGTCGCCGTTCAGGGGTGACGGGGGCCGATGATCCGACAACGTCCGTGGGCGGCGATCGCCGCTGCGACTCTGCTCAATCTGCCAATGGGTTCGCTCTATGCGTTCAGCGTGCTGCTGAAGCCGCTGGAAGAATCCCTGGGCGCCACGCGCTCGGAATTGTCGGTCGTGTTCGCGGTGGCCACCATCTGCTTCACGCTGGGCATGAACCTGGCGCCGCGGCTGTTCCATGCGGCGCCGGCGCCGGTGCTGATCGCGCTGTGCACGGTCGGCGGCACGATCGGGCTGGCGCTGGCGGCGACGGCCAGCAGCTTGGCGCAATTGGCGATCGGTTACGGCGTGCTGTTCGGCATTTGCGGCGGCGCGGCCTACATTTTCCTGCAGCAGGGCGTCAACCTGCTGGTGCGCGGCCATCGCGGGCTGGTGAACGGCTACATCGTCAGCCTCTACCCCGCCGGTGCGATGATCGCAGCGCCAGCCTTCGGCTGGGCGCTGGCGCACTGGAGCGTGCGCGGGACCATGGGCGGCCTGGCCGCCGTCGTCGCTGCCACGGGCCTGGCGGCAACTGCGCTGGTGCTGCTCGCCGGCGTTCAGCTGCCGCCGGCGGGGCGCCAGACGGCATCAACAGGCGGCACATCGCGCGTCTGGATCTTCTGGCAGATCTGGACGGTGTTCTTCCTGGCCGCCGCCGCAGGCCTGACGGTGCTGAGCCAGGCCGCCGGCATCATCGTCGCGTATGGCGGCTCGACGGCGATGGCGTTGGCAGCAACCACGGCGATCACCGGCGCGATCGCAGCGGCCCGGCTGGGCGGCGGCTGGCTGGTGGACCAGTTCCCGATCCCGGTCGTGATGGCAGTGGCCCATGTGCTGGCGCTCGCCGGCACGATCGTCCTCACTCTGTGGCCGACGCCCGTCGTGTCGCTGGTGACCCTGGCGATGATCGGCATGGGCTATGGCTTCATCTCCGGCGCGACGGCCGGCGCCGTCGCGTTCTATTGGTCCAGCAGTGACTATGGCCGCATCGCCAGCCGGCTTTACATCGCCTGGTGCACGGCCGCCGTCACCCTGCCGGTGCTGGCCGGGCATCTGTATGATCTCTCCGGCGGCTATCGCCTGGCCATCGTCATCGCCGGCGCCGGCAATCTGCTGGGCATCCTGCTCGCCTGTGGCCTGCCGCGCCAGGCGCCCGCCGTCCACGGCACCAGCAACGTGCGGCCGTGACTCGCCCGATGTCGGAGGGTAGCCTGCCACCATCCCCGTACCCTGGGAGGCAGTCGATGTCCCTCGTCAACCGGCCGCTGCGCACCGTGCTTGCCGCAGCCCTGCTTGTGCTTGCTGTCCTGCCGGCGCAGGCGCAAGTGACGCTGCGCGCGGCCATGCACTCGGATCTCAAGGTCCTGGATCCGGTCTGGACCACGGCGCTGATCTCGACCCACCACGGCTACCTCGTCTACGACACGCTGTTTGCGCTCGACGAGAAGCTGGAAGCCCAGCCGCAGATGGTCGAAAAGTATGACGTCAGCCCCGACAAGCTGGTGTGGACCTTCACCCTGCTCGATGGGCTCGCGTTTCACGACGGTGCGCCGGTCACCGCCGAGGATTGCGTGCAGTCGCTGAAGCGCTGGGCAGCGCGCGACACGGTGGGCCAGAAGCTGATGTCCTACGCGGCCGAGTTGGTCGCCGTCGATGCCCGCACCTTCCGCCTGACGCTCAAGGAGCCTTATGGACTGGTGGTGCAGAGCCTCGCCAAGTCGGGCTCGAACGTGCCCTTCATCATGCCCAAGCGCATCGCCGCCACCGATCCCAGCACCCAGATCACCGATGCCACGGGCTCCGGGCCCTTCATCTTTCTCAAGGACGAGTGGAAGCCCGGCGAGAAGGCCGTTTACGTCAAGAATCCGAAATACAAACCGCGAACCGAACCGGCGTCAGGATTGGCCGGCGGCAAGGTGGCGAAGGTCGACCGCGTCGAATGGGTGTGGATCCCCGACCCGCAGACCCAGGTCAACGCGCTGATCGGCGGCGAGATCGACGTGATCGAGATCATCTCGCCCGACCTGCTGCCGCTGCTGGCCGACAATGCCAACATCGAAACGCGTGTCGTCAACCGCGCCGGCCGGCAGTACGCCATGCGGTTCAACACCCTGCACAAACCGTTCGACAATCCCAAGATCCGCGCCGTGGCGTTGGTGGCGCTGAACCAAAAGGGCTTCCTCGACGCCAATGTCGGCGACGCCAAGTGGTACCGCGAGTGCAAGTCACTGTTTCCCTGCGGCTCGCCGCTGGAATCGACCAAGGGCTGGGACGACAAGCTGAGCGGTGATGCCGCGAACGCCAAGGCGCAGCTGGCCGCGGCGGGCTATGACGGCACGCCGGTGGTGCTGCTGCACCAGACCGACACGCCGGGCCACAACAATCTCGCCACCGTCGGCAAGGCTCAGCTCGAGCGCGCCGGCTTCAAGGTCGATCTGCAGCCGATGGACTGGCAGACCCTCGTGGCACGGCGGGCGAAGAAAGAGCCGCCTGCGCAAGGCGGCTGGCACGCCTACTTTACGTCCTGGAGTTCGGTCGACGTGCTCGATCCGGTCGCCACCAGCT
>Ga0187894_10007263_pt1 | contig 10529 bp, 10 predicted proteins | sample GBC1701081metaG_FD_136650 | JGI IMG/M metagenome (GOLD analysis project Ga0187894, IMG submission 136650) | White microbial mat communities from a lava cave in the Kipuka Kanohina Cave System on the Island of Hawaii, USA - GBC170108-1 metaG ... | reverse complement strand
GATTCAGATACAGGCCGACGATGTCCTCCAGCTTCTCGGCAAAGCCCTTGTCGTTGGAGACCTTGAACGTCTTGAGCAGGTGCGGCTTGAGCCCATTGGCGTGCCAGATACGGCGCACGCTCGTGCCGGTGGAGATCTCGGGGCTGTAGCGGCTGCGGAGCATCACCGGCAGACCGAGGAGGGCGAGCAGGGTCACCGACGCGCCGACGATGCCGGTCGAGGCCGCGAGCAGGATGCCGATCACCGCCACTGTCACCGCCATGCCGCCGCGCACGTTGCCGAAGAGGCGCACGAAGTTCGTCATCATCTTCTCGGCGATGCCCGCGCGGTCGAGCATGAGGCTCATGAAGATGAAGAGCGGCAGCGCGACGAGCACCCAGTTCTTCATCACGTCCCACAGCCGGTCGACGAGCGAGGTGTAGGCCCAGTCGATCGCGATGTTCGCCACGCCGAAGTCGACCGAGGCGATGATGCCGACCACGGTGAAGACGATCGCGAGCCCGCCGAGCGTCCACGCGACCGGGTAGCCGAAGAAGAGCAGCGCGATGAAGAGCACGAACATCACCGCGGCGAGGATCTCGTTGGTGGGCATGGCCTACCTCCCCGGGACCGGCTGGCGGACCGCTTTCGGCGTGCCGAAGAGGTACGACAGCACGCGCGAGAAGCGCGCGATCGCGGCGATCGCGAGCAGGACGAACGCGACGAGGATCACCGCCTTGATCGCCCAGCGGTAGGGTAGGCCGCCTGGCGCCTCGGAGACCTCGTGGATCGAGAACGAGTACGCGATGTAGGGCACCGAGAAGATCAGGAACACCGCGAGCAGCGGGAAGAAGAAGAGCACCATGCCGTAGAACTCGATCCACGCCCGCCGCTCGAGCCCCCACTTTTCGGACAGCACGTCGATCCGGACGTCGTCGTCGCGCACGGTCACCCATGCGAAGCCGAGCATGAAGCCGATCGCATAGAGGTGCCATTGCAGCTCCTCGAACTGGATCAACCCCTTGCCCAGGACGTAGCGCATGACGACGTTCACCGTCACCACCGCGACCAGGACCACCCAGATCCAGGACACCCCTTCGCCGACCCGGGTCAGGAAGCGGTCGGCGGCGATCGAAAACCGGGTCTCCGGCAGCCCGACGTGGTGCACCAGCTTCTCGAGGTCGATTTGCGGGACGGCTCCGCCCGCGCTCCGTTCCGGCGCGACGCGCTCACGCTGCCCGAGCGCCTGCTAGAGAAGTACAAGGCCTACTCGGCGAAGTAGCCGACTAGATCTCTTCGCCCTGGTCGATGCGGTAGTGGTGGTGCCGCGTGTCGACCTGGCTGCGGCGCACCTCGACCGGCCGGCTGCCGAAGGCGTAGGCGACCCGCCGGACTTCGAGGACCGGCGCGCCCGCGCGCACGCCGAGCATCTTCGCCGCCGCTGCGTCGGCGCCCCGCGAACGGATCTCCTCGATGGCGCGGGTGATGGTCACGCCGTAGTGGCGCTGGTAGACCGCGTAGAGCGTGCGGCCGCCTTCGCGCAGCAGCCGCGCGGTGAGCCGCGGAAAGATGGCGGCGGGGATCACCACGTCCGAGAGCACGACAGGCGTTCCCTGCACGCGCAGCACGTTGCGCAGGCGGTACACCGCGCGGCCGGCCTTGCCCCGCGGCAGCTCGAGCTGCTCCGTGGTCTGGTCGTCGGCGACGCCCTTGCGGAAGTCGAGCAGCTCGCTGATGGGCAGCTCCTTCTCCGCGCCGTCGCGCACGACGTGGAAGAAGCGATAGACGTTGCGGCTTTCGCCGTGCACGCCGACATAGGTGCCCTTGCCCTGGCGGCGAGCCACTACGCCGGCCGCCGCGAGCTCGGCCAGCGCCGCGCGGATGGTGGAGATGCCCACTTGGTAGCGCGCCGCGAGCACGGGCTCGCTCGGCATCAGCTCGCCGGGCTTCCACTCACCCTCGCTCAGGCTGGCGACGATCTGCCGCTTGACGTGCTTGTAGAGAGAACCGAGGGTTCCCATGGGCGGCGATTCTAGGCGAGGACGCCGCCTGCGGTATAACGTCGCATGCCGGCGACCGAGACGCTGCTCCTCGCGGCCCTCATTACCACCGTCACGTACTGCGTGTTCGGCTTCACCGGATCCGGCTCGACGGTGCTCGCGCTGCCGCTGCTCGCGCATTTCCTGCCGCTCAAGTTCGCCGTCCCGCTGCTGATGCTGCTCGACCTCGCCGCCTCGCTGGCGGTGAGCACGCGCGGCAGGGGTGTGGTGCGCCGCGACGAGTTCGGCCGCGTCCTGCCCTTCCTCGTCGTCGGGGTGGTGCTCGGCCTGACGCTGCTCATCCAGCTGCCCGAGGCGCCGCTGCTGGTCGCGCTGGGGGTGTTCCTCGTCTGCTACGCGGCCTGGTGCCTGCGCCCGCGCGGCGCGCCGCTCGGCCTCTCGCGCGCGTGGGCGGCGCCAATCGGCGTCGCGAGCGGCGCGCTGTCGGCGCTCTTCGGCACGGGCGGCGTCCTGACCACGCTCTACTTCACCGGCCGGCTGAGCGACAAGGACGAGCTGCGCGCCACCTCGGCTGCCGCGGTGCTGGTGAACTCCCTCACGCGCCTCGTGCTGTTCGGTGCCACCGGGCTCCTCACCCAGGAGGGCCTGCTCTGGTCGGCGCTCGCGCTCCTGCCGGGCGTCCTCTTCGGCCTTTTCGTCGGGCAGCGCCTGCATGCTAGCGCCGCGCCGGCCGGCGTGCTGCGGGCGGTGTACGCCGTGCTCCTCGTCGCCGGCGTGTCGCTGCTCGCCCGCTACGCGCCGTCGCTCCCCTGAAGGGTTGACACGCACCCGCCGGGGGAACCACAATGGCGACTCATTCGAATGAGTCGCGAATGAGCCGCAACCTCGCCCAGTGGAACCGGCCGCCGGCGCTGCCTGGCAGCCATTACATCGACACGCGCGTCTACACCGACCGCGCCATCTTCGCCGAGGAGATGGAGAAGATCTTCGGCCGCCTGTGGCTACCGGTCTGCCACGAGAGCGAGCTGCCCGAGCCCTACGACTTCCGCACCGCCGCCGTAGCCGGCAGCAAGCCGGTCGTCGCGGTGCGCGGCCCGGAGGGCAAGGTGCGCACCTTCCTCAACATCTGCCCGCACCGCGGCAACACCATCGTGCGCGCGCCCTCGGGCAGCCTGACGCGCGCCGAGCCCTCGGGCAACCCGAGGAACATGACCTGCATGTTCCACGGCTGGCAGTTCGACGCCATGGGGCGCTGCGTCGAGATCCCGCGCGAGGAGCAGGGCTATCAGGGGCGACTCTGCAAGGTGGACGTCGGCCTGCGCGAGCTGCGCACCACGGTGGCGCACGGTGGGTTGGTCTGGATCAACCTCGACGACGGCTGCGAGCCGCTCGCCGACTTCATCGCCGGCGCCTTCGACTTCATGTCAAGCGAGCTCGACAGCGAGCCGCTGGAGATCTTCCACTACCAGAAGGCGATCATCCCGACCAACTACAAGCTCTGGCACGAGACGAGCCGCGAGTTCTACCACGACTACATGCACTTCCATAACCGGGCGACCGGCATGCTGCAGAAGGGATACTTCGACCGCAAGTACACCGCCTTCCGCAACGGCCATGCGGCGACCGGGCTGACGACCATCACGTACGAAGCGTACGAGGGTGGCAAGGAGCGCCTGCTCACGTTTCCCGGCCTGCCGAAGAACGGCTGGAAGCAGCTCAACATCTTCCCGGCCTGCACCTACAGCCTGCGCACCTCGTGCCTGCGGGTGAGCATGATGACACCGGTCAGCGAGCGCGAGACTCTGATCGAGATCCGCGGCCTCGGGCTCAAGCGCGACACGCCGGAGGAGCGCGTCCAGCGCATTACCGATCACGACACCATCTGGGGCCCCTTCGGCCGCAACCTGCACGAGGACCTGCTCGCCGTGCGCAACCAGTCGGTCGCCATGCGCGAGGGCTCGGGCAGCCGATACCTGCTGATGGCGCGCGAGGAGAACGAGACCATCCACGACGAGGTCGGCCTGCGCTCGTACTTCGCGGAGTGGTCGAGGTGCATGGGCCGCCCGGCGAGCGATCCATGAGCCGTCAGCTCGTGGAGGAGGTTGTTTACGAAAGCTGCCTGGCCCTCAACGCGGAAGATTGGAAGACCTTCCTCGGCCTGTGCGAGCGCGAGGCGTTCCGCTACCGGATCGTCAACTACAGCCCCGAGATCCGGCGCGAGCAGTGCTGGATGGACCGCGACTGGAAGGGCCTCAAGTCGCTCCTCGACCTGCTGCCGCGGCACAACTCCGATCATTCGCCGCTCACGCGCCACGCCACGGTGTACAAGGTCACCGTGGACGAGGCGGCAAAGGAGGCGGACGCCACGACGCTCGTGTCGATCTACCGCACCGAGCTCGACGGTGGCAACTCGCACTTCGAGTCGGGCCAGACCAGCCTCTTTGCGGTGGGCAAGTATGAGGACCGGATACGCCTCGACCGCGACGGCGGCGCGAAGCTACTGCGGCGCACGGTGCGCCTCGATACGCGGCAGATCGGCATGGGGTCGCACGTCCCGTTCTGATGAGCTGGGTCAAGCTCTGCGACGTGGACGACGTTCCGCCGGGTGAGATGTGGAGCTTCGTCGTCGAGGACGTGGAGATGCTGCTCGTGCGCGGGAAGGATGCACACCTCGTCATCCCGCCATCGTGCCCGCACATGCTCAATCCGCTCATCGAGGGGTTTTTCGACGGCGAGACACTCGTTTGCGGCAAGCACCTCTGGCAGTGGTCGGTACGCGACGGGCAGCCGCAGGGAGAGGCGCAGGCGCCACTCCTCCAGTACGAGTCCCGGATCCGCGATGGCGCGGTCTGGGTGAACCTCGAGAAGAAGCTCGCGTACGGCCACGACACGTGAAACGGCCAGACCTCGGCAACCGTCTGCTGGTGGCTCTGGTGGCCGGGGCGGTGCTGATTCTGGCTGTCTACTTTGTCGCGGTGCAACCGAAGTTGCCGGCGGGCTGGCGTACGCCGGGGAGCCCCGAGCTCTACCTGACCGGCGTCGCGGGCGCCGCGCTGCTGCTCGTTTCCATGGGCTTCGTGCTGGTGAAGCGCACCGGCCGCGGCGGCTCCGCGCCCGCCTGGTTCGTGGCCCACGTCGTCGGCGGTACCGCAGGCGCGGTGCTTGTGGCGATCCACTCCGCCGGATTCCTGCGCCGACCTCCGGCGCTGCTCTTCCTCGCGCTCGTCGCGCTCGTCGTGCTGGGCGTCTGGGCGCGCACGCGCGGCGCCTCGCGCATGGCGGGGACCTTCGCCACCAAGCAGACGAGCTTCGCGCCGGCGGACCTCGCGAAACGGCAGCAGTTCGCGCAGATCATCACCGCCAAGCGCGCGCTGCTGGAGAGGCTCGATCCGAGCGCCAGCGAGGGGACGTTCTCCCTCACCCTCGGACATTGGCTGCGTTCTCCAAGGATCTCTTCCCATTACGCGAAGCTCGTGCGAGCCGAGAACCGGCTGATGGGCGCGCGCGCCAGCGTAGGCCAGGAGCAGGCGTGGTGGCGACCGCTGCATCTCGCGCTCGCGTACCTCTTCGTTCTCGGCCTCCTCGTGCACGTCGTAACCGTGACGTTCCTCGCCGGGTACGTGGCGGGGGGTGGCCCGATCACCTGGTGGCACATCAAGGGTTGATAAAAGCACATGGGCCGCCAGGCATTGATGATCGACCTCGAGCGCTGCATCGGCTGCAAGAGCTGCGAGGTGGCGTGCAAGCAGGAGCATGGGCTGGGGCCCTCCGAGTACCGCAATCGCGTCGTGTGGCTCGGGGAGCCGTCGCGCGCGGCGCTCGATTTCCTCACCGTGACCTGCCAGCACTGCGAGCGCCCGGCGTGCCTGCGCGCCTGCCCGGTGAACCCGAAGGCGATCGTGAAGGACGCGCATACTGGGGTGGTACGCGTGCTGGAAGACCGCTGCACCGGCTGCGGCGAATGCGTGATTGCCTGCCCGTACGGCGCGATGGGCTACGACCCGGTCGACCACCACTCGGTGAAGTGCGATCTGTGCGTGGACCGGCGCGCCGCCGGCGCGGCGACCACGGCCTGCGCGAGCGTGTGCCCCGGCCACGCCATCACCTTCGGCGAGCGCGCCGAGCACCTTGCGCATGCGAAGCGCGAGGGCCGCGCGGTGCGCGACCACGACCACTTCCTCATGGGGCCGGCGACGGTATACCTCGACCGGCTGCCGCGCGGCACCGACGCGGTGCGCAGCCGCATCAGCCCCTCGGTGATGGATGGCGCGGTGCCGCGCGCGAAGCCCCTGTACCCGTACCGTGCGCCGCGCGAAGAGCGCACGCCCGACCGTGTGATACCCGGCGGCTGCAATATCTGCTTCAACGCCTGCTCGACCAATTTCCACTTCGCGGGAGAGCGCCTGGTCCGCGTCACCGGCAACGAGGCCGATCCTTTCCTGAAAGGGAAGGTCTGCCCGAAGTCGCAGCTCACCGTGCAGCTCTATGCGAACGAGAAGCGCCTCACGCGGCCGCTCAAGCGCGTCGGCGCGCGCGGCGAGGGCCGCTTCGCGCCGATCTCGTGGGAGCAGGCGCTCGACGAGATCGCCGACAAGATGAAGGCGGTGCGCGAGGACTGGGGCGCCGAAGCCCTGGGCATCTTCGCCGGCACGCGCACCGGCTCCATCACGAGAAACGGCTACATCCGCATCTTCGGACAGATGTTCGGTACTCCGAACGTCGAGGGCACCGACCCGTTCTGCTCGGCCGCCAAGCACATCGCCTACGAGTGCACGCAGGGCGACACCCTGCCGCCTAACAGCTACACCGAGGGCGACATCGGCTCGGCGAAGCTCTACGTCTACTTCGGCGACAACCAGGCCGAGGCTCGCCCGGTGTACTTCGGCATGGTCAATGACTGGCGCGTGCGTAACGGCGCCCGCCTGATCGTCATCGACCCGCGCTTCACCGCCACGGCGAGCAAGGCTGACCGCTGGCTGCCGGCGCGCAGCGGCACCGACATGGCGCTTGCGCTCGCCATGGCGCATCACATCCTTGCGAACGGCCTGGAAGATCGGGCGTTCTGCGAGCAGCATGTCGAAGGCTGGGAGAGCTGGCGCGATTTCATCTTCGAGCGCCGCTACACGCCGCAGTGGGCCGCGCCGATCGTCGGCGTTTCCTCCTGCGAGATGGAAGCGCTCGCGCAGGAGATCGCCGCCGCGGACGGCTGCATCATGTTCGCGAGCCGCGGCATAAACCAGCACACCAACGCGGTGCAGACGAACCGCGCCCTCATGTTCGTCGCCGCGATTACCGGCAACTGGGGCCGGCGCGGCGGCGGCTTCCTCAATCTCTCGATCACTCCGCAGTTTGCCGCGTCGGCACCGCCGCAGCGCCGGGCGAAGATCGCCAAGCCTCTCGTGCGCCGCAGCCCCACCGGCTGGACCGACGCCATGGCGCGCGGCAAGCCGTATCCGATCAAGGCCCTCATCTGCTGCAACAATCCCATGTCCAACTGGCCGGGGCAGGCGGCGGCGCGCGAGGCGTTCCTCGCTCTGGAGCTTCTCGTGCACATCGAACTCTTCGAGAACGAGACATCGGCTTTCGCCGACTACGTTCTGCCGGCCGCGACGGGCATCGAGAAGGGCGAGATCGGTCGCGCCAACGACGACCGTCGTATCGTGTGGATCGACAAGATGATCGACCCCCCTGGCGAGGCGAAGTCAGACGACTGGATCTGGGTCGAGCTTGGCAGGCGCTTCGGTTTCGACGACGTGCTGCAGGAGAAGTACAAGGATCCGGGACTCTTCTGGGACGAGATGTGCATCGACAACGATCACCTTCGCGGCATCACCCAGAAGCGGCTGCATTCCGTGCCTTACCGGTGGGTGCGTTTTCCGGTTGCGTCCGAGGACGCGCCCGAGAAGGAGACTCTGTTTCTCGATCGGCGCTTCCCCACGCCCAGCGGCAAGCTCGAGTTCTTCACCTCCGTAATGGACGAGAAGTTCCGCGCGCTGGGGCTCTCCGCGCTACCGGAGTTCTATGGGGAGCGCGAGCTCCTCGTCGACGTGCCCTACGTCGAGTTCCTGGAGGGCGACGAGGCCCTTGGGCCTGTATCACCTTTCCACAAGGCGCCGACCTGTGCATCGCCTGTGCGCATCCGTCAGCCGGGGCCGGATGCGCCGGGACCGCTGCTGCGCGCCCGCGGCTTCGACCTAGAGCTCGTCACCGGGCGCCCGCCGGCGCCGCACTTCCACAGCTGGACCCACTATTCCTGGCAGGCCCAGGAGATGTGGCCCGATCTCTACGTGCAGATCCATCCGCGCACGGCAGCGCGGCTGGGCATCGCGGACGGGGCGAAGGTCAACGTGCAGAGCGCGCACGGCGAGATTCAGGCCATCGCCTGGGTTACCGCCGGCATCCGCGAGACGAGCGTATTCATCCCGATCGGCTGGGGCGAGCGCCAGCCTCACCACCCATGGCGGTCGGTGAACTTCCTCACCGACAAGACCCAGCGTGACCCGGTTTCCGATCAGACCAACCTCAAGAGCCTGCTTTGTCGTGTCGTTCCAGCCTCATGACGTGGAGAGGAGGAGCAAATGCTACTGACGAGAATCGCAGCACTCGCTTTGGGCGTAGCCCTGTCGGCTTCAGCCCTCGCGCAATCCTGGCCGCAGAAGCCGGTGCGCTTCATCGTCCCTTTCGTCGCTGGCGGCGTCACCGACGTCGCGGCGCGCGCGGTGGGAGAGAAGCTGAGCGCGGCATGGGGCCAGCCGGTGGTGGTCGAGAACCGGCCCGGGGCGGGCGGGAGCGTCGGCGCGGCGGAAGCCGCGCGGGCGGCGCCCGACGGCTACACGTTCTTCTTTCCCTCCGGCGCGGTGATGACCGCCAACCAATACATCTACGAGAAGCGCGCTTACGACCCGGAGAAGGACTTCGTGCCGGTGACCAACGTCGTCACCGGACCGATGGTGCTGATCGTCGCCGCAAATGCGCCGTGGCGTACGACCGCGGATTTCCTTAACGCGGCCAAGGTCGCGCCGGGCAACTTCAGCTTCGGCCATGCCGGCGTCGGCTCGCAGACGCACCTCGCCGGAGAGAACTTCGTCCACGCCGCAGGCATCGAGGCGGTCGCGGTGCCCTACAAGGGCGATCCGCCCGCGGCGCTCGACGTCGCCTCGGGGCAGATCCAGTTCGGCGTTCTCAACCTCGCCGCGGTCGTGGGGCTGGTGAACGGCGGCAAGCTCAAAGCGCTCGGCGTCACCAGCCTCAACGAAGCACCGCAACTGCCGGGCGTCCCGCCGATCGCGAAGACGCTGCCCGGGTTCGAGAACGCCGGCTGGTTCGGCATCGTCGCCCGTACCGGCACGCCGAACGAAATCATCCAGAAGGTCTACCAGGACACGCGCGCGGCTCTGCAGGATCCGCAGGTCAAGGAGCGCTTCTATGCGCTCGGCCTGAGCCCGGTGGGCAACTCGCCCGAAGAGATGGACACGGCGATGGCCGGCGAGCGCGCGCGCTGGGCAAAGGTGGTGAAAGAGCGCAAGATCCACGTGCAATAGGCGGCGCCCATGCTGAAGGCGGACTGGATCGAGCACGCGGCCTACGAGGCGCACCGGCTCGCCGCGACCACGCATCCCGCCGACGTCCAGGCGGCGCTCTCGCGCGCCTTCGAGCGCGAGGAGAACGAGCTGCCGAAGTTCGTCATGAAGGCGATCGTCGACAACTCGCACGTCGCGCGCGAGGACCAGCGCCCGATCTGCGCCGACGTCGGCGTGCCGCGCGTGTACGTCGTCGCGGGCAACGAGGCGGGCGTCGACGGCGGCTTCGTCGCTTTGGAGCAGGCGATCCGCCGGGCGACGGTGCGCGTCACCAAGGGCCTCGCGCTGCGCTCGAATCGCGTCCACCCGATCTCGCGCGCCGATCCCGGCAACAACCTCGGCGTGTTCGCCCCGAACATCGAGTATCGCTTCGAGCCCGACGCCGACTGGGTCGAGCTGGTCGCCGTGCACAAGGGCGGCGCGTTCGGCAGCGACTTCCGCATGATGGTCGACGGCGACGGGCCCGAGACGAACACGAGGTTGCCGGCGCGGACCACGGCCGAAAGCGGGATGCCCGACTTCTTGAGGTGCTTGCTGATGCCGGGGACGTCGACGATTTCCTTCTTCATATCGATCTCCTGGACATTGGTGGAGCGGGGCGTCACGCTCCCCCGGTCAGGGGCGTGAGGCGGTTAACGGCGTTTCTCTCGATTCGCGGCCCGAGCGCAGGATCGCGAGGCAGACCTCCAGCGTTGCCGTGGCCCATTCGCCGTCGTGGCGCGGCGGCTTGCCGTGGACGACCGCGTCGTAGAGCTCGTCGATCACCTCGATCCGCGGAATGCGCGGCGGCGCGAGCGGAACGGTCCGGCGCCCGGCGTCGCCGTGGATCTCGATCCGGTCGGGGAGGGGTCGCAGGTCCGCCTGCTCGCACGACACGACGACCGGCCCGAAATGCTCGTGGAAGGTGGCCTTCGCCAGCGCGGCAAACCCGCTGCCGCCGTAGTTCCTGCCGCCCTTCAGGCGCTGCTCG
>Ga0187894_10007262_pt1 | contig 10529 bp, 7 predicted proteins | sample GBC1701081metaG_FD_136650 | JGI IMG/M metagenome (GOLD analysis project Ga0187894, IMG submission 136650) | White microbial mat communities from a lava cave in the Kipuka Kanohina Cave System on the Island of Hawaii, USA - GBC170108-1 metaG ... | reverse complement strand
CTGGCGGTGAGGTTGTATGCGCGCAAGCGGTTCGGATCAATCTGGATTTGAATTTCGCGGCGGCTGCCGCCGATCAATTGAACCTGGCCCACGCCGTTCACGCTTTCCAGTCGCTCGCGTATTTCGCGGTCGGCGATGTCGGTCACTTCGCGCAGATGCGATGGCGCCGAAACGACCAGACGGAGCACCGGCGTCGCGTCGGTGTCGAGCTTTGTGATGACGGGCGATTCAGCGGTTTCGGGCAGGTCGGCGCGGATCAACTCGATCTTGTCGCGCGTCTCGGCCGCCGCCACGTCCGGGTTCTTTTCGAGCACGAACGTGATGAAGACCTGAGATACGCCTTCGATCGAAGTCGAGCGCAACTCATCAATGCCGCTGATTGAGCTGACGGCGCTTTCGACCTTTTCGGTGATCTCGGTCTCGACGTCCTCCGGCGAGGCGCCGGGGTTGACCACCGTGACCGTGATGGTCGGGAAATCGACGCGAGGAAAAAGGTCAACGCCAAGCGAGAAGTAGGAAAAAATCCCCACCACCGCCAGCGCCAGGATGAGCATCGTGGCGAAGACGGGTCGGCGCACGCATATCTCTGCAAGCTTCTGCATAGCTTCGCCAGTCAGCAGACAACTTTAATGCCGCATTGTGGCGGCCGAAGCTCTGCAGTACGAAGCGCTCGCTAAAGGCGTGACGCCGGTATCTCATGGCTCTATCATTTTCCGCCCGAGACATCGTCACACGGTTCGCTCTTTCAATCAGACAGCAAAGTCGGGTAGCAGGGGAGCGCCTCAGTAACCTTTACCTGGCGCCGCTCAATTGGTGAGGGAGGGAAACGCTTGCTAAACAACCGTGTGGCTGGTTCTGCAAGCAAAGCTGGGGCTGATAACCGTTCTGATAATAGTCGCGCACGGTTTCTACCAGCAGGTCAAAGTCCACGGGTTTGGACAAGATCAGATCGGGAAGGTAGTTGAAATCCAGCCTCTGTTCAACATACTCAGGCGGGTAAGCCGAGACCAGAACAACTGGTATATCCGACGGCCCGTTTGCCCTGAGGTGCTCGACTAGTTCGGCGCCATCCATATCGGGCATGCCGAAATCAGTAATAATTACGAAAGGGTGGTAAAGATCTGAAAGCCTCAGACCTTCCTCCGCGTTGTCGGTTGTCAACACAAAATACCCTTCGGGCGCGAGAACCTCTTTAATTAACTCAGCCTGGTCGTGATCATCGTCAATGACCAGCGCAAAGACATTCCGTTGTTTTTTCATACATCGGGTGTACTTTCCTCCGGGTTATCGAACTCCTAACGTTCTTTCAACGTCGTCGCGCTGCTCTTCTTCCGCATTTTCCGGCGCACAGCGCGTCGGGTGGGCTCCATCTGCCTGCTCCTCCGCCTTCCCAACCCATATCGGAATTTTTTTTGTTAAAGTCAGGACAAATTTTAAAGATCAGGCCGTGGGTTATCTGTTTCCAGATGACACAACTGAACATTGCAACTGCCATTCCCAGAAGGCCGGGACTTTAATGGCGAAAGCATCTTTTTAGCCTGTAAATTCGATCCTGCTGATCTTCAAAACAAACATTCAAGGGAATTAGACGAGCTGTAACGAGCGGTAGATCTACATTTAACTGTGGAGAGCGCTATGCCGGGTCGAAGAGAGAGTACGGAAAAGACGGAAATAACGGAACAGACGGAAGATCTTCTGTTTTTTTCCGTCTGTTCCGTTATTTCCGTCTTTTCCGTACTCTCTCTTTCCCTCATTAGTCGTTCACCACGGTTGAGTGTGGAGCTGCCTAACTAGCCTGTACGGGATTTTATGGGTTGGCCGGGATGACTTTGGCGCCATCGAAGAGTTGGTCGAGGTTATTTGTGATAACTGTTTCGGCGCCGGACAAGCCTGATGTGATCCGAACCATTCCGTCTTCTGTTACTCCGGTCTGCCCTTCAACCTGTACGACGCGCACACGCGCAATGGCGCCTTCGAGCGTATAAACGCGTGACGAATTGGTCGCCGGGTCGTTGATTACGGCCTGGCTCGGAACGAAGACGGCCTCTTCGCCGCCAGGCTGAAGCATTTGCGCCGTGGCGAACATTCCCGGACGCAGCGAGCCGTCAGGGTTGTCAATCCGGGCTTCGACCGAGATGGCCCGCGAAGCCGGATCAATCGCCGGATTGATCGCGATCACGCGTCCGCTGAATTGGCGTAGCGGGTATGCGACGACAGCGGCCGTGACCGGTGTTCCGACCTGCACGTGGCCTGCGTCGGCCTCGGGCAATTGCAATCTGAGCTTGATCGGATTGATCCGCTGGATGGTGGCGATCTTTGTCGAAGGCGTGACGTGTTCGCCGGGGGCCGCGGGACGGTCGCTGATATGACCGGCGAACGGCGCCTTGATGATCGTGTCGTTGAGCGCCTTCCGGGCGATAGCGGTCTGCGTGCGAGCGCCTTCCAGCGCGGCCTGCGCGGCGGCCACGCCCTGGTTGTTTTGGCGCGCGGTGTTGATCGCCGCCTCATATTGTTGCAGCGCGGCGTTGGCCTGCGCGCGCGCCATCGCGGCCTGTGCGCGGGCTTCGTCGTAGAGGCTGCGCGCTACATCGCCCGTTTCGACCAGTTTCGCGTAACGGCGCGCGTTGCCCTCAGCGAGCCTGGCCTGCGCTTCAGCGGAGTCGTATTGCCGCCGCGCGGCGATGACTTCAGGGACCTGGTTCGGATTGAAGCTGCCGCCCTTCCCCAGCCCCAGTCTCTCTTTCGTCTGGCGGAGCGCGGCTTCGGCCTGGCGTTCGGAAGCGAGGGCTTGTTGCAAACGCAACTGCGCGTCGCGGTCATCCAGTCGCGCGATCACCGCGCCCGCGCTGACGAAATCGCCGATCTCCACCGGCGTGGCGACAACCTGGCCGTCGGCCTGCGACGCGATGTCGGAGACTTCGTCGGCGATGAAGCTGCCGGTGGCGGTGATGGAGAGTGAGACCATCCGCGTGACCGCCGCCGCGGTTGAAACCTTCACAGGAGCGCCTACGGCTTCGCCGCCGTCGTCCTGTGAGGTTAGCTTGGGTTCGTTCGACCGCATCCAGCCGCAGCCTTGCAGCAGGAGGAGAATGACGACCAGCAGTGTTCCAAGCGATGATAATTTCAAGTTTGGAAAATAGAGCAGTCTTGCTTCCCCTGCCGCTCTTCAAAAAACCGAACCTTCAAAAGAATTGTGGCGAACTGCGCTTAGTACTCGCCGCCAGAAATACGTTGAGGGATCATTTAAGCTTGAGCCGAAGGGAACACAAAAAGCGCAAAGTCAGACACAAAAAGCACAGAAGCCTTCTTTGCGCTTTAGCCTTCTTTGCGCTTTTTGTGTCTGACTTTGTGCTTTTTGTGTTCCACTTCGACCTCTTATTTCCAACCCTCAACGGAATTATGGCGCGCTGTACTTAGCTGGTTAGTTCACAGTTTGTTGCGGGTTCAGTCGCCTCCGCCGTGAAGAGCCGCAGGCGCATCCGCGGCGCCCTGACGCATTCAGACGGGACACGCCGCCCGAACGCCGCTCGCGGATGCGCCTGCGCCTGCGCCTGCGCCCGTGCGGAAGGCTTCGGACGCCGGCTTCCGGCAATGCCGCGAGCGGCGGCGGATAACCGAGGCGTCCATCTCGCGGCGCGGGCGGAGCCTGCGCCGGCGCAACGGCAGCCGTGAATAGAGTACGCAAGGCGCGTGCTCACCGGCGGCGCCAAGGTAACTTTGCTATTGACGTCTTTTAAATCGAATTGAAGTAAACAAGGCGAGGAGCCAGGCCATCGTGTTTTGTTATTTCCGCGCCTGACTAAAAAATGGGGCAGCCTCGTCGAGGCTACCCCAAAGTATTAACCAAACATTGGCAAGCATTGACCACTAACAACAATCATCGGCAAGGTTATTGAGGCGAGAGCCTGATCGCCTGTATATCCGTTTATCGTATTCGTAGCTGTAGTACTGGAAGCTCAAATAACATCACACAGATTTCGACTTCGTTTCAGCCAGCTATTTCATCCCAGCAAAGCTAAATGAGCACAACCGGCTCAATGAGCTAACTTGCAGACGAAGAGTCTCTAGCAACTGGTGTGCTAGGAGCTTGTTTGCAAGTTTCATAAAAAGTCGTTCCCCTTGGTATCTACACGAGTCGGCGTGTCCTTTGCTCCGTAGGAGCGCAATGTTTATAGAGCAGCGTTGTCATCAAAGAAACATGACCATTGAGGTTTTTCTCTTCCTTCATATTCTTCGCCTCTTCGTGGTTTTCATTTCTTGAAAGCTATCGCGTCATCGCGTTACGAGACGCTCGATCAATAGAGGATGGCGAACGCCGGGCGCCAAATGGGAGATGGAAAGTGACGCGGGATGTTCGTATCGAAGACAACCGCTGTACGGTTACATCGGGAGATGTGTCTTTGTGCGCAGCGAAGCGATGCGATTATGTACGTGTTTTAGCGCATTTTGTCTGGCGCCAATGTTGCTAAGGCAATGGCGACCGCAACAACTATAGAGAATATTTGGCGGGCAAACTTGAGTCGATATTGCGCTCAAGAGAATTCAGACGCCCTTTCTCATTTGGAAATAGTTGTCGCCGAGCCGCTGATTGTGGCGCTTTCCGAACGTCGGCGCGTGTGATGTTGCTGGCGGATTGAAAGGCGCTCTGGTCGGATCAGGATTCCGCAGGAGTAGGTGAAACATTACTAGGGATGGTGTAGGGGTTGTGGGATTCTGATCAGCGTTGCGCCGTGGACAGCGGATAACGCCGACTGGATTGGGAGTTAGTAGAGCAATCTGGTCGGCGCTTACGGCGACGCATTGAGCATTCTTTCCTGGAAACAGGGAAGAACGAGGCAGGCATTGACCTTTGTCGGGATGGGTTGATGCCTGCCTAAATTGTTTTTAGAGGCAGTAATGAATGGAAGGCATGACGGACAAATGCGCGCATACGATCTGCGCCTGCCCCGCGCAAGCAGCCACGGGGTATTGCGGCAGTTACTGCATGGCCGCGAGCAACGATCCTGACGCGGATTCCGTATGCGGGTGTGGGCATCCTGAATGCAGACCGGGCGACATACCGATGCCGGCGCAATCTTCGCCGACGCAGCGTTCATCATAAATCGAGATAGGAGTAACTGCTCAGCCCTGGAAGCATTCACTGGAGAAAGCATGAAGAGAGAGTACGGAAAAGACGGAAATAACGGAACAAACGGAAAAAAGAGTAGGGAAACACTCCCAACAATTTCCGTCTGTTCCGTTATTTCCGTCTTTTCCGTACTCTCTCTTCCCTCGGCTGAGCAGTCACGATAGGAAACACTATGCCAGTGACCGTTCAGGCGCAGAGGTTGCCGACCGTCGAATCGCTGGGCGTGCTGGAGCCAGTCGCCCACTTTTACGGCGCGATGCCGACCGGCGTGACAGTGTCCCGCCATGGGCGCATCTTCGTCAATTTCCCGAAGTGGGGCGACGAAGTCGCGTTCACGGTAGCTGAGATCCGGGAGGGGCAGTCTGTGGCCTACCCGGACGATACGATCAACCAGGCCGACCTCAACCGTCCCGCCGCGGCGCTCGTGTCAGCGCAGAGCGTAGTCGTCGACCCGGCGGACCGTCTGTGGATACTGGACACCGGGAGCCTGTTGTTCCAGCCGACCGAGCACGGCGGGCCAAAGCTGGTCTGCGTGGACCTCAAGAGCAATAAAGTCATTCAGACGATCCTCTTCCCGCAGGATGTCGCCCTGCCGTCCAGCTATCTCAACGATGTGCGCTTCGACCTGCGGCGCGGCGACGAAGGCATGGCTTTCATCACCGATTCGTCCGACCAGGGACCGAACGGGATCATCGTGGTGGACCTGGCTTCAGGCGAGAGCTTCAGGCGGCTCCACGACCATCCCTCGACAAAGGCCGAGAGGCTGCAAAGCTTCCTCCCGATCATCGAGGGGCGCCCGCTGATGGAGATCCAGCCGAACGGCGCGACCAGGCCGCTTATCAAAATGGGTTCGGACGGGATTGCCATCGGAGCCAACGGAGAGCGCCTCTACTATTGCCCGCTTGCCAGCCGGAGGCTCTACAGCGTGGACACCGATGCGCTGGCCGACCGGGCGCTCGACGATTACACGGTCGCTACGACCGTGGTCGATGAAGGGGACAAGGGCGGCGGCGCGGACGGGCTTGAAGCGGACGCGGAAGGGAACATCTACGCGACGAACTATGAGCAGAACGCGATCATTCGCCGCCGTCCCGGTAGGGAGTGGGAGACGGTGGCTCACGACCCGCGTCTCTTGTGGCCGGACACGCTCTCAATCGCAACGGACGGCTACCTCTACGTTATGGTAAATCAACTGCATCGTCAGGCGCGGTTTCACAAAGGGCGCGACCTTCGCCGCAAGCCCTACACGCTCTTCCGCATCCGCATTGACGCCGAGCCTGTCCTGCTGCGGTAACATCGGTAATGGGAAAACAGGAAAGAGTACGGAAAAGACGGAAATAACGGAACAGACGGAAAAATCTTTGGACATGATTGATCTAGTTGAATAGATTGACGCCGCCCACACAGGTTGAAAAAACTGCCAATCCCGTCTGAATACCTCCGTTTGTTCCGTCTTTTCCGTACTCTCTCCCCCTTCTCATTTAGGAGAGGCGAGCATGAGCGAGCGCGATACTGCCAGCCGTCCGCTTCGAATTCTGTTGCAGACGACGATACCGGCTACTGAAGATGACTGGAGCGTCGAGCGTTTCTCTCTGCTCAAGGAGCATCTGGCTTCTCTCAAAGATGAAGCCGGGCGGGCGCTCTGCGAAGTAGTTGCGCGCAACCGCGAAGCGGACGCGAACGGAGATGAGCGGGTGTTGAGCGCGATTGACCGCTCGGACTTTGACGAGTTGTGGCTCTTTGCGGTGGACGCGGGCGATGGCCTGTCGCCGAACGACTGCGCGGCCATTACGCGATTTCGCAAGCGAGGCGGCGGGATTTTGGCCGCGCGCGACCATCAGGATTTGGGATCGTCGCTCTGCAGGATTGGCGGAATAGGCGCGGCGCACTTCTTCCATACGCGCAACCTCGATCCGGATGAGTCGCGCCGCTCGCGCGATGATACCGGGACGCAGTCCATCTCATGGCCGGACTATCATTCGGGCAGCAACGGCGATTATCAGATAATCGAGCCTGTCGAGCCTGTGCACGAATTGCTGCGAAATCCCGGCGCATCTTCCGGCGTGATCGCATACTTCCCCTCTCACCCGCACGAAGGCGATGTCGGAGTCCCGGCGGGCGAACAGAACGCGCGCGTCATCGCGACCGGCAGGAGCCAGGCGACAAACCGCCCGTTTAATCTCGCCGTCGCTTTTGAAAGGGTGAAAGACGCGGATGGCGCCACGCTCGGGCGGGGAATCGCGGAATCAAGCTTTCATCACTTCGTGGACTACAACTGGGACACGGACAAAGGCGCGCCGAGTTTTGTCGAGGAGCCGCCGGGCGATGGCGTCAAGCGCGAGCCGCATCATCTTGACGACATCAAGGCCTACGTGCGCAACCTGGCGATCTGGCTTGCTCCTAATCACTCTGGCAACTAAGGTTTTTCGGTGTTTTCCCTTGGGAAAACACCGAAAAACCTTAGTTGCCAGAGTGATTAGATCACGTCTTCGCCAGCGTCAACTTTGGCGGCGGGTTTGAAATCGCTCTCCATCATCTGTTTGAACTGGGCCAGGTCTTCGGTGATCTGCTGTTCCGGGTTTTCGCCGAAGATGGTGGCGATGAACGCGCCGAGCCGTCCGCCCGGCGGGGCGTATTCCAGCGAGACTCTCACTTCGGTCTCGTGTTCGGCGAAATGGAGAAAACGGACTGAACCCGCGTTTGCGACGGTCGCCCCTTCCAGCGAACGCCAGGCGATCAGCTCGTTCTCTTGATCGTGTGTGATCTCGGCGTCCCATTCGACCTTGATCCCCACTGGAGCCTTGGCCACCCAATGAGAGCGCGTCGGGCTGAGCACACGCACCTCCTCCAGGTGGTTCATGATTTGAGGCAGGTTCCTGAAATTCCGCCAGAAATGATAAAGGTCAGAGCGCTCCCTGGTGACAATGACACTCTTTTCGACTCGGATGCCATTGATCTCAGCCACAACATCTTTTGTTTCAGTCTCCGGCGTTTCAGTCTCCGGTTGGATTGACGGCTCATTCATGCGCGCGCCAGTTGAATTCGTCGAGTTTGTCATAAGCCTGTTTTGCTTTACCCCAAATAATCTTCCGCAAAAATCTTAAGCGGCAAATTGTATGCCCGAAGAAGCGCGGGAAGAATTCTCGAAGAATCACGCCTGAATGAGCGGATTATCAAAAAATGCCGGAGCGCTTGCGTACACAGGTGTCGCGGTTTGAAACAGAGTCAGCCCTGGCACGCCCTGGCACGCCCTGGCACGTTAGTTGTCAGCTATGTCGCGGAGAGGAGATTTATGAAGAGTCCAACCTCTTTGCCAACCTCTTTGTTGGAGATTCGAGCGCGGATTCCGGTCAGCGACGCCGTTCTCGATGGCGACCTGATGATTCCGGGCGGCGCGGGCGGGATCGTGTTGTTTGCGCACGGCAGCGGGAGCAGCCGTCACAGCCCGCGCAACAGGAGCGTGGCGCGCGTCATTTGTGAAGCGGGGATCGGCGTGTTGCTGTTCGATCTGCTCACGCCCGAAGAGGAATCTGTAGATGTTTACACGCGCCATCTGCGCTTCGACATCGGGTTGTTGACCGAACGGCTGGTCGAGGCGACCAGGTGGGTCGCCGATTCCGATATGACTCGCCAGGGGGCGGCGCCGATCATGCGCCTCGGTTATTTCGGATCGAGCACGGGCGCGGGCGCGGCTTTGAGGGCAGCCGCTAAATTTGCTGAAAACATCGACGCAGTCGTTTCGCGTGGCGGACGGCCTGATCTGGCAGGCGACGCGCTGCCTTTGGTGAAGGCGCCGACGCTGCTGATTGTCGGCGGGCGCGATGAGCCGGTGATCGAATTGAATCAGGACGCCTATGCGAGGCTGCGCTGCAAGAAAGAAATGAGGATCATTCCGGACGCGACGCATCTGTTTGAAGAGCCGAGCGCGCTCGAACAGGTCGCGCATTTGGCGACCGCCTGGTTCAGAGAACATCTGCAATCACAGTCGCCGCAAACCAGGGCGGTGGGCGGCGCGCGGAGGTGATCTCGGTGCGGTATCTAATGGACACTCGGGCAGGCGCCCGAGAGCCTGACTGGTACCGCCTTATGTCAAACTCCTATCCAATGTGAGGTAAATATAGATGGCGATAAATAATGGAAAATACCGGCAGCAGTTGTTGGACGAACGCGACAAAATCAAACAGGACATCCTGGGCAGAACCGAACTGCCACAGTCTTTTGAGGACGATGGTGTGCTCGATGCGGCCGACCGCTCGGTCCAGGAACATTCCATGGATCTGGAGGGCAGCTTGATAAGTATGAAAAGCGACCGGCTGGAGAATATCAACGCCGCGTTGCAGCGAATCGATCGCGGCGTTTACGGAGTCTGTGTTCGGTGCGGAAAAGAGATTGATTCGAAGCGGCTCGACGCCGAACCTACAGCCATGACCTGTATGGCCTGCCTTCCCGCGAAAGAGCAGAGTTTCAGCGCCCCGACGATGTAGCCGCCGTCTATGTTTGAAACAGGGCTGGGAGTAGGGAGTGGGGAGTAGGGAGTGGGGAGTGGGGGAGAGGGAGAGACAAGGGGACAAGGAGACGAGGAGAATCCGCAATCGGGAGCCCCTCTCTCCCCACTCCCCACTCCCTCACTCCCCACTCCCGCTCTTCCTTCTCCCATTCCCCACTCCCTTTTTCTTTCTTTTTTACGGGAACACTAATTGCTCTGTTCGGAAGAGGTTCGAGTAGGTAGCGGGAAATTACATATCGCTGTGGCAGGCTGTAATTCATGCTAACCACGTATTTTATGCGCCTGTATACGGAATCGTACAAAGGAGTATGAAGGCCGTACAGGCGCGTGAAAACATTGAGCCCGTTCCTGATACAAGTCGACCTGGCTGCATTTCCCGGCGCACGCCGATTATCAACCTGATTCTCACATCATCGAGGAGGTACCGATGATTTCATTAGCCAGAAACCGCCTTCTGGCGGCGCTGCCCGAACCGGACCTGGAAAAGGTTCTTGCCGGCCTTGGATCCGTTTATCTGCGTTCGGGCGATATTCTCTATCACGCTGGCGAAGAGATTCGCTATGTCTATTTTCCCGAACAGGGGTTGATCTCTCTGGTGGCCACGATGATGGATGGAGCGACGGTGGAAACAGGGATTGTGGGTAACGAAGGAATGATGGGCGTGCCCGTCTTTTTGGGCGCCGGCAGCGCCCCGTATCGCGCCATCGTTCAGGTTGAGGGGCAGGCGTGGCGCATGAAGGCGGACGTGTTCAAATACGAGATGGCGCGCAGCAGCGCGTTGCACAGACGCTTGCTGCTCTACACGCAGGCGCTCATGACCCAGATGTCGCAGATGGCCGCCTGCAACTGCCTGCATACGGTCGAAGAGCGATTGTGCTCGCTGCTGTTGATGGT
>Ga0187894_10007261_pt1 | contig 10530 bp, 12 predicted proteins | sample GBC1701081metaG_FD_136650 | JGI IMG/M metagenome (GOLD analysis project Ga0187894, IMG submission 136650) | White microbial mat communities from a lava cave in the Kipuka Kanohina Cave System on the Island of Hawaii, USA - GBC170108-1 metaG ... | reverse complement strand
GGATGGCGATACTAGCCGGTCCGCTCGAACGAAGGAAAAGCACGATGAGTGGGCACAGTACCCCCATGCTGAGAGTTAAAAAGAGCTTGTGGCCGATGCGGTCGGACAATGGTCCGGCAATCAACGTTCCCACGGCCCCGGAGATCAAGAAGAGCGACAAAAGCTTACCAACGGCGAACGCTTCCTCACCTCGTGCGGCAAAGTAGAGCGGGACGTACGTGACCATGCCGGAATGGACGCACGCGCCGAGAGTGACGATGCCGAGCACCAACGCCATCGCATAGAGCGGAGTGTCGCCAGTGGTCGTTTGCGCCTCAACCTGAGTGGGTTGGGCACGCGCCAGCCAGGGAAGAATCCAGAGAAACAATGCGCCGACCAAAAGTCCAGGCACCCATAACAGCAGCATGCCATGCTGACCAAACGCCGTCAGACAGAACACCACTACCAGGGGTCCTAACCCATAGCCGATGTTCCCGCCGACCGAGAACAATGAAATACCGGTCGCCTTTTTTGCGCCGGTTGCCAGATAGGCGGTTTTGTACGCCTCGGGATGAAACCCGGCGATGCCGATGCCGCTGACGAATACCAGGACCAGCAAGGCCGTGTAGTTCGACGCCAGGCCGATGGTGGCCATGCCGCACGTGGCCGCGATGACCCCGAATGGCAACAGCCACGCCCGCGCACTGCGATCGGACAAATGGCCGAAGACAGGTTGGATCAAAGATGACGATAGGTTTGCCACCAGCACCAAGGTGCCGAGCATGGTGTACGAGAGGCTGAAAGTATTTTTAAGAAACGGCAAAAGCGCGGGGAGGGCGCCGGTATTGAGGTCCACCATCAGATGGCCCAGCCCCAGCAGAGCCAGCACTTTTTTGTTCATCCCTTGCATGACGTCAAGCCCTCACTTCCTGTACGACCGTCTCCGGCGCTCGGACTTTTTCCCGCAGTGGTTCAGGGATTACCAGGAAATAAAAGATCAGAAAAGAGATGACCGCGAATCCCGCCACCACCAGGAAGGGCAAGGACCAACTTCCCGTGAGCGTAATCAGGAACCCCGCGGTCATCGGGCCAAAAATCCCGGCGAAATTGCCTGCGCAGTTCATCACGCCGGAGATTGCGCCGACCTGCTTAGGATTGAATTCCAGGGGAATAGCCCAATAGCCACCACCGGCAACGTTCATGAGAAACAAGTATGTGGCAAAGCAAGCAACCGACGCATAACTCCAGGGCACCAACACGGCGGCAATCAGAAATGGCACTCCGAAAGCGAGACACAAGGACGGCCCCTGGGCGCGCGCGAAACGAATGCTGAAGCCGCGACGGAGCAGTGTGTCCGAGAGTACGCCACCGCTGGTCAATCCGGCAAAACTGGCAAAGGTGGGAATCATGCCGATCCAGCCCATCTCTTGCATCGAGAAGCCGCGGACTTTGACCATATACGTCGGCAGCCACAAAACGATCATCCACAGGCCGTAGACCACGCAGAGATAGGAAAGCGACAACAACAGCACCTGGGGTTCTTTGAGCACGGCCCAGGGGGAGAGTGTGGCCTTTGAGCGCGGAGCCAGATTCGCCTCGATCTCTCGCAGTTCCGCCGCGCTGATCTTGGGGTGCTCGGCCGGTGTGTTGGTGGCAAATGCCAGCCAGGCGACCAGCCAGACCAGGCCGATGAGCGCGTTGAAGTAAAAAGCGATCGGCCAGGAGAAAGTCAACACCAGCCACGTCGTGATCGGGTAGGAAAGGGCCTGGCCGAGATAGGAACCCGAGAGGCTCATGGTCTGAGCCCGGCTGTATTCAGAGCGCGGAATCCAGCGGGAGTTCAGTGAAGCGTAAGCGGGGAAACTCACCGACTCGAACATGCCCACGCAGAAGCGGATGGCTAGCATGAGGCCGAAGGCCAAAGCGCCAAGCGGAGTCAAGGCGGTAAAAACAGAAAAGCCGATACAGGCCACGGCCAGCACTCGGCAGGCATTCCAACGGTCGGCGATAATTCCGCCGGGGAATTGCAACAGCGTGTAGCCGGCCAGAAACGCGGAGAAGACCAAGCCGAAGCGGCCTTCGTCCCAGCCCAGAGCCGGCATCATGACTGGCGCGGCCACCGAGATATTCACCCGGTCGGCATAATTGATCATGCTTCCCGTAGTGAGCAGCCCCACCAATTTGTAACGCACGGGCCAAGCCATAATGCCCTCCTTTTGGCCTGGTGAACCGGTCGGCGGGATTGTAGCGGACCTTCACGCAAAGGGGAATGGAGCAAAAGGGACAAAGAGGAATGAAGGAAAATCTTGCGCACCGATTCCTCGATTTGCTGGTGCACTGATCCTGGTCCTCCGAACTGAAAGCTGATAGCTGAAAGCTGAGGGCTGACTGCTGACCGGAGGTTCGATGTTTTACGGGGAATGTCTTGCGCTGACGGCTGCGCTGTTGTGGGGGATGATCCCGGTGCTGGTACGCCGGGGGTTGGCGCATGCCAGCCCTTCGGTTGCGGTGATGTTAGGCTTACTCGCCGGCGCGCCTCTCCTCTTTCTCGTGATTTATTTTCATCCACGCTCAGTCACAGAGGTCGTTGCCCCACGGGCGGCGGTATGGTTCGCGGCGGTTGGCGTTTTAGGGCCGTGTCTGGGTCGAGCCTTTAATTATATAGGCGTCGAACGATTAGGGGCGGCGCGAGCAACGCCGCTGATTAACTCCTCCCCACTGTTCACCACCGTCCTTGCCCTCGTGTTCTTGCACGAACAGATAACGCTCAGAATCCTTTTGGGAGTAGGCTGCATCGTGGGCGGCATTGTCGTCCTGACCGGACAACGGTGGAAATGAAACCTATTGCCAGTTTTGTCGAGTAAATTTCCATGAATCTCAGAGACCTGCTTTATCCCTTACTCGCCGCTTTGTGTTACAGCACCAATCCGATTCTGATTAAGTTTGGCTTGCGCGTCAGCAACGAGCCTCTACTCGGTGCCTGTATTGGCATGCTCGCCAGCACGGCGGTGTATGTGCTGTATTTTTCCCTGACCGGGCAGCTGCGAGATCTCCTGGACGTCCCGCGTTGGGTGGGTTGGTATTTTGCTCTTGCCGGGCTTTGTTCGACGTTTGGCGTGTTCGCCTTTTTCGCCGCGCATGAGTACATTCCGGCATCGGTGGTGGCGCCGCTGACTGCGGCGGCTCCGCTAGTGACGCTCACCTTGAGTCATCTGACGCTGAAAGGGGTCGAGCACGTCACCCGAGCCGATGCTTTCGGCACGGTAATGATCGTGGCGGGGGTGGTTTTGTTATTGAGTTGAAGTAGAGAGGTGAGGGGCAAGATTGGTCTTCTCCCGGAAGACTAGCAGTCGTGTCACGATTCGATGAAGCCGCAGTTGCCGCAATAAATCTTCCCGCGAATGAGGCGGCCAGTGAGCAGATGACAGATAGGGCAGAAGAGTCCCTCTTCAACTTTCCGATGCGAAACTTTGTGTCGCGCACTATCTGGTGCCATGATCCTCCTCCTCCCTTCCGCACAAACCCGTGTAGCAAGCGCCAATATGATATGCCAAGATCAGCACGTCCGCCAGGGAAACCCCGATGACTGTGCAGCGAAAAATGGTGCCCTCCGACCCCTTCCGTCAATATCAAGATGATAGCGGTCCGGAGCGGATTTTCTCCTTTTATGATCCGCCTTCGCAGATGCGCGCGGTCATTGTCATCGATACCACCGCTTTTGGCCTCAGTGCCGGTGGGGTACGTATGCTCCCTGATTTGTCACTGCCTGAAATGGTCCGTCTGGCGCGGGCGATGACCTACAAATACCTGATGCTGGAATTTCGTTGCGGCGGCGCAAAGGCGGGCGTGTGGTACGATCCCGCGCACCAGGATCGCCCAGCCGTGGTGGCCGCGTTTCTGGCGGCTCTGCGGCCACTGTATGAGAAGCGCATCTACCTGCCGGGTGCGGATATGGGAACGTCGGATGAAGATTTCGAACCTCTGCGAGAAAATCGCTCCACCTATAGCGGACTGCGGGCGCGGAGTTTCGAGGGACTGCCGCTGGAAGATCAGCTAACAGGGTTCGGGGTCGTCGAGTCGGTAAAAGTCGCCGCTGAGTTTTTTGCGATTCCTGTGACTGGTGCGCGCGTCGCTATAGAAGGTTTCGGCAAAGTCGGTGGCGGCGCGGCGCGCTTTTGTGTGCGCGCCGGTGCGCAAGTAGTGGCGGTTTCGACACTGGCCGGCACGCGCTACGATCCGCGCGGGCTCGATATCGAGCAGCTTTTCACCTTGCGCGGGCAACACGGCGATACTGCGGTCCGTCATTATCGCGGCGGTCGGCTGCTCTCGCGGAGTGCGCTCTTTCTCCTGCCGGTTGACATCCTGATTCCCGGCGCGCGTCCGGATGTGATCAACGCTAACAATATCGAGAAAATTCAGGCCCGGCTCGTTGTCCCGGGAGCGAATATCCCTTTTACCCGCGCGATGGCCAATCGGCTGTCGGAGCGTGGCATTGGCGTTGTGCCGGACTTCGTCTCGAACGGTGGCGGAGTGTTGGCCGCGTTGGCCGACATCGAAGGGCTGGATGTTGAGAGTTCGTTTCGCTCGGTGCGCGAGCGCATTGCCGCGAATACCGCGCTTGTCCTTCACCACAGTCGTGCCCATAATTGCCCGCCGTTCGAGGCGGCCCTGGAGATTCTCCACGAACGCTGGCAACATACGGCTCCAGCGGGGCGACTTTTCCCCGCCGCGCCCTAAGAAAAAGAGAAAGGAACCGTCGGAGAGTAAGAGACGGTGTGACGATGGCGCAGAAAGAAATCGAGGTCATCCTGACGCGGCAGCTGGCAAGCTACCTGGCGATGCCGGCCTTCATTGTCGATCCCGACGGGACGCTCATTTTCTACAATGAGCCGGCCGAGTCGATCTTGGGACTGCGCTTCGACGAGACCGGCGAGATGCCACTAGAAGAATGGGGGACCGTATTTACCCCGATGGATAAAACGGGGACGCCGATCGCGCCAGCCGCCCTACCGCTAGCAATGGCCCTTGGTGAACGTCGGCCAGCGCACGGCGATTTCTACATTCGGGGGCTGGACCTTGTCCTCCGCCATATCGAAGTCACTGCGTTTCCCCTCATCGGCCAGGCCGACCGCAATCTCGGTGCCGTCGCTCTTTTTTGGGAGGTGCATTCCTGATGCAGGTGACGCTTTGGGGCACGCGCGGCTCTCTGGGCTCGCCGGGCGCGGAAACCGCCCGTTATGGTGGGAATACCTCCTGCGTCGAAGTCCGTGGGGCCGAAGGCACGGTGCTGGTGCTTGATGCCGGAACCGGGATCAGACGACAAGGGGCTGCTCTCCCGCAATCGTTACGTCGAATAGACGTCTTGCTCACGCATCTGCACATGGATCACATTCAAGGGTTAGGATTCTTCGCGCCGCTCTATAATCCTGAGGTCGAGGTGCATGTGTGGGGACCGGCCAGCATCACGCTCAATCTCCAGCGCCGTCTCCGACGCTATCTCTCTCCTCCGTTGTTTCCGGTCCGGCTGCGCGAGTTACCCTGCCAACTTGTTCTGCATGAAGTACCATGTGGAGACTTTGACTTGGGTGAGTTCCGTATCTCTTCCATGCTGGTCGGACACCCCGGTCCGACGGTTGGCTACCGCGTCGCCACGTCTCGATCGATCCTCGCTTATATGCCCGATCATGAGCCGGCACTCGGCGTGCACCGGTTTCCGCTTGCGCCCGAGTGGACCTCTGGCTACTCCATTGCGGCAGGAGCCGACCTGCTGATCCACGACTCTCAGTACAGCATCGAGGAATACCCTCGACATGTCGGCTGGGGGCATAGCTCGCTCGTCCATGCTCTGTCCTTTGCCGCGTTAGCCGGAGTGAAACACTTCGTTCCTTTTCATCACGATCCTGACCACACCGACGAAGACCTCGACCGTTTGACCGCCGAAGCCGTCGCCGAAGCGCAACCCGCTTTCGGCCTTACGCCAGGCACTGAGGGTGCGGTTTTCGTGCTGGACGTGAAGGGGTAAGGAGAGCAGCAGTCAGACGTAGGGGCACGGCATGCCGTGCTCCTACATTGCGAGAACGCCTTCGCGCGTCGAACGCTCTTGGAATTCCGTTACACCACCGCTGACATGCCGCCGTCGATGTTGACCGCCGTGCCGGTGATGAACCGTGCCTGCTCAGAGACGAGAAACGCCACCAACGCTCCGACTTCTTCCGGCTCGCCGAGCCGCTTGAGTGGGACGGTTTTCCCCATTTCCGTATGAAATTCCTCCAACGTGCCCTGCGCGCCCCGCGCGCGCCAGTAGCGTTCGGTTTGTGCGCTCTTGATGTTGGTCAGGCAGACCGTGTTCACCAGGATATTTTCCGCCGCGTAATCACGCGATAAAGCTTTGGTCAAAGCGATTCCCGCGGCGCGGCTGACCGAGGTGGGCAGCGAACGCGCGGTCGGCGCTTTGCCGCCGGGATGCGTGACGTTGATGATGCGGCCACCGCCGGCTTTCCGCAGGTGCGGGATCACGGCACGGGTGCACCACACCGCGGCCATCAGTTTAAGATCGAGATCTTCTTCCCATTCGGCGTCGTCGATGTCTTCAAATTTCTTGGCCGCCGACCGGCCCGCGTTGTTCACCAGAATATCGATGCGACCGAAGTGACTCGCCACCGCGGTGATGAACTGCTCGATTTCCGCACGTTTGGTGACATCGACTGCGCGGGCAAAGACGTCGCCGTTGCTGAGTTTCTTGATTTCCGCGGCAGCGTGCTCTAGCACTTCAGGGCGCCGGGCACAGATCGCCACCTTGACCCCCTCGCGCGCCAGGCACAGGGCGACCGCTTTGCCGATCCCTTCGCTGCCACCGGTGATGACCGCGACTTTACCGTTGAGTCCGAGATCCATAGGACGTCCCCCTTTATAAGGCGAGTGATGCCTACCTTCCTGACAGAAACTCCCTCTCCTGTTACGCAGGAGAGGGGTAGGGTGAGAACGTGGAGGTTAGATCGCCCGATACGCGGCAAACGAGACGGTGGACGACCGCGCGGTCGGATCAGTAATCACATTGACCACCGCCGGTTTGCCGGAAGCGGCGGCCCGTTCCAACGCCGCGCGAATATCCTGCGGCTTCTCGACGTATTCCCCGTACGCGCCGAAGACCTCGGCCATTTTGTCGTAACGGCTATACCCGAGATCGCGTCCGGCATTCATGACTCCCGCACCAGCCCAGCCACCATTGTTGCTGATAACAATAAGCGCGGGAATGTTGTGACGTACCATGGTGTCGATTTCCATGCCATTCATGCCAAAAGAACCGTCACCGCTCAGCACGATCACTTGCGTATTGGGCTTCGCCACCTTGGCTCCCAGGCCAAACGGGACCGCCACGCCCATGCAGCCGTTGGGTCCGGCGTTCACCCGATGCCCAGGCGCATGGGTGGGAATCGTCTGACGGGCGAAGTTGAGCGTTTCATGACCATCAACCACGACAATCGCATCGCGGTCCATGAAATCACGGACCTCTTTGAACAGCCGCAGTGGATGAATCGGCATCTGGTCCGTGTTGAGCAATGCTTGCGCCTTCTCCTGGGCGCGTTTGTCATAGCCCCGCAGGGTATCGATCCAGGGTAGCTCTTTGCGACCATGAAAGGCATCGCGGCCATCGTTCAGCAGTTGCCGCAGCACCATCTTGGCGTCTCCAACGATACCGACATCAACCGGACGGTTGCGCCCGATCTCTTCGTCGGAGATATCGATCTGAACGATCTTGACATCCTCGGCAAAGCGCGGCGGCAGACCAAAGCCGATGATGAAGTTGAGACGAGTGCCGACGATCAACACCACGTCGGCCTCTTTCCATGCCTGATTGCGCGCACCGAGGAAGCTCAACGGATGGTCTTCCTCGATCACGCCACGACCCTGCGGCGTGGTGTAGAACGGGATGCCGCTGAGTTCGACGAACTGTTTCAATTCTTCCATCGCGCCCGACCAGAACACGCCCGTGCCGGTAATGACCACCGGCCGCTGGGCCTGTTTTAATAACGCGATAGCTTTCTTCACCAGGTCAGGGTCACCAGAAATACGCGGGACCGCGTGAGGTTGCTTGGGAAACAGCACCTCATTTTCTTCCACATTCTTGTACAGCACGTCACCGGGCAGGTCGATGTAGACTGGCCCGGGCTGCCCACTGGTGGCGACGCGGAACGCCTTGTTAATGATCTCCGGGATACGCCGCACATCCATCACGCGCTCGGACCACTTGGTGATGGGTTTGAACATGCCCACCTGATCCATTTCCTGGAACGCCCCCATCCCGGACTGCGACAGCGCGCTCGCTCCACCCAAAGCAATGACGGGCACGGCATCGAGAAAAGCGTTGCCCACTCCAGTGATCAGGTTGGTCGCGCCGGGACCGGAGGCCGCGAAGCAGACACCGGGTTTGCCAATCACCCGACTATAGGCATGCGCGGCCATCGACGCCGCTTGCTCGTGGCGTACGTCAACCGAACGAAAGCCGATTTCGAGGCAGCGCGAGGCGACATCGACCATCGGTCCGCCGGTGAGATAAAAGACCGTATCGACACCTTCGTCTTTCAGCGATTTGACGACGAGATCATTGCCACTAGTTTTGGCCATACGAGAACCCTCCTTTACGATGAATGATGAATAAGAGACTCGGCGCTTATTAGTGTCATACTCTGAGGCAGAATGCCAGAGGAAGGAAAAGCTATCAGTCGTCAGCTATCAGCTCTTTAGAGAGTAGGCTAGGTTGAGCCAAGTGAAACCCAGCGCTGGGATTCGTTGCACTCATTCCAGCCTACGAGGCTGTCTCTGCCTCGTCTCTCTAGCCCTGGTTCGTGTCACTCGCCTTGGCTGCCAATCTCCTCAATGATGTCCCGCGCCTGGCAGATGAACCACCCTCCTTAAGCGCGTCATGAGGTATCTCCGTTGTGCAGAGAGTCCGCGTCTCCCGTCCAGGTCCTTGTGTTGGGGCTGGACGTGCAGTAGAAGCCTAGCAGGGGAGAGCAGGAAAAGTCCTGACCTACTTTTGAATTTTCTGAATTATTGTACGCCCATGAGGAGATTGACATGAGTGTTCAGATGGTGATCGAGCTGCGCGATCGAGCAGGGGCTCAGACCATCCTGCAGGCTCTGGACGCCTACAAAGTACGGCTACGCGCCGGCATTGAACGGACGAGGCAGCGTCTTGCTGAGTTCGAGACTCGTTATGGGATGGACACCACCCGCTTTTTGCGGGAGATGGCGGCTGAGGATATCACGGGTGGTGATCTGGAATATGTGGAATGGGCGGGAGAAGCCAAGTTGTTAGAAGGATTGGAAGCTGAACTCCAAGAATTAGAGAATGCCCGCTGTCAACTTCCCTGAGTATGCACAGAGCCTGGCAGCAACCCTGAATACCGCGGTGGCTGCGGGTGAAGCCGTGCAGAGCACTCTGCAGGTAGATCAACGGTCCGCGACGCGAGGATTCATTGCGGGCTCTCTGCAATTTCCTGATGGCGCTGTTTTACACTTTCGTGAATTTGTGGATATCAGCCAACCTGAGCCCAAGCTGGCATATGCGTACCACTACCAGGATGCGGAGCAAAACTTGATCTTCCGCTACGATAACGCCGTCCATAGACCAGCGTTACCACAGCCACAGCACAAGCATACTCCGTCCGGTGTTGATGTCTCGCTTGTTCCCACATTGGCCGGAGTTCTCAAGCAAATTCTGACGCAGACTGCCTGATACGCTGTGCAGCACACATATGGCAGGCCGTCCAAGCTGCTCGCGTATCAGGCTTCGCCGTCATCTGCCCCCGTCGCATGGCAATCCTGCATAGCCGCTCTAGCGTCGTTGGAGCCCGGCGGGCCGAGCCCCGGACGTTCTCCATGCCCGGTCACTCAACGACACTTCTTCCCCCCACACCCGGCCGGCGGGTTGTCACAGGCATCACCGATCCCATCCTGATCCGTGTCTTCCTGCTTTGCGTTGCGATCCTCTGGACAATTGTCCGAGGGATCAGGAATCTTATCCTTATCGGTATCGACCGCCAACTGGCCAGGGGCAGCCCCCACCGCCCAGACCGCGTCGATGGACAAGCCTCCCCCCCTCTGCGGGAAGGTCACTTCCAGTAACTCCCCACTGCGCACGTTCTTGATCTTCACCCGGCGGGGCTCATATTCACCCAGGGTGGTGACGAACCGCTCCCGCACTCCACGTTCCCACACCTCAATGCGCCACCGCTCGGCGGTGGCTGCGGCGGCGAGGGTCTGCGTAGCCGTCACCCCGGCGGTGCTGGCGGGAGGGTTGGCGAACACCTGAGCGGCTTGCTGCAGCGTCTGCCCGAAGTTAGGCAGGACATAGAGCCGATCGCCCACAATGTCAAACTTCTCAAAGCGGATTTCGCGGGTGGGATCAGGATTGATGACGCTGAAAATCCTGAGAGGCTGCCTGAGAAGGGTTGACTGCCGGTCAGGTCAGCGGGGTACATTGGCGTATACGCAACCAATTATACCCAACGGATGTCACCGACAGTCAATGGAACCTTAGCAAAGAAT
>Ga0187894_10007260_pt1 | contig 10532 bp, 9 predicted proteins | sample GBC1701081metaG_FD_136650 | JGI IMG/M metagenome (GOLD analysis project Ga0187894, IMG submission 136650) | White microbial mat communities from a lava cave in the Kipuka Kanohina Cave System on the Island of Hawaii, USA - GBC170108-1 metaG ... | reverse complement strand
GGTTGGCCGCCGTCGTCGTGCTCGGCGGGATGGTCGGCCCGGTTCTACTCCTCTTGGCGCTGAGGCTCGCCTCGGCGGGATCCGTGTCGCTGCTGTTGAACCTCGAGATGGTTGCGACCGCGGTCCTCGGCGCGCTGCTCTTTCACGAGCGGCTGCGGCGCAGCGCGTGGCTCGGCGTGGGCGGTATCGTCGCCGCGTGTCTGCTCCTCTCGGGTGAGGCGGGCACGTCCGGCGCGCTCGCCGCGGTCCTCGTCTCCGCAGCCTGCATCTGCTGGGCGATCGACAACCACTGCTCTGCCCTCATCGACGGCATGACGCCGGCGCGCAGCACTCTCTGGAAGGGCCTGATCGCCGGTGTGAGCAATCTCGCTCTCGGCTTGGCCCTCGCGCCGGCGGAGTTCACGGCGCGATCGGTCGCCGCGGCGCTCGCGGTCGGCGCGGCATCGTACGGCGCGAGCGTCGCGCTGCACACCGCCGCCGCGCAGCGCATCGGCGCGGTCCGCGCCCAGGGTGTGTTTGCGAGCGCTCCGTTCATCGGTGCCGGACTGTCGTGGCTTCTTCTCGGCGAGCCAGCGACCGCGGCGCAGCTCCTCACCGCGGCGCTCTTCCTGATCTCCGTCGTCGCCCTCGTCGGCCGCCGCCACGATCATCTCCACGGGCACGCGGCCGTGCGCCACATTCACGCGCATGTCCACGACGACGGCCACCACCTGCACGAGCACGCCGAAACGACAACCGCGGAGCATACGCACTGGCACGAGCACGATGCGGTGACGCACGCGCACCGGCATTGGCCGGATCTGCACCATCGCCACCGGCACGAGGGACACTGACGCGCGACACGCGGGAAGCGACTTCGCGCCAAGGACGCCAAGGAACACAAAGGCCTTGGCGCCTCCTCGCGTCCTCGATAGAAGGCTGTCAATCCGAAGGAGAACCAACTTGAGCGCGAAAATTCCGCGGCTCGCCGCCGCGCAGGCGAGCGCAGACATCGTCGCCGCGTTGCGCGAGTACGGTGCGGTGATCGTCGAGGGAGTCATCGCCGCCGACCTGCGCGCCCGCTTCAACGCCGAGATCGAGCCGATCCTCGAACAGGTAAGCCCGAAGCGCCGCTATTTGAACCCGGCGGTCGACCTCTTCTACGGCGATCGGGTGCGGCAGATCACCGGGGTGGCGGCGCGCTCGCGCGTGTTCGGCGAGGAGATCCTCTGTCATCCCTTCTATGCCGACCTCTGCGATGCGATCCTCGGACCGAGCTGCTCGAGTTATCAACTGAACGTGGCGCAGGTGATGGACCGCGGACCCGGCGCCGAACAGCAGTTCCTGCACCGCGATGAAGACGTCTGGGTGCACCTGCCGCGGCCGCACCCCGAGGTGCAGCTGGCGTCGGTGATCGCGCTCGTCGACTTCAGCGCCGACATCGGCGCGACGGTCGTCGCCCCCGGCAGCCATCGCTGGGCGCGCGAACGACACCCGACGCCGGACGAGCTCGCCTGCGCCGAGATGCCGGCGGGGTCCGCCGTCGTCTATCTCGGCTCCACCATTCACGCCGGCGGGCGCAACTCCACCGCCGACCGCTGGCGCCGCGGCATGCACATGAGCTTCGTCGTCGGCTGGCTGCGCACGGAAGACAACAACTATCTGAGCACGCCGCCGCAGGTCGCGCGCACTTTGCCGCGGCGCTCGCAGGAGCTGCTCGGATACGCCGCGCACGACGCGATCGAGGTCGGTGGCGGCTACCTCGGCACCGTCGACCTGCTCAACCCGATCGATCTGCTGGCGCAGGGAAAGCTCTGAGCACGAGAACGCATCCTCCCCGTTGCGGAACGATCGCCGCCGTCGTCGCCGTGTGGCTCCTCGCTTGCGCGCCGTCAGGGCTTGCGGCGGAAGAAGAGATGCCGGCGTCGGAAGCGGCCGACCTCGTCGAGGAGTTCAACGATCCGCTCACGACTCTGCCGCAGATCTTCCTCCAGGACGCCTACACGCCGTCGAACTACGGCACCGAGGCGCCGACCAACAGGTTCACGCTGCGGCCGATCATTCCGCGCGTGCCGCGCTTCTCGCTCTTCCCCCTCGTCCAGTTGGTCCGGCCGAGCTTCGCGCTGGTCACGGTGCCCACCGGCACCGGCAGCGAGACCACCACCGCGTTCGGCGACATGGCGCTGTTCGACCTGGTGCTGCTGCCGTGGCCGAGCCGCTCGAGCGGCTTCCTGATGGCGGTCGGCCCGATCTTCGTCTTTCCGACCGCGACCGACGACGCCGCGGGGCAAGGCGCGTGGCAGGTCGGCCCGGCCTTCGGCGCGATCTACCGCGCCATCCCCGGACTACTCGCCGGCTGGCTGATCCAGAACCCGATCTCATTCGCGTACACGTCGGCCAATCGCGCCCCGCTCAGCACGCTGCTCGTGCAACCGATCCTGCTGCAGCAGCTGTGGCGCGGCCTGTACATCAAGTCGGCCGACTCCACCTGGGCCTTCGGCTGGCACAGCGGCTCGCCGACGATCATTCCGATCGGCGTCGGGCTCGGGTACGTCGTCGTGCGCGAAGGAACGCGCTCGCTCAACTTCTACGTCACCGGCGAGTGGACCGCTTATCGCGAGAACGCCCCCCTCGCGCCCCAGACGACGGTGCGCTTCGGCTTCTCCGTCGCCTTTCCCGGGCTGAGGCTGTGGTAGGCTCCCTTGTTTGACGCTCGGCGCGTTTCTGGCCACCAGCCGGCGCGCCGTGTTGCTCGGTGGCGCAGAACCATCAGCGCCGGGTCGACCAGGACCCGACCCGCGACTTCGATCCGGGGTTGACGGGGCGACAACGGCGAGGCGATCGGCGAGGCGATCGTTGACCGCCGCGCGCAGTCGGCTTAGAGCGCGGTTGTGTCGTTGCCGTACCCTCTGCTCTGCTTCATCCTCGGCCTCGCGGTCGCGTGGATTCCGGCTTTCCTGCACGGGCCGATACGCGAAAAGTACGACGTCCTCTACATCCATGGCGCGATCGTCGTCTGGGCCTGGTATACGGCGCGCATGCTCATCGGGCTCCTCGTCGGCATCACCGCGTTTCCGAAGCGCTGGTGGTTGCGCGGCCCGCTCTGCGGAATCCTCTGTCTCTTTCCGCTCGGCCTCGTATCGCTGGCGACACCGGCGTGCGGCGCTCCGTGCATGGGCTGGAACCTCACCAGCGCCGTGGCCATCGGCACGTTCGTCGCCGGCGCCGCGTACCTCATCACGGGGAAGAGCCGAGCCGACTGCGGGCGAACTCCTGAGGAGTCATGAGAGACGCGTCATGAGAGATGCGGCATGACTCGCTACGCAATCATTTCGCCGGTACGCAACGAACGGGAGTACTTGGCGCTCACGTTCGAGAGCGTGACGGCGCAGACCACGCGGCCGCGGCGTTGGGTGATCGTCGATGACGGCTCGTCGGACGGAACCTGCGAGCTCGCGCGCGGGTGGGCCCTGCGGCATTCGTGGATCAGCGTGATCGCGCGAGAGCGCCAGGACCACGGCGGCCGTGGCGCTCCCGTCGTGCGCGCTTTCCTCGAAGGTCTCGCGGGTCTGGGCGCGAACACCGACGTGGAGTTTCTCGTCAAGCTCGACGGCGACGTGTCCTTTCCACCCCAGCACTACGAGCAATTGTTGTCGCGCTTCGAGTCCTCGCCGCAGCTCGGCATCGCCGGTGGTTCGCTACACGAACAGGACGAGGCAGGGAACTGGATCGCCAAGGACATGTCTCCAGGTAGCGTCGCGGGTCCGAACCGCGTGTACCGGATGAGCTGCTATCAACACATCGGCGGGATTGCGCCGGCCTACGGCTGGGACGGAATCGACGAAGTCGAGGCACAGATGCGGGGTTGGCTGACGGGCACCCAGAGTGATCTTCCCTACCGGCATCACCGCCCAGAAGGGGCGCGCGCCGGTCGAGCGGGACGTTATCTCGAACAAGGCTACGGCGCGCACTACATGGGCTACGATCCGTTGTATCTGCTGCTGCGGGCCGCGCGCAGCAGCGCGCGGCGCCACCGGCTCGGACCGGGCGCTCTGCTCATCGCCGGCTGGATCGCCGGCTACCTGCGAGGTAACCCGCAGCATCCGCATACCGCCGCGCGGCGATTCCTGCGCCATCGCCAGCGCATGCGATTGCTGTCGATGGTCGGGCTCGCACCCGCGAGCCAGCCGAGGGCGGCCGCCGATGTTTCGCACCGGTCCGGCGGAACCGGGGGATTTTGACCCGGGGCGGTCCTGAGCAGGTGCATCTCGGCAGGCGAATCGCCGCCTGGACGGAGTCCCCTTCGCTCCTCGCTCTTCTGGTCGCGGGCACGCCGACGTTCTTCGTTCCGCTCGACGACTGGCTCGGGCTTCCGCTGGTAAGGCCGCCGCGCGTTCTCTTTGCGGTTCTGGCGCTCCTCTTCGCGGCGCGCGCGCTCTTCGCCGCGGATACGCTGAAGAAGCCCGGCTCAGTCGAAAAGGCGATGGCGTCCTACTTCGCCATCGTCATCGTGTCCTGGCTCACGACCTTGGACCTCAAGAGCGCCGCCCTGATCAAGCGGGAAGGCGCGATGCTGCTCGATCATGTCCTCGTGCCGTTCTGCGTCTACTTCTTCGCCCGCCAGGTTCGCTGGACATCGCTTCGCATCGTCACCGTCGTCTTCCTGCTCGTATTCGTCGTCGGCCTGTACCTCGGGCTCACTGCAATCCTGCAGGAGCTCTTCGGCTGGTCGTTCGCCCCGCAGCGGGTCGTCGTGACGCACACCGCGCGCGCCACCGGAACGTTCAGCAATTCCATCGAGTTCGGCGTTGTCCTCACCATCGTCGTGCTGCTGACCCTGTTCGCCGCGCTGCGCTCGTCTGCAGCGGCGACGAGGGCTGCACTGCTCGCCACCGCCGCGGTGATTCTCGTCGGCGTCATCTTCTGCAAAGCGCGCGCTCTGTGGCTGACGACACCGCTGGCTCTCTTCATCGTCTGCCGCCCGCGGCCGGCGCTGGTGCGCTTCGTCGGCGCTGCTCTCTTCCTCGCGGCGGCGATCGCCGTGCCGCTCAACCGCGTGGCGGTGCCGCGCTTCTCTCCTTTCGAAGACGCGAGTTTTTCGGCGCGGGCAACCGACCTTCCCTCGCTCCGCGCTCGCCTCGCCGCCAATCTCGTCGCCATCGACATGGCGGTGCACAAGCCGCTTCTCGGCTTCGGCTTCGGCATCGAAACCTTCGCGCAGAACAAGGCCGCCTACCATCCGGAATGGCTGATTCCGCGCCCGTGGGCGGCGTTTCCGACGGTACCGCACAACACCTACCTGCACGTGCTGCTGATGACCGGACTGATCGGCCTCGCCGCCTACGTGTGGCTCGGGTACGGCCTCTGGGCGCGCATCGAGAGCAGCCTCGAGCAGCGTGCGCTTGCCGACACCGCCGAGCTGGCCCCCTTCGTTCGCGCCGCGTTCGTGCTCGTACTCCTCAACGCTCTCGCCGTCGACCTGATCTTCTTCTCGTACGTCGTCCTCCTACTCCTCTTCCTCATCGGCATGCTCGAGCCGCAAGCGACAGAGATCAACGCTCATGACTCGTCCACTCATGACTCATGACTGACTCATGACTCATGGCTTCTCTTGTCATCGACGACCTCGCGGTAGAGCGCCGCGTAGCGTGCCGCGACTCGATCTGAACCATGGCGCTCGAAAGCGAGGCGGCGCGCCACCGCCCCGCGCCGTTGCAACTCCTCTGGGCGCGACATTGCGTCTCGCAGCGCCGCGGCGAGCGCGCCGCTGTCGCCGGGCGCGCAATACCAGGCGACATCACCCTCCGGCGCCACCTCCGGCGTACCCCCCGCGCGCGCGGCGACGATGGGCAATCCCGCCGCCATCGCCTCGAGGACCGCCAGCGACAGGCCTTCGCTCCGGGAGGCGAACGCAGCGAGATCCAACTCGCCGAGGAGCGGCGCGACGTCCTCCCTCTCACCTTCGAAGGAGACGCGCCCCTCGAGTCGCAGCTCGGCAACCAGCGCCCGTAGCGGCTCTGCCAGGACTCCGCCGCCGATGATGCGCAGCTCCGCCTCCGGCACTTCGCCGGCGACCGCGGCGAAGGCACGGATGAGGATGTCGTGGCCCTTCGCCGGCACCAGACGCCCCACGGCTCCGAGCCGCAGCCGCGGCCACCGCGCCGCCGGTCGCGCGACGACCCATCGAAAGCGCTCGCAGTCGACGCCGTTGTGGATGACGGCCGACGGAGCCTCGGGTACACCGCACTCCTCGGTGAGGAAGCGGCGCGCTTGCTCGCTGACGTAAACGATGCGGTCCGTCCACGGCAGAACGCGGCGGTACCAGCGCTCGTCGTAGCGCGCGCCAGTGGAGCTGAGCGGACTGTGGCGGGTGGAGATGACGCACGGAGTGCGGCTGTAGTGCGCTGCGATCGCGGCGAAGTGATGTACGCGCGGGTTGTGGCTGTGCACGACGTCGGGAGCGAACCACCGGAAGCGTGAGACCATGCGGGCGATCGTCGCAATCGCCATCGTGGAGTTGCGCCGGTATGCGTGCACGGCGATTCCCGCGGCGCGCGCTTGCTCCGCAACCTCACCCGCCTCGTTCAGACAGGCGATGACCACCTCGTGCCCGGCGGCGCGCAGCGCCTGTGAGGTGTCGAGCACCATGCGCTCCAAGCCGCCGCGGTGGAGGGTCTCCAGAACTTGCACGATGCGCATCCGCGCCCTCCGTCGAGCTCTAGCTCGCCGTGGGCGTGCCGGTGTCGGCGCCCACGTAGCGCCGGAAGAGATCGATCATTCCGTCTCCCGCGCGCGACACGCTGTAGTCGGCAATGACCCGCCGCCGCCCCGCAGCGCCGAGTTGCCGGCCCATCTCCGGATCTCGCGCCAGGCGCTCCAGCGCCGTCGCCAGAGCCTCGGCCGACCCCGGGTCGACGAGAAGCCCGCTTTCTCCCTCGTCGACGAGTTCTGTCACACCGCCGACGCGGGTCGCGACCACGGGAACCTGCTTCGCCATGGCTTCCATCAGAACGACCGGCACTCCCTCCATGAAGCTCGCGAGCACGAAGATATCCGCCGCGTCGAGATGGCCGCCGACCTCCTCCGGCGCCACGGGGCCCGCGAAGCGAACCTGCTCTGCCAGCCCTAGTTCGCGCGTGCGTCGTTCGAGCCGGGCGCGCTCGGATCCGGCGCCGACGATCTCGAGCTGAAACTCGATTCCTTTCGCCGCGAGTAGCCTGCACGCGTCGAGCAACACGCGCTGGCCTTTCACCGGCTCCAGCCGGGCAACCGACAGCAAGCGCAACGGCCCCGGCGCACGCGGTGGTCGAGGACGCAGGGACTCCGCATCGACACCACAACGGACGAGGTGACAGCGTGACCAGCACCGGGGATCCGTCCACGCCATCACCTGTGCCCGGCAGAGGTGCGAGATGCAGCGCACGAACGCTGCGGCTTCCACTTTCTCGGCCATGCGCCACGAATCGACGCGGAAGAACTCCGCCGGGCCGTGAATCGACAGGCTGTAGCGGATGCGGTGATCGAAGACCTGCGCCAGCACGCCGACCGCCGCGCCGTTGTTCGCCATGTGCACATGGACGTGCGCCAGCTCCATCCGGCGCAGCACCCGCACGAGGCGGATCGCCTCGCACCAATAGGCCAGGTGCTTGATGCGAAAGACCAACCCCGGCGGCGAGAGTCGCTGCCCGGCGATCAACGCCCGCAGAGCGCCGAGCGGAGAGGCGATCGCGCCGGCCGCCGCCGATGCCAACAAGCGCCACGGCGTGTCGAGCAAATAGTGGGTTTCGCGCGCTGCTGACGCGTTCGCCGCCCCGAGCTCGCCGTCTGCGTTCGGTCGCCGCACCGAGAACGTCGTGACCTCCACGCCCTTCGCGCGAAGCGCCCGTACCTCGCGCTCGATGAAGGTGTGCGTCAGCAGAGGATACGTAGAGTTGAGATAGGCGATCCGCAGCCGCACGCCCTCACGGCCCATTTCTGCTGAACCGTCCTCTCATGACTCGTGACTCATGACTCGCACCCTCATCCTTCCCTTGGGGCAGATCGGCGACGATGCGCGGGAAGATGACGTCGGCGGCGCGCTCGGCGCCGGCGCGGGTCAGGTGCACGCCGTCGTCGGTGCGCATCTGCACCAGCGCGCCCTCGCCGTCACGCAGGTAGGAAGCGTATCTGCCATCGGCGTCGAGGAACAACTCCCACAGGGGAATGTAGACGGTATTGGGATGCATGCTCGCCCGCTCGGCGTAGATCGCGTTCTCCTCCCGCATCCGTCGTGTCAGGACGACGCGGCTCGAGATCGGTTGGCCGATCCAGTAGACGCGGATTCCCTGCCGCTCGAAGTAGCTCATGACGATGTCGGTGCGACGCGAGTATTCCTCGAGCCACCCGGAATCGCCGGCGGCGAACACGCCGGTATCGAGCTGCAACGTCTGCGGGTCATTGGCGCCGAAGATTGTGACGACGGCATCGGGACGATTGCTCTCGACGAACGTCTGGATCGTGCTCGGCCAGTCGAAGTAGTCGGAGCGACTGAGACCGGTCGCGAGGCGTGAGTCGACCGTCGCCTTCATCACTCCGGAAGCGAGCGCGCGCCGCATCAGCGCTTCGCCCAGCCTCCTCGCCTGGGAGTCGCCGATGATCCAGAGGTCGAGCGGATCGTCCGCGCTCGCGGGAGGCAGTTTTGTCCCGTCTGCATCTCGCGGCTGCGCGTTGGCAGCGGCCAGACGGTCGAACGTCGCCGCGGTGCCGAAGCCTCGCCCGAGAGCTCGGTCGGCCGCCAGTCGCGGCCGGTCGAGCCAGAGCGCGTGACTGACCCTCTCGAGGCGGTGCACCAACGGCAGCTCGACCGATCGCCACCAGCCAACCGGCTGGCGCAGCACGAGGCGGAGCAGGGTCGGCGCATTCATGAGCGAGAAGAGCGTGAACGCGACGAGTCCCGCGAGGGTCACCTGCTGCACCGATGTACGATACCTCGGCTGCAAGCTCGGATCGACGCGATCTTGCCCGTCCATCGATGCGCTCCTCAGAACTGGAAGTAGATGAACGGCGGCACGCCTTCGGGACCGAGGGTGTCGATCAGGAGGAAAGCAACGGCAAGCGCTGCGCCTTGCGCGACCGGGCCGAGTCGGGCGAAGGCGCCTTCGAGCTCGACGAAGAGACGGCGCGGCACGAACTGGACGGCGAGCATGGAGACGACGATCGCGACCGCGCCGAAGCTCGGCCCCGCCGCCGAGCGCAAGTCGACGAGGCGGACCAACACCTCGAGCGCGTTGTCGAACGACTCGGCGCGGAAGAAGATCCACGCCAGGCAGACGAGGTGGAAGGTCGCGAGCCACGCCAGCACGGAGCGCGTCGATCTCGGTTCGCGCGCGGCTCGGTGCCGTTCGCGCCGCCAGCGGCCGACCGCGAGGAAGAGCCCGTGCATACCGCCCCAGGCGACGAACGTCCACGCGGCGCCGTGCCAGAGACCGCCGAGCAGCATCGTGATCAGGAGGTTGCGGTAAGTCGCGGCGGTAGAGACGCGACTACCGCCGAGCGGGATGTAAAGATAGTCGCGCAGCCAGCGCGACAGGGTCATGTGCCAGCGCCGCCAGAAGTCGCCGATCGAGCGCGCCGCGTACGGGCTGTCGAAGTTCTGCGGCAGGCGGATGCCGAGCAGCAGCGCGACGCCGATCGCAATGTCAGTGTAGCCGCTGAAGTCGGCGTAGATCTGGATCGCGTACGCGTAGACGGCGACCAGAGTCTGCCACGCCGAGTAGTTCGCCGGTACGGCAAAGACGGGATCGACGACCTCAGCACCGAGATAACTCGCCACCACGACCTTCTTGAAGAGACCGCCGACGATCAGGAAGAACGCCTCCGCCGCCGGCAACCGGCGCGCGTCGGGGATCTCACGGAACTGTGGCACGATCTCGCCGGCGCGAACGATCGGGCCGGCGACGAGATGGGGGAAGAACGACAGGTAGAGGGCCAGCTCGCCGAGCGCGACGGGCTCGGTCCCACGGCGGTAGACGTCGACCAGGTAGCTCACTGCCTGAAAGGTGAAGAACGAGATGCCGATCGGCAGCACGACCCGCAACAGCGGCGGATCGAGGCCGAGACCGAGTTGGCGCAACCCGTTGCTCGCCGACACGACGGCGAAGTCGTAGTATTTGAAGAGGCCGAGGACGGCGAGATTGCCGCCCACACCGGCGAACAGCAGCAGTCGCCGTGCGCGCTCTGACCCGGCAACGTGCAACCGCAAGGCGATCGTCTGGCTGAACAGCGTCACGCCCGCGAGGAGCGGCAGCAAGGTGTAGTCCCACCAGGCATAGAAGACGTAGCTGGCGACGAGGAGGAACAGCAGCCAGATCCCGCGATGACGATGAACCGCCCAGCTCACGAGGAAGATGGGGATGAAGAAGAGGGCGAACTGCGGGGTCGGGAAGAGCATGGCTAGTTCTGAGTTTCAGTCAGTTTGAGTTCTAACTAGAAACTCGAAACTCAGAACTCAAACCGCCCCATCGGCCGTTTTACTTGACTCGCCGCCGCTGCTGGCGGTACAGAGGTCGCGGGCC
>Ga0187894_10007258_pt1 | contig 10532 bp, 8 predicted proteins | sample GBC1701081metaG_FD_136650 | JGI IMG/M metagenome (GOLD analysis project Ga0187894, IMG submission 136650) | White microbial mat communities from a lava cave in the Kipuka Kanohina Cave System on the Island of Hawaii, USA - GBC170108-1 metaG ... | reverse complement strand
CGAGCCGGGCGATGCCGGTGCGTGCGAAAACCAGTTCGGCATGGCTGCCATGCACCGAGTACGGCGCGTTGCGGTAATGCGCCGCGAATACGACCAGCCCCAGCGGGTGCCCGGCGGCTTCGCCGCGCAGTTGCTCGATGGTCGGGGCGGAAACGCCGTAGATGAAATCCTCTACCGCCTCGATCTCGGGCAAGGTGGGAAATCCCTGCAATTCCTTTCCATCGCGGCCAGCAACCACCGTGGGCGAGGCAAGCGCATGGTAGACGAGGCTGCGGTCCGGAGCACGAGGCTCGACAGCGCGCGAGCCGGCCAGGTTGAAGTCGCCAAATCCCGGGAGAGCCCGGTCGATGCTGGCAAGAGGCTTCAACAATTGCGACTTGAGGTCGGCAGCGCCGACGTCGAGTTCTCCGCCGGTTACGTCGAGCAGGAGTTGACGCCAGCCCAGCGGAGCCAGTCGGCGGCAAACGGCGGCAATGCGCTCATCCAATGGGCGGGAGTCGGCGGCGAAGGCCGGAAATGTGGCTTCGGCTGCGAGAGCGCCGAGGCCGGCGGAGGCGCATTGCAAGAACAGGCGGCGTGTCGTCATGGACTGAAGGCCTCCGGCTGCGGTTCTCGCCACGTTAAGGTCTGTTTCTCAAGAGCGCAAGGTATGAGCCCGCCAGTAGTTAAGCCAGGCGAGTTCTGCCGCAGCGCTCCCTGCCATAGCTGAGGCAGGCAACCATTTCCGGCGATCCAAGTTGCACCGGACCGCTACGCTATCGTATCTTTACATCGTTACGCGAGGGCGTTCGGAGGGGGTTCGAGATGCGAGTTCCGGTCTGGGTTGTTTCCGCCCTTGTTCTCGCGCTGATGTTTTCATCCCGCGCGCACGCCGCCGGTGACGATCCGCAGCTCACGCCGTTCGCCGCCGAGATTGTCGCAGTACCGGACAAGGAGCTCGGCGCCGAGGGCACCCGGTTCCGCCTTGCGGGTTGGGGCGAGTTTCTCATGCGGCCTCTCAACTCAGATATCGCCCACCCGTCGCACCTATCCACTCGCCCTTCTCGAAGGAATTTGACCCATGCGCGCATCCTCCTTGATTCCAGTGACGACACTCGCCGCCCTGGTCAGCCTGGCCGCTGTCAGTGGCGCCGGGGCGGACTCCGGCACTCTTCCGCCTGTCGTGGGCGACCTGCCGAGTAGCGTCTCGACCGTCATTGCCGAGATTCAATCGAAAGCAGCCTACGCGCATACGAGCTGGGGCATTCGCGTGGTCGCTCTCGACACAGGCGCTGTGCTCATCGACCAGGCCGGTGACCGGTCTCTGACTCCGGGCTCGATCATGAAGGTCTACAGCACGGCCACCGCGCTCGATCTCTATGGTGCGCACTACCGTTTCCACACTCCGGTCTACAAGACCGGGCCCGTGTCGCAAGGTGTGCTTGATGGTGACCTGATCCTGGTCGCCTCCGGCGATTTCACCTTTGGCCTGCGCGAGCAGCCTGACGGCGCGCTCGGCTACAACAATATGCCGGAGATCGACCATAACTATGCCGACACCGGCTTTGCAGGGGGCGCCCTGGTGAAGGGGAGCGATCCGCTGGCCGCCCTGGACAGGCTGGCGAAAGCGGTTCGTGGTTCCGGCATCGCCGAGGTCCGGGGCGATGTCATCATCGATGCGCGGCTCTTCGAGACCTATCGCAACCCGGTTGACGGTCTCATTTCACCGATCTGGCTCAACGAAAACGTCATCGACATCACGACGACGCCGGCCAGCGCCGGTCAGCCGGCCAGGATCGATTGGCGACCAGAGACTGCGTCCGTCAAGGTGATAGGCGAGGTGACGACGGTCGCAGCGAATCCAAAGCCCATCACGATCGAGTCGACGACCCCAGGGGAGATACGGGTCACCGGCGAGATAGCCGCTGCAGCCCCGCCCACCTTGAACATCTGGCACGTGCCCGACCCGGCCTCCTTCGCGCGGACCGCCTTCATCGAGGCCCTGCAGCGCGCCGGAGTGAAGGTTGATGCAAACGCCCTTGGGCCAAATCCAGGGGACAAATTGCCGGACACGCCAGCCTACTCCCCTGAGAACAAGGTGGCGGAGCACGTCTCGCCCCCGCTGTCGGAGTTCGTCAAGGTCGTCCTCAAGGTCAGCTACAACCGCGGCGCCCATCTGATGCTGTGCCTGGCAGCCGTGAAAGCCGGAAGCCGCGACTGCTCGGTCGGAATCAGCAAGGAGCTTGAACTTCTCGATCGCCTGGGCGTGTCGCGCCAGAGCACCTACGTCTTCGACGGCGCCGGCTCCGACGACCACGACAAGACAGCTCCCGCGGATCAGACCACAGTGCTGGCGCGAGTGCTCAAGGAACCGTGGGGAGCATCCATCAGGGATGGGATGGCCATCCTCGGAAAGGATGGAACTCAGGCAACCAACGGTCTTGGGTCCCCGGCGGTCGGGCACGTCCAGATCAAGGATGGTTCACGGGTCTCCCTCACGCCCGGCGACTATCAGGGTATCATCACTGCCAAAACCCAGGTTGGTTATATCGAGACCAAAGGCGGCCGCGATCTCGCCTTTGCGATCTTCCTCAACAACGCGCCCTTCGGCTCGGTCGAGGATTTCATCGCTGCCGATCATGATATTGCTGCGATCGCCGCCGCGATCCAGGGAGCTTACTAAGCATGATCCGGAAAAGTGGATACCGGTTTTCCGAAAAGATCATGCGCAAACAAAAGATAAAGCATGATGGCGACTCGAAGAAAAGCCATCATGCTTTAGGCGCCACGCTTGCGCGGCGGGGATGGCCGCATCGGGAGGACAAGATGGAACGAACGCTGTTCAGCAAGACGCGATGCGGCTTGATGATTGCGTTGGGCGTGGTGGCACCGCTTTGGGGTGCTGGAACGGGCGCTGTTGCAGGCGAGCACGACCTTCCGATCGCTATCCGGGCGATCATGGACGCGCCGCGCTACTCCGGGGCGACCTGGGGTCTCCGGGCAATCGACCTCTCCAGCGGAGCGACGCCGACGGCTTACGGCCCGGACTCGCTTTTCTTCACGGGTTCGGTGCGAAAGCTGTTCTCGGTCGGACTGGCACTGAACGCGCTCGGCGTCGACCATCGCTTCGAAACGCCGGTCTATCGGCTCGGCGAAGTGGGGGCCGATGGCAGTCTCCACGGAGATCTGGTGCTGGTCGCGAGCGGGGATCTGACCCTTGGCGGACGAACGACGGCCGACGGCAAGGTCGCCTTCACCAACTTCGACCATACCGAGGCCAACTCGCTCGGCAGCGCGATCCTTACCCAGATCGATCCGCTGTCAGGGCTGGATTCCCTTGCGAGGCAGGTCGCCCAATCCGGGATCAAGGCCGTCGCCGGCGATGTCATCATCGATGATCGCCTATTCGATCATTTCCGTGTGCCGAACGGGAATGTTCTGATCACGCCGATCATCGTCAACGACAACCTTATCGACGTGACGATCCTGCCAGCCGAAGCAGGGCAGCCTGCAAAGGTGGACTGGCGACCCAAGACAGCGGCTTTCACCGTCAGTTCGGAGGTGAAAACCGTCGCCGCCGGCGAGCCGATGGAGATTGCCCTCGAGGTCTCGCCCGCCGATCCAAAGGTCGGGATCGTCAAAGGCCAGATACCGGTCGGCTACAGGCCGAGCCTGCCCGGTGTGGCGACACTGGTCCAGACGTTTCCGATCGCCGACCCTACTTCGTTCGCGCGCACCGCTTTCATCGAAGCACTGGATAGGGCCGGCGTCTCCGTCACAGCGCAGCCGGGCGCGAATCCAGGCGAGAAGCTGCCCCCTGACAGCTCTTATGCAACGTCTGCAGAGGCCGCGCGACTCACCTCGCCTCCTTATTCGAAATACGCGAAGCTGATCCTGAAGGTCAGCCACAATCTCGGTGCCAATCTGAGCCTTGCCCTGTTCGGCCTCACAAAGGGAGCGCGGACGGTCGAGACCGCGCTTGCGGCCGAGCGGGACACGCTGGTGACCGAATATGGCCTCCCTCCCGATGGCTTTGATTTCCCGACAAACGGCAGCGGCAGCCCCGACAGCCGTGCGACACCCGGCGCCGTCACGGGACTCCTCGCGGCGATGCGGAAGACGAAAGCATCGGAGGCCTATTTCGACGCCCTTCCTGCTCTCGGGGTCGATGGTTCGCTGGCAACGATCGGCATCGATCCACCAAATCCGACCATTGCGCCGGCTCTGGGACGCGTATTTGCCAAGACCGGGACAACGATCGCGGACGGCAGGCTCAAGGCCCAGGTCTTTGCGGGGTACATCAAATCGAAGGCAGGAAAGCTGCTCGCCTATGTCGTCTACGTGAACGACGTAGCGCCGATCGGCAGCATTGCAGACGTCATCAAGGTGTTCAGCGACGAGGGCGAGATATCCGCGATTTTGTACGATCTTAACTGAAGGCGAACCGGAAGGGGGTTCGAGTCCAAACAGTGGCGTCAAAGCGATCCAGAAAATCCAATAAAATCAAATGTTTATATTGTTGGTGGGCTCGGAGGTTCGGTCACTTTCCAGCGATTTCAATATCTTAGATTGGCTAACCCTCAAAAACTGGCCGCTTGAGGCAAAAAGGATATTTTCCCGGTTGGCTAACCTCCCGGGCCGTGCTGGCCCGCACCTTATACCGGTCCCAAGCATTAGGCTGGCCTACCGGAAACCGAAGAATACACTTAGGTAACGGAAAGGGTGATCCATCGTGAGCCGGGGCCTTGGGATTGCGCAAAAGAAAATAGCGGAAGCGTTTGCCAATAATCCGGCCCTACGTCTCTCGGCTGATCAGGCGGCGCACCTCGCCTATGGCGATTTGCCCAAGATGCATGAACTATCCGCTACAGCCAGAGCCTTGCGCACATTGATGCCGCGCCTGGGATTGAAGCGAGAAAGACTGTCAATCCCTGCACGAGGACTAGGCAGGCCCAAGCGGACGTTCTACGTCTATAGCCGGGGGGAGTCTGACCGAAAAAGAAACCGCCCGGCTCTGCTGAGGGAGACCGGGCGGCTAACCTGAGATGGAACTAAGCGCTCGACTGCCAGGAAGATGCTTAATCCGTATACGGACATAGCAGCCTCTCGAATCGAGCACAAGATGAAAGAAAAGCTGTCAATGTCGGAATCAACGAAAGAAGCTCGATCTCATAGCGGCGGCATACATGCTGACACTATGCGCCGCGCCGTGAAGCTTACGGGCAGTGGCCAGCTTGCCTGGGTGATCGAACGTATTTGCTTCCGTTTTACAAATATGAACACCATCAAGGAAGACGGTTGGCCGTGGTGGGCAGGCAATTATGATTACTGGCAGCGAGAGCTTGGATATTCCTATGATCAAACGAAGTATGCATTCGAGCAACTGCGAAAAGCTGGGTTAATCGAAACGAAAGCGAAACTGGATTACCGTGGAAAGAAGATGCTACACACAACGTTGACCCCCAAAGTCCTTGAAGCGTTGTGGCCGGCGGCGGAAATGAAGAGCAGTCCGCACGCAAAAATACCGCATATATTCTTCGCCGCCATGGCCGATTACGCATGTGAACACTTCAACGATGAAGCCACCAAAGAAGCCATGAAGCACTAGCCCTATAGGGACCACTTCTAACAAAGTAGAAGGGCAAAAGTGCCCTTGCTGAAAAGGGCAAAAGTGCCCTCGCCTACGGGGGGTAGAAGGGCAAAAATGCCCTTTTCATAAAGAATCTGGAGGTAATCTACTGGAGAATAAGAATCTGGAGGTAATCGCGAACAGTCGCTTCGCTCCGTTCGCGAGAGGAACACTTCGCTCTTGAATTCTCTCCCCCGAAGAAGAACCCTCTATCCCCCTACCCCCTTCCTCCCGTCCGGGGGTCCTCGTCGGCAGCTCGCGGGCTTTCGGATAGGCGTTCGCGCCCCCCATTGCATCGCACAGCTCCAGCTCGCACAGCTCCAGCTCGATCAGCTCCAGCTCGATCAGCTCCGCGCAGCTCCTTATCCTAGTGGTTCGGTTTGCGGTCCACCCTACGTGACAATCCACGCGACTGGTAATAGATGGGAAGGCCATGTTCGGCCTGTCCCATTTATTCCGTTCACAGAAGACCGCCGTTATCGCGGCAGAGGAAACGCGCTCGCTCGCCGATCCCGAATCCTGGTTACTGGATATCTTTGGCGCAACGCCAACTGCATCGGGCGCGACCGTCAACCCCACAACGGCCATGCGCTGCACGCCCGTCAGGGCTTGCGTGGAGGCGATATGCGAAGCGCTGGGTAGTCTACCAGCCGACACATACGAAATCTCTGCCAGCGGTGCCCGTAATGAATCTTCGCACCCCGTTGCCGCCCTTGTCGGGGGCTACGCCAATGAATGGACTTCATCGTCCTTGTTCATTGAGCAGTTGACCCGCGACGCTCTGTTGTGGGGCAACGGTTTTGCGTTCATCAATCGAGTCACAGGTAAACCCCGCGAGCTTATCAGGCTGACGCCTTCCGCCGTCACTGTGAAGCTTGATCCGGTCACAGGCGAGCCGGTCTACGCTATGGCTGATACGGCTGGCTCAGCCCGGCCTATCGTCCGTCAAAACATCCTGCACATTCCCGCCCCGTCCATTGACGGGGTATGTGGGCAATCTCCTGTCACCGCATGCAAAGAGGCCATCGGCATCGCCATGACGATGGAGGCGCACGCGGCCCGGCTGTTTGGCCGTGGCGCTCGACCTTCCGGCCTTCTCAAATTTCCCCGCAAGCTGGGTGACAGCACGGCAAAGAAGATCGCCGCAAGCTGGAAGGCCGCGAATGCAGGCGAGAATTCGGGCGGGACAGCTGTTCTTGAAGAGGGCGGCGACTTTCAGCCGCTAGCGTTCAACAGCGTCGATTCGCAGTTTGAACAGCTTTGGGCGCGCGCCGTTATCGCTATTTCTCAGATATATCGTGTGCCGCCGCATCTCATTTTCGAGCTTGGCCGCGCGACTTGGGGCAACGCCGCCGAAATGGGCGCGAGCTTCTTGCGTTTCACGCTCTCCCGCTGGATGAAGATTTGGGAAGATGAATTGCGCCTCAAGCTTTTCTCTCCCGAAGAACGGGACCGCTATTGCATCGAATTCAATACCGATGAACTGTTGCGGGCCGATTTAGCCGCGCGGGCCGATGCTTACCAGAAGCTCATTTCTTCGCGCGTCCTGTCCCCGAACGAAGCCCGGACATTGGAGGGCTATGCGCCTTATACGGGCGGCGACACATACGAAAACCCGAACGTAACTGCGGGGAGCCCAAAGCATGCCTGAACCCCTCAAGCGTTTCTTTGGTGATGCCGAACGCGCCTTTCTGTTGACGCCAGCCATGATCCCAGAGCTTGAGCGCAAGGCAGGCGCAGGCATCGGCATCTTGTGCAAGAAGGTATTCGCTTCTGCCTTCTCCTATGCCGATATCACGGAAACTATCCGCCTGGGCCTGATTGGTGGAGGCGCTTCTCCCGAAGATGCTGCAAGCCTCACCGCGATCTATGTCCCAGCCCGTCCTCTTGCCGAAAGCTACGGCCTGGCTGTTGCCATCCTTGAACATCTGATGATGGGCGCACGCGAGGGGGAAGCCGCATGAGCCGCTTAAGCGTCATAACCAATGCATCTGATTGCTTGCAACTGCGGGAAGCGACCTTCAACGGCGCAGTCCGCGACTATGAAACCCGCTTCGCGGTAGACGATGCCGGTACTTTCTCTGGGTATGCCGCTGTCTTTGGCGAAGCCAACAGCTTCAACGAGATCGTGAAGCCGGGCGCATTCGCTCGCACCCTGTCCGATCATCAGTCCCGCAACATCAGGCCGCCTATGCTGTGGAGCCACCGGACCGCCGAAGTCATAGGCGTGTGGGACAGCCTTCTCGAAGATTCCAAGGGCCTTGCCGTCTCTGGACGGCTTGTCACAGCCACAACGCGGGGCAAGGAAGCCCATGAGCTTCTGAAGGCTGGCGCGCTCAATGGCCTGTCCATTGGTTTCAATGTTCGTACCCAGGAGCGGGACGCAAAAGGCTTCCGCGTCCTTACCGATATCGACCTTGCCGAGATCAGCCTTGTGGCGCTGCCCGCTGCCGGCAACGCCCGGATTACTCAAGTCCGATCCGCCGCCGATCTTTCGGCGCTCACCCAAGCAATCACAACTGCTATCGCAACACTCAGGGGGTAATTCCATGTTGCACAATCAGATTGAAACCCGTAGCGCCGTCCCGCTGGAAATCCGCGAAGACGATCCTATCGCCGCCGCCGTTGCCGAGGTGGAACAGCTTCGCGCTGCCGCTGAAGCGAATCGCACGAATCTCGATACCCGCCTGACTACGGAGCTTCGCGGCATCACAGATCGTATGAGCGCAATCGAGTTGCGATTGAACCGCCCTGGCAATCAGCCGCCGGAAAATCGGAACGAACCGTCCATTGAACAGCGGGCGTTCGCTGGCTTTATCCGGCAGGGCCGCGAAGCGTTGTCGGCAGAAGAAGTCCGTGCCCTTCGGGTTTCCGACGACACGGCTGGAGGCTACCTAGCGCCTGCCGAATTCAACGCGGAGATGCTTCGCAACATTCGACTTTTCTCGCCCGTCCGCACCGTGGCCCGCGTGATGAATACGGGCGCCCCTTCGGTCAAGTTGCCCAAGCGTGTCGGCGGCATGACGGCTGCATGGGTTGGCGAGAACCAGGATGAGCCGGAAACGACCGTCACGTTCGGGGAGAATGAATATCCGGTTCGTGAGATCGCCGCTTATGTGGACGTCAGCAATGCGATCCTTGAGGACAGCACCTTCGACATCAATGCGTTGCTCGCATTTGAGTTCGCCGAAGAGTTCGGCGCCAAGGAAGGTAAGGCTTTCGTGGAAGGTGACGGTATTCTGTCGCCGCTTGGTTTCATGTCCGACTCTGGGCTGTCCTATACGCCCGGCATGGACAGTAGCGCCCCGACGTCTGACGGCCTCATCGATCTGTATCACGCCATCAAGACACCTTATCGGGCCAATGCAGTCTGGGGCATGAATTCCACTACGTTGGGTGCCGTGCGTAAGCTCAAAGATGGCACCTCTGGGCAGTACCTTCTAATCCAGGGTGGTATGGGCAACGCTCCGGTCACCACGATCTTGGGGCGGCCTGTGGTCGAAATGCCGGACATGCCTGATGTAGGCGCAGGCAACTTCCCGATCATCTTTGGTGATTTCATGCAAGGGTACCGGATTTTCGATCGCGTTTCGATTTCGATACTCCGAGACCCCTACAGCCAGGCCACCAAAGGCAGGACGCGCTTCCACGGCCGGCGCCGTGTTGCTGCCGGTGTCGGCAAGGCCGAAGCTATCCGCAAGTTGAAAATCGCGACTTCGTAATAGGAGACTTCGCATATGCGCGACCAAGCAAACAATATCGCAATCCGCCCGGTCATTATGCCAGCGGCCAATGCCGACCTTGGCACCACGCCGCTTGTTGGGACCATCATCGACCGTCAGGGCTTCGAAAGCCTGACCTATGCCATCATCACCGGGACGTTGTCCGACGCCAACGCGACCTTTGCTGTCCTACTTGAAGAGAGCAACGCGGCGAACATGGACGGAGCGGCGGCGGTTGATGATGCCGACATGATCGGAACCGAAGCGGCGGCAGGCTTCACCTTCGCCAACGATGGCGTGACCCGCAAGCTCGGCTACATCGGCCACAAGCGGTACACGCGGCTGACCATCACCCCGACCGGGGCCGACAGTGGCAACAGTCCGATTGCCGCCATCGCCATTCTCGGCAATGCAGCCGTCCGCCCTGTCGCCTGATCCTCCAATTCTGAAAGGCAACAGCCATGACGATTCAGACTACAGCCAAAGCCAAGGTCTATATCGGCGCAAATCCCGATGCCGATATTTCCACTCTTGAGCAGTTTCAGGCCGTCTCTTGGACGGAGATCAAGCAAGTAGAGGACCTGGGCGAATGGGGCAGCGAGGGCACCGAAGTCACTGCCGCTTTCCTTGACGACACTCATATACGCCGCCGCAAGGGCATCATCGACAGCGGTACCGTCGCCCTGATCTGTGGGCGCGACCCTCTTGACCCCGGCCAGAACAAGGCCCGCGCCGCTGCCGAAGAGTCGCTTCCCTATCCGTTCAAGGTAGAGCTCAATGACAAGCCGACCGCTACGGGAACGAATACGAAGTTCTATTTCCGCGCTCCGGTAATGTCGGCACGAAATCAGTTTGGCACGGCGAACGACCTTACGAAGACGACTTTCAGTCTCGGCATCGACGGGGCCATTCTGGAGGACCCGGCTGATGTCGTGATTGTATTCTCCCCCGTCGCAGGGGCTCTTACGGGCGGCACGGAAGATATCGCATATGCTGGCGTCACCATCGCGGCAACAGGCGGCATCGGCACCGTAAGTTACGCTGTCACGGATGGCGCGCTTCCGGCTGGCCTGTCGCTCAATTCGGCTTCGGGTGCGATCAGTGGCACGCCGACCGTAGCGGGGGCCGCTACCTTCACCGTTACCGCGACCTTCAGTGGCGGCGGCGAGGATGAGGCCGAATACACAATCACTGTCGCCGGG
>Ga0187894_10007257_pt1 | contig 10534 bp, 3 predicted proteins | sample GBC1701081metaG_FD_136650 | JGI IMG/M metagenome (GOLD analysis project Ga0187894, IMG submission 136650) | White microbial mat communities from a lava cave in the Kipuka Kanohina Cave System on the Island of Hawaii, USA - GBC170108-1 metaG ... | reverse complement strand
CGAAGCCGAAACCCGGCGGCAACTTCGTGCGCACCATGTTCTCCATGGCCTGCATCGCCTCGCCGGAACTGCTGCCCGCGCCCGGTTGCCCCGTGACCTGCACCGCTGGGTAGCCGTTGTAGCGCGAAACGCTCGGCGGGCCGATGGTCCAGTCCGCCTGCACCACGCTTGCGAGCGGAATCATCCGCCGTCCGCTGCTCGTGCTGTCGCCGTTGGAGGCGGCGACGCCGTTGCTGGCCATAGCCGCATCACTCGCGGACGTCGCGTTCTGCGACGGCACGTAGATGCGGCTGAGCGCGCTCGGATTCATCCGGTATGGCGCGTCAGCCTGCATCAGCACCCGCAGGACACGGCCCTCGTAGAAGAAGTCGTTCGCGTACACGGGCGCGAGCATCATCTGGACCGCGCCATAGACGTCGCTCACGTCGAGTCCCATGGACTGCGCCTGCACGCGATCGACCGTCATCTTCAGGCGGGGCGCGTCGGCGAGCGTGTTGGACGAAACGTTCGAGACCCTAGGCGTCTGCGCCGCGGCGCCCAGCAGGGCACGCTGGGCTTCCATCAAGGCGTCGTGCCCCTTGCCGGCGCGATCCTCGAGCCAGAACTCGAAGCCGCCGAAGGCGCCGAGGCCCGGAATCGTGGGCAGATTGAAGACGAACGCGGTTGCGTCCTTGATCTCCATGAACAGGTTCATGTTCGCCCACTGGTTCAGCTCGAACGAGCTCGCCTTGCGCTCGTCCCAGGGCTTGAGCCGCACGAACATCAGGCCCACGTTCTCGCCCTGGCCGATGAAGCTGAAGCCGCCGACCTGGAACACGCTGTCCACGGCCTCGTTGCGCCTCAGCACCGCGCCCATGCGCGTCATCACGTCCTTGGTGCGGCTCAGCGAAGAGCCTGCCGGCAGTTGCACGATGCCGATGATGAAGCCCTGGTCCTCCTGCGGCACGAAGCTGCTCGGCAGCTTGTAGAAGAGCACGCCGCCGAGCACCACCATCACCGCGAACGCGCCCATCCAGCGCGGCGCGTGACGCACGGAGCCCGACAGCACCCTGAGGTAAGCGCGCTGGGAGCGGTCGTAGGTGCGATTGAACCATCGGAACAGCAGGTTCTCCTGCATGTGCGTCGGGCGCAGGAACGATGCGCACAGCGCCGGCGTGAAGCTCAGAGCGAGGAACGCCGAGAACAGCATCGACACCGCGATGGTCAGCGCAAACTGCCGGTAAATGGCGCCGGTGGCGCCGCCGAGCAGCGCGCTCGGCACGAACACGGCCGTCAGCACCACGGTGATCGTGACGATGGCGCCGGTGATCTGCCCCATGGCCTTGCGCGTGGCTTCGCGCGGCGAGAGTCCTTCCTCGCGCATGATGCGCTCGACCGCCTCGATCACCACGATGGCGTCGTCGACCACGATGCCGATCGCCAGCACCATGCCGAACAGCGTCAGCTGGTTGATCGAGAAGCCGAACGCGTACATGCCGATGAACGCGCCCATGAGCGCGGCGGGCACTACCAGCGTCGGGATCAGCGTCGCGCGCAGGCTCTGCAGGAACACCAGCATGACGATGAAGACGAGGACGATCGCCGCGCCCAGGGTCTTCAGCACTTCCTCGATCGAGATCTTGATGAAGTTGGTCGCGTCGAACGGCACGAACCACTCGACGCCGGCGGGGAACGTCGCCTGCAGCTCCGCCATCTTTGCCTTGACCGCTTCGGCGACGTCGAGCGCGTTGGCGCCCGGCAGCAGCTGCACGCCGAAACCCGCCACCGGCTCGTCATTGAGCCGCAGATCGAAGCCGTACGCCGACGGGCCGAGCGCCACGCGCGCCACGTCCTTCAGGCGAACCGTCGAGCCGCCTTCCTCGGCGCGCAGGATCACGTTCTCGAACTGGTCGATCGAAGTGAAGCGCCCCTCCGCGACCACCGGCGCGGAGACCTGCTGGCCGGGCACCGCCGGATCCGCACCCAGGGAGCCGGCGGCGAACTGCACGTTCTGGTCTCGGAGCATCTCGAGCACGCGCGTCGGCGCCAGACCGTACGCGTGCAGTCGGTGCGGGTCCAGCCAGATGCGCATCGCGTACTCGGCGCCGAACTGGCTTGCCGAGCCGACGCCGGGAATGCGCTGGACCTGGTCGAGCACCTGGGCGGCGATCAGGTTGTTGAGCGTGCCGGCGTCCACCGAGCGGTCCGGCGAGCGCACCGATACCGCCATCATGAATCCGGCGGTGGACTTCGAGACGTTGACGCCCTGCTGGATCACTTCGGTCGGCAGGCGCGACTGTGCGAGCTGCACGCGGTTCTGCGTCTGCACCGCCGCGATGTCCGGATCCGTGCCGGTCTCGAACGTCACGACGATGCGTGAGCTGCCGTCGGAGCTCGAGGTCGACGTGAAATAGAGCATGCCGTCGAGGCCGGTGAGCTGCTGCTCGATGATCTGCGTGACGGTGGTCTCGACCGTGCTCGCATCTGCGCCGCGATAAGAGGCGGAAATGTTCACCTGCGGAGGAGCGATCGCCGGGTACGACTCGATCGGCAGGTTGACGACCGCCATGCCGCCGCCGAGCGTGATCAGGATCGCGAGCACCCACGCGAAAACGGGATGGTCGATGAAGAATTGCGCCATGGTTGTTCGGGTTCCCGCGGTCGCGATGGCTGACCGTGGCCTCGGTCGGGCTACTGTTGTCCGACCGGCGGGCCGCCCTCGGCGGCGCCACCTTCGGGCTTCGCCTGGCGCGTCGCAGGCTCCTGCGCCACTGCCTTCACCTGCATCCCGGGCTGGGCCTGCTGCAGGCCGGTAACGATGATGCGATCGCCCGCAGCCAACCCCTGCGTGACCACCCAGTTGCCTCCCAGCATGGACTCAGCCGCCACGCGCTTCTGCTGCACTTTTTCGTCGGTGCCGACCACCTGCACGTACGGCCCTGTGCTGTCGCGCAGGAGCGCGGCCTGCGGCACCAGGAACCCGTTGTTGAGCTCGCCGAGCGTGACGCTCAGGCCCACGAACGTACCGGGCAGCAGCTGGCGATCCGGATTGGGGATGACGCCGCGATAGGCGAGGGAGCCCGTGGCCGGGTCGGCGCTGACTGCGGAGAACTCGAGCGTTCCCGGCGAGCCGTAGGCTGTGCCGTCGCTCAACACGAGTTGCACGTCGGCCTGGTTCGCCGGCCGCAGCGTCACTGCGCCCGTCGCCTGTCCACGCATCAGGCGTTGAACCTCGGAAACCGACTGGTCGAAGTTGACGTAGATCGGGTCGATCTGCTCGACGATGGTGAGCAGCGTCGGCTCGTTCTCGCCGACCAGCGCGCCTTCGGTGACGCGCTGCTGACCGGCGCGCCCGGCGATGGGTGAGCGCACGGTGGCGTAGCCGAGGTTGATGCGTGCCACCTGCGCATTCGCCTTCGCCTGTTGCACCTGTGCAGCCGTGGAACGTTCGTTCGCTTCCGCGTTGTCGAGCTCCGAACGCGACACCGATCCGGTCGCGACCAGATCGCGGTGTCGCTGCGCGGCGATCTTCGCGTTCGTCGCGTTCGCTTCAGCCTGCGCAAGCGCGGCCTCGGCCGCCTGGAACTCCGCCTGCAGCGGCGCCGGGTCGATCTGGAAGAGCGGCTGACCTTCCTTGACGTCGCTGCCTTCCTGGTAGAGACGCTTGAGCAGCACACCGGCGACGCGCGCGCGCACGTCGGCGGCGCGCGTGGCGGAAAGGCGACCGACGAGCTCGCGCGTGATGGGCACGGCCTGCGGCTGCGCCTGGATCACACCGACCTGCAGCGGCGGCGGTGCACCGCCCTGGTTCTTCTCGCCACAGGCGACGCACAGCAGCGCGGCGGCGAGCGCGACGGAGAATGGCCGGGTTGCCGATACGCGCCGCGCGTGACCGGCGCATTTTCGTTGGTGTTTCATGCCATCCCCTGCCGATTCAGAGGGCGCACTTTGCACGGCTTGGTACATGTCAGCAATGGTGCCCGGAGTAAAGATTTGTATCGTTGGCAGAGACGCGAACCGCCCGCCAGTCGTTCCCGGCCGCCCGTCCCGGTAACCGGCCGCAGGCATGCGCTCGACCCGTCTACGCCGCTATAATGCGCGGCCCGGTCAATTCCCGGCCAACAAAGTTGCCACCCGCTGCCTGGAGCCGATGAGCGGTCGTTTACGTGGGTGAACGGCCGGAACGGTGTGAGTTTTTCTAGTGATCGCCAATCTTCGCAACATCGCCATCATCGCTCATGTCGATCATGGCAAGACCACGCTGGTCGACCAGCTCCTGCGCCAATCCGGCACGCTCGACGCGCGCAAGGAGATCGCCGAGCGCGTGATGGATTCCAATCCGCTCGAGCGCGAGCGCGGCATCACGATTCTTGCCAAGAACACTGCCATCAGGTGGGGCGCGTACCGGATCAACATCGTCGATACGCCGGGACACGCCGATTTCGGCGGCGAGGTCGAGCGCGTGCTGTCGATGGTCGACTCGGTGCTGTTGCTCGTCGACGCGGTCGACGGGCCGATGCCGCAGACGCGCTTCGTCACGCAGAAAGCGTTCAAGCACGGCCTGCGGCCGATCGTCGTCATCAACAAGATCGATCGCGACGAGGCGCGGCCGGGCTGGGTGCTCGACCAGACCTTCGACCTGTTCGATCGTCTCGGCGCCACCGAGGCACAGCTCGACTTCCCCGTGGTGTACGCCTCCGCGCTGCGCGGCTTCGCCGCGCTCGATCCCAAAGGCGAAGCTTCGGGCATGGACGCGCTGTTCGAAACCATCGTGCGCTTCTGCCCGGCACCGGACGTCGATCCCGACGGGTCCCTGCAACTGCAGGTGAGCCAGCTCGACTATTCGAGCTACGTGGGCGCGATCGGCATCGGGCGAATCAAGCGCGGCACCTTGCGCCGCAACGCGAATGTGACCGTGGCGGACGTGCACGGCGGCGTACGCCAGGAGCGCGTCGGGCAGATTCTCGGTTTCATCGGCCTGACGCGCGTCGAAGTGGACAGCGCCGAGGCCGGCGACATCGTCGCGTTCGCAGGCATCGCCGAGCCCAAGATCTCCGAGACCCTGTGCGATCCGGCGGCGGTCGAAGCGCTGCCTGCGCTCACCGTCGACGAGCCGACCATCAGCATGACCTTCGAGGTCAACACCTCGCCGTTCTTCGGTCGCGACGGCAAGTACGTCACCAGCCGCCAGATCCGCGAGCGCCTGGGGCGCGAGGTCACGCACAACGTGGCGCTGCGGGTCGAGGAAACCGACGACCCCGACAAGTTCATCGTCTACGGCCGCGGCGAGCTGCACCTCGGCGTGCTGCTCGAGAACATGCGCCGCGAAGGTTACGAGATCGCGGTGTCCAAGCCACGCGTCGTGATCAAGGACATCGGCGGTGTCGCGCACGAGCCCTACGAGTTGCTGACGGTGGACATCGAGGATGCGGCGCAGGGCTCCATCATGCAGGCGCTCGGCGAGCGCGGCGCGCAGCTGCGCGCCATGCAGCCCGACGGTCGCGGGCGCGTGCGCCTCGACTACCTGGTGCCGTCGCGCGGCCTGATCGGCTTTCAGACCGAGTTCCGCACCCAGACCTCCGGCACGGGACTTCTCTACCACGTGTTCGATCACTACGGACCGCAGGTCGATGGCGACCTCGGCCTGCGCGTCAACGGCGTGCTGGTTTCGAACGCGCAGGGCAAGTCGCTCGCGTACGCGCTCTTCAACCTGCAGGATCGCGGGCGCCTGTGCATCGGCCCGGGCGAGGAGGTCTACGAGGGGCAGATCGTCGGCATTCACAGCCGCGACAACGATCTCACCGTGAACCCGCTCAAGGCCAAGAAGCTCACCAACATCCGTTCCGCCGGCGCCGACGAGAAGCTGATCCTCACGCCGCCGGTACGTTTCTCGCTGGAACAGGCGATGGAGTTCATCTCCGACGACGAGCTGGTGGAAGTCACGCCGACGTCCATCCGCCTGCGCAAGCGCGCGCTGAAGGAACACGAGCGCAAGCGTGCGGGGCGCGAAACGTCCGAGTGAGCCGCGCGCGCCCGGTGTGACGCAAGCAACGCTCTCCCTCGCCAGCGCGAGGCGCATCGCACTCGCCGCGCAGGGGTTCGCCGACCCGCGGCCGGCCGGGCGCGTCGATCGCAGGCATCTGCGCCGCGTGCTCGACAGTACCGGCCTGTTGCAGATCGATTCGGTCAACGTGCTGGTGCGCGCGCACTACTTGCCGCTGTTTTCGCGCCTCGGTCCGTACGCACGCGAGCTGGTGGACCGCGCCGCCTGGAGCCGCCCGGGTTCCTTGTTCGAGTACTGGGCGCACGAAGCGTCGCTCCTGCCGGTGGAAATGCACCCGCTGCTGCGCTGGCGGATGGAGCGCGCGGCACGCCTCGAGGGCATCTATCGCGGGCTCATCCGCTTTCACCGCAGGCGGCGCAAGTTCATCGAGTCGATCTTCGACGAAGTCGCGCGGCGCGGCCCGACCGCCGCGTCGGACTTCGCAGGCCAGAAAGGCGAGGGCGGCTGGTGGGGCTGGAGCGACACCAAGATCGCGCTCGAGTGGCTGTTCTGGGCAGGGCGCATCACGACGTCCACGCGCCGCGGTTTCGAACGGTTGTACGACATTCCGGAGCGCGTCATTCCGGCGCCGATCCTCGCGCTGCCGACGCCGGACCCCGCCGACGCGCAACGCGCGCTCATGCGCATGGCCGCCCGCTCGCTCGGCGTCGCAACGGCGGGCGATCTGCGTGACTACTACCGCCTGCCGCTGGCCGACGCGAAGGCGCGACTGGCCGAGCTCGTCGAAGCGGGCGAGCTGGTGCCGGTTCGTGTCGAAGGCTGGAGCCAGCAGGCGTACCTGCATGCGCAGGCGCGTTGTCCTCGTCGCGTCGAAGCACACGCGCTGCTGGCGCCGTTCGATCCGCTGGTGTGGGAACGATCGCGCGCCGAGCGCCTGTTCGATTTCCGCTATCGCATCGAGATCTACACGCCCGCGCACAAGCGCGTGTACGGCTACTACGTGCTGCCTTTCCTGATGGGCGATCGCCTTGCTGCGCGGATCGACCTCAAGGCCGATCGCCAGGCGGGGGCGCTGCGCGTGATCGCCGCCTATGGTGAGAAGCACGCAGACCGCGAGACCGCCGCTGCCCTGGCGGCGGAGCTTCAGGCCATGGCCACCTGGCTCGGTCTGGAATCGGTCGTGGTGCATCGAGGCGGAGACCTCACTCCGGCCCTGCGAAAGGCCCTGCCAGGCAAGCGCAGGAGCCTCCGTGCGCCGCGATCGGCGGCTGCGGACCGCGAGTCGACCCTAGGGCGCGGAGCGCGCAGGGCGACAGGCGCTCGGCAAGAAAGCTCCCGCAAATGAACGGTATGTCGCGGAATCTTGAGCCCAGTCACACAGGCCCGGGACGCATGCTACTTAAGATCGCGGGACGCGCTCATCGGACTGGGCGCCGTGCGGTGGTGGGCGCCTTATGTCAAACCCTGGCGGGAACAACGCCGCCAATTCCTGGGATGAGACCGATCCGGCGTGCGAGGACTTGCTGCCGGTCTCGGAGTGTTTCACCCAGCCGAATCGCATCCTGACGCCTCCCGCGCCGGCTTCGCCTGCGCCGGCGACGCTCGCGACATCGTCGACCGCGACGTCATCGCCCGCGCCATCGCCGCCCGGGACGTCGGCGACCGTTACCGCCTCAACTGCGACGACCACCACCGTCACGGCGCTGCCGACCGCTGCCGCCACGCCGCCAGCCAATTCCCGCTCGCTGAACCGCCTGCTCGTCGAGCAGGTGCGTCAGGCTTCGGCGGATTCACTGGGCGGCGAGCCCGACCTCACGCGCCTGCTCAATCTCGTCAGCCGCCGTTACGACGCGATCGACGAGGAGCGCCGCGGCATCGTGCGCTCGATGCAGATGATGTCGGACGAGGCGCAGGCGCTGACGCGCGAAATCAAGGAACAGACCGCCAGCCAGCTGCAGGCGATTCTCGATCACATCAAGGACGCGATCATCACGGTCGACGAGGCCGGCCACATCGAAATGTTCAACCCGACGGGCGAGCGCATCTTCGGTTACAGCCAGGCCGAAGTGCTCGGCTTCACTCTCGATCACCTCATTCCCGAAGCCACCGAACAGGGCAACGCGCGCGACTACCTGGAACGGTTGGCGGCGCGGCTCGACGACACGCATGTCGACCTCGCGGCGCACGAGACCTGGGGCCGCAACAAGGACGGGGCGAAGTTCGCCGCCGAGATCGCAGTCAGCGCGGCGCGCGTGCACCGCCGGCGTGTGTACGTCGTGTGCTTGCGCGACATCACCGAGCGCCGCCAGTCCGAGGCCGCGATGCGCGACAGCGAAGCGCGCTATCGCACGCTGGTCGAGAACGCGCCCGAGGCGATCGTGGTGCTCGACGTCGACCAGGGCAAGTTCGTCGACGTGAACGACAACGCGGTGCGCTTCTTCAAGATGGACCGTGCCAGCCTGCTGGCCGCCGGCCCGGAACAGGTGAGCCCGCCGACGCAGACCGACGGCACGGCCTCGTTCGGTGTGGCGCGCGGTTTCATCGATCGCGCGCTCGCCGGAGAAACACCGGTGTTCGAGTGGCTGCACCGCGATGCCCTCGGCACCGACATGCCGTGCGAGGTGCGCCTGGTGCGCCTGCCGAGCTCGACGCGCCGGCTGATCCGCGGCAGCATCACCGACATCACCGAACGCAAACGCCTCGAGATGATCAGCGCCGGCGAGCGGCGCGTGTTCGAGAAGCTCGCGTCGCACGCCCACCTGTCGGTCGCCCTCGAGGCGATCGCCGAAGTCATGGAAAAGGTGTGCAGCGACGCGTACTGCTGCATCAGCCTGCTCAATCCGCAGTCGCAGGCTTTCTACCAGAGCATCGCGCTGCGCCTGCCGGCAGATTTCCGCGCGGCCATGGAAGGCACACCCGTCGGCCCGCGCTTCGGCTCGTGCGCCGCGGCCGTGTATCTCGGCCGGCAGGTCATCGTCGCCGACATCGCCAAGGACGCACTCTGGGACCAGCGTCGCGACGTGGCTCTCAAGTCCGGGCTGCGCTCGTGCTGGTCGACGCCGATCGTGGGCGTCGACGGCAGCGCACTCGGCACGTTCGCCATCTATCGCAAGGTGACCGGCACGCCGGGCCGGCGCGACTTCGAGCTCATGTCGCGCATGACGCAGCTCGCGGGCATCGCCATCGAGCGGCGGCGCGCGGAGAGCGCGCTGCGTGCCAGCGAGGCGAAGTTCCGCGGCCTGTTCGAGAACGTCATGGAAGGCGTGTACCAGACGAGCCGCGACGGCAAGTTCCTGTCGGTGAATCCGGCGCTGGTCGCCATGCTCGGCTACGACAGCGCCGAGGAACTGCTGGCGCTCTCGGCTGCCACCGACCTGTACTGGAACCCGGCCGACCGCGTCGAGTGCGCGAGCCGCATGGAGGCGAGCGGCGAGCTGCACAACGCCGAGTTCGTTCTCCGCCGCAAGGACGGCACGCCGCTGGTGGTCCTGGAAAGCGGGCGCGTGATTCGCGACGAGCACGCCACGGTGGTCGGCTACGAAGGCACGTTCGCCGACATCACCGAGCGCAAGAAGGCCGAGACCGCGGTGTTCGAGGAGAAGGAACGCGCACAGGTCACGCTGCAGTCGATCGGCGATGCGGTCATCACCACCGACGCGCAAGGACACGTCGACTATCTCAACCCGGTCGCCGAGAGCGTCACCGGTTGGGAGAACGCCGAGGCACGCGGTCTGCCGGTTACTTCGATCTTCACGCTGGTCAACGAAACCGATCGCGAGAGCGTCGAGAACCCCGTGGTGCGCTGCCTGCGCGACGGGCGGGTTACCGGGCTGGCCGATCACACCGTGTTGCTCAACCGGCGCGGTCAGGAAATCGCCATTCAGAATTCGGCGGCGCCGATCCGCGACCGCAACGGCAGCGTCATCGGCGCCGTCATGGTGTTCCACGACGTGAGCCGCGAGCGCCGTCTGCGGCGCGCGCTGTCCTACCAGGCGAGCCACGACGCGCTCACCGGCCTCATCAACCGCCGCGAGTTCGAGTCGCGCCTGAATGCGGCGCTGGTGAGCGCGCGGCGCAACGAGGGTGCGCGCTTCGCGCTGCTGTACCTCGACCTCGATCAGTTCAAGCTGGTCAACGACACCTGCGGACACCCCGCCGGCGACCGGCTCCTCAAGCAGATCACGGGCCTGCTGCAGACGCGCATTCGCGCCAGCGACACGCTCGCGCGCCTGGGCGGCGACGAGTTCGGCATCCTGCTGGCCGATTGCACGCCCGACCAGGCGATGAAGATCGCCGACACGCTGCGCCAGGCGATCCGCGACTATCGCTTCGTGTGGCACGACGGCGCGCTCAACGTCGGCGTGAGCATCGGCATCGTCGAGATCATGCCGGAAACGGAAAGCATGGCGGCGCTGATGAGCGCCGCCGACGTCGCGTGCTATGCGGCCAAGGACCAGGGACGCAACCGCGTGCACGTCTACCAGCAGGACAACGTGCCGGAGCGCCACCGCGAGATGCAGTGGGTGTCACGCCTGACGCGCGCTTGCGAGG
>Ga0187894_10007256_pt1 | contig 10535 bp, 7 predicted proteins | sample GBC1701081metaG_FD_136650 | JGI IMG/M metagenome (GOLD analysis project Ga0187894, IMG submission 136650) | White microbial mat communities from a lava cave in the Kipuka Kanohina Cave System on the Island of Hawaii, USA - GBC170108-1 metaG ... | reverse complement strand
GCGGGCGATTCCTCGCGGGGCCAGGCCTTCGCGAGCGGAGACGCGGTCAACGTCGCCGCCCGACTCGAGCAGGCCGCGGCGCCCGGCGAGATCCTCATCGGCGAGCACACGCTCGAGCTCGTTCGCGCCGCGGTGCGGGTCGAGCCGGTGGCCCCACTGGACCTCAAGGGGAAGAGCGAACCCGTGTCCGCTTTCCGGCTGGTCGAGGTCGCGGATCAGGCCGAGGGGCTCGACCGGCGGCTGAGCTCGCCGCTGGTGGGACGCGAGAGCGAGCTGGCCTCGCTTCGAGAGGCCTTCGACCGCACGGTCGCCGAGCGAACCTGCGAGCTGGTGACGGTGGTCGGTCCCGCCGGGATCGGAAAATCCCGGCTAACCGCGAACTTCGCGCACTCGCTTGGCGGAGAGGCCAGGGTCCTCGCCGGCCGGTGCCTCTCGTACGGAGAAGGTCTCACCTTCTGGCCGTTGCGCGAGGTCGTCGCGGGGCTCGCGGGCACCGAGGACGGCGAGAGCTCCGACGAAGCACAGGCCAGGATCGCGCGGCTGCTTCCGGCTGACGACGACACGGCCACCATCGTCGCGCGAGTGGCGGGGGCGCTGGGGTTGTCGGACACCGCCGCATATCCGACCGAGACCTTCTGGGCCGTCCGGAAGCTCCTGGAAGCGGCCGCCGATCAAGGGCCGCTCGTCATCCTCTTCGAGGACATCCAGTGGGCCGAGCCCACGTTCCTCGAGCTGATCGAGCACCTGGCGGGCACGATCCGGGTCGTCCCGATCTTGATCGTCGCCGCCGCCCGGACCGACCTGTTCGACGTCAGGCCCGACTTCGCCGGCGACGTGGCCAGCGCCACGAAGCTCGAGCTTCAACCGTTGAGCGGCGCCGACAGCAGGATGTTCATCGAGCACCTGATCGGCGACGCTGGCGTGGCCGCCGAGCTCTCCGAACGGGTCTTCGCCGGCGCCGAGGGAAACCCGCTGTTCGTCGAGGAGCTGGTGCGCATGCTCGTCGACGAGCGTCACATAGAGAGAGACGAGGCGGGCGTCTCGTCGGTTCGGGAGCTGTCCGTGGTCTCGGTGCCGCCCACCATCCACGCCCTGCTGGCGGCCCGGCTCGACCGGCTCGATCCCACCGAGCGCGCCGTCCTCGAGGCCGCGGCGGTCGTGGGCAGGTCATTCGAGGGCGGGGCCGTGCTCGAGCTGGGCGGCGCCGGCGACCGGTCCGAGCTCGATCGGCTACTCGTTGCGCTCGTGCGCAAGCAGCTCATCGAGCCGGACGGGGGGCGTTTCGCGGGCGAAGCGACCTTCGGCTTCATGCACATCCTGGTCCGTGACGTGGCGTATCAGGGGATCCTCAAGGGACGCCGCATCGATCTCCACGCGCGCTTCGCGGACTGGCTGGAGCGCACGGCGGGGGAGCGGGCGAGCGAGTACGAGGAGATCCTCGGACACCACCTCGAGCGGGCCCATCGCTACCTGACGGAGCTCGGGCCTCTCGACGAGCGAGGCCGGGAGCTGGCCGCCCGGGCCGCCGCGCGACTCGGATCGTCCGGAGGCCGCGCCTTGGCCCGCGGCGACATCCCGCCGGCGGTCGGCCTGCTCGAGCGGGCGGTGTCGCTCCTCGCCGACGACGATCCGGCCAGGCGCGATCTCACCGTCAAGCTGGGAATCGCCTTAGCCGAGACCGGCCAACTTTCCCGCGCCGACGCGCTGCTCCACGACCGGATCGAGGCCGAGCGGCGCGGCAGCGCGTTCGTCGTCTTCCACGACGGCGCCGGCAAGCAGCACGTGGTCAAACTGGGCGAGGAGGAGTTGGGCGACGAGGGGTCCACGATCACCGTCGGCCGCCGAACCGAGAACGACGTCGCGCTCGCTTGGGACAACGAGGTCTCGCGGGAGCACGCGCGGCTGTCGCGCGGGCCGGAGGGCTGGACGCTCGTCGACGCCGGCTCGCGCAACGGCTCCTACCTGAATGGCCAACGCGTCACCGAAAGGCGTCCACTACGCGACGGTGACGTGCTGCGTTTCGGCGACACGGTCGTCCTCTTCCGGGCTCCCGCCCCGGACGAGGCGCGGCGGCCGGCGGTCTCCCTCCAGCCCGAGCAGGTGACGTACATGGGAAAGCGCCCAACGCTCGCGCCGAGGCCGCCACTCGACGCGGGATAGGCTCCCGCCGATAATGCGCGCTGTGTCCGCGAACCCTCCCGCCGATGCCCGGTCGGTCTCCGAGCTGAAGGCTCGCGCCGAGGCCGCGCGCGCGGGCCGACCGTTCCTCGTCTACATGGACGGCGACGACAAGCAGCAGCTCTTCCCCTTCGAGTCCGGCCTGATGCGGGCTTCGGTCGGGCGCCAGGGCTCGTCGGATCTCGTGCTCGACTGGGATGAGCAGGTCTCGCGCCTCCACGCCCGGTTCGAGCGGGTCGAGGAGCACTGGACGGTCGTCGACGACGGCCTCTCGCGCAACGGCACGTTCGTCAACGGCGAGCGCCTGAGCGGCCGGCGTCGCCTGACCGATGGCGACACCGTGCGCTTCGGCGCCACCACGATGACCTTCCGCTCTCCCGGGCCGGAGGAGCGGGTCGGGACGGCGGACGCGAGCGACACCCCGGCCGCGGTGGAACTCTCGACCGCCCAGCGCCGGGTGCTGGTGGCGTTGTGCCGTCCGTACAGGGACGGGACCGCGTTCGCCGGCCCGGCCACCAATCAGCGGATCGCCGAGGAGCTGTTCCTGTCGGTGGAAGCGGTGAATACCCACCTGATGGTCCTGTTCGCGAAGTTCGGCATCGAGCGGCTGCCCGAGCACCAGAGGCGGATCCGCCTGGTCGAGCGGGCCTTCTACAGCGGCCTGGTCTCCGAGCGCGACCTGTAGGCGCGTGCTCGCTCCCGGTTCCACCATCGCCGGATACGAAGTGGAGGCTGTCGTCGGCTCCGGCGGAATCGGGATCCTCTACCGGGCCCGTCAGGTGCGGCTCAACCGTCCCGTCGCGCTCAAGCTCGTGGAGGCCGAGGTGGCGCGCGAGCCGGTGGTCCGCGAGCGTCTGCGACGCGAGGCCAGGACGGTCGCCGCGCTCGACCATCCCAACGTCGTCCCGCTGTACGAAGCTGGGGAGGAGGACGGAACCGTCTACATCGTCACGCGGTGGGTGGACGGCACCGAGCTCGGCACGCTGATCCAGCGCGACGGTCCGCTCGAGCCGGGCAGGGCGGCGCGGGTCTGTGCGCAGATCGCGTCGGCGCTCGAGGTGGCCCACGAGAAGGGGCTCGTCCACCGAAACGTCAAGCCCTCCAATGCGCTCCTGACCGCCGAAGATCACGTCTACCTCACCGACTTCGGCCTGAGCAAGCGGGCGGAGTCGGCGTCGGGGTTCACGGCGGCGGGGCAGCTACTGGGGACGATCGACTACGTGGCGCCGGAGCAGATCGAGGGCGGCGAGCCCGACCCGCGAGGCGATGTCTACGGGCTCGCCTGCGTGCTCTTCGAGACGTTGACCGGCGCGGCCCCGTTCGCGGGCGAGAGCGGTGGGATGGCCAAGATGTGGGCCCACCTCAACGCCGAGCCGCCGTCGGCGCGCGAAGGGCGGCCCGGCGTGCCCCAGGCGCTGGACGACGCGATCCGGGGCGCGCTGGCCAAGCGACCGGACGAGCGACCCTCGGCGGCGGCCTTCGGGACGGCCGTGCTCGTGGCCGTCGGCGAAGCCTAGGCACAGCGACCGGCCAGTCCCACGGGGGTGGGCCCTCTTCGATGCCATATGCGAGACGAACGGGGCCCACACCCGGGGTCCGGGGCGTGAGCCCCCGGCTGCCATCAAGGGCAGTTCAGGGCGTTGGTGGTGAGCATGACGCGGCCGAGGGCCACCCAGGCCGCGCCGTAGTACGTGGGCGCGCGCTTGTCGAGCGCCTCGGCGGCGTCGAGCAGCTCGCGCCGCGCCGCGGAGTCGCCGGCGGCAGCGGCGGCCCCCGCCGCGGCGACCAGCGCCATCGGGTGCTGCGTACCGCCCGTCGACTGCCCCGACAGGTCGCGCTCGACGGTGATCTCGGCGGGCGGGCGCCCCTCGAAGGCCGGCCAGGCCCTGGCGGCGATCTCGCGGCCGGCCGGGTCGGGATCCTCGGCCAGGCGCACGAGGGTGCGCGGAGCATCGAAGCCGTAGCGCGGGGGGGCCTCAGGCTGGTCCGGTGAGCCGATCGGCACCGGAGTGCCCTCCGCGACGCTCGCCCAGTCCGGGGGCAGCGGCGACGAGTCCGTCATCAAGCTCGCCGTCACCGAGCGGGAGGTCGCCGAGAGGCTGCCCCACCGCCCGTCGCCCGACGCGTCGCCCAGGGCCGCGAACGTGGCGGGCGAGAAGTAGCTCGGGTTGAGGGTGATCGGGTCCTCGCGCGCCCACGGGCCCGCGACGAGCACCGGGGCGTCCTCGAACGTGGCCGCCTCGTGCTCCAGGATCGCCGTGCCCAGCTCCAGGGCCTCCCTGCGCAGCCCCGGACGGCCGAAGCGGCAGGCCGCCGCGAGCAGCGCGCGCGCGACGTCCACGTCGGCGTCGGACGCCGCCTCGGGGTCCTCGATGCGGCCGTCGCGCCACAGGAAGGAGATCAGCCCGTCGGAGCGGCGCAGGTTGTCCTTCGTCCATCGCCAGATCGCGTCGAAGCGCCGCTCGTCGCCGATGGCGGCCGCGAGCAGCATGCCGTAGGCCTGGCCCTCGCCCACCGTGTCGCCGCCCTGGTCGACGCGCGACACGCGCCCGTCGGGCTCCACGTAGTCGTCCAGGAAGCGCCGGGAGGCCGCTTCGGCCCGGCGGTCGATCTTGGGCCCCGCGGGCTCGTCGGAGTCATCCGACCCGCCGCCGCAGCCGGCGACGAAAGAGACACCGACCCCTGTCAGCGCGAGCGCGACCATTGCGACGAGCAGCTCACGCACCGGGCGTCTCAGGCCGCGACCTCGGCGAGCTCGGCCGACTCGGAGTCGGAGGCGCGGGGCTTCGCCAGCGCCGGCCAGCAGCCCGTCATCAGGATCGAGACGTGGACGGCCGCGAAGCAGACGTTGTTGAGCGTTGCCGCGTCCCGCGCTCGGATGAGGCCGTAGATGCTGACTCCGACGAGTATGGCCACGACCACCAGCGCGGGCATCACGGCGCTCGGCTGGCGGGCCGCCGCCCCCTTCTTCGGTGTCACGACGAAGGAGCCCTCCTTGCGCAGCACCGTGTACACCGTGGCCAGGCAGTGGATCCAGAAGTTGGCGGCGGCCAGCGCGAAGGCGGCGAAGGTGTAGGAGCCCGCGCCGGCGAGCGCCGCCGTGGTCAGCGCGACGGCGAAGTAGGGCGCGAAGTGCAGCAGGAACTCGGGCGCGTCGATGCCGGCGATCGGCTGGCCCCCGGTGAGCAGCCGGATCACCGGGAAGCTCATGTAGATCAGCACCGTCCACCCGGAGAGGAAGTAGGAGGCCGACAGCACGTACTGCGCCTTGATCTTCAGGGGGAGCTTCGCCCGCAACGCTCGCGGCAGGCCCGACAGGCACCCCCGCGCCCAGCGCTGCTGCTGGGAGACGTAGGCGGCCATGTCCTCGGGCCCGAGCCCCCGCGACAGCACGTCCGGCACGTACGCTGATTTCCAGCCCTTCTCGTGAAGCCAGATCGAGAGCTCGTAGTCCTCGGTCAGCGAGTTGGTCGGGAAGCCGCCGACGCTCTCGAACGCCTCGCGGCGGAACAGCACGTTGGTCCCGCAGCAGAAGACGGCGTCGAGCCCGTCCTTGCCGCGCGCGATCGCGCCGAAGAACAGCGCCTGCTGCGCCCAGGACGCCGCGGCGATGCGACTGGTGTCCCCGTTCGCGTAGTACTGCGGCGTCTGCACGAACGCGATGCGGGGATCCTCCATGTGCCCGAGGGTGGCCTCGAGAAAGGTCGGGTCCGCCACGTGGTCGGAGTCGAAGACCGCGATGAACGGCGCGTCGGTGAGCGTGAGGGCGTTGTTGATGTTGCCCGCCTTCGCGCCGGTGTGCTCGTCGCGGCGGATGTAGCCCACGCCGTGGCGGGCGGCGAGGTCGCGCATGTCGTCGTCGTTGCCGTCGTCCAGCACCCAGACGCGCACCTCGGCGCCGCGCAGGCCCGCGGCGGCGGCCACCGTCAGGTCGACGATGTCCGTCGGCTCCTTGTACACGGGCACGAACACGTCGACGGCCACCCGCTGGCTGGGCGCCTTCGGCTTGCGCACCCGCTCGTTCGCGCACGTCCACCAGAAGCCGAAGGCCTGGATCATGTTGAAGATCTCAGCCAGGATCAGCAGGCCGTAGAGGTAGGGGGTGCCGATGCGGTCGGGGTTGAGCAGCCAGCCGAAGTACCACGCGGCCAGCGGCAGCCCGAGCAGGGCCATGATGCGCACCCGGGTCTTGACGCTGACGGTCTTCGGCACCGGCTCCCAGGTGAGGCGCCGCAGGCGGATGTCCCACGGGCGACTGCTCATCGGAAGACCCAGACCTTGGTCTGCGGCGTCTCGAACCGCTCCAGGAGCCTGCGCTGGAAGTCCAGCTTCCCGACCACCCGGTTCGTCCTGTCGAAGAACCTCTCGTTGTCCTGGAAGGAGGCGAGGACGAACAGCGGGCTGCCCGCGCGCCGCCGCGGCGTTCCGAGCCGCAGCGGCCGCCTCCGCAGCTCCGGCGCGTAGTAGTCGAGCACGTAGCGCATGTCGGGCGGCTCGAAGAGCAAGAGGCTGCTCGGGCCGGCGTCCTCCTGTATCTCCTCGATGGCGCCGCGGAAGTCGTACAGCCGTGGATTGCCGTCGTTGGTCTGCTGGTCGGCCAGGCCGAGGAGCAGGGTGAGGAGGATGACGCCGGTCACGGCCAACCGTGCGGCGGGACTGCGTATCCACCCGGTGACGAGCCGCGCCACGAGGAGGAACAGCAGCGGCACCGCGACCAGGAAGTAGCGCACCTCGAACAGCTCGCGGTCGTACAGGGCGACGCCGAGCACGATCAGGATGGGCGCGATGGCGGCGGCGGCCAGGATGATCGTCTGGCGCGAGCCGCCCCGGCCGAGCAGGAGCAGCGAGAGGAGCAGGAGCAGCGGCCAGCCGGCGGCCAGCAGCTCGGTGGTTCCGTCGGGGTGGTAGCCCCACAGCGCCCAGGCCATGTTGGAGACCACGGCGTAGAACGACAGGTCCTCGTAGGTGCCGGCCGGCGAGCCGAACGCCGCGGCGGTCGAGTCGAACTGCGTCTGGGCGAACACGAGCAGGGGCACGAGCTGCATCGCGAGCACCGCGAGCGAGTAGGCGAAGCCGAGGGCCAGGGGCCTGACGGGCTCGCCCGCCCGCCGCCGGTGGATCAGGACGCCCACCCAGATGAGCTGCTGTACGCCGATCAGGAGGAGGCCGAAGTAGTGCGACCACAACAGCGCCGCGGTCGCGAGCATGTAGAGCGCCCAGTTGCCCGCGCTCGGGTTTCGGATCGCCCGTAGCTGCGTCAGCAGGGCGAGCAGGCCGAACAGGGTCACGAAGGCGTACATGCGCGCCTCCTGCGCGTACCAGATCAGGAGCGGCGAGGCCGCCCCGAAGGCGGCCGCCACCAGGCCGGTGCGGCGGTCGTACAGCTCCCTGCCGAGCAGGTAGAGCGCCGGGATCACGAGCGTCCCCGCGATCAGCGACGGCAGCCGGACGGCCAGCTCGCCGTCGCCGATCGCCCGCACCGTGAGCCACAGCACCACGTGATGCAGGGGCGGGTGGCGATCACCGTACTGCAGGTTCTCGAACATGTCGTGGAACGAGAGGTTGGCCTGGTGGATGCTGATCGCCTCGTCGAGCCAGATGCCCCGTGGCACCGCCAGGCGCAGCGCCAGCCCCGCCAGGGTCACGCCGGCCAGGATGGCCAGCGCGACGTTGAGCTTCGTGTCCGGCTCGCCCCGCGTGGGGAGCTTGCCCCGCGGCCCGAACAGCTCGGCCTCGCGGGCGCCGCGCAGGCGCCGCCACGGCGTCCGCCATGAGTTAGCGTCAAGCGGCTTGAGGGTTTGCAAGGGCCAGCGTCTCCCGGTATGACCGACTGGTTGGGCGACTCTACGGGGTCCCGGGTGGCCGCTCAAGGGGCGCCGGACTCGGTTACGCTGGGCGCGTGCAGACGGGCGGCGCCGACCTACTCGAGGAGCTCGGGCGGCTCGCGCTCTTCGCCGACCTGCCGCGGGCCGAGCTCGAAGCGATCGCGCGGAGCTGCGACGAGGTCTCCTTCGGCGAGGGCGAGTGGATCATCCGCCAGGGCGACGCCCACTCGGCCGTCTACGTGATCGTCGAGGGCGAGGTGGCCGTCGTGATCGACGACGAGGACCGCCGTGTCCTGTCGAAGGGGAGCTTCTTCGGGGAGGTGTCCGTCCTGCTGGAGGAGCCGGCGAGCGCCTCGATCGTCACGAGGACGCCCCTCACCTGCCTCGTCGTCCCGGGCTCGGAGCTCCAGGCCTTCCTCCTCGCTCACCCGAAGGTGACCTACCGGATGCTGAAGGCGCAGGCCCGCAGGCTCAAGACCGCTTCCGAGTGGCGCACCTGATGCAAGCCGAGCGGCAGCCGCTGGCCGGGGTGCTCCCCGGATACGTCCCGATCGCCGAGCACGGCATCATCGGCGATCTGCACACGGCGGCGCTCGTGGGCACAGACGGGACGATCGACTGGTACTGCTGCCCGCACTTCGACTCGCCGAGCGTCTTCGGCGCGATCCTCGACCGGCAGCGGGGCGGCTACTACCGGATCGCCCCCGCGATGGAGGGTTGGACGCCGAAGCAGCTCTACTTCCCGGACACGAACGTCCTCATCACCCGCTTCCTCACCCGGGCCGGCGTGGGCGAGGTGCAGGACTTCATGCCGATCCACGAGGCGCCGGGCAGCGTCTTTCGGCATCGGCTCATCCGGCGCGTCCTCGGCGTTCGAGGGGAGCTGACGTTCCGGATCGAGGTCGAGCCGCGCTTCAACTACGGCAGGGATCCGCACAGCGTCGTCTTCCACGAGAACGGGGTGGTCTTTCGCGCGGCTGGCATGTCCCTGACGCTCGAGACGGCGGCGCCGCTGACGCTCAGGGAGATGGGCGTGACATGCGAGATCACGCTCTCCCCGGGCGAGAGCGTGACGTTCGTCCTGGAGCGGGTGCCCGAGGACTACGTACCGCGTCCCTATTCGGAGCGCGAGACCAGAGAGGCGTTCGACCGCACCATCGAGTACTGGCGCCGGTGGCTCTCCAAGTCCCGCTATCAGGGGCGCTGGCGCGAGGTCGTGCACCGCTCGGCCCTGACGCTCAAGCTGCTCACCTACCGGCCCACCGGCGGGATCGTCGCGGCGCCCACCACGAGCCTCCCCGAGCAGCTCGGCGGCGGTCGCAACTGGGACTACCGCTACACGTGGATCCGCGACGCCGCGTTCTCGCTCTACGCCCTGCTCCGGCTCGGCTTCACGGACGAGGCCGCGGCGTTCATGGACTGGCTGCGCGGGCGCTTCAGCGAGGAGCGGCCGGGCGAGCTGGGGCCGCTGCAGATCATGTACGGGATCGATGGCCGCTCGGAGCTGGAGGAGGAGGTGCTCGACCACTTCGAGGGCTACCGCGGATCCGCGCCCGTCCGGATCGGAAACGGCGCCGCGGAGCAGCTCCAGCTGGACATCTACGGGGAGCTGATCGACTCCGTGTACATCTACAACCGGGACGGCTCCCCGATCGACCACGACTCCTGGGTCAACCTCACTCGCGTGATCGACTGGATCTGCGAGCACTGGGATCAGGCGGACGAGGGGATCTGGGAGGAGCGCGGCGGCCGCAAGCACTACACCTACTCCCGGCTCATGTCCTGGGTCGGCCTCGAACGCGCTGTGAAGATGGCGCTCGACCGCGGGCTTCCCGCCGACCTGCCCAAGTGGCAGTCGTCGCGCGACCTGATCTACCACCAGATCATGGCCAAGGGTTGGCACTCCGAGCGCCAGGCGTTCGTCCAGCACTACGACAGCGAGTTCCTCGACGCCGCGGTGCTCCTCATGCCGCTCGTGAACTTCGTGGCGCCGACCGACAGGCGCTGGCTTTCGACGCTCGACGCCATGTCGAAGGAGCTCGTCAGCGACAGCCTCGTCTACCGGTACAACGTCGAGGCATCGCCCGACGGGCTCGAGGGCGAGGAGGGAACGTTCTCAATCTGCACGTTTTGGTACGTCGAGGCGCTGGCGCGGGCGGGTCGCGTCGACGAGGCGCGGCTGGCGTTCGAGAAGATGCTCACCTACGCGAACCACCTCGGCCTGTATTCGGAGGAGATCGGCCTGACCGGGGAGGCGCTCGGGAACTTCCCGCAGGCGTTCACCCACCTCGCGCTGATCAGCGCGGCCTTCTACCTGGATCGAGAGCTGGGCTAGAGGCGACCGGGATCGATGCGGGTGACGTCGTTGCTCCGGTTGTTGCTGACCCACAGGGAGCCGGCTCCAACCGCGATCCCAACCGGGTTCTGCCCGACCCGGATCGGTGAGCCGACGACCCTGCCGCGCTTCGGGTCGATGCGCATCACGGAGTCGCTGAACTCGTTGACGACCCAGAGGTAGCCGCCGGCCGCCGC